>Ga0316604_10000394_pt1 | contig 56139 bp, 44 predicted proteins | sample OWC_soil_day20_C_FD_207650 | JGI IMG/M metagenome (GOLD analysis project Ga0316604, IMG submission 207650) | Wetland soil microbial communities from Old Woman Creek delta, Ohio, United States - OWC_soil_day20_CT | ecosystem: Environmental > Terrestrial > Soil > Wetlands | place: USA: Ohio...
CAAAAAAAATCCCACACCAGTTGGGCGTGGGATTAAAGATCCCATCGTTGTCGATGGTTCAGGGAGGGTCAAACATTGTCAGCGGGGGACACTGAAGCAATGGAGCGATGATAGGAACTAAGCGCGTCGGTGTCTGTTGCTCATGTACAGTGTTTCCGTAACAAAATGTACGCGTCAACCGCCTGCGCTCATCGCCTTGCCGAATCAGGTTTAGACGCCCATCAAGCGCGGCAGCCAGAGCGTGAGCGTGGGCCAATAGGTCACGATCGCCAGCAAGGACAACAAAACGCCGAAGAACGGGTACATCGCTTTGACCACCACCTCAAGCTTGAGTTTGCCGACAGCGCTGCCGACAAACAGCACGGCACCGACTGGCGGCGTCAAAAGCCCAATGCCGAGGTTGACCATGATGATGATCCCGAAATGTATCGGGTTGACGCCTAGCGTTGTCACCAAAGGCAGCAGGATCGGCGTCAGAATAAGGATCAGCGGCGCCATGTCCATCAAGGTGCCGAGGAACAGCAGCAGGATGTTGATGTAGAGCAGGATGAGGTAGGTGTTACTGGTCATCGAGGTCAAGGCCTTGGTGATGATCTGCGGAATTTGCATCAGCGTCATTACGTAGCCAAAGGCCGACGCAAAGCCGATCAGGATCATCACCACCGTCACCGTCTTGACCGTACGATGGATCAGTTTGGGCAAGTCGCGCCACTTGTAGTCGCAGTAGATGAACATGGTCACGAAGAATGACCAAATCACGGCGATCGACGCCGACTCGTTGGCCGTGAACACGCCGGACATGATGCCGCCCAGGATGATGAACATGGTCATCAAGCCCCACATCGCTTCGACGCAGATTTTCAGTGCCTGGCGTAGCGGAATCGCCTCGCCTTTCGGAAAATCGCGTTTTCGCGCGACGTAGAGGCAGTAAACGGAGAGCATGCCGCCGAGCAACAGGCCCGGCAGAAGGCCGGCAAGAAAGAGCGCGGCGACCGACACGGAGCCGCCCGCCGCCATCGAGTAAATCACCATGTTGTGACTAGGCGGGATCAAGGTCGCCTGAACCGAACCGCTGACCGTGAGCGCTGTAGAGAAATCGCGCGGATAGCCTTTGCGCTCCATTTCAGGTATCAGCACTGATCCGATCGAGGCGGTGTCGGCCACCGCTGACCCCGATATGCCGCCAAAAAATGTCGAGGCCAAGATATTCACGATGGACAGGCCGCCGCGCAAAAAACCAACCAGTACATTGGCAAAGGCAACCAGTCGGCGTGACATGCCGCCCTCGGCCATCAACGCACCGGCAAGAACGAAGAATGGAATCGCCAGCAGCGAGAATTTGTTGACACCACTGGCCATCTGGATCATCACGGCATCGAGCGGTAAGTCGATCCACAGTGCGCCAATCAGTGCGGCCAGTCCAAGGCAGTAGGCTACCGGCATGCCGATAATCATCAGCACGGCAAAGCTGCCGAGCAGAACGAGAGTGTCCATTCCTATACTCCAGATGGTGTTGATTCAGTCTCATCGAGACCGTGATCGAAAGTGACCACCGCACGCTGGTGTTGTGACCCGAACACCATCTTCTCAACGACAAATACAAGCGTTAACAAGGAGCCCGCCGGAAGCGGCGAGTAGGTAATGCCTATCGCCAGCCAAGGCAGCTCGGCCAATGTCTGGCCCATGGTCCCAAGGCAGAGCTTGGTGCCGTAGACGACACCAAACAGGCAGATGATTCCCATCGCCAGGTCGACCAGCACCACGCAGACTTTTCTGGCCGGGCCCGGCAATCGGTCGGTCAGCATCGATACCGCGATATGCGCGCCGGCGCGGTAGGCGGCGGCGGCTCCGAGGAAGGTGAAAATAATCATCAGCAGGATGGCGATAGGCTCCGGCCATTGCGCCCCGAAACCAAGGACATAACGGCAAAAGACGCCGACCGGGATGATGATGCTCATGAAAAATATCGATATGCCCGCGGCCCAGATGCATGCCAGGTATAGTCGGTCGAGGACTTCCAGAGTGCTTTCTCGCATGAGATTTCCTTTGCCGGTGCCCGGTGGCGCAGCCCAGGGGGGTACGCTCACCGGGGGCTGTTCGCAAGTTAATTGACCGCTTCGATGCGCTTGAGCAAATCGGTGAAGGAGGCTCCGTATTTGGCTCGAACCGGCGCCGTTGCGTCATAGAACGGTTTCTGATCCAGGTCGACAAACTCGACGCCGGCCGCTTTGAGCTTGGCGGTGTACTCGGTTACGCTGTCGTCCCACAGCGCACGCTGCTCCATTTGCGTTTCGCGCGAGAGTTTGATCACCACGGCCTGGTCGGCGGGGGTCATCTTGTTCCAAGTGATTTTTGACATCACAAAAATGTCGGGAATGATCAGGTGGCTCATCTTGGCGAAAAATTTGATCCCGGCGCTGTATTGGTTCGTTGTGAACAAGGCCGGTGGGTTGTTCTCGGCGCCATCGATGACGTTTGTCTGCAACGCTGAGTAGACCTCGCCATAGCCCATGGCGATACCGTTGCCGCCCATGGCGTTCATGGTGTCGAGAAAGACCGGGTTACCCATCATGCGGATTTTCATGCCCTTGAGGTCGGCCGGGGTCTTGACGATTTTTTTGGTGTAGAGATTGCGTCCGCCGGCATCCATCCAGCCGAGTGCCACCAAGCGCGCCGGGCTGTTGGTGATCTTGTCCAGAATCTCCTGGCCAATCGCGCCATCAATCACTGCGCGCATGTGCGCGCTGTTGCGAAATACGAACGGCAGATTGAAGGCATTGACTTCGGGAACGACCTGCCCAAGGGCGCCCAGGGAAATTCGCGAAATGGCGATCGCTCCGACCTGTGTTTGTTCTATCATTTCCTTTTCGGCGCCAAGCACACCGCTCGGGAACATCTGCATCTTGTACCTGCCGTTGGTCGCTGCTTCGAGCTTTTTGCCCATGCTTTCTAGAGCAACGACGTTTGAATAGCCTGCAGGGTGAACATCAGCGGCCTTGAGCAAGGTTTGGGCGCTTGCCGACAAGGGGGCAAGTGAAATAGCAGCAAGGGCAGTAGCAGCGACAAGACTTCTACGTAAAATCATGGTTGTCTCCGAGGTTGACCAGGGTAAAGAAAACATGTGCCAGGAAATCGTGATACGCATTGGTAATGGAAGTGCATAACTGTCCAGAAACGAGCGGTATGAGAACTGTTTTTTTTGGTGTTTTGTTTAATAAGCTGGACAAGAAAGAATGTAAATTCTAGTATGAAAAATAGCAAGAACTTTTATTCTATTTGTTTCCGGCTAACGGCAAGCATTCAATCTTGAAACGGCGGACCACAATTCATGGACCAAGCAACGACTTACGATGACCTGAAGGAGTTGATCGCCCGGACCTATCCCGATATGTCCAAACAGCTGCAGCGTATCGCGCGCTATGCCCTCAAGAATCCCAACGAGCTGGCGCTCGGCACGGTAGCTGCCGTGGCACAGGCGACCGAGGTGCAGCCGTCGGCGATGATCCGTTTTGCCAACGCGCTGGGCTACGGTGGGTTTTCGGAGATGCAGCAGGTCTTTCGCGGACACTTGATCGAGCGCTCGGACAACTATCGCGAGCGTATCAACCAGCTGCGCAGCAAGCAGACCGATGGCCCGAGTGGCGCGACCGGCGTTTTGCATCAGCTGGTTAGCGAGTCCGTCGCCGATCTTGGCCTGCTCGAAGAGCATATTCGCGCAGCGGACCTGAATGCCGCCATCAAGCTGATCGCCACGGGGCCGCGCATCCATGTCCTGGCCCAGCGCCGAGCCTTTCCGATCGCCGGTTATCTGGGTTATGCGCTCAGCCGGCTCGAATTGCGTACGCACCTTCTCGACGGCGCCGGCGGAATGTTGCGCGAAAGCCTGCGCTCGATTTCCCCTGGCGACGTGCTGATAGTCGCTAGTTTTCGCAATTACTCGTCGGAAGTCGTCGACGCGGCGGCCCTGGCCAGCGAGCTTGGTGCTGCAGTGATCGCCATTACCGATGGGCCGCTTTCGCCGCTCAAGGCTTCTGCCAAGGTTTGTCTTGAGGTGGCTGCCGACTCTTCGCAGGCCTTTCGCTCTCTAGTGGCGCCCCTCTGTCTGGCTCAGGCCCTGGTCGTCGGTGCCGGGCACTACCTGGTAGAACACAAGAGCAAGGCGCCTCTTCGACGCCGAAAGAAAGCATGATGGAACGACCTTTAGACTTAATTTGCATGGGCCGTGCCGCGGTCGATCTGTATGGCGAGCAAATCGGCGGGCGGCTCGAGGACATGCTCACTTTTACAAAGTATTTGGGCGGTTCGCCGACCAACACCGCCGTGGGGGCCGCCCGTCTTGGGCTCAAGCCAGCGATGCTGACACGCGTCGGCGACGAGCACCTCGGGCGCTTCGTGGTCGAGACCCTGAGCGCCGAAGGGGTTGACGTCAGTCATGTCAAAACCGACCCCAAGCGCTTGACGGCGCTCGTTTTTCTGGGGATTCAGGACCGCGACACCTTTCCCCTGATTTTTTATCGCGACAATTGTGCCGATATGGCGATCGGCCCCGACGATTTCGATGCGGAGTTCATCGCTTCGGCGACCGCCTTGCTGCTTTCGGGAACGCACCTCTCGCAGCCGGCCAGCTACGATTGCTGCCGCAAGGCGATGGCGATGGCGAAAAGCGTCGGGACGCGGGTGGTGCTCGATATTGACTACCGGCCGGTACTCTGGGGGTTGACCAGTCCAGGCATGGGAGAACAGCGATTTGTTCCCTCCGGAGAAATCAGCGCGCATCTGCAAACGGTGATCGGCCAGTGCGATCTGGTCGTCGGCACCGAAGAGGAAATTCATATCGCAGGCGGCAGCACCGATACCTTGACCGCTCTTTGCCGTTTGCGCGAGCTGACCGCTGCGCCCCTGGTCGTCAAACGCGGGCCGATGGGTTGCGTGGTCTTTGCGGGAGCCATTCCTGACGACCTTGAAAAGGGCCTCAAGGGTCCAGGTTTTCCGGTCGACGTCTACAACGTTTTGGGCGCTGGCGATGCCTTCATGTCCGGCTTTCTGCGCGCCTGGATTCGTGATGAGCCGCTGGTCCGGTGCTGCAAGTACGCCAATGCCTGCGGTGCGCTGGTTGTCTCCAGGCACGCCTGTGCGCCGGCTATGCCGAGTTGGGAAGAGTTGCAGTATTTTCTGCTGCATGGCTCAGCAACGCGCCGCCTGAGGGAGGATGCACAGCTTGAGCACCTGCATCGGGTCAGTACCCGGACGCGCCAATGGGATGGTTTGGCGATCTTGGCTTTTGACCACCGTGTTCAGCTGGAACAAATTGCCAAGCGCCATGGTGCCGGTCATGTGCAAATTAGTTTCTTCAAATTGTTGATTGCCGAGGGGGCGAGACATGGCGCCGGTGATCGAGAAAATGTCGGTGTCATTGTTGACGGCAAGTTCGGCGAGGAAGTGTTTCCTGCGATGACTGGCAAGGGCTGGTGGGTCGCCCGACCGGTCGAAATTCCAGGGTCGCGGCCGCTACAATTTGAAGCAGGCTCGCATCTAGGTTCGGCGATGCGCGCCTGGCCCAGCGAGCACTTGGCCAAGTGTTTGGTGAGTTACCATCCGCGCGATCTGCCGGCCTTGCGAGCCATGCAGTTAGCGCAGCTGGCGGAACTGCAACGCGCCTGCCTCGATACCTTTCATGAATTCATGGTCGAGGTGATTCCGCCGCAGGATATGCCCTTTGATGAATCAACGCTGGCCGATGCGCTGGAACAGATCTACCAGGCCGGGATATTTGTCGACTGGTGGAAGCTCCCTCCGGCCGCTTCGAGCAATGAGTGGGTGCGAATTGGCGAAGTGATCGAGCGCTACGATCCGCATTGCCGGGGAGTCTTGATGCTCGGGCTCGATGCCAGCGAGGAGCGCTTGGGCCAAAGCTTTCGCATCGCCGCACCGCACGAAATTTGCCGTGGCTTTGCCGTCGGCCGGTCGATTTTCGCCGACGCCGCGGAACGCTGGTTTTCGAGCCGGATCAGTGATAGCGAGGCGGTCAGTGCAATGGCCGAACGTTATGCACGTCTGATCAAGCTATGGGACGATGCGCGCGCCGCGGCGCGAACGAGGCCAGCTAAGTCTCTGTGACTGCCCGCCGAACCGGCAATACTTTGTCTAGCCGTGCTTCGCCGAATTTTGCTCGTCGCTGATTCGTCCCCAAGAAAAGGGGCGGGCAGCGACTCGATCCGCTCGTAACCCGACCCCTTTTGCTTGACCACCTTGAATTCGGAATTTACGTTCTAAATAGAACAAAATTTCTATTGACATCTATAAATAGAACATTCATTGTTCACCTCGTGGTTGAACAACGCTCAATCGAAAGTGCTCAGGAAAACTGCGCCCCGACTCTGCAGGTCGCGTCTTCTTAGGCTTTTGTTTTATTGAGGGACAACACCGCGGTCAATGGGCCGCGGAGCAGAAACGCAGTTCAGCCTCGGTGATATTCATCAACTGTCAGTTATGCCATGAGGTAATTGCAATGAATGCGATCGATCAGATCTCCGCCGCCCGGAGCCCCCTATCTAGGACAACGTCGAACTACCTTACCGAATTCTGGAACGACTCCTGCGCCGTTGATGAACTTGCGTACGCCATCGCCAACGGCGGCGTTGGCGCGACCACCAATCCAAGCATCGTTCTCAACGTCCTGAAGAAGGAGTTGGCGGCATGGCGCGGCACACTGTCCCGACTGTTCAGTGAAAACCCGACCTGGGGCGAAGAGCAGATCGCGTGGAAGCTGATCGAGGAAATGGGGCTCAAGGGCGCCGCGCTATTGATGCCGATCTTCGCGCGCGAGGGCGGCGTCAAGGGCCGCTTGTCGATGCAAACCAACCCGACGCTGTACCGCAACACCGAGGCGCTGGTCGAGCAGGCGCTGCAGTTCCATTCGCTGGCGCCGAATATCCAGGTCAAGATTCCGGTCACGGCAGCTGGCATTGCAGCGCTGGAGGAGGTCACTTACCGTGGTGTCACCATCAACGCCACCGTCTGCTTCTCCGTGCCCCAGGCCGTCGCTGTCGCCGAAGCGGTCGAACGCGGCCTCAAGCGTCGCGCCGCCGAAGGTAAGGATTGCAACATCCATCCGGCGTGCACCATCATGGTCGGCCGCCTCGACGACTGGATGAAGGCTGCTGCGTTGCGCGACGGTATCGCCCTGACCCCCGGTTATGCGGACTGGGCCGGGATTGCGGCAACCAAGAAGGCCTATTCGATATTCAATCAACGCGGCTACAAGACCCGCTTGCTGGTGGCGGCTTACCGCAGTCATCTGCATTGGTCGGAGTTTATCGGTGGTGACCTGATCTTGACGATTCCGCACGAATGGCAAGTGCTGTTCAACAATTCGAAGGTCGAAGTCAAGGAGCGCATGCAAAATCCGGTCGACGCGAAGATCATCGCCGAGCTCTATGACCTGGTTCCCGATTTCCGTCGCGCCTATGACGAAGACGGCATGAGTGTCGACGAGTTCGACCTCTATGGCGCGACGGCTCGCACTTTGCGCGGCTTCTGCGATCACTATCATGAGTTGCTGGCGATCGTGCGCGATTCGATGATCCCCAGTCCAGACAAGAAGAAATAGGCGTAGCGCGACATTTTTTTGTTTCTCAAGACGAGGACAGATTGTGAGCAATCTATTGGTAAAAGGGCGTCAGGGCAGGGCAATCGCCGCGGTTACCCCCGCTTCAGCGAACTGGGCGTATGTCGGCTTCGCCGCATACCGGTTGCAGCCCGGCGAGTGCGTTGTTTTCGAGGATCCGTCGCGCGAGGCCTGTCTGGTTGTGCTGTCCGGGCAAGCCCGGGTGCAGGCTGGCGACCTCGACTGTGGAACCTTGGGGGGGCGTCAAACCGTGTTCGATGAAATCGCTCCGGATGCGGCGTACGTGCCCAACAACTGCCCGATCAAGGCGACCGCAGTGACCGCCTGCGAGATCGCCATTGCCGATGCGCCCGGTTTTGGCACCTATCCGGCGCGTGTAATTCCGGGGGCGACGATGCGGCGTTCGGTGCGCGGCGAGGGCAGCAATCTGCGCTACGTCACCGACATCCTCCCTGACGATCAGCCGGCGGACAGTCTGCTGGTCGTCGAAGTGGTCACCCCGCCGAGTCACTCGTCGAGCTATCCGCCGCACAAGCACGACGCGGACGACATGCCCCGGGAAAGCGCCCTAGAAGAAACCTACTACCATCGCCTGAATCCACCGCAGGGCTACGTTCTGCAAAGAGTCTATACCGACGATCGCAGCCTAGACGAAGCCATTGTCGCCGAGGATCACGATGTCGTGATGGTGCCCAAAGGCTACCACCCGGTGACGGTCCCTCATGGCTACACCTCGTACTACTTCAATGTAATGGCAGGGGCTCGGCGCAACTGGGTATTCAGGAACGACCCTGCCCACGAGTGGATGATCAGGTGAGCTCCGGACCGGGGTGAATATTTCACGGGCATGGCGCTGGCCTTGTCCGCAACTAAACGGCTGCAACAGTCTTTAATCAAGGAAATACAAAATGTCCGATATCAAGCGTTTGAAATTCTGTGTCAATAACGAGTGGATTGCATCTGCCACCGCCAAATACATGCCGGTGATGAATCCGAGCCTCGGTGTGCAGATTGCCGAAGCACCCTGCTGTACGCAAAGCGAAGTCGACAGCGCCGTCAAGGCAGCCGCCGCAGCCTTCCCTGCCTGGTCGAACACGCCGATCCCGCAGCGCATCCAGCTGATGTTCCGTTTCAAGGCATTGCTCGACAAGAATCTCGACGAGCTCACCACGCTGCTCGCCACCGAGATGGGCAAGGTCCTCGCCGAAGCCAAGGGTGATGTGCTCAAGGCCATCGAAGTCGTCGAATGCGCGTGTTCGTCGCACTACCTGATGCAGGGCGACACCTGCATGAACGTTGCTACGGGCTACGACACGGTCTCGTTCCGCGAGCCGCTCGGCGTCTTCGTCGGCATCGCGCCGTACAACTTCCCGGCGATGATCCCGATGGGCTGGATGCTGCCTTTCTGTATCACCACCGGAAACACCTTCGTGCTCAAGGCAGCGTCGATGGTGCCGCAGACATCAGCGCGCATGCTGGAGCTGCTGATCGAAGCGGGTCTGCCCAAGGGCGTCGTCAATTTCGTGACTTGTTCGCGCGTTGAAGCCGACTCGCTGCTCACCAACCCGCTGGTCAAGGGAATCACCTTTGTTGGGTCGACGTCGGTCGGCCTGCATATCTATCAGACCGCCGCTTCGGCTGGCAAGCGTGTCCAGGCGCTGTGCGAAGCCAAGAATCACGCGCTGGTAATGGAAGACGCGGTGCTCGAGCGCAGCGTCGCCGGCATCATCAACTCGACCTACGGCTGTGCCGGTCAGCGCTGCATGGCGTTGCCGGTCGTCTGCGTCCAGGAATCGATCGCCGACGAATTCGTCGCGTTGCTCAAGAAGAAGGCGCTCGAACTCGAGCTTGGCGTCGCCTATTTACCCAAGTCGCAGCTCGGCCCCTTGGGCTCGAAAGGTCAGCAGCAATCGGTCGAAGCGGCGATCGCGCGCGGTGTCGCCGAAGGCGCGACGCTGGTGCTCGATGGTCGCAACCCGAGCGTTGCTGGAGGCGAAAAAGGCTACTTCGTCGGCCCAACGATCTTCGACCACGTCAAACCCGAACACAGCGTCGGCAACGACGAAATTTTCGGGCCGGTGACGTGTATCAAACGCGTCAAGGACTTCGAAGAAGGTCTGGCGATCATGAACGCCAACCGTTTCGCCAACGGCTCGTGCATCTACACGACGTCGGGTCGTCACGCCCGCGAATTTGCCAAGCGCACCCACGGCGGCATGGTCGGCGTCAACGTCGGCATTCCGGTGCCGTTCTCGATTTTCCCGTTCTCCGGCCACAAGGACTCGTTCTTCGGCGACCTGCACGCCATGGGCAAGGACGGCGTGGCCTTCTTCACCGAAACCAAGTCGGTCACCTCGGTCTGGTTCACCGAGGAGGATTCGAAGAAGGCGGTGTCGACCTGGGACGGCACTCTGACGCGTGACTGATCCCGCAAGAATCCGGCGGCCACGCAGTAAATCAAAGCCCCAGCTTTGCTATCGGTGATTTAATTTCCAGAAACATCAACAAATGTAAGGAGAGGAAAACATGAAAAAAGCAATGGTTTTGGTGACTCTATTGGCCGCCGCGCTGTCGGTGGCTGCGCCGGCGGTGGCACAGAGCAAGGACGTGAAGATCGGCGTCGTTCTGCCACTGACCGGTTCATCGGCCGAAATGGGCAAGCTTTCGAAGAACGGCATCGAACTGGCGATCAATACGGTTAACGCCCAAGGCGGAATCAAATCCATGAGCGGTGCGAAACTGGTGCCGATCTATGCCGACTCGGCCGGCAAGCCGGAAACCGGCGTCATGGAAATCGAGCGACTGATCGTCAAGGACAAGGTCAACGCGCTGCTCGGGCCGTACAACAGCAATGTCGCGGCGCCGACCGCCGAGGTCGCAGAAAAGTATTCGATGCCCTACATGCTGACCAACGCTGTTGCTGACGGCATTCTGCAGAAGGGCTACAAGTACGTCTGGCGGTCGAATCAAAGTTCATCAGGCAACGCCATCGACCTGATCGGCTTCCTCGCCGATATCGGCAAGAAGACCGGCAAGCCGGTCAAAAGCATTGCGCTGGTTTTCGAGAGCACTGACTGGGGCAGTTCCTCCGCCGAGGCGCTCAAGAAGAGCGCGCAGGATGCCGGAATCGCAGTGGTCGCTGCGATGGACTACCCGGCCAACACTGCCGACATGACGTCGGTGATCGTCAAGCTCAAGAGCGTCAATGCCGACGTGGTGATTCCGATGTCGTATCTCAACGATGCGCTGCTGTTTACGCGCACCGCCGCGGAGATGAAGCTCAACAGCGCGATTCTCGCCGGTGGCGGCGGCTTCTCGGCGCCAGCCTTCGTCGAAAAGGCTGGAAAATCGGCCGAATACGTGATGACGCTCTCTGGCTGGGACCCGGATATCCTGGGCTCGAAGTCCGAGGCATCGAAGAAGCTTAACGACGAGTACAAAGCGAAATACGGCAGCAACTTCAGCGAGTATTCGGCCAATGCCTGGATGTCGGCGATGGTCCTGTTCGACGCCATCGAGCGCGCCGGCAACGTCAAGCCCGAGACCATCAAGGCCGCGATTGACGCTACCGACATCAAAGGCGCTCATCCGGCACTGTCGCTGCATCCCTACGATGGTATCAGCTTCAGCCAGGAAGTCCGCGGCATGAAGAGCCAGAACAGCTATGCGCGCCAAGTCATCGTCCAGGTTCAGAGCGGGAAGTTCCGCATGGTCTGGCCGTTCAACACCGCACCCAAGGACGTTCAACTTGGCTGGCCGGTTCCCGCCTGGAACGAGCGTAAGTAGGCGAGCAGGAGGTCTTTGCGCTCAGTCATTGCCGCTCTCGAGCCGCAGTGATTGAGCCAAATCTCGGACGTGCAATGCCGTAATCGCCGAGTGGGGGTCAGTTCGTCGGTTCGGCAGCTCGGCGCTGGAATGGCTTTACCGCGCGGCATATAAAAACGCATCAAATATAGCGAGGGGAAACATGAAAAAGATGGCGATTCTGGCCGCACTGCTGGCCGCAACACTGTCCGTGGCGACGCCAGTCGCGGCGCAGAGCAAGGACGTCAAGATCGGAGTTCTGCTGCCACTGACCGGTTCATCGGCCGAGGCCGGAAAGCTCTCGAAGAACGGTATCGAATTGGCGATCAACACGATTAACGCGCAGGGCGGGATCAAGTCGCTGGGTGGCGCCAAGCTGCTGCCGATCTATGCCGACTCGGCCGGCAAACCGGAAACCGGCGTCATGGAAATCGAGCGCCTGATCGTCAAGGATAAGGTTAACGCACTGCTCGGCCCCTATAACAGCGCAGTTGCGGCGCCGACTGCCGAAGTCGCCGAAAAATACACCCTGCCCTATATGCTGACCAACGCCGTCGCCGACGGCATCCTGCAGAAGGGTTACAAGTATGTCTGGCGCTCGAATCAGAGCGCCTCGGGCGACGCTATCGATATGATCGCTTTCCTCGCCGATATCGGCAAGAAGACCGGCAAGCCGGTCAAGAGCATCGCGCTGGTTTACGAGAGCACGGACTGGGGCAGTTCGACCGCCGAAGCGCTCAAAAAGATCGCCCAGGAAGCCGGAATTGCCGTCGTCGCCGCGATGGACTACCCGGCCAACACCGCCGACATGACCTCGATCGTCGTCAAGCTCAAGAGCGTTAACGCCGACGTGGTAATCCCGATGTCGTATCTCAACGATGCGCTGCTGTTCACTCGCACCGCTGCCGAGATGAAGCTCAACAGCGCGATCCTGGCGGCGAGCGGCGGCTTTTCGCTGCCTGCTTTTGTCGAAAAGGCCGGAAAATCGGCTGACCATGTGATGACCCTGGCGAGCTGGAAGCCGGACATTCTGGCGACCAAGCCCGATTCGTCGAAGAAGCTCAACGAGGACTACAAGGCGAAATACGGTAGCGACTTCAGCGACTACTCGGCCAACGCCTGGATGTCGGCGATGGTCATGTTCGATGCGATCGAGCGTGCCGGTAGCGTCAAACCTGAAGCCATCAAAGCCGCGCTCGACGCAACCGACATCAAGGGCAACCACGTTGCGCTGTCGCTTCATCCTTATGATGCGATCAGCTTCAAGCAGGAGATTCGCGGCATGAAGAGCCAGAACATCCACGCACGTCAAGTGATCGTCCAGGTCCAGAACGGTAAATTCCGCATGGTCTGGCCGTTCGCCACGGCGCCCAAGGATGTGCAGCTCGTCTGGCCGATTCCCGCCTGGAGCGATCGCAAGTAACTAAGCAAGCCCGGAGCCAATCGTCGTCACCATCGACGGCGGCGATGGCCTGGATCAGGTCTTTCATTGTTTCGATCACGAAAGAGGCAACCGATTGGAGTCGATCCTTCAAGCAGGCGTCAGCGGGATTCTGATGGGCGGGATATATAGCCTGATCGCCATTGGCCTAAGTCTGATTTTTGGCGTTATGCGCATCATCAACTTCGCTCACGGCGAGTTTCTGATGGTGGGCATGTATCTCAGTTACTGGTTGATCACGCTGTTGGGGATCGATCCCTACGTCGCGGCGCTGATCGTCACGCCGGTTCTCTTCCTTATCGGCTACGCGTTTCAGCATGGGCCCTTGAATACCATGCTGGTTCGCGAAAAAACGCGCGAGCCGCTGAGCATTCTGCTGTATACGGCTGGCTTGTCGCTGGTTCTGCAGAACGTCGCGCTGATCTGGTTCGGCGCCGACGCGCGCGCGGTGTCGACCAGCTACACCGGGACCACCTTCGATCTCGGACCGATGATCATCTCGATTCCGCGCTTCTATGCGTTCGGAATTTCTATCGTCTGCACCGGCTTCGTCTTCTGGGTGCTGACTAAGACCGAGATCGGCCGTGCCATCCGGGCGACGTCGCAGGATCGCAACACGGCCAAGCTGATGGGCATCAACGAGAAGAAGATCTACTGCATCGCCTTTGGCCTGGGCTCCGCGTTGGTCGGCATCTCGGGCGCGCTGCTGGTGCCCTTCTACTACATCTTTCCGACGGTCGGCAGCGTGTTCGGGCTGCGCTCGTTCATCATCGTCGTGCTCGGCGGCGTCGGCAGCATCAAGGGGGCCTTCTACGGCGGCATCCTGATCGGTCTCGTCGAAGCCATCGCGACCCAGTTCATCAGCCCAGCCTACGCCGAAATCATCGTCTTCATGATGTTCGTGGCGGTACTGCTATTCAAACCGACCGGCCTGTTCGGGCTGGAAAAATCCTGAGCGCGGCGCAAGGAATAACTCATATGGACAAGAAACATATCGCGATACTGCTGGCGATCCTTTTCGCGGTCGCCATGGTTCCCGTATTCGACGACGATCCCTATTTCCTGCAAATCTTCATCATGATCATGCTGTTCGCCTACTGGGGAACCTCGTGGAACATGATCAGCGGATTCGCCGGGCAGATGTCGCTGGGCCACGCCGCTTTTGCCGGAATTGGCGCCTATACATCGACCGTGCTGTTCATCAACTACGGTCTGTCGCCGTGGCTCGGGATGCTGGTCGGCGGCGTGATCGCCGGCGGCTTCGGGCTGCTGATCGGCTACCCCTGCTTCAAGCTCCGCGGAACGTATTTCACGCTGGCGACGATCGCTTTCCTCAACGTCATCCGGATTCTGGTGCTCGCCAATCAAAGCGTGCTCGGCTTCGACATCCGCGGCGCGCAGGGGCTATCGGTTCCCTGGCGGGGCGACAGCTTGGTGAACATGCAGTTTCTGAGCAAGACGCCGTACTTCTATCTGATCCTCGTCTTGCTGCTGGTGGTGATCCTGATCTCCCACCTCATCAAGGAGTCGAAGATGGGCTACTACCTGGCCGCCATAAAGACCAACCAGGAAGCGGCCAACTCGCTCGGTGTCGACGTGACGCGCTATAAGCTGATGGCGCAGTTCATCAGCGTCTTTTTCACTGCCATCGGCGGGTCGTTCTACGCGCAATTCATCCTGTTCATCGATCCGCAGCGTTTGCTCGGCTTTGACCTGTCGCTCGAAATCGCGATCATCGCGCTGATCGGCGGACAAGGGTCGGTGCTCGGGCCGGCGCTCGGCGCCTTCATCCTGGTTCCGGTCGCCGAACTGACGCGCGCGCACATCAGCGGCGAACTGGCGGCTTTGCCGATCATCCTTTACGGACTGTCGCTGATGGTGATCATCTATTACCTGCCCGAGGGCGTACACAAATACATCGCCCGATGGTTCCGTCCGTCGGCCAAATAGGAGGGGGATGGAATGAACGAGCGTTTATTGTCGGTCGAAGGCGTGACCAAGAAATTCGGCGGCCTGGTGGCAGTGAATAATGCCAGCCTCTATCTATCCAAAAATGAAATTGTCGGGTTGATCGGTTCCAACGGCGCGGGAAAAACCACGCTGTTCAATGTCATTGCCGGAGACCTCGCCCCGACGTCGGGCAAGGTCGTCTACCTGGGGTCTGAAATCCAGGCGTTGCCGCCGCACCGCATCTGTCGATTGGGGGTCGCCCGCACGTACCAGATCGTCAAGCCGTTCTCCGAGCTCACCGTCCTCGAAAACGTCATGGTCGGCGCTTTCCTGCACACCGCCAGAACCGGCGAGGTCAGGGATCTGGCCCTGGAGGTGCTGGCCGACGTCGGGCTGATCGAGCGGCGCAACACGGTCGGCAAGGACCTCAACCTGCCGCAGCTCAAACGGCTCGAACTGGCGCGCGCGCTGGCGACCACGCCGAAGCTGCTGATGCTCGACGAGGTCATGGCCGGCTTGAATCCCACCGAAAGCGCCAAGGTCATCGAACTGGTCCAGGGCATCAGCAGCCTGCGCGGTGTGACCCTGCTGATCATCGAACACGTGATGAAGGCGATCATGACGCTGTCGGACCGGGTCTACGTCATGAATCAGGGCTTGGTCATCGCCGAGGGCAAGCCGGAAGACGTCGTGCAAAACCCCGAAGTCATCAAATCCTACCTGGGGGCAAGAGCTCATGCTTAAAGTCGGCAATTTGCTGGTCAATTACGGGAATTTCGAAGCGCTGCGCTCGGTGTCGCTCGAGGTCGGTCCAGGCGAGATCGTCGCGCTGCTCGGCGCCAACGGCGCGGGCAAGTCGACGACCATCAACACCATCTCGGGACTGACCGAAATGCGCTCGGGCGAAGTGTCGTTCAACGGACAGGATCTGGTTGCGCTACCGGCCTACGAGCGGGTCAAGCTGGGGATCATCCAGGTCCCCGAAGGGCGCAAGCTGTTCCCGGTCATGACCGTGCTCGACAACCTGCTGATCGGATCGTTTTCGGACGAAGCCAGGAAGCACCGCGCGGAAACGCTGGAGATGGTCTATGGACTGTTTCCGAAGCTCGCCGAACGTCAGGATCAGCTGGCCGGAACGCTGTCCGGCGGCGAGCAGCAGATGGTCGCCGTCGGGCGCGGGCTGATGGCCAAGCCGAAAGTGCTGATGCTCGACGAGCCGTCGCTGGGGCTGGCGCCGATCATGGTCGAGACGATCTTCGAGGCCATCGTCAAGATCAACAAGCTGGGGACCTCGATTCTTCTCGTCGAGCAGAATGTCCTCTACGCGCTCGAGATTGCCAACCGCGGTTACGTCATCGAAACCGGCGAGACCGTGCTCCAGGGCAGCAGCCAGGAATTGAGCAGCAACGAGGAACTGCGCAAGGCCTATCTCGGGTTGTGAGCGTGGTGCCGGCATGAATCGCTATTACAGGAGTGGAAGCATGGAAACACGAGCTTGCGTATTGCACGCCGTAAAGGATTTGCGGATTGAATCCGTTCCGGTCGCCGAGATGGGCGACAACCAGGTGCTGGTGCGCATCGGTGCGGGCGGGATTTGCGGGTCGGATCTGCATTACTACCTCGACGGCGGTTTTGGCGTCGTTCGCGTCAAGCAGCCGATGGTGCTCGGCCACGAGGTCGCCGGCACGGTCGAGGCGGTTGGCGCCAAGGTCAGTCGCGTCAAGCCGGGCGACCGCATCGCGCTCAACCCCAGCCGCTCGTGCGGCAAATGCAAATTCTGCCTGGCCGGCGAGCAGCAGCACTGCCTGGACATGTGGTTTTACGGTAGCGCTATGCGTATCCCGCACAGTCAAGGCGCTTTTCGCGAGTTGATCGTCGCCGATGACTACCAGTGTGAAGCGGTGGGCGATGCCGTTTCTCTGGGCGAAGCGGCGTGCTGCGAACCCCTGTCGGTGGCCTTGCATGCGGTCACGCAGGCTGGCCAGTTGGCCGGAAAGCGCGTGCTGGTGACCGGATCGGGGCCGATTGGCGCGCTGGTCGTCGCCGCTGCGCGTTTCGCCGGCGCGCTCGAAGTCGTCGCCACCGACCTGCACGATGCCGCGCTCAAGAAAGCGACCGAAATGGGCGCCACGCGTATCGTCAATGTCTCGATCGAGCCGGGGCTCAAGGCCGAAGAGTATACCGCCGACAATGGCTATTTCGATGTCGCCATCGAATGCACCGGCGCGGCAGCGGTATTGAAGGACGTGATTCCGGCGCTGCGTCCGCGCGGAACGATCGTCCAGGTCGGCGTCACCGGTGAAGTGCCGATCCCGATCAACGCGATTGTCGGCAAGGAAATCACGCTGCGCGGTGCTTTCCGCTTCCATGGCGAATACGCGCTGGCAGCGCGTTTGATCAAGGAGGGACGCATCAACGTCAAGCCGATCATCACCGCCACTCTACCGGTTGAGCGCGCCGTCGAAGCCTTTGAGCTGGCCGCCGATCGCCGCTCGCAAATGAAGGTCCAGCTGACGTTCTGATTTTTTACGCGGCGGACTCGGGCTACCTGAGTCGCGGCGGTGCAGCGGGGCCGGAGCGCTTCGTTGCCGCGACATCAAGCGGCTGCCTTGGCGTGCTAGAGACGATGAGTTGAGACACCGGCACGTGACTCCGCCTGCCTGTCGCTTGCCTCTGCGTGCGCGCGATGGCCGGGGAACTGAGTGGAGTCGTCGCTTGTAGAACGGGCTCTCACTTAAGCGCCTTTTGCAGTGCCGGAACGATCTGGCTCTTGCGGCTCATGACTCCCGGCATCCACAGCGCATCGCCCTCGCTCTTGAGGTCCCACGCCTTTTGAGCGATAGCCGGATCGTCAGAGACGAAGAGCAGCTCGGTTGCTTCCTGACTGACGTCGGTGAGCATCAGGAATACGCTGTGATATCCGTCACGCTTGAGCGCCTGCATGGCCTCCAGCAAACCGCCCTGCATCGGCCGGATCAGCGCCAGGTCCTGAAATTCGAGCTGGGCAATAGCCACTTTATGTCCGTTGATGTCGAAGGACTTAAGATCTCTTTGCAACAGCGTCGCCGGCGATTGCCCGCGAATATCGGACTTCGCTTCGAGCAATTGCTGGCCCAGCGCGTCGATATCGCTGACGCCGGCAATCCGGGCGAGTCGGTCAGCGGCTTTCCGGTCGTCGGGTGTGGTCGTTGCCGACTTGAAGCGTACGGTGTCGGAAAGAACCGCTGCCAGGAGGCATCCTGCCACGCCTTGCGGAATGTCGATTCCCGCCGAGTCATACATGCGCGTCACCACGGTAGCGCAGGCACCGAGCGGCGCTGCCCAGGCCTCAACCGGTTTGTCGGAGGTCAAACCGCCGAGTTTGTGGTGGTCGGCAAAGCCGATCAGCTCAGCCTGCTTGAGATCGGCGGGGGCTTGCGAGTAATCCGTATGATCGACCAGAAAGACTTGGCGCCCGGCGACGCGACTGACGATCGACGGTTGAGGCAGCTTGAAGGTCTCCAGGACGTAGCGCGTCTCGGCGTTGACCGGGCTTTGTGCAATGGCTTGCGCGGGGATGCTTTGTAACGTCTTGAGGTGGGCCACCGCGATCGCCGAGCAGATCGAGTCGGTATCGGGGTTCATATGCCCGACGACCAGCAGCGGTTCTTCGGCATGCGCTACGCCGCACCAGGTGAGTGCAGGCAGAACGAACAACGAGGCCAGGATATTTTTCTTTAGGGGCATGGGTTCGATTGTACAGGCTCACCTCATCGCTGCCCTACACCGCGGGCGGCGCCTTCGCTGGCAGTCGGTTATGAAATACATTTCATGGCATGCGGCCGCTGGTATGCAATATCATCGGCGTCTTTGCTCGTGTGGGAGCCGTCGATGAATCTCCCGCGCTGGCGGTATCGCCGCCTGATGAGATGAGAGACGATTCGATGAACACGGAGTGTAGGGCATGAAATTCAAATTCGACTGGTTCATGAAGGGCATGCTGGTCGCCGTCGCACTGGCTTTTGCTTGGCCGGAACCGGGCGCGCGCGGCGGTTTCCTGCATCCTGAACTGCTCACCAAGGCCGGCATCGCGCTGGTCTTTTTCCTCAACGGCATGAGCCTGAGCCTCGCTTCGCTGCGCGACGGCGCGCTGCGCTGGCGCGTCCATCTGCTGATCCAGCTGGCGACCTTCCTGGTCTTTCCGGCGCTCGGCTGGCTGCTGCTGCAAGTCACCGGGTCGTGGCTGTCGGCCGATCTGCAGATCGGCTTCTTCTACCTCTGCGCGCTGCCGTCGACCGTTTCGTCGTCGGTCGCGCTGACCGTTGCGGCGCGCGGCAACGTTCCGGTGGCGATCTTCAACGCCACGCTGTCGAGCCTTATCGGCGTCCTGCTGACGCCGTTCTGGATGGCCTGGCTGCTCGGCCAGTCGCCGGCGGGAAGCTTCGCGCTCGGGCCGGTGATCGTCGATCTCTTGATCTGGCTGGTGCTGCCGCTGATCTGCGGGTTGTGCTCGCGGCCGCTGCTGGCGAACTGGGCGGCGCGCAACAAAGCGCGCGTCCAGGTGGTCGACCGGCTGACCATCCTGACGCTGGTCTATACCTCGTTCGCCGATTCGGTGCAGCAGGGCGTGTGGTCCAACTATGGTCCGCTGGTGCTGGTCGAAACGCTGTTCGGGACCTGCCTGCTGTTCGCCATCGTGTTGTCGCTGATGCGACTGCTGGCGCGCGCGCTCGGTCTGCCGATCGAGGACCGCATCGCCGCGGTGTTCTGCGGCTCGAAGAAGACGCTGGCCTCGGGCGTGCCGATGGCCGGGCTGATCTTCGGCGCCAATCCGGCGATCGGGCTGATCTTGCTGCCGATCATGATCTACCACCCGCTGCAGCTGGCGGTCGGTGGTGTTCTCGCGCAGCGCTGGGCGCAGCGCGAACCCCTCCCGGCCTCCCCTTGCCAGGGGAGGGGCCGAGGGAACCGCTAGAACGACGGAACGGTTACGAAGCCGTGCTTTTGGAGCATCGCCAGGCCGGCGGCAACGTCGTCGACCTTGAGCACGATCACCGCCTGATCGGCGCTGTGTTCGAGCGAGGCGTAGAGGTATTCGATATTGACGCCTTCGTCGCGGAAGAGCGCCATGATGGTCGCCAGCGCGCCCGGCTGGTCGGGGACCTCGACGGCGATCACGTCGGTCTCGCGCGCCGCGAAGCCCGAAGCCTTGAGCAGCGCGACCGCCGCGTCGGGCTGGTCGGCGACCATGCGCAGGATGCCGAAATCGGTGGTGTCGGCGATCGAGATCGCGCGCAGGTTGATTCCCGATTTGGCGAGCAGCGCGGTGACGTCGGCGAGCCTGCCGGTGGTGTTCTCCATGAAGATCGAAATCTGCTTGATGATCATCAGATGCTCCTTCGGTCGATGATGCGTTTGGCCTTGCCTTCGCTGCGCGCGATCGAGCGCGGCTCGACCAGCTTGATGTGCGCTGAAATCCCGAGCTCGCTCTTGAGTTCGTCGTGAATGCGTTTGCGTAGCGACTCCATGCCGCTCGTCAGATCCGAGAAGATCGCCTCCTCGACTTCGACCTGGACTTCGATTTCGTCGAGGTGCGTGGCGCCGCGGTCGATGACGATCTGGTAGTGCGGCTGCGTTCCTTCGATGCGCATCAACACGTTCTCGATCTGCGACGGGAAGCAATTGACGCCGCGGATGATCATCAGGTCGTCGGTGCGTCCGAGCAGACGGTGGATGCGAACGGTGGTTCGCCCGCAGGCGCACGGCTCGCGCATCAGGAAGGTGATGTCGCGCGTGCGGTAGCGCAGCAATGGCGTTCCTTCGCGCTGCAAGCTGGTGATCACCAGCTCGCCCTTTTCGCCGTCGGGCAGCACTTCTCCGGTTTGCGGGTCGATGATTTCCGGGTAGAAGTAGTCTTCGTTGAAGTGCTGTCCATTTTTACATTCGCACTCGGCGGCGACGCCCGGGCCGATCAGTTCGGTGAGGCCGTAGATGTCGTGCGCGCTGATGCCGAGCTTGGCTTCGATCTCGACGCGCATGTTCTCACTCCACGGTTCGGCGCCGAAACAGCCGGCGCGCAGCGGCAGCTCGGCAAGGTCGATGCCTTCGGCCAGCGCCGATTCGGCGAGGAACAGCGAGTACGACGGCGTGCAGGTCAGGTGAGTCGCGCCGAAGTCGCGCATCACCATCAGCTGGCGCCGGGTGTTACCCGACGAGATCGGCAGGATGTTGGCGCCGATCCGGCGCGCGCCGTGATGCACGCCGAGGCCTCCGGTGAACATGCCGTAGCCGTAACCGTTCTGCACCGTGTCGCCTTTGACGCAGCCGGCCATCGACAGCGTTCGCGCCATGACGTCGGCCCACAGGTCGAGATCGGCTTCGGTGTAGGCGCCGACTACCGGCGTCCCGGTCGTTCCGGACGAGGTGTGGATTTCAACGAGCTCGCTACGGTCGCACGCCAAGAGGCCGTACGGGTAGGTTTGCCGCAGCTCGTCCTTGACGGTGAACGGCAGTTTGGCGATGTCTTTCAAACTGGTGATCGAATCGGGATTGACGCCGGCGCGGTCGAGCTTCTCGCGGTAAAACGGAACCCGCGCATAGACGCGCTCGACCGTCGTCTGCAAACGCGCCAGTTGCAGCGCTTGGCGCGCCTCGTTCGAGGCGCACTCGGCGTCCTTGTTCCAGATCGGCATTGCTCTCTCCCAAAGCTATCGGACTCTAGCGGCCCGAGTTCGATTCAACTAACAAAAGGCATACAACCACGGAGTTCACGGAGAGCACGGAGAAAACACAAAGCGTTGCATGGTTTCGTCTTGTCACCGCAGGGGTGATCCTGCGGAACTCCTTGCACTACTTCTCTCTGTGTCCTCTGTGCTCTCCGTGGTTACATTTCTTGGCCGCCTCTAGAAGTCGCTCGCCTTGCGGTGAAACACCGGCAGGCTTGGCAGCGTCGGCCATTCGACGGCGTCGAGCATGTTCTTGACGACGAGGCCGAGCTCGGTGTCGCCCTCGATCGACAACTCGCGGTTGAAGAACAGCGTATCCGGGTCTTCCTGGCGCAGCGCGAGTTGCAGAAACGCCGATAGATTGGCGGCAAACGCCAGGTCGGGCGTTTCCGGCAGCGTAAACAGCGGGCGGAACAGTCCGTCGCGATAGGTAAAGCTGGCGCGGCCGCCGGTATCCTGGACATCGACTAGGAAAGTGCGTCCTTCGAGCAGCGCCAGGCTGTCTTCGGGAAGCAGCTTCATCTTGAGCGCGGCGTTGAGGCCGGCGGTCAGCACCAGCGCGTGCGGCCATTGCGGCAAGCGGTTGCCGACGGCCGAAACGAAGGCCGGCAGCTTAAAGCGCGGGATGGCGAGCGATTTGAAAAGGCTGGTGGGCATGGTGGACTCCTGGGGGTTGGGGCGTGCTATTGCTGCTGTGCCTGTTGCTGTTGCGAGTTGATTCCGGGCTGGCCGAACCAGTAGCCGTCGACCATCCCTTCGCTGGCCCAGCCGCGGGTATCGGGCGAGACGGCTTCGCCGCGCCGCGCGCCATCGAAGGCGGCGACGATTTCCGGCATGTGCTGAGGCTGTGGCGAGAGGCGGATGACGTCGATTCCCATGGCCAGCATTTCCGGCACCTGCGTCAGCAGATTATACGTCTGCGCCGACATCGTCTGGATTCCGTTGATCGCCAGGAAAGGCTGGCCTTCGCGCGTCTTGAGCGTCATCCCCTCGGGGTGCTCGAGGCACTTGAACTGGCAGTCGTCCTTGTTGAGGCCGAAATGGCGAGCGGTGAAACAGCGCGCCGAGAAAGCGAGCGGCAGCTTGCCGTAGGCGAAGACCTCGGTTTCAACGCCAACCGGGCGGCTGGCGTGCAGCGTCTCGATCAGCGCGCGGCCGGCTTCGAGCGGCGGCACCCAGCGCTGCAGGCCGTGGCGCGCGAAGGTCGACAGCGTCACCGCGTTGTAGATGTTAAGATGCGGGCCGGCGACGAAAGGCCGTCCGCCGGCGACATTGACCGCGCCCAGGTCGTTGGCTTCGACTTTACAACCAGCGTCGTCGATCAGGCGGCGCAGCGCCTTGAGGTCGCCCTCGGATTCGAGCAGCGCCTGCGCCGAGACGACGACTTCCTTGCCGGCGTCGGTCAGGTCGCGCGCCAGGCCGATCCAGTCGGCGACGCGCAGTTGCTGGCGGCGCGAACAGACGACCTCGCCGACGTAGATGATGTCGATCGCCTCGATCTGCGACATCTGCGCATAGAACTCGAGAACGTCCTGTTTCGGCCAAAAATAGAGCAGGGGGCCGAGAGCAAGTTTCATGGATTTACCTCTTTTGACACGGAGATCACGGAGACACGGAGTGCACGGAGGAAAACAGAAAAAAACTCTGTGTTCTCCGTGTCTCCGTGCACTCTGTGTTGAAAGCGGTTAACAAAATCAGCGCCACGGGCGGTTGTAGGCGCCGAGCGTCGCCTGAATGCCTTCGGAGACCTTGCCGAGTTCGGCCTGCCAGGCCGGTTTGACCTTGAACTCACCGGCACCCTTGGCCAGCTCGTCGAGCGCGGCGCGCAGCGTTCGCGTCACCTGCGCGACGTAGGTCGGGCTGCGCTGGCGGCCCTCGATCTTGATCGCCGAGACGCCGATCTTGGCGATTTCCGGCAGGATTTCGAGCACATTGAGGCTGGTCGGTTCCTCGAGCGCGTAATAAGTTTCGCCATAGACCTCGAAACGACCCTTGCACAGCGTCGGGTAACCCGCCGCTTCGCCGTCTCCGTAGCGGTCGATCAGGATGCCGTTGAGGCGCGTGCTCATCTGCCCGGGCGACTTTTCCCACTTGACGAATTTGGCCGGCGAACACGCGCCGACGGTATTGGGCGATTCGCCGGTGGCGTAAGAGGACAGCCAGCAGCGCCCTTCGTTCATGACGCACAGACTGCCGAAGCCGAACACCTCGATTTCGATCGGCGTGTTCTTGATCACCAGCTCGACCTGCGCCAGCGTCAGCACGCGCGGCAACACCGCGCGTTTGACGCCGAATTCGCGGTGCGCGAAATTGACCGCCTCGTAGCTCGTCGCCGAGCCCTGCACCGAAAGGTGCAGGCGCAGTTCGGGATGACGCTTGCAGGCGTAGTCGAGCAGCCCGATGTCGGCCAGGATCACCGCGTCGACGCCGAGGTCGGCGGCGCCATCAACGGCGCGTTGCCACTCGGCTTCGCGCCCCGGCTGCGGGAAGGTGTTGATCGCCATCAGCACTTGCTTGCCGTGCGTCTGGGCGTAGTGGATGCCCTCGACCATCGCCTTGTGGTCGAAGTTAAGTCCGGCGAAATTGCGCGCGTTGGTATCGTTCTTGTAGCCGAAATAGACCGTATCGGCGCCGTTGTCGACGGCGGCCCTGAGCGCCGGCAGGCTGCCGGCCGGGCACACCAGTTCGGGGAGTTTGTTGTGCAGCATCTAGATTCTCTTGGAGCGAAGGCGCAAGTATAGCGAGCGGACGCTAGAATCACATGATTTTCATCAATTCCGGGCGATTTGGCGCGTGTCCTGCCGGCGCCGAACGGCGTTCCAAGCGCACGCCGCAAAGGCCGCCAAAAGGTGATCCTGGCGATGTCTGCGGCGACGATACGCCGCGCCAGAATAACCGGTCGATGCGGCCTGCAGGCGAGCCGGCGAGCGTCGGCTTACGGCCTACGCCTTGGCGGCTTCGAGCGCGGCGATTCGCGCTTCGAGTCGAGCGACTTCGCCAGGCAGGCTTGCGACTTCGGCGCAGAATTCGGCGACGTCGCGCTGGCACGCGATGCTCGGGTTTTCCTCGGTGAAATATTCGGCGAAATTCGCTGCCAGATTGAATGCCTGCTGCTGATGCCAGCGAAGCAGTTGCTTGCCGCCGGCGACCAGCCGGTGCGCGGCGATGTCGCCGGTGAGCGGCGCGAGGTCAGCTTCAACATCCCAGCGCAGATTGCGGAAAATGAAGCCCAGCGTCTCCGCGAGTTCGGCCGACCCGGCCAGGCGCGCGGCGGTAAACAGCGAGGGTCGGTCGGTCAGCGCGCGCAGCGGCGCGTCGGCCGGCAGCGTGATGGTGACGTCGGCCGGCACGTCGCGGCCGGCGGCGACGAACAGTCCGCCGCTGCTGATCGAGAGCGGCAGCGCCAGCGCGCCGAATTCAAGGCGCGCGCTCTGTCCGGCAAAAGCTTGGAGCCGATCGCGCGCCCAGTCTTCGCCGGCCAGCAGGTGGTTGACGATGGCGAGCGCGGCGTCGAGCAGCATCGTAAGCTTAGCTGACCTGCTGGATTCCGGCGATCACCCAGCCCTTGTCGCCCGAGACCTGCTTGGAAAGATTCCAGACCTCGTTGAACGGCACCGCGGGCGCGCCGACCGCCTCGCGGATCATCCCGGAGAAGTGCACGCTGGCGACGTGGCGGTTGCCTTCGGTGACGACTTCGAGCAGCTCGGCGTTGAGCGTCACGACGTCGGTCTGTTGCGGGGCGTTGCCGCGCTCGTTCATTTCCATCTGGAATTCGGCGAACATCTCGGGGGCGACGAATTCACGGATGTCGTCCATGTTCTTGGCGTCGTTGGCTGCCTGCAGACGAACGAAATTGACCTTGGCGATGCGCAGGAAACCCTCGCTGTCGAAGCCTGCGGGAACATTGGCTGCGGTCGGCGCGGCCGAGCCGTACTGCGGCGCGGCAACGGGTTGCGGCGGCGGATTGACGCCACCTGCGCCGGCGTACTGCATGGCGTTGTCGGGCGACGCCGCAGGCGTCTTGCGAGCGAACAGCAACTTGAGAACGAAAACGACGGCCATCGCCAGCAGCGCCATCATCAGAATGTTGGCCATGCCTTCGCCCATGCCGAAGTGCGAGAGCAGCGCGGCGATGCCCAGGCCGGCGGCGAGACCGGCGAGCGGTCCCATCCAGTTGCGTTTTGGCGTCGCCGCCGGCGCGCCGACCGGCGCTTTGGGCGCGGCCGGCGTCGCTTGCTGGACCGGCGCCGTCGGTCTTGGCGCGACCGACTGGCGCTGCATGCCCAAGGATCTGCCGCCGCCCAGGCGCGCCGCTTCGGCGTCGCCGACCGACAGGCCAAGCGCCAGGATTACCGTACAGACTGCCATCAGTATTTTCTTCATAAGTGTCTCCGTCAGAATTTGAAACCACGATGCAAGGCAACAACCCCCAACGACAGGTTGAAGTATTCGACTTTCTCAAGACCGGCCTGTTCCATCAGGCCTTTGAGTGTTTCCTGATCCGGGTGTACGCGAATCGATTCGGCGAGGTAGCGGTAGCTTGCCTCATCCTGAGTGATGATCTGGCCGATGCGCGGGATGACCTTGAACGAATAGAAGTCGTAGGCCGGCGCCAGCGGCTTCCAGACCTGCGAAAATTCGAGCACCAGCAGGCGCCCGCCGGGACGCAGCACGCGCCGCATTTCGGCCAGTGCTTCGTCCTTGTGCGTCATGTTGCGCAGTCCGAAGGCGACGGTCACGCAATCGAAATAGTCGTCGGGGAAAGGCAGCTTCTCGGCGTCGCACTGCGCCACCGGGATCAGAAATCCCTTGTCGCAGAGGCGGTCGCGACCGTTGGTCAGCATCGCGTTGTTGATGTCGGTGAGCCAGACTTCGCCGCTTTTGCCGACCCTGCGCGCGAAAGCCAGCGACAGGTCGCCGGTGCCGCCGGCCACGTCGAGCACGCGCGAACCTTCGCGAACGCCGCTGCGCGCGATGGTGAAAGCCTTCCACAGGCGGTGCATGCCGGCCGACATGAGGTCGTTCATCAGGTCGTATTTTTGCGCCACCGAATCGAAGACATCGGCGACGCGCCGGGCTTTTTCGGCCTCGGCAACCTGCTCGAAACCAAAATGAGTTTGAGTCTGCTTGTTCATACAGGGGGCTATCTGGAGACGATCAGGGAAAAATCAACGTTTGGGGCCGCACTTCGCCGCCGGCTTGGCGGGCGGCGGCGGGCAGAGCGCCGGGTCGCGGCTGCCTCCGGCGGCGGCGAGCTTGTCGAGGTAGGCCTGCCACAACTCGTCGCGGTGGGTGCATAGCGTGTAGAGCACGTCCCACGAATAGAGGCCGCTGTCGTGGCCGTCGGAGAACACCGGCTTGATCGCGTAGTTGCCGACCGGCTCGATGCCGAGAATATCGACGTCGCGCTTGCCGACCTGCAGCGTCTCCTGCCCCTCACCGTGGCCGCGCACTTCGGCCGACGGCGAAAAAACGCGCAGAAACTCGAAAGTCAGTTCGAAGCGCTCACCGTCCTCGAAAGCCAGCTCGAGGATGCGCGACTTCTGGTGCAACTTGATTTCGGTCGGAATCGGCGTATCGGAGTGAAGGCCAGCCATGACTACCTTTGTCTGTGAGCGAACGCGCTATCATAACGTAAAGGCGCAAAAAGTCGCGCACAGCTCGCAGAACACGATGGCTGGCGGCTCCGGCAAACGGCAGCCTGTCATCAATTTGTAATCCTGCCTTAATAAACTGCTCGCACGAGATTACGGAGAACGTCACATTCATGTCTGCCACCATCCTTGTCGTTGAAGACGAGCCGTCGATTCAGGAACTCATTGCCGCCAGCCTGCAGCACGCCGGACATCTGGTGTTGCGCGCCGATAGCGCCGAAGCGGCGCTGCAGCTGGTCAACGACACGCTGCCCGACGTCGTGCTGCTCGACTGGATGCTGCCGGGACTGAGTGGAATTCAATGCGCGCGGCGTCTGCGCGCCGCCGAGCGCACCCGCGATCTGCCGATCATCATGCTGACGGCGCGCGGCGCCGAGCACGACAAGGTCGCCGGGCTTGAGGCGGGCGCCGACGACTACCTGACCAAACCCTTTTCGCCGCGCGAGCTGCTGGCGCGGATCAAGGCCGTGTTGCGCCGGCGCGCGCCGCAGATGACCGAGGACTGCGTCGATGTCGACGGTCTGCGCGTCGACCCGGTCAGCCACCGCGTGCACGGCAACGGCCAGAGCCTCGAACTCGGGCCGACCGAGTTTCGTCTGCTGCACTTCTTCATGACGCACGCCGAGCGCGTGCATAGCCGTGCGCAGCTGCTCGACCAGGTGTGGGGCGACCACATCTTCGTCGAGGAGCGTACCGTCGATGTGCATATTCGCCGTCTGCGTGCAGCGCTCGAAGCGACCGGTCATGACCGGCTGATCCAGACCGTTCGCGGCAGCGGTTACCGTTTCTCGGCGCAGCCCGAATGAGCGCTGTACCCAGAGGTTTAAAACGGTGAACACGATCTGGGTGCGCACGCTGTGGCTGCTGCTGGCGATCGCCGGCGTCGTCTTCGCGCCGCTGGCGAGCGCTTACGGGATGCGCTGGGGACTTGGCGCGGTAGTCGTTTGTCTGCTGCTGATGCTGGCCTGGCATCTCGTTCATCTGCATCTGCTGACGCGCTGGCTCGAAGGTCCACTCGACGCGCCGCTGCCGCGCGGACGCGGTGCCTGGGAGATCGCACTGGCCAAACTGCACCGCCGCACGCGCGTTCGCCTCTCTCAGCAACAGGCGCTCGCCGAGACGCTCGAGCGCTTTCTGCGCGCCTTCCAGGCACTGCCCGACGGGGTCATCGCCTTCGACCGCCACCAACACATCAGCTGGATCAACGAGCGCGCCGAAACGCACTTCGCGCTGTCGGCGCAGAGCGATCGCGGACAGGCGCTGACCAACCTGATCCGCCATCCGGGTTTCGTCAGTTATCTCGACGCCGGGCGTTTTGCCGAGCCGCTGATCTATCGCGGCGGCCGTGTCGAGGGGCTGACGCTGTTGCTGCAGATCATTCCCTACGCCGAAAACCAGAACCTGCTGGTGTCGCGCGACATCAGCCAGATTGAGCGCATCGAGACGATGCGCAGCGATTTCATCGCCAACGTGTCGCACGAGCTTAAGACGCCGCTGACGGTCGTCGCCGGATTCTCCGAGATGCTCGCCGACGACTTCGAGGCCTACAGCGCGAGCGAAATCAAGCACTACCTGGCGCTCATCTGCGAGCAGAACGCGCGCATGCAGCGCCTGATCGAGGACCTGCTGACGCTCTCGTCGCTTGAGTCAGGCGGCGCCGCGGCCGGCGAAGAAGCGCTGCCGCTGGCGCCGATGCTCGAGAGCATTGTGGACGAGGCGCGCGCGTTGTCGGCGGGCAAGCACGAGATCGCACTGACGATAGAGACGCCTTCGGTGCTGCTGTGCTGCGCCAACGAACTGCGCAGCGCGTTCAGCAACCTAGCCGGAAACGCCGTGCGCTATACCCCACCGGGCGGCCGCATCGATCTGTCGTGGCGCGTGCACAAGGGTTTTGGCGAGTTCGTCGTCGCCGATACCGGAATCGGCATCGCCGCCCAACACTTGCCGCGCCTGACCGAGCGCTTTTACCGCGTCGATCGCAGCCGTTCGCGCGAGACCGGCGGCACCGGTCTGGGGCTGGCGATCGTCAAGCACGTGCTGACGCGCCATCACGCGACGCTCGAGATCGAGAGCGAGCCGGGCCGTGGCAGCCGCTTCATTGCGCGCTTCCCGGCGCGCAGTCTGGTCAGGACCTAACAGACCGCGAAGCTGACGCGCGCGAAGTCGGGGCCGTCGTCGAGCAGTTGGCGCAGTCGGACCCGCCGGCGGCCGTCGGTATGGAGCTCGATCTCCCGTCCGGAGGCGAACCAGCCCGGGGGAATGACCAGCGATTGTTCGGCAGCCAGTGCCGCAACGGCGGGCAGCAGGAACGCGCGCTGGAAGATCCCTTGGCCGGCGTCGACTCGGCGCGCCGCGATAGCCGCCGGGATACCCGGCAGCACCCTGATTCCGGCGGCCAGACCGCCGCTTCTTTCCTGCCTCAGCCAGGTCGTCTGCGCCAGCAGAAAGCGCTCGCCATCGTGCGGGCAGAGCGCCAGCAGCTGGCCGTGCGCCATCTTCCTGCCGGCGCCGCCGCGCAGCAGACGAAAGCCGTTGGCCGAAGTGTTGGCGACCTGCCAGCGGTCGACGACGTGGGCCAGCGGCTGCAGGCGAATCTGCAGCACTTGGGAATAGGCGAGAGCGTCTTCCGGTTGCTCGAATTCGCGCCCCGAAATGGCATAGTGGATGTTGTCAAAGCCCGAGCACACCCGGGCGCTGCCGCTGCTGACGCGGCGCTTGAACTGGCGCTGCGCGTGCGCCGATGACCAGCAACCCGACAGGCGGTCGAGCAGACGCAGGCACTGGCCGGGCGTGCAGTCGTCGCCAAGGCCGAGCTCGACCGGCGCGATTTTCTGCAGCAGTTGCTCGCGCGTCAGGCTGATCTGCAGCGCCAGGCGCGAGGTATCAAGCCGTCGCAGCTGTCCGCCGCCGATCGGGCGCAAGGCGGTGTCCTGCAGCAGGTCGACAATTCCCGGCTGCGGCGAGTCGGCGACCTCGACCCGATGCAGGCTCACCAACGGCGACCAGGCGATCGCCCAGCGTCGAACCAGCGTTTGCTCGCCAAGGGTGAGGCGGTATGCGCCGGCGATTTCGCCAAGGATCGAGGCGAGGTAAGTTGCCGTACAGGTGGTGGTGCCGCCGACCGCCTCTCTGTCGGGAATCGGCTGCGTGGCGACCCCCCAGTCTTCTGCGCTGGCGTAATGGCCATGGAGATCGCGCCACAAGCCGGGGGGAAGTTCGCGCCGTGCGCGCTGGTGCTCGACGATCGCCTGGCCGCTGTGCTCGATGCTGCGCTGCAGGATCAGCGCGACGCGTTGGGCCAGGCCGGCGTCGTCGTTTCCCGGCGAATCGTTTTCGGCGCAATGGGCGTAGGCGCGTGCCATCTTGAGCCACAGCGCGACGGTCTGCTGGAACAGCACCTCTTCTGGCCCGGTCAGCGGCAGCGGCTGGTTGAGGTAAGCGCTGGCGAGCCCTGCGGCGACCACGGCGACCGGCACCCGAACGCGCTCGAGCAGGCGGAAATAGGTTTCGCCATCGGGCGGTGCGGCATGCAGGCCGTCAAGCACGAGGCAAAGATCAGACTGCGCCTGCGGTGCGTCGTCCAGTGCAATTCGCGAAATCAGTTCGTCGCCGCTTTGCCGGTCGCCGATGACCGGCACGCTCGGCGCCACCGTGCGCAACTCGCTGTTTACCGAAAGATTACCCATCATTGCGACTCCATGCGCGGCTGGCCTGCCGCGGCAAACCGCAGACCTATAACCAAAGTAATAGCAATCTGACCGCCTCGCAAGGAAATAAATCCGAAAACCGTAATTCGAGACCACGCAGAGCATGCCGCAAAGCAAATCCCAAAGGACGGAGCACACGGAGCAAAGGCAATCAAGGGGGCCTGGGAAACCCTGGTGTTTTCCGCCCCGCCGGGTTTGTCGGTCTTCAGGCTTTGCGCTGCCCACGCAGATGACGCACGGCGAGGTACAGCGACGCCGCTTGCAGCGCCGCGCAGAAATAGAACGGCGCGCCGATTCGCCAGTCGCCGCGCGGGTAATGCGAGACCAGGCCGAGCAGCGGGGCGCCCAGCATCGGCGCGAGCACCGCCATCAGACCGCCGAGCGAACTGACCGCGCCCAGCGTCCGGCCCTGGCTGTGACTGTCGGCCGCCGAAGAAATCAGGCTTTGCACCGAAGCGGCGACGGTGCCGCTGAAGATATTGACGACGATCACCGCGTACATCATCCAGCCTTCGGTCGCTGCGCCCCATAAAGCATAAGAGAGCATCGACGAAATCAGACCGATGACCGCCAGGCGCGGCGCCGAAAAACGCTTGAGCAGTCGCCCGAGCAGAAACCCCTGAACGATCACCGAAACGATGCCGACCGCCGCCAGCGACCAGCCGTTCTCGAGCGGACCCCAGCCGAACTTGAAGGTGGTGTAGAGCACCCAGGTGGTGTAGAGGACGAACATCGCCAGATTACTGAAGGCGACGACGCCGACCAGCGGCCCGACGTCCTTGAGCTTGGCCAGCGCGCGCAAGGCGGTTGCCGGATTGGCGGCGGCCCAGCTGAAGGCCCGGCGCCGGGTCTCGGGCAGCGATTCGGGCAGGACGAAATAGCCGTAGATCAGGTTGATGATCGCCAGCACGCCGGCGACAAAAAACGGCAGCTGCAGGTTGACTGCCCCGAGCAGACCGCCCATCACCGGACCGATGATGAAACCCAGCCCGGTCATTGCGCCGAGCATGCCGAAGCGCTTGGCGCGTTGCTCGGGCGGCGTGATATCGGCGACGTAGGCGTTGGCGATCGCCGCGTTGGCCTGCATCGCCCCGGCGACGATGCGCACGCCGATCAATCCCCAGATGCTGGTCGACAGCGCGGTGCCGAAGAAACTCAGCGCCAGGCCGAGAAAACCCAGCAGCAACAAGGGGCGGCGTCCGAAGTGGTCGGACAGGACGCCGAGCATCGGCGACGCCAGGAAATTCGAGACTCCGAAGGAGACGGCGACCGCGCCGTACCAGTAGGCCTGATCGGCCGCCGAGCTTGAAAAGCTGCCGACCAGCGCCGGTAAGACCGGGATGATCAGGCCGATCGCCACCAGATCGATCAGTACGACCAGCATGATGAACGGCATGGCGGCTTCGCCCGAGCGCAAGGATTTAAGCATTGGCTGTCTCCGCTGGGGTTTGCGGTTCAAACGCCGGTGCTGCGAGTTCGCGCAGATGCGCGCCGACATCCGCCGGCCAGAGCGCGATCAGCGCCTCAAAACGCGACCAGTCGGCGGCGAACAGGGCGCGTGCGGCTTCTTCAAAACCATCCAGACAACCCGCCATGACGCTCATGAATTGATACGTCGACTGCTGCGCCTGACGAATACGATCGGCTGCCGAGTTGCTGCGCCGGGCCTGCTCGACGAGTTTACGCAAGGCGACCGAGGCGCCGCCGGGCTGAGTGCTCAACCATTCCCAGTGGCGCGGCAGCAGCGTCACCTCGCGCGCGACGACTCCCAGTCGCGGTCGACCCGGGCCGGCCGGCGCGGTAAGCTCAGGCGGGCGAGGCTCGCTGGGCGGTACCGGGACATCGGCGAGCGCCGGAAGCCGGTTCAATACCTGTTCGGCGCTGCCTCGCCAATCGATTTCGATCGTCTCGCTGGTTTGCGCATTGAAGACCAGAATCCGGGACAGCGGACGCGCATCGTAGACCGCCTTGACCTTGCGCGCGACTTCGCGCAGCGGGCCGCAGGCGATGCCTCGGCTGCCTTCAAAGGCGATGCAGTTGAGCTCGCTTTCTTCCATTTTGATTCGTCCTTGATGATTCGGAAAAATCAAATTATACCCGGGTGTTATTCGTTAATAAAGCCCGGGTATAAATAAGGGAAAAATCTGCTCTCCTAAAGCAGCACGCGTTCGATGCCGCCGCTATTGGCCTGCTTGATGTAATCGGCCATCCAGTTTTCGCCGAGCAGCCGCTTCGCCATTTCGACGACGATGTAGTCGGCTTGCGTTCCGCCGTCGTCGTTGTAGCGCGACAGGCCCTGCAGGCACGACGGGCAAGAGGTCAGGATCTTGACCTCGCCGACAAAACCGTCGGCGCGTAGTGCGCCGGCACCCTTCTCGATTTCCTGCTGCTTGCGGAAGCGCACCTGCGTCGACACGTCGGGACGCGTCACCGCCAGCGTTCCGGACTCGCCGCAACAGCGGTCGGAAAGATCGACGCGCTGGCCCATCAGCTGATTGGCGACGCGGATTCCCGACATCGTCTGCATCGGCGCGTGGCAGGGCTCGTGGTACATGTAACGGGTGCCCGAGACGCCGTCGAGCTTGACGCCTTTCTCCAGCAGATACTCGTGGATGTCGAGCAGGCGGCAACCGGGAAAGATCTTCTCAAACTCGTATTTCTTGAGTTGATCCATGCAGGTGCCGCAGGAGACGATCACGGTGTTGATGTCGAGGTAATTGAGGGTGTTGGCGACACGGTGGAAGAGCACGCGGTTGTCGGTGGTGATCTTCTGTCCCTGATCGGCTTCGCCGGCGGCGATCTGCGGATAGCCGCAGCACAGGTAACCGGGCGGCAACACCGTCTGTGCGCCGAGATGGTAGAGCATCGCCTGGGCCGCCAGGCCGACCTGCGAAAAGAGCCGCTCCGACCCGCAGCCCGGGAAGTAGAAAACCGAATCGCCGTCGTAATCGGCGGCGCTGACGCGGCGCGCGTCGCGGATCACCGGGACGACCTCGTCGTCCTCGATGTCGAGCAGCGCGCGCGAGCTGCGTTTGGGCAGGCCGCCGGGCATTGGCTTGTTGATGAAGTGGATGACCTGTGCGCGCAGCGTCGGTTGGCCGAGAGTGGCCGGCGGTTGCCGCGTCTGGCCCTGGATCAGACCGAGCGATTTGGCGACGCGGTGGGCCAGACGCTGGCCGGTGTAGCCCCAGTCGATCATCAATTTGCGCACCAGACGGATGGTCGCCGGGTCGGTCATCGTCAGGAAGGCCATCGCCGCTGCCTTGGCCGGGACGAACTTCTTCTTGCCCTGCTGACGCAGGAAGTTGCGCATGCGGATCGAGACGTCGCCGAAGTCGATATCGACCGGACAGGGTTTGGCGCACTTGTGGCAGATCGTGCAATGGTCGGCGACGTCGTTGAACTCGTCGAAATGTTTGAGCGAAATGCCGCGCCGCGTCTGCTCTTCGTAAAGGAAGGCTTCGATCAACAGCGAGGTCGCGAGGATCTTGTTGCGCGGCGAGTAAAGCAGGTTGGCGCGCGGCACGTGCGTCGAGCAGACCGGTTTGCACTTGCCGCAGCGCAGGCAGTCTTTGATCATCGTCGAGATGTCGCCGACCTCGGATTGCTCCATGATCAGCGATTCGGCGCCGAGCAGCGAGAACGACGGCGTGTAGGCGGACGTCAGGTCGCCGCCGGCCATCAGCTTGCCGGCGTTGAAGTGGCCGTCGGGGTCGACGCGCGCTTTGTATTCGCGGAACGGCTGTATCTCGGCCTCGCTCAGAAATTCGAGCTTGGTGATGCCGATGCCGTGCTCGCCGGAAATGACGCCGTCGAGCGAGCGCGCCAGCGCCATGATGCGTGCAACCGCCGCGTAGGCGGTCTGCAGCATCGCGTAGTCGTCCGAATTGACCGGGATGTTGGTATGCACGTTGCCGTCGCCGGCGTGCATGTGCATGGCGACGAAGACGCGGCTGCGCAGTGTCTCCTTCTGGATCGCGGCGATCTTCTCGAGCACCGGGCGGAAAACTTTGCCGTCGAAGACGGCTTCGAGTTGCGGCTTGAGCTCGGTCTTCCACGAGACGCGAACCGAGTGGTCCTGCAAGCGGTGGAACAGCGTCGGCGCGCTGGCCTTGTTCGACAGTGTGGTGACGACGACGCCCAACTCGGCGAAGTGCGCCTCGGCCTCGGCGAGCGGCAGGTCGAGGTGGCCGAGCAGCCACTGCCAGCGGCTGCGGACGGTGGCGACCGCTTCGAGCGCGGCCTGCCGCTGGTCGCCGATCAGCAGCGCATTGTCGAGGTCGGCGTCGCCGCGGTGCAGCGGCAGTTCGCCGGCCAGGAAGGCGCTGAGCGAATCGCACAGCGCCAGTTTGTTGCTGATCGACAGCTCGATGTTGATTCGCTCGACGCCGTCGCAGTAGTCGCCCATTCGCGGCAACGGGATCACCACGTCCTCGTTGAGCTTGAAGGCGTTGGTATGGCGTGAAATGGCGGCGGTGCGCGAACGGTCGAGCCAGAACTTGCGGCGGGTGTCGGCGTCGACGGCGATGAAGCCCTCGGCCGAACGCAGATTGCACAGGCGAACGATCTCTGACGCGGCGTTCATCACCGCTTTTTCGTCGTCGCCGACGATGTCGCCGAGCAGCACCATTTTCGGCCGTCCCGCCGATTCGCCGCGGCGCTTGGCCTTGGTCGCGTAGCCGATGGCGCGAACGTAGCGCTCGTCGAGGTGTTCGAGACCGGCGAGCAGCACGCCGGCCGTATGGCCGGCGCCGCCCGGCTTGAAATAGTCGGTGATCTCGACGATCGCCGGAACCGCTTCGCGCACCTGGCCGAAGAACTCGAGGCAGACGGTTCGCGTGTGCGGCGGCATTTTGTGCAGCACCCAGCGCGCGGCGACGATCAGTCCGTCGCATCCTTCCTTCTGGATCGCCGGCAGGCCGGCCAGGAACTTGTCGGTGACGTCCTTGCCGAGTCCCGCCTTGCGAAAGGCGTTGCCGGGAATCTCTAGGATCTCGGGCGCGCCGGCCGGCGTCACGCCGTCCTTTTGAAAACGCTGGATCTCGAAGCGCGCGACTTTCTGTTCGTGGATCTTGCCGAAGTTGTGGCCGATTCGAGTCACTTCCAGCAACTGGCCGTTCGCGTCGACCATCTTCCACCACGCCAGATTGTCGAGCGCCGTTCCCCAGAGAACGGCCTTCTTGCCGCCGGCGTTCATCGCGATATTGCCGCCGACGCACGACGCGTCGGCCGAAGTCGGGTCGACGGCGAAAACCCGGTCGGCGGCCGCCGCCGCTTCGGCGACGCGCGCGGTGACGACGCCGACGCCGGTGCGGATCGTCGCGTAGACCTGGTCGCAACCGGGTAGCCGCAGTTCCTCGACCGGACCGATATCGATCAGTTTTTCGGTGTTGATTACCACCGAGCGCGCGGTGAGCGGCACCGCGCTGCCGGTGTAGCCGGTGCCGCCGCCGCGCGGGACGATGGTCAGTCCGAGCTCGATGCAGCCGCGAACCAGCGGCGCGAGCTCGTCCTCAGTGTCTGGATAGAGCACGACGAAGGGGTACTCGACGCGCCAGTCGGTCGCGTCGGTGACGTGCGCGACGCGCGCCAGGCCGTCGAAAGCGATGTTGTCGCGGCGGGTGTGGCGTGCGAGCGTCTTGAGCACCAGCTTGCGCAGCGCCGCGGTGTCGTCGAAATGGCGCGCGAAGCGATCGACCGCCGCCTGCGCCGCAGCGTACAGACTCTTCACCGTCTCGTTGCCCTGCCGCCGCTTGTCGATCTCGGCGAGCCGGTGGCGCAGCGCGTCGACCAGCGCGGCGCGGCGCTGAGCGTTGGCCAGCAGGTCGTCTTCGAGGTAGGGATTGCGCTCTACGACCCAGATGTCGCCGAGCACCTCGTAGAGCATTCGCGCCGATCGCCCGGTGACGCGCTGGCTGCGCAGTTCGTCAAGGATCGCCCAGTTTTCCGCGCCGAGCAGGCGAATGACGATCTCGCGGTCGGAAAACGAGGTGTAGTTGTACGGGATTTCGCGCAGGCGGACGGTCATGGCAGGTGAACCATTACTAAAGGCGCGATTTTATCGTATTGCCGCAGCGCCCACGCGCTGCTTGTGTAACCGCGCCTGCGTTATTGCGGCGACTTGCCCGGATCTTTAGTTCTCGCCCGTTTTATTCGCCATCAGTCGATTGAACTCGTTTTCGGCGTCCACCCAGTCTTCGAGTTCGTGGTTTTCGACGAAACCTCGCTGCGCCGCGCGATAGTAGGCCGCGATGGCGATCCACCGGTCGCGGACCTCCTCGGCCATCGAGGGTTCTGCGATGGCTTCATCCTCTGGTTGCTGAGTTTCCCTGCGCTGGATTTTCTCGGACACCTTATTTCATCCCTTTGATTGACAGTTTTTTGGCCGCGCTTTTGCTTGCTCATGCGCTTGCGCATTCGTTCGTTCAACACGGTTCATAACTCAAACTTTACTCCCCTGAGCAGCCTTGGGATGCGCCGGAGCACCATTCGGCGTGTCGCCGATCGAGCGGATGCGATTGCCAATTTTCGGCACGCGGCGCTTTTTCCCGAGCGCTCAGGGCGTACCCCGAGAGTACTTCTTCGCTACGCTCAGGGCGCACCCCAAGAGTACTTCTTCGCTACGCTCAGGGCGCCGGGAGTTCAATGACGACGCGCAGGCCGCCGTCGGCAACATTTTCGGCGACGATACTGCCGCCGTGCGCTTCGATGGCACGACGAGCGATCGCCAAGCCGAGACCGAAACCGCGGGCGTTGGTGGCGTCTGACCTGCTGCTGCGGAAGAAGGGCTCGAAGATCGAAGGCAACTGGTCGTCAGCGATTCCCGGACCGTGGTCGCGGATCACGATGCGCAGCCGTCCGCTCGGCGCAGCGTGCAGATTGACCTCGACCTTGCTGCCGTCGGGAGTGTGTTGCAAGGCGTTGCGAACGATGTTTTCGATCGCGCGGTGGAGCAGCGGGCCGCTGGCATGCAGCACGACATCGCGCTCCAGGTCGTCGGCGAGGTCAATCGTTCGTCCGCTGTCGCTGGCCTCGAAGCGCGCGTCGTCGACGACGCTGGCGAGCAGTTCGCGCAGGTCGATATATTCATCGCCGGGCGCCTGCTTTCCGGATTCGAGTCTTGCCAGCGTCAGCAGTTCGCCGACCAGTTCATCGAGGCGCGACGCTTCGAGCCCGATTCGTTCGAGCGCGCTGTCGACTCGCGCCGGCTGCTGATGCGCGAGTCCGACCGCGGTCTGCATTCGCGCCAGCGGTGAGCGCAGCTCGTGCGAGACGTCGTGCAGCAGGCGGTCGCGGGCGATCATCAACTGTTCGAGTCGCCCCGCCATCTTGTCGAAGTCGCCGCCCAGTTCGCCGATTTCGTCGCGGCGATCGGCCATCGCCGCGCCGATGCGAAAGTCGAGGCGGCCGGCGGCCAGCGCTTCAAAAGCGTCGCGTAGCCGGCTGATCGGCTGGGTCAGATGACGCGCCAGCAGCGCGCTGACCAGTAGGCTGGCGAGAAAAGCGGCGACCAGCACCGTCGCCGGTGCCTCTGGGCCGATTCGTGGCGTCCCATGACCGCGCGTTCGATCACTTCCCGGCCGGAAGACCAGATAGCGCTGTCCCTGCGGACTTTGCGCCAGCCGTGCGCCACGCGGCGAGTCGTCATTGACGATGTCGCGCGCCTGCGCCAGTATCTCGGGGGAAACGGCACGGCCGATCAGGTCCTGGCCGCGCTCGTCGACCACCAGCGGCGGGCCATAGTCGTTCGTCGGCCAATGCTCAAGCAGCCGTCCGAGCTGGGCTACGCCGCCGGCTTCGATGCTTGCCGCGACGATGCGGTTAACGAAGCCTGAGCGCGGATCTTGGGCAACCGACGACGCTTCTTCGAAACGCGACTGGTTATGAACGATCAGCGCGACGGTGACGCCAGCGACGGTGAGCACCAGCGACAGCCAGATGCTCGCGAAAATCTTCCAGAAAAGCTTGCTTTTAAGCATCGGCGTCAGACCAGGATCAGTTGATAGCCGATGCCGCGCACGGTTTGCACCGGCGAGCGGCCATCGTCGAGCGGGCCGAGTTTTTGCCGCAAGTTGCTGACATGGACGTCGATGCTGCGGTCGTAGCGTGTCAATGCGCGGCCCAGCGCGTGCTCGCAAAGTTCCTGCTTGCTGACGCTCTGCCCGGAATGCAAGGCGAGCAGCTCGAGCACGCCGAATTCGGTGCTGGTCAGATCGAGCGCGGCGCCGTTCCAGCTGGCCTGGCGCTGCTGCGGCGAGAGCTTGAGCGGACCCAGCTCGATCGCTGGCGATGCGCCATGGCGCGGCGCTCCGCTCTCGGTGCGGCGCAAAATGGCGCGGATGCGCGCGACCAGCTCGCGCGGCGTACACGGTTTGGGAACATAGTCGTCGGCACCGAATTCGAGGCCCAGCACGCGATCGATGTCGTCGCCGCGCGCGGTCAGCATGATCACCGGAACGTCGCTGTGCGCGCGGATCTGGCGCAGCGCGTCGATGCCGTTGAGGCGCGGCATCATCACGTCGAGAACGACGATAGAGAATTCGCCACCCAGCACGGCGGCGACGCCCGCCTCGCCGTCGTGGGCGCAAGTGACCTCGAAGCCGTCGGCGGCTAGATAGTCCGCCTGCATCGCGCACAGTTCCTTGTCGTCATCAACCAGCAGCACCTTGACCATTACCCGCCTCCTTGCTGGCGATTATAGAGGGCACGAGAGATCGGCTCGCGACTCTTTACGCAACCTTACTTTGGCGAAACAGCACTTTACATTGGTCGCGGGCACACTGGCGACGTCGACAAAACGACTTTGCGTATTCACACCCCAGAAAAGGAAAACCATCATGAACACCAAGACCACGATTTCCCGCTTCGTCGCCGTCAGTGCGCTCGCACTGGGCATCTGCGTGGCGGCCCCCGCTTTGGCCGGCGCGCAGAATCAGTGCGAGCGCGGCCCACGCGATCGCGGCGCGATGGAAATGCATCACCGCGGCGGCTTTGGCGATCTGCGCGGCATCGACCTGTCGGCCGACCAGGTCGCGCAGCTCGGCAAACTGCGCGAGGAAGAAAAGAAACAGTTGCGTGAACAAGGCCAGTCGCTGCGCGATCAGCACGACGCCTTGCGCAAGCTGGTGATGTCGGATGCCTATACGCCGGCCGCCAGCGCCGACTTGATCGCCAAGATCACCGCCGCGCAGAGTGAAATGGCCAAGCTGCACGCCGAGCAAGGCAACAAGCTCTACAAACTGCTGACGCCAGAGCAACGCACCAAGCTGGCGCAGAACGAGTTGACCGGTCATCGGCCGATGGAACGCGCCAACAAGCGTTGATCACGCCATGCTGGCGGGTCGGGCCAAGTGGCAGGTCGCCATTTGACCCGATGCTCAATTACTCTCCGAGGTGTTGCCTTGAAACGAACTGCCCTTCCCTTGTCGCTGCTGATCATCGTTCTCTGGGCGGCCTTGCAGCCAGCCGAAATTCTGAGCTTCGCCGCGCCGTACCTCTCAATGCGCAAGGCGCTGACGACGCTGACCGGCGCGCTGGCGCTCGGCTGGATGGGAATGTGCATGGTTCTGGCGTTGCGCCCGTCATGGCTCGAGCGTGCGCTCGGCGGGCTCGACCAGCTTTTTCACGTTCATAAATGGGTCGGCATCGGCGCCGTATTGCTGGTCGTCACCCATTGGTTATTGATCCTCTCGCCGCGAACGCTGATCGCCTGGGGCTGGGTCGAAGCCGTCGCGCGTCGCCCGCATGGACCGCGTGGCGGCGGCCAATCGCTGATCGGCTTGGCCAAGGAAATGGGCGAATGGTCGGCCTGGCTGATGATCGCCCTGGGCATCGTCGCGTTGCTGCGCTTCGTTCCGTATGGCTGGTTCCGCAAGCTGCACAAGGGCTTCCCGGTGGCCTTCCTGATCGGTGCCTTTCACAGCGTGGTGATGGTTCACCGAGACTTCAGCGGAACGCCTTTCGACGTCCTGATGCTGGCCATCGCGCTGCTCGGCAGCGTGATTGCGGTGCAGTCGCTGAGCGGCATGATCGGCCGCCGCTACCAGCATCGCGGCCATGTCGCCAGCGTCAGTACCGGCGCCGCCGGGGTCGTCGACCTGCAGTTTCTGCCGGGTGCCGACTGGCCGGGGCACCAGCCAGGCCAGTTCGCACTGCTGACGCTCGATGCCGACGAAGGCGCTCATCCGTTCACCATCGTTTCCGACTGGCAGCCCGGCGCAGCGCTGCGCTTTGCCATCAAGCCGCTGGGCGATTACACGCGAACGCTGGCGGCCCGGGTCAAACCGGGCGATGCGGCGACGGTCGAAGGGCCTTACGGCCGTTTCGACTTCGGCGATGTTGCCGAGGCGCAAGTGTGGGTCGCCGGCGGTATCGGCGTCGCGCCGTTCATGGCGCGTCTCGAAGTGCTGGCCTGCAGCGGGGATCGCTCACCGTGCAATATCCACTTTTTCTATAGCGTGCGCAGCGCCAGCGAGGCAAGCTTTCCGTCCGGGCTCGAAGCGCTCTGCCGGCGAGCCGGGGTGACGCTCCACCTGCGCATCCCGAGTCGCGACGGGCGGATCAGCGATGACGAAATCGGCCAGTTCGTCGGCCAGTCGCGTGGCGTCTGGTTCTGCGGTCCGGCCGCCTGGGCCCGCTCGCTGCGTGATTCACTGCAGCGCGATTTCGGCCTGCCTCGCCAGCAGTTCCATCGCGAACTGTTCGAGTTCCGCTGAACGGCATGCCCTGCGGTCGTCAGTTGGCAATATTCCTGGCGTTCATTCGTCTACGAATGCTGCCGGTGAGACGGCTTGTTCCCTGGATGTTCGCTGACGGTACAAACCGTTACCAAATGAGTCGAAGACTCGCTTGACGAATATAGAATGATCGTTCAGTCTAGCGACCTTCAAGAATACCCTAATCCGCATTTGTCACGCTTACCCTTTCAGAAAGTCGATGATGGAACCTCGCTCTTTGCCGCCGTCAATCAAGTCGGCCGCCGCAATCGCCCTCGTTTTCACCGCCGTGTTCACCGCCGGATGCGGCGAATCATCGACTGCCGCCCCCAAGGCGCAGGCACCGGAAGTCGGTGTCTTTACGATCGAGAGCAAGCCGCTGGCGATCACTACCGAACTGCCGGGCCGGACCACGGCTTACCAGGTCGCCGAAGTACGCCCGCAGGTCGGCGGCGTGATTCAAAAGCGGCTGTTTGTCGAGGGCGCCAATGTGCAGGCCGGCACCTCGCTCTACCAGATCGATCCGGCTTCCTATGAAGCCGCGGTCAACTCGGCCAAGGCGGCACTCGCCAAGGCGCGCGCCAATCTGCTGACGACCCAGCCGAAAGTGGCGCGCTACAAGGAGTTGGTCGAGATCGAGGGGGTCAGCCGCCAGGAATACGACGACGCCGTCGCCGCCAACGAACAGGCGCAGGCCGACGTCGCGACGGCGCAGGCGGCGCTCGACGTGGCCAACATCAATCTCAAATACACCAAGGTCAATGCGCCGATCAGCGGCCGCATCAGCCGTTCGAGCGTGACTCCGGGAGCGCTGGTCACCGCCAGCCAGGCGACTGCGCTGACCACCGTGCAGCAACTCGATCCGATCTACGTCGACGTCACGCAGTCGAGCAATGACCTGTTGCGCCTCAAGCGCGAGATGGAAAGCGGCAGCCTCAAAAAGGCCGCCAACGGCCAGGCCAAGGTGACCTTGCTGCTCGCCGATGGGACGACCTACGCCGAGTCGGGCAAACTGCAGTTCGCCGACGTCACCGTCGATCAGACCACCGGCAACGTGACGCTGCGCGCGCTGTTCCCCAACCCGAAATTCGACCTGCTGCCCGGCATGTACGTTCGCGCGGTGCTTGAAAACGGGATCAATGAAAAAGCCATCGTGGTGCCGCAGCAAGGCGTTTCGCGCAATCAGAAAGGCCAGGCGACGGCGCTGGTGCTCAACGCGGAAAACATCGTTGAGCCGCGCATCCTCGAGACCAGCGGCACTCGCGGCGACAAGTGGCTGGTGACCTCGGGACTCGCCGATGGCGACCGGGTGATCATCGAAGGATTGCAAAAAGTCCGGCCAGGCGCCCCGGCGTCGGTCGCCAAGCCCGCTCCGGCGGGCGCTGCAGCGGGCGCTGCGACTGCTCCTGAGTCGAAAAAACCACAATAATCCAGGAGAATTTAATGGCACGTTTTTTCATTGATCGCCCGATCTTCGCCTGGGTCATCGCCATCGTCATCATGCTCGCCGGCGTGGTGGCGATTACCGGGCTGCCGATTTCACAGTACCCGAACATCGCGCCGCCGTCGATTTCGATCAGCGGCACTTACCCCGGCGCATCGGCCAAGACGGTCGAAGACGCGGTGACCCAGGTCATCGAACAAAAGATGAAGGGAATCGACGGCCTGCGCTATATGTCGTCGAGCAGCGACTCGAACGGCGGCATCAGCATCACGCTGACCTTCACCAACGAGACCAACCCGGACATCGCGCAAGTGCAGGTGCAGAACAAGCTGCAACTGGCGACACCCTTGCTGCCGACGGCGGTGACGCAGCAAGGGCTGGTCGTTTCGAAAGCGACCAAGAACTTCCTGCTGATCGTCGGCTTCGTTTCCGAAGACGGCAGCATGCAGCAGATCGACCTCGCCGATTACGTCGCCGCCAACCTGCTCGATCCGCTGTCGCGCATCGAGGGCGTCGGCGACGTCACGCAGTTCGGCTCGCAATACGCGATGCGCATCTGGCTCGACCCGGCCAAGCTGCAAAGCTATCAGCTGACGCCGGCCGACGTGACAAGTGCGATCACCGCGCAGAACGCCGAAGTCTCCGCCGGCGCGCTGGGCGGCACGCCCGCCGTTGCCGGGCAGCAACTCAACGCCACCGTCTCGGCGCAAAGCCGGCTGCAAACCGCCGAGCAATTCGGCGAGATTCTGCTCAAGACGACGACCAACGGCGCCATGGTTCGCCTCAAGGACGTCGCGCGGATGGAGCTCGGCAGCGAAAGCTACAACGTCGCGACGCGCTACAACGGCAATGCCGCGACCGGCGTCGCGATCAAGCTGGCGACCGGCGCCAACGCGCTCGACGCGGCCGACCGGGTCAAGGCCAAGCTGGCCCAGATGAGCAAGCTGTTCCCGACCGGAATGAAGTCGGTGATCGCTTTCGACACCACGCCGTTCGTCAAGATCTCGATCGAGGAAGTCGTCAAGACGCTCGGCGAAGCGGTGGTGCTGGTCTTCCTGGTGATGTACCTGTTCCTGCAGAACATCCGCGCGACGCTGATCCCGACACTGGCCGTCCCGGTCGTTCTGCTCGGCACCTTCGGCGTGCTCTCGGCACTCGGCTATTCGATCAATACGCTGACCATGTTCGCCATGGTGCTGGCGATCGGCCTCTTGGTCGACGACGCGATCGTCGTCGTCGAGAACGTCGAGCGCGTGATGAGCGAGGAGGGGCTGTCGCCGCACGACGCGACGAGAAAATCGATGTTTCAGATCACCGGCGCGCTGGTCGGCATCGCCATGGTGCTCTCGGCGGTCTTTATCCCGATGGCTTTTTTCACCGGATCGACCGGTGTCATCTACCGCCAGTTCTCGATCACCATCGTTTCGGCGATGGTCTTGTCGGTGATCGTCGCGCTGGTGTTTACGCCGGCGCTCTGCGCGACCTTCCTCAAGCCTGAGAGAAAAGGCCACAAGGCCAGCAACACGGGTTTCTTCGGCTGGTTCAACCGCAGCTTCGAGAAGAGCAGCGACAAATACCAGGGCTGGGTCGGCGTGATGATCCGCCGCGGCGGCCGCTCGATGCTGATCTACGCCGCGTTGCTGGTGGTGCTGGCGATCGTCTTCCTGCGTCTGCCGACCTCGTTCCTGCCGGCCGAGGACCAGGGCGTGTTGTTCACCCAGGTGCTGCTGCCGACCGGTGCGACGCAGGAACGCGCGCTCAAGGTCATGGAGAAAGTCGAGCAGCACTTCCTGGTCGACCAGAAGGAAGCCGTCGCGTCGATCATGTCGGTCGTCGGCTTCAGCTTCGGCGGCAATGGACAAAACGCCGGAATGGCCTTCGTCCGGCTCAAGGACTGGGACGAGCGCAAGGGTGCTGCGTTGCGCGCGCCGGCCGTCGTCGGTCGCGCCATGGGCGCTTTCTCGCAGATCAAGGACGCGATGGTCTTCGCCTTCGCGCCGCCGGCGGTGCTCGAACTCGGCAACGCCAGCGGCTTCGACTTGATGCTGCAGGATCAGGCAGGCCTCGGCCACGACGCGTTGATGGCGGCGCGCAACCAACTGCTCGGCATGGCGGCCAAATCGCCGCTGCTGGCCGGCGTTCGGCCCAACGGTCAGGACGATACGCCGCAATACAAGCTCACCGTCGATCAGCGCAAGGCGCGCGCTCTCGGGCTGTCTCTGTCCGACGTCAACAACGTGTTGACGACCGCCTGGGGCGGTGCTTACATCAACGACTTCATCGACCGCGGCCGCGTCAAGAAGGTTTATATGCAGGGCCAGGCCGATTCGCGAATGGTTCCCGAGGACGTGAGCAAATGGTTCGCTCGCAACGGAGTCGGCGAGATGGTGCCGTTCTCATCGTTCGCCTCCGGCCAGTGGATCTACGCCTCGCCGCGTCTCGAACGCTATAACGGCGTGCCGTCGGTCGAAATTCTTGGCACGCCGGCGCCGGGCAAGAGTACCGGCGACGCGATGGCCGAAGTCGAGAAACTGGCCGCTCAACTGCCACCGGGAATCGGCTACGAGTGGACCGGCATCTCGCTCGAAGAGCGCGACGCGGGATCGCAGACGACGCATCTCTACGCCTTCTCGCTGTTGATCGTTTTTCTGTGCCTGGCGGCGCTCTACGAGAGCTGGTCGATTCCGTTCTCGGTGATGCTGGTGGTGCCGCTCGGCGTGATCGGGACGGTCGTCGGCAGTTACCTGTTCAAGATGTCGAACGACGTCTACTTCCAGGTTGCTCTGCTCACCGTCGTCGGCCTGGCGGCGAAGAACGCGATCCTCATCGTCGAATTCGCCAAGAGTCTGCAAGAGGAGGGCGTCGAACTCAAGGATGCGACGCTGCAGGCAGTTCGCTTGCGCCTGCGACCGATCCTGATGACGTCGATCGCTTTCGGCCTCGGCGTGTTGCCGCTGGCGATCACCAGCGGCGCCGGTTCGGGCAGCCAGAACGCGATCGGTATCGGCGTTCTCGGCGGCATGCTGTCGGCGACCTTCCTCGGGATCTTTTTCGTTCCGGTGTTTTTCGTTCTGGTGCGCGGTTTCTTCAGCAAGAAAAAAGCGCCGACCACCACCGTTTCCTTGGATGCCCAGGATGCTCACTAAGATGAAGCCCACTTTCGCCGTCCGCAGCTCGCTGCTGGTCATCGCGTCGCTGCTCGGCGCCTGCAGCCTGATGCCCGATTATGAACGCCCGACCGCTCCGGTCTCGGCCGCCTGGCCGAGCGGGCCGGCGTACAAAGCCGAGACGGCGAGCGCTGCCGCCGTGCCGGCCGCCGAAATCGCCTGGCGCGATTTTTATGCCGACGCGCGCCTGCGCCAACTCATCGAGCTGGCGCTTGCCAACAACCGCGACCTGCGCGTGTCGACGCTCAATATCGAGAAGGCGCGCGCGCAGTACGGCATCCAGCGCGCCGCGCTGTTGCCGACTGTTTCGGCCAACGGCAATCAAACCGCGGCCAAGATTCCCGACAGCATGTCTTCCTCCGGCCAATCGACGATCTCGCGCGAATACGACGCCAATCTCGGCATTACGGCGTACGAACTCGACTTCTTCGGCCGTGTTCGCAGCCTCTCGGAAGCGGCCTTGCAAACCTATCTGGCGACCGAGGAAGCGCGCCGCGCGCAGCAGATCAGCCTGGTCGCCGAAGTCGCCACCGACTACCTCAACCTGGCCGCCGACCAGCAGCGCCTCAAGCTGGCCGCCGAAACGCTGGCCAGCCAGAAGCAGACTTACGAGCTGAGCCAACGCCGTTTCAAGGCCGGCACCACCTCGGGCGTCTCGATGTACGAAGCGCTGGTCAGCGTTGAAGCGGCGCGCGGCGAGGTCGCCCGCTACACCAGCCTGGTGGCGATCGACCAGAACGCGCTGACGCTGGTCGTCGGCAGCGCGGTGCCGGGCGAGCTGCTGCCGTCCGATACGGTCGGCGCGGTGACGACGCTCGCCGACATTCCGGCTGGTTTGCCGTCGGACCTGTTGCAACGCCGTCCCGACGTGCTTCGCGCCGAGCGCAATCTGCAGGCCGCCAACGCCAACATCGGCGCGGCACGCGCCGCGTTCTTTCCGAAGATCACGCTGACCGGGACCACCGGAGTGGCCAGCCCGACGCTGTCAGGCTTGTTCGACAGCGGTACTTCGGCGTGGACCTTCATCCCGAAAATCAGTCTGCCGATCTTCGACGGTGGCGTGAATTTCGCCAATCTGACGATCTCCAAGGTCGATCGCGACATCGCCGTGGCGAATTACGAAAAATCGATTCAGACCGCTTTCCGCGAAGTTGCCGACGCGCTCGCCGATCGCGGCACGCTCGACGAGCGTCTGGCGGCGCAGCAGGCGCTGGTCGAGGCGAGTTCGAAAAGCTATCGCATCTATGACGCGCGTTATCGGCTCGGTGCCGATTCGTACTTGAACGCTCTGATTTCCTTGCGCACGCTCTACACGGCGCAACAAAATCTGATCACCTTGCAACTGACCCATTCGACCAATCGGGTGACCTTGTACAAGGTGCTGGGCGGTGGCTGGCGACCGGAAAGTGTCGCGACCGATGACCGAGGGTAGGTGTATCCGATGGCCGGGTCGTCCCTCCGGTCATCCGATTGGGGGAGGGGCATGAGCGTCTGCGCAAAAAAGCATCCGGACCCTGACCGCGCGTCGAGCCGGCGCAAACAGGTGTTGGCGGCGGCGGAATGCTGTTTTAGCCGCAGCGGCTTCCACGGCGCCAGCATGGCCGAGATTTCCAAGACGGCGGGAATGAGCGCTGGTCATATCTACAATTACTTCGACAGCAAGGACGACATCATCGCCGCCTTTGTTCAGCAGAACATGGAACACGTGTCGGCGATCATGCGCGACCTGGAGCAACAGGACGATCCGTTGCAGGCGGTTCTCGACGGCATCGAAAACCATGTTCGCGAAGCGCTTGATCCGTGCATCTGGAAGCTGCCGCTCGAAATTCATGCCGAGGCGTCGCGCAACCCGAAGATCGCGTTGCTCGTTCAGCAGGCCGACCAGTGTTCACGCGCCCAGTTCATTGCCCTTTTGAAGAAAGGTCGCGAAAAGCGTGGTCTAGCCGTCGACGACGCGCTGCTCAAGGGACGCAACGATGTCCTCGTCGCTTTTTTCCACGGGTTGCACTTGCGCGCCTTGCACCATCCCTCGTTGGACCAGAACGCGGTCGTCGCAGCGCTGCGCCTGGCGCTAGAGCCCTTGCTGTTCGGTTAGGCGGCGGCGCAAGCCAGCTCACTGCTCACCACAGCGCGCCCTGGGCTACGGCCCAGTAGCGCGCTGCCTTGCCGAGTGCCATGAACAGCGCGCAGGTGAGGCCATTGAGGCGCAGCCAGCCGGCGGCGACGCACAGCGCGTCGCCGACGAGCGGCACCCACGACAGCAGCAGCAGCGGCGACCCCCAGCGCTGCAAGCGCAGGTGCCAGGGCCAGGCGTCGAATTTTTGCCATTGCGGCAGCCAGCGCCCGCAGGCGTAGGAGCTCATCCCGCCCAGCGTATTGCCGAGCGTCGCCAGCGCCAACGCCGGCCACAACGTTTCCGGATGCAGCTTGATGAGCGCGAAGAGAACGACCTCCGAACCGCCGGGCAGCAGCGTCGCTGACAGAAAGCTGGCGGCGAACAAACCCCACAGCCCGGCTTCGGCGCTGATGTTCAACCAGGCCATGCGGCTACTGCTAGAATCATCGGTTTCCCCAAAAGAGTTGTGGCGGCCATGCACCCCGATTATCTCGAAAAAATCCTCAACGCGCAGGTTTACGACGTCGCGGTAGAGACGCCGCTCGACGCCGCGCCCAACCTTTCGGCGCGCATCGGCAACACCATTCTGTTCAAGCGCGAGGACATGCAGCCGGTGTTCTCGTTCAAGCTGCGCGGCGCCTACAACAAGATCGCCCAGCTCTCGGCCGAGCGCCGCGCGCGCGGCGTGATCTGCGCCTCGGCCGGCAACCACGCGCAGGGTGTCGCGCTGTCGGCGGCCAAGCTCGGCTGCCGCGCGGTGATCGTCATGCCGACGACGACGCCGTCGATCAAGATCGACGCGGTGCGCCGTTGGGGTGGCGAAGTGGTGCTGGCCGGCGACTCTTACGACGAAGCCCATGCCCGTGCGCTCGAACTCGAAAAGGCGCAGAAGCTCACCTTCGTCCATCCTTTCGACGATCCCGACGTGATCGCCGGCCAGGGAACGATCGCCATGGAGATCCTGCGCCAGCATCCGCAACCGATCGACGCGGTGTTCTGTTGCGTCGGTGGCGGCGGGCTGATTTCGGGCGTTGCCGCGTACATCAAGCGGCTGCGGCCGGAAACCAAGATCATCGGCGTCGAGGCGGTCGACGCTGACGCCATGACCCAGTCGCTGGCCGCCGGCAAGCGCGTTCGTCTCAAGCAGGTCGGCCTGTTCGCCGACGGCGCGGCGGTCAAATACGTCGGCGAAGAGACTTTCCGCCTGTGCCAGCTTTACGTCGACGAAATGGTCCGCGTCGACACCGACGCGATCTGCGCGGCGATCAAGGACGTCTTCGAGGACACCCGCGCCGTGCTTGAGCCGGCCGGCGCGCTGGCGGTCGCTGGCGCCAAGGCCTATGCTGCCGCGCACAAACTCAAGGGCAAGACGCTGGTCGCTGTCGCTTCGGGCGCCAACATGAATTTCGACCGCCTGCGCTTCGTCGCCGAGCGCGCCGAGGTCGGCGAGCAGCGCGAGGCAGTGCTCGCCGTCACGCTGCCCGAGCAGCCCGGCGCCTATCGCAAGTTTTTGGCGCTGATCGGCGCGCGCAACGTCACTGAATTCAATTATCGCTTCAACGACCGGCACGAGGCGCATGTCTTCGTCGGCGTCCAGGTCGGCTCGCGCGCCGAATCGCTCAAGCTCGTCGAGCAACTGCGCAAGGTCGGTTACGCGACGCTCGACCTGACCGACGACGAGATGGCCAAGCTGCACATCCGTCACCTGGTCGGCGGCCACGCGCCGCAGGTCGATCACGAGCTCGTCTACCGCTTCGAATTCCCCGAGCGCCCGGGCGCGCTGATGAATTTCCTGAGCCAGATGAGCGCCAACTGGAACATCAGCCTGTTCCATTACCGCAACCATGGCGCCGATTACGGCCGCGTGCTGGTCGGTATGCAGGTGCCGCCCGCCGAGAAGGCCGAGTTTCGCAAGTTCCTCAAGAACCTCGGTTACGCGCACTGGGACGAAACGAACAACCCGGCGTACAGACTCTTTCTCGCCTGAATGGGCTTTACCTGCTTTTACGGCCTCGCCTCGTCGTCTGCTGAAATTGCGTGCGCCGCGGCCAGCAATTCGCGACTAAACTAGGCGCCGACATTATCCGGAGGATGGCCAAAAATGCCGCTGAAAATCGCCAACAACGTCACCGAGCTGATTGGCAATACGCCGCTGGTCAGACTCAACCGCGTCGCCGCCGGAATCGACGGCACCATCGCCGTCAAGCTCGAGTTCTTCAATCCGGCGCACAGCGTCAAGGATCGCATCGCCGCGGCGATGATCGATGAGGCGTTGGCGAGCGGGAAAATCGGCGCCGAGACGATCGTTCTCGAGCCGACTTCGGGTAATACCGGAATCGGCCTGGCGATGGTCTGCGCGGCGCGCGCAATCCGCTGCTGCTTCGTCATGCCGGAGACCATGAGCCGCGAGCGGCGCTTGCTGCTCAAGGCCTACGGCGCCGAACTGGTGCTCACGCCGGGGTCCGAGGGGATGCTCGGTGCGATCCGGCGCGCCGACCAGATGGCGGCCGGCGATTCGCGCTATTTCATTGCGCAACAGTTTGAGAATCCCGCCAATCCGCAGATCCACCGCGCGACGACCGCCGCCGAGATCTGGCGCGACACCGACGGACAGGTCGATATCTTCGTCGCCGGCGTCGGCACCGGTGGCACCCTCACCGGCGTCGGCGAGGTACTCAAAAGCAAAAGACCGGGCGTCAAGGTGATCGCTGTCGAACCCGACGCTTCGCCGGTGCTCTCCGGCGGCGCCAAGGGGCCGCACCCGATCCAGGGAATCGGCGCCGGCTTTGTCCCGGCGGTGCTCAACACGTCAATTTACGACGAAGTCGTTCGTGTCACCGCCGAAGACTCGTTTGCCATCGCGCGCCGGATGGCGACCGAAGAGGGGCTGCTCGTCGGCATCTCGTCGGGAGCCGCCGTCTGGGCGGCGCTGCAGGTCGCGCGCCGGCCGGAGAACGCCGGCAAGCTGACGGTGGTGATCATCCCGTCGTTCGGCGAACGCTACCTCTCGACCCAGCTCTACGCCCATCTGGACGTTTGAGCTGGACACCAATAACTCCTTCAACACAGAGAACACGGAGACACGGAGAACACAGAGATTTATCGGAAAGAAGGTTTTCTCCGTGCTCTCCGTGTCTCTGTGTACTCCGTGTCGAAAGCGGTTTCTTTACAATGACTAAGCAAGTTAGTTTTGATTTCGACAGCATCATCGATCGCCGTAATGGCGACTCGCTCAAATGGAACAAATACGCGGGGCGCGACGTGCTGCCCTTGTGGGTTGCCGACATGGATTTCGCTGCGCCGCCGGCGGTGCTCGCGGCGCTGCAGAAGCGCCTGGCGCAGGGCTGCCTCGGTTACGCCGTCCCCTGGCCAGCGCTGGTCGACAGTGTGCTCGCGCATCTAGAGCGGCAATACGCTTGGCGCGTCGAGCGCGAATGGCTGGTCTGGTTGCCCGGGTTGGTCACCGGAATCAACGTCGCGTGCCGCGCGGTCGACGGCGCGGTGCTCACCGCGACGCCGGTCTACCCGCCTTTCCTGTCGGCGCCGCGCCTTTCCGGACGGCAACTGCTAACGGTCCCGTTGCGCCTGGCCAATGGCGGCTGGGGCTGGGATTTCGCCGCGCTGGAGGTGGCGATCACGCCAGAGACCCGGCTGCTGCTGCTTTGCCACCCGCACAATCCGGTCGGCCGCGCCTGGCGCGACGACGAGCTCGCCGAGCTCTCGGCTTTCTGCCAGCGCCACGACCTGCTGGTGTGCTCCGACGAAATTCACTGCGACCTGATCCTCGACGAAGGTCGGCGACATCGCCCGCTGGCGACGATCGACGGTGAAATGGCCAGGCGCTGCATCACCTTGATGGCGCCGTCGAAAACCTACAACATCCCGGGACTCGGCTGCTCGTTCGCGGTGATCGAAGACGCGGTGTTGCGCAGCCGCTTCACCGACGTGATGCGCGGCATCGTTCCCGACGTCAATGTGTTCGGACTGACCGCGGCGCAGGCCGCCTATGGCGAGTCTGATGACTGGCACGCGGCCCTGATCGGCGTGCTGCGCGGCAATCGCGACCGGGTCGAAGCGGCGGTCGCCGCCATGCCCGGACTGTCGATGAGCCACGTCGAGGCGACCTATCTGGCGTGGATTGACGCGCGCGGTCTCAAAGTTGCCGACCCGGTGGTGTTTTTTGAAGCGGCCGGCGTTGGCCTGTCGCGCGGTGACGATTTTGGCTTGCCGGGCTGGGTTCGGCTCAATTTCGGCTGTCCGCGCAGCACCCTCGATAGCGCGCTGGAACGGATGGCGAAGGCGCTTGCGTTGCACCGCGGTCAAGTTTAGGCAAAACTAGCCGATACGATCCGTACTGCCGGAACGGTGGCGGAAACCGTGGCGCGCTTGGCGCCGTGGCGGGCCGCCGAAGGGCTGACCAAGGCAGGCTGCGCAAAGAACCGGAATTTCGTCACCATTGCAATACTTTCTTGGCACGCGACTTCGCATGATATTTCTCCGACAATCGTCTCTGCTCAGCGCGCCACGGTGGCTGATTCTGATCGTCGTCGGCCTGCTCGGTCTGCTGGCTACCGCTTGGGTGACCTGGTCGCTCCATAACGTCGAGCAGGAACGCTTGGAATTTCGTTTCCGCTTGGCGGCGCAGGCGCGTGCCGACGAAGTGATCGACCAGCTGCGGCAACCGCTTGAGCATCTGGCGACGCTGCAGAGTCTGTTCGGCAGCGTTGCCCAGGTCGACTGGACGGCGTTCAAAAAATTCACCGAGCCGATGCTCAGTCAGCCGGGGGTGCGCAGCTACAACTGGTTTCCGCGGATCGCCGCGAGCGATCGAGCGACCTTCGAGCGCCAGGGGCGCAAACTGTGGGGCGAGCGCTTTTCCATCGTTGAGCCCGGTGCTGCCAGCGAGCGAATTGCCGCCGCCAAGCGCAACGAGTACTTTCCGTTGCTCTATTCGGTTCCCGAAGAGCTTGGACGCGCCAACGTGGGTTTTGACATCTACACCATCGCTGCCCGGGTACCGCTGATCGACCAGGCGATTGAAGACAACCTGCCGACGTCGAGCGAAGTCGGTCCGCTCGTGGTCGATCGACAACAGACCGATGTCATGCTCTTGATCGCACCGGTCTATCCGGTGGGTCGGCTTCCTGAGCAAGGCCGGCGTCGGGCGGAAGCTCGCGGCGTCGTGATGGTTGCCGTCAGCATCGAAAAAATGTTTGCGGCGGCCAACGGCGGACTGTCCGACATCGGTTTCAACTTGCGTTTGGTCGACCTCAAGCAGTCTGCGGGGAAATCGCCGCTGGCCGTTTGGAGCTCGCGCCTGCCGGGGGTCGATGCGGCGACCAGCGAAGCGCGCTTAAGCTATGCAAAAGCAATCGATCTGGCCAGCCACGCGTGGTCGGTACAGATCGAGGCGACGCCGGCCTGGATCGAACTCAATCGTGCGCCCGGCCTGCGCTTTGTCCCGATCTTCGGGATCCTGGCAACCCTCCTGCTGCTGATTTATCTGCGCGCCCTACTTGGGCGCAGTGCACTCGCCGACTGGCTCGAGCTCAGCCAGGAAGACAACCTCAAGCAACGACAAAAGTCCGAGGCCTGGGCCAACAAGCTGTCGCTGGCGGTCGAGCAGAACCCGGCGTCGATCTACATCACCGACCTCGCCGGGCGCATCGAGTACGTCAACGAAAAATTCGTCGCCACCACCGGTTACCCGCGCAGCGAGGCGATCGGCCAGAATTCGCGCATGATGCGGCCCGACGGCGCCGACGAGGCCGTCTATACGGCTTTGTGGGCGGCCATCGAATCCGGGCAGAACTGGCAGGGCGAGTTACGGTGCCGGCGGCGCGACGGAGCGTTGACCTGGGACCGAGTGCTGGTCTCGCCGATCAAGGACGATCAGGGAAAGATCACCAACTATCTGACGATCAGGGAAGACATCACCGAGCTGCGCGAAGTGATGCTGCGCCTGCACGAAAGCGAATCGCGCTTCCGTAGCGCGATGTCGGTGATGGTCGAAGGGCTGGCGATCGTTTCCGCCGAAGGGCACTTCCTGTTCGCCAATCGCGTCACCGAGCAGTTTCTCGGTTACGCCGAGGGTGGTCTGCTCGGACGCCAGGCCGAAGATCTTGGGCATCGATTGCTGCGCGACGACGGTACGCCCTATTCTCCGGACGCAAGCCCTGCATTCGTCACGCTGCGTGACGGCTGCGAGGTGCGTGACGCGGTGATGGGGCTGCGTTCCGCCGACGGTAGTGAGCGCTGGCTGCAGGTCAATACCTCGCCGCTGCGCATTGGCGATGACGCGCGTTGCGGGGCCGTGGTGACCTTCTCGGACATCACCGAGCGACGACGTGCCGACGAGCAACTCAGGCTTGCATTCGAGGCGATCAGGCAAAGCGGCGAAGGCATCCTGATGACCGACGCGCAGCAAATCATCCTCTCGGTCAATCCGGCCTTTGAAACTGTGACTGGTTACCATGCCGACGAAGTGATCGGCAAGACGCCAGCGCTGATCGCCTCGCCGCGCCATGATCAACAGTTCTATGCGGCGATGAACGAGTCGCTCGAGACGACCGGGTACTGGCGCGGCGAGGTGTGGAACCGGCGCAAGAATGGCGAGGTTTACCCCGAGTGGCTCGGCGTCTCGGTCGTTCGCGAAAACGACGGCCGCCCGAAATATTACGTTTATATCTATTCGGACATGAGCGAGCGCCAGGCCGCGCAACAGCGCATCGAGTTCCTGGCCCATCACGACCCGTTGACCGGCCTGCCCAACCGCTTGCTGCTGCGTGACCGCATGGCGCAGGCGAAGGCGCTGGCGGCGCGCATGCACAGCCGCGTCGCGCTGATGTTCCTCGATCTGGATCGCTTCAAGACGATCAACGACTCGCTCGGCCACCCGGTCGGCGACGCCTTGCTCAAGGAGGTCGTCGAGCGGCTCAAGAGCTGTGTTCGCGAGTCGGACACCATCAGCCGCCAGGGCGGCGACGAATTCATCATCCTGCTCAACGACGTTCGCGACAGCGAGTCGGTGTCGCGCGTCGCCGACAAGATTCATCAGCGCATGGGCGAGCCGATCATACTTGGCAAACACTCGCTGATCACCTCGTTCTCGATCGGCGTCGCGCTCTACCCCGACGACGGCGATGAATTCGACAGCCTGCTGCAGAAAGCAGATACCGCGATGTACCATGCCAAGGAGGCCGGTCGCAATGGGCATCGCTTCTTTACCGAGCAGATGAACCGTCAGGTAGTCGAGCACCTGACGCTCGAAACGCAGTTGCGACGCGCGTTCGAAAACGGCGAGTTTGTGCTGCATTACCAGCCGCAGCTCGACCTCCACGATGGCGGCATCGTCGGCGTCGAGGCGCTGATTCGCTGGAATTGCCCGGAAAATGGGCTGATCTCGCCGGCGCGCTTCATCCCGGTTGCCGAGGACTCAGGAATGATCGTTCCGATCGGCGCCTGGGTGATCGGCGAAGCCTGCCGTCAAGCGCGCGCCTGGCAGGACGCCGGATTGCCGCCGTTGGTCGTCGCCGTCAATCTGTCGGCGGTGCAGTTTCGGCGTACGGACCTGGTCAATACGGTGATCAACGCGCTGGTGCTTTCGGACCTCGATTCACAATGGCTTGAACTTGAACTCACCGAATCGATCCTGATCCAGGATGCCGAAGCGACGCTCGACGCGGTGCGCCGTCTCAAGGCGCTGGGCGTTCGGCTGTCGGTCGACGACTTCGGCACCGGCTATTCGAGCCTGACCTACCTCAAGCGCTTCGCCGTCGACAAGCTCAAGATCGACCAGTCGTTCATCCGC
>Ga0316604_10000396_pt1 | contig 55617 bp, 49 predicted proteins | sample OWC_soil_day20_C_FD_207650 | JGI IMG/M metagenome (GOLD analysis project Ga0316604, IMG submission 207650) | Wetland soil microbial communities from Old Woman Creek delta, Ohio, United States - OWC_soil_day20_CT | ecosystem: Environmental > Terrestrial > Soil > Wetlands | place: USA: Ohio...
CTTCCCTTCCCGAACAGGACCGTGAAACAGCATCGCGCCAATGATAGTGAGCTTACCGCTCGCGAAAGTAGGTCAACGCCAGACTCCCCATTCAAACCCCCGTTAGCATAAGCTAACGGGGGTTTGTCGTTTACGCACCGATCCAAACTCTCTCCATCAGTAGCATAGCGTCGCGGCTTGTTGCTGATCAGAAATGTGCCAATTAGGCCTTGTTTTGGCTCCGGATTGCCTATTCGATAACTTTCATCAAATCTTGAACAAGTAGTTCGAGTTTGTATTGGTGTAGCGATTGATCTGGAAATCCTTTTCCAGTCTCCCCCCGCCGCGTTGCGGCGGGGTTGTCCTCGCAAAATGAGAGGGGGCCTTCACCTGGTATTTTGACGCGGGCCTTGGCGTCCTCGCCGGATCTTGCATGAAACGTGGCAAACATTTTGGTTAAAGAAGGCACAGTATAATTCGCGTCAACAATACGCAGGGGTATGGATGTGTTCGACTGGAGAGATTACGGAAACGGTATCATTGCCTTTGATGCGGGCTATGTTAGGCCGATACTGGCTGCTATCCATATGGTTGTTGAAAAAGGTCGGGTTGCTTTTATAGACACCGGGAGCAACGATGCGCTACCAAATGCACTATCCGCCCTCAAGAAACTTGGCTTGGACGTTTCTGCTGTCGATTATGTAATCCTGACGCATATTCACCTGGATCATGCTGGTGGCGCTGGCAGCATGATGCGTGCCTTTCCTCGGGCTAAGTTGGTGGTTCATCCGCGAGGGGCCCGGCATATGGTTGAGCCGGCCAAACTTGTGGCGGGTGTCAACGCTGTATACGGAGCGGAATATGTGCAGCGGGTGTACGGGGAAATCCTGCCGATTGCTGCGGACCGTATTGTCGAAGCTCCTGATGGATTCTCGTTTTCTCTAGCTGGCAGCAGGGACTTGCTTTGCGTGGATACGCCTGGGCATGCGCGGCACCATATCTGCGTTGTAGACAAAAAAGCCAGTGCTATCTTTACTGGCGACATGTTCGGCCTGTCCTATCGGGAGCTCGATGTCGACGGCTGCCCGTTTATTTTTCCGACGACGACGCCGACCCAGTTCGAGCCGGAAGAAATGCGAGCGTCTATCCACCGCTTGTTGTCATTTAATCCTGAAGCCATGTATCTCACCCACTACAGTCGAGTATCGAATGTTCAGCGGATGGGTGAGGAACTGCTGCGCCATCTTGATGCGGTTATTGCGTTGGCGCTGAAAGAAAAGGACGCTGGACAAATGCGTCATCCGCAGATCAAACAAGCGATGACCGAATATTTGCTGGCAGAGATACACAAGCATGGTTGCTTGCTGTCTGATACTGAATTGCTGGCTATCTGGGAAACCGACCTAGAGCTGAACACACAAGGGCTGGCCGTTTGGCTCGACGGCATTTAAGTCTAGAAGAGAAGCGTTTTCAAGGGCTGAATGGAGTCTGCATTACGACAGCGATAATTCCATGCTGGCCAATGTTTAGGAATAGCCAACGGGGTTCGCGAGCCAAGTAGTAGATTTTTGCGAACGCAGCGTGGTCAGGGGCTGGTGATTAGATTGATGGCTTGAGCCGCAGCTGCCATGCCGAATACGGACGTCACGCAGACTGAAGATCCGAAACCTGCACAATTTAGGCCTGTTGGGCCGCGGTCTGCTTCGCAGGAGGTATTATTTTTGTCCGGATAGCGCAAGTGTTCGGTCGAGAAAATTGCTGAGACGCCGAATTTTTTCTTGGTATCTTTGGGAAAGCCATACTCTCGGCGAAGTAATGAGCGAACCTTGGCTAGGAGTGGGTCCTGCACTGTCTGGCTGAGATCGGCCACGCGAACTTGCGTTGGATCGATTTGCCCTCCCGCTGCTCCGGCAATGATGATTGGGATCTTTTTGCGCCGGCAGAACGCAATCATTGCCGCCTTGGCGCGGACTTGGTCGATGGCGTCGATGACTACCGAAAATTGTTGTTCGAATACCTGCCCAACGTTTTCAGGAGTAACAAAATCCTCGATACAGGTTACGGCGCAATCCGGGTTGATGGCGCGTACCCGTTCGGCCATAGCCTCCACTTTTGCTTTGCCGTAAATATCGCCTAGCGCGTGGATTTGCCGATTGGTGTTGGATTCGGCCACCATGTCTAGGTCAACGAGGGTCATCCGGTTGATGCCGGTTCGTGCCAGGGCCTCGACAATCCAGGAGCCGACGCCGCCGATGCCGACGATGCATACATTGGCCTGCTGGATGCGTTCTGCACCCTCGACACCATAGAGGCGCGTGATGCCTCCGAAACGACGTTCGCGATCGAAGGTCATCAGGTTTCAATGGTCTTGCGAATTACTGCATTGAAAGGAGCGATCCACTCAGGGGAAAACTGGTTGTCGCAAGCGTTGATTTCGGCAATCGCGCGAAGCACCGAGCGGTTCTTGCCGCGATGGATGTGCTTGAGCATGACCGCTTCGAAGGCATCGACAATAGCGAGAATCTTGGCGCCGGGGCAAATATCCGAGTTTTGCAATTGATTGGGATATCCCCCACCGTCTGGCATTTCGTGATGTTGGGCGACCATTTCTGCAGCGATTTCCCAGCCTGGCATGCGCAGCAATAATCCGGCCGCGAAACCGGGGTGGTTGCGCAATGCCACCTTGTCTTCTGGCGACATCTTGCTGGTCTTCAGCCAGATGGATTCCGGAAGCAGCATCATGCCGATATCGTGCAAATAAATAGCTGCTTCGAGTTGCACGGGATCGACCACATTGTTGCCAGCCTTATTTGTTTCCAGTGCAAGCCGGAGAATGCGCATCGTGCGCCCCTTGAACAGTGGCGAGCGGCTTTCAAATTGCAACGCCAAGGAGCGGAAAAACTGAAGATCGCTACTGGCGTTTTTCTGATCAGATTTTGGCGCTGATACCTTGGGGGCCTGGCTCGATATTTCAGGGATGACAGGGGGGAAACCGGTCACTGCTTCGATCAGGTTGGCGCAACTGAAATCGATTTGCTGAGGAGTATCCTTGGAAAGCTCTTCAAGTCCCTGCACAAGAACTGGCAAGCGGAGATTATCCAATGGTTTGCCGGTAAGCAGGGCATCTGTTGTCAGTTCCAGTCGGTCCACTGCGAGCAGGACCAGTTCTGCTAACATGTTGGAGAAGGGAATTTCACCTTCCCGGAAACGGGACATCATTGTTTCGATTGGGTGGGCAATGGCTACACCCAGGTCGAACTTGCAGAGTGAAGAGTCACCCTTGATGTTGTGTACCGCTCGGAAAAGACTGGCAGTGATATCCCGATCCAGAGGCGTTTCCTTGAGGCGTGCGACGTCAAGCTCGATTTCTGGAGCGCGGTCGTTCAGAGCCTCGGCAAACTCCTCCAGTGCTTCTCTATTCTGGATGGCTGCTGCGACGATTGAACGAATGTCCATGCCCTCTCCCGATGTTTTAATTTAATCTGAAGAGTTTAACAAACTGCGGGCTTAACGGAGTGTGTCCTTGACCCTTCGGCCTTGACTGGGCCCCGTCAGCCCCCTAAGATTCCGCGCTTCTTCAAGGAATTACCTGCCGTGACTCTGGAACAGCTCTACGCCCTGATTGGGCCCGACATGAAGGCCGTCGACGCGGTGATCCGCGATCGTCTTTACTCCGACGTAGTGCTGGTCCGGCAGGTGGCCGAATACATCATCAGCAGCGGCGGCAAGCGCATGCGCCCAGCTTTGGTTCTGCTTGCAGCCGGCGCTCTGGATTACCAGGGTACTCGGCATCAGGAAATGGCGGCAGTCGTGGAGTTCATTCATACCGCCACCTTACTGCATGATGATGTAGTCGATGAATCGGCATTGCGCCGAGGTCGCGATACAGCCAATGCCATGTTTGGCAATGCCGCTAGCGTTCTGGTTGGTGACTTTCTCTACTCACGTGCTTTCCAGATGATGGTCGCGGTCGACAACATGCGGGTGATGCAGGTCCTCTCCGATGCGACCAATGTCATAGCCGAGGGCGAGGTTTTGCAGTTGATGAACTGCCATGACGCCGATGTCGATGAAGCGCGCTACATGCAGGTCATTCACTACAAGACGGCTAAGCTGTTCGAGGCGGCCGCCCAGCTTGGTGCGATTCTCGGTCAGGCGACGCCGGAAGTGGAGAAGGCGCTGACCGCTTATGGCATGCATCTCGGTACGGCTTTCCAGTTGATCGATGATGTTCTTGACTATTCTGGCCAGGAGGCAGATACCGGCAAGCATCTTGGTGACGATCTGGCTGAGGGAAAACCGACCTTGCCGTTGATCTACGTGATGCAGCACGGTACCCCGGAGCAGGCTGCCTGCGTTCGCAAAGCCATCGAAGAAGGTGGCCGGGATGACTTCCCTCAAGTGCTTGATGCGATTCGAAACAGCGGTGCTTTGGATCATGCCAAAGCACGTGCTATCCAGGAGGCTGAGTTAGCAAAATCAGCAATTCAGTGCTTGGGGGATTCAAATTATAAAAAAGCTCTGCTACAATTGACGCTCTTTGCAGTTGAGAGAAATCATTAGTTCTCTCAGAGGTCGTCGGAGTGTAGCTCAGCCTGGTAGAGCACTGCGTTCGGGACGCAGGGGTCGCAAGTTCGAATCCTGTCACTCCGACCAAAACCTGCAAAGAAAAAGCACTTAGCCATCCCACGGGATGGCTTTTTGCTTTTTGCCATTTAATCGTGCTTTACGTTTGTGGCCGTTCAGATTGAATTGCACTTGCTCGGTCCGGCGAGGTGCTGGTGAGATGCGCTTGCCATATGACCTAAATTGGATCCGAACAGATACTTCTCCGGTCGGATCAATATTCCGGAGTAAATGATAAAATTGACCGCTTTTTTGGTGAAAGAAGCGGAGAGCAAGATGAGTAACCTAACCTCAGGCGATCGTGTGGTTCACCCAAACCAAAAGGAATGGGGTCTTGGGAAGGTGCTTAGCGCAACCCCTGATAATCTCGATGTTTTCTTTGTCGGGGTCGGCCGGAAGAGGCTTTCCCGCTCATTCATCCAGCTCGAGAAAGTCGAAGGGGGGGCATCAAAACATCGCCTCCTGGACAACCTGATCGAAACATCACAGATCAGTAGCGATGATTTCATCACTGTTCCCTTGGCGGTTGAGCGCTTTATGGCGAGCTATCCGGACGGCTTCGAGGATCCCGTGTTCATCAAGGCTACGCGCGATGCCTCTATGCGTGGTCACAAGCTCTGCGCCCAGTTACTGGGTCAGGAGGAGCTTTCCAGGCTTCTTGAAGATGGCTGCTTTGAGGCTGTCTGTGATCGTGCTCGGCATGTCGAATCAACCACAACCCTGCTGACGAAGAGTGAGCGGAAGGTATTCCACGACGCCCTTGAGTTACCGGCAAGTCAAAAGCTGTTCTCGGTGGCCTTGTCCGAACTCCTCTATGGCGCAGAAGCGGAGGAGGCTCGTTTCAAGCACTTTCTTCGTACGCTGGGAATCTTGAATCTAAACAAATGGCCGTTTGCGACCCTCTTTAGCTTTATTCGCTATCCGCAGCAGCATGCCTTCATTAAAGCCAGCGCCATCCAGAATGGTGCGAAGGCGCTTTGCTGGCGAATCAACTATAAACCTGAGCCGAACTGGAAAACCTACGATGCGGTGCTAAGGCTTTACAGTTACATGCGCGCGAATCTGCTTGAAGAGGGCTTGATGCCCCGTGATATGGCCGACATTCAGTCGTTTATTTGGTCCATTGGACAAAAGTAAATCTGGATACCCGGTGTGAGTTTTCGGATTCAATCGGTGGGCGTAACGCACTAGACGGTATAGGCTGGCCATGAGTTCGGAGGGCAGGATGTATCACTGAGAATCCTGTCGCTCCAACCAATGACGGCAAAGGATAAGTACTTGGCTAGTCTCTGTGCAGGGGATTCTTCGGTTCGATGGTGGGCGGGAGAGTATTCTTGCCGGGTTATTCGAATGTAACACCCTGAATAAATCTGAATTGTTGTGAACTCCTGGCTGTCCGTCTCGCATTGTGTTTCGGTTGCAATTTCGTGTGGTCAATTTTTGCTGTTCCGACAAAGAGCTGACAGAAGCTTGCGGAGTTTCCGGAGTATTTTGTTTTTTGGGAGGAGCTATGAAATACCTGTTCTTGTTCGCGTTTCTGGGTGTGTTCTGGTGGCTCTGGTCCAAACGAAATGCGCCAGAGAGGTCGGATTCGTCAGTGCGGCAGGCGCCTCCTGCGGAGAAAATGCTGACGTGTGTTCATTGCGGCGTGCATTTGCCTGAGAGCGAGGCTGTGTCCGATGCTGGACAGATTTATTGCTGTGAGGCGCATCGGGCCGCCGCCAGATCAGCGGGGCGCTGATGTCAGATTGGCTTTCTTCGACATGGGAGGCGAACTGGCATTCCTTTCTATATTTCAATTTGTATCGCCTGGTTCTGGCCGGCTTGTTCTGCCTGGCTATTCTGTTTCCCCATGAATGGATGGCTCGCCTGAATTTGACGCCATCGCCGTTGCTGTTCGGGCTGACGGGGACTTACATGGCGGCGACAATCGCCGGTCTTTTGCTGGCAACGCATTGGCAGCATCAATTTAATCGGCAATTGTCTGCCCAGATGATGGTGGACATCGCAGTCGTCAGTTCCCTGATGTTTCTGGCAGGGGGAGTGAGCAGCGGCTTGAGTGTGTTGTTGCTGGTTTCCCTGGCGGCGGCAAGCCTGGTCGGACGAGGGCGTTTGGTCTTGTTCTACGCCGCCATGGCAACGGTGGCGGTGCTTCTGGCTCAGGCCTATGGGATCGTTGCCCAGGGATTTGATCAGGGCTCCATTGTTCAGGCCGGATTCATATCGGCAGGTTTTTTTGCCACAGCCATTCTTGCTCGTCTGCTTGGTCAGCGGGTAATGGTCAATGAAGATCTGGCGCGGCGGCGTGGGGTCGCGCTGGATAACCAGATCCGTATCAGTCAGCGTGTTGTGGAGCGGATGCAGGACGGTGTGTTGATCGTCGCCAAAGGGGGCATGCTGAGCAGGTGCAACCCGGTGGCTGCAAATATGCTTGGTTTGTCGGTTGTTGATCAGGTGGTCGAATTGTCAGCTTGTAACCCCGTATTGGCGGCGGCGCTCCAACGTTGGGAGTCGCTTGGCGATGATGACGGACTTCATTTCGCTGGTGCGGAAGGGCGGGATTTGCGTGCTCGTTTCGAGCGAACGACCAGCTCGGATGGCGAGGTTCTGGTTTTCCTTGAAGATGTTGGACGGATCAAGGAGCATGCCCAGCAGTTGAAACTGGCCTCGCTGGGACGTCTGACGGCGAGTATCGCGCATGAGATTCGCAACCCGTTGTCAGCGATTGGCCATGCCGGTGAGTTGTTGCGTGAGGAGCGCCGCGGCGAGATGCAGGATCGTCTGCTGCGTATTCTTAACGACAATGTAATCCGCCTGGACCGGATTGTGCGCGATATTCTCGAGCTAGGCCGTCAGAATCGGGCGGAAGCTGAATTGTTGCCGGTGGACGAGTTCTGCCTCGGCTTTGTTGAAGATTTTCTGGCCGCCGAGAACTTGTCTCCGGATGTCGTAGCGCTCAAGGCGCCTGTCGGGCTCAAGATATGTTTTGATCGATCCCACTTGCACCAAGTCTTGTGGAATTTGGTCAGTAATGCGCTGCGCCATTCGAGCGGTGGCACGGGATCGGTACGGATCGAGTTGCTCGGCAGCCAAGGTGAGGGGCGGGTAGAATTGCACGTGATAGATGATGGTCCAGGGGTCCCGGAAACCGTGCGGGAACAGATTTTTGAGCCATTTTTTACCACGCACACTCAAGGTACTGGTCTTGGCTTGTTCATCGCCCGTGAGCTTTGTGCCACCAACGGTGCTAGCCTGGAATTGATGGCCTCCGAATCCGGGGCGCATTTCATTGTGGCAGGGAGAAACGACACGTGTCAGTTGTCAGAACCGAACGGCGCCCGCGCGGCGAATTAAGCCGGGTTCTCGTCGTTGATGACGAGCCCGATATCCGTGAACTGATCGATTTAACCTTGGCGCGCATGGGCTTGGCAACCGAGTGTGTTGGTTCGGTTGCTGAAGCGAATGCCGCGCTTGAGGCCGGTGATTTCCAGCTTTGTCTGACTGATATGCGTTTGCCGGATGGCGATGGGCTGGAAATCGTTCGTTCGATCACCGAGCATTATCCCCAAACGCCGGTCGCCGTCATTACCGCTTATGGCAGCGCTGAGAATGCAGTAGCTGCCTTGAAGGCGGGGGCTTTCGACTACCTGGCCAAGCCTGTTGGGCTTGAACAACTGCGTGCCTTGATCAAGTCGGCCCTGCGTTTGCCAGGAGGTGGGCAGGATAACGAGAACCCCCTACAGTCCTTGATCGGCGACTCCCCGAGCATGCAGCAGGTAAGGGCGATGATCGAGAAATTGGCGCGCAGCCAGGCGCCGATCTACATTTCCGGTGAGTCCGGCAGCGGCAAGGAGTTGGGTGCCCGCTTGATCCATAGCCGCAGCGCTCGGGCTGCAGGCCCCTTCGTTCCAGTTAACTGCGGGGCGATTCCGGAAAACCTGATGGAGAGCGAATTCTTCGGTTACCGGAAAGGCGCATTTACCGGCGCCGATAGTGAGCGCGAGGGGTTTTTCCAGGCCGCCAACGGGGGGACGCTGTTCCTTGACGAAGTGGCTGATCTGCCGCTGGCCGTGCAGGTCAAGTTATTGCGGGCGATCCAGGAAAAGCGGGTGCGCAAGGTCGGCAGCGTGGCCGAAGAGCCGGTCGATGTCCGGATCATCTGTGCGACTCACCGCAACCTGCGCGATCTGGTGGACAAAGGTGGCTTCCGGCAGGATTTGTACTACCGGCTGAACGTGATCGAACTCCGTATGCCGCCGTTGCGTGAACGTCTTGAGGATATCTCTCCACTGGTTGACGCCATCCTGCGGCGCGTTTTCGGGGACACCACGCCGAAACTTTCAAGTGGTGCCCTGAAGGCGCTGGAGTTCTACTCCTTTCCGGGGAACGTTCGCGAACTGGAGAACATTCTCGAGCGGGCGACGGCGCTTTGTTCCGGCGACACCATTGAAGTAGACGATCTGCATCTCGGTCCCGAGGAAATGCCGGGCGGCGAAGCGCCGGGACGTGGCAGTGAAACTCTGGATGAATATCTGAATCGTCTTGAACGTCAGGCTATCCTGGAGGCTTTGCAGAAGGCAGAAGGGAACCGTACAGCGGCGGCGCGCCTGCTCGGCGTGACCTTCCGCTCGATGCGCTACCGGCTTGAGCGTTTGGGCATCGAGTGATGGCGTGGCAGGCAGACGGTTGGCTGGAGGGGGTTGATTGGCTGCCTTCACCGAATTTTGGTGAACGGCCGGTGGGTGAGGCTGTTTCCCTGGTGGTCATTCACAACATCAGCCTGCCGCCTGATGAGTTCGGGGCTGACTGGGTCGAGGATTTTTTCCTCAATCGGCTGAATCCTGAAGCGCATCCATATTTTTCGACCATCGCAGGCTTGCAGGTGTCGGCGCATTTCTATGTGCGCCGCAGTGGCCGAGTCATCCAGTTCGTCGGCTGTGACCAGCGGGCCTGGCATGCCGGGCAGTCCTGTTGGTGCAAGCGTGACAACTGCAACGATTACTCGGTGGGTATCGAGCTGGAAGGTTCCGATACCCAGCCTTATACCGCCGAGCAATACGCCTCGCTATGGGGCTTGCTGGACGATTTGCGTCGGCGCTATCCGATTATGGCCATCGCCGGCCATTGCCATATTGCGCCTGGGCGAAAGACCGATCCAGGGCCGTATTTCGATTGGGTAACCCTGCGCTCCCGCTATCCCGGGCTGGGCTTACCGGCCGAAGTAGCGGCTTAGGCGCTCCACGGCTTCGGCCAGTCGCTCAACGCCAGTGGTGTAGGCGAAGCGGATGTGCTTCTCCGGCTGGTTGCTGCCGAAGTCGAGGCCGGGCGTGGCAGCAACGCCGGTCTTTTCCAGCAGATCCTTGGCCAGCGCAAAGCTGTCGTCGGCCAGCGCCGAGCAATCGCAATACAGATAGAACGCCCCTTCGGGGCGGGCGGTGATGCGGAAACCGATCGCCTCCAGCGCCGGCGCCAGGAAGTCGCGGCGGCGACGGAATTCACTGCGCCGGCTTTCGAGGATGGCGATGGTTTCTGGTTCGAATGCGGCCAGCGCAGCATGCTGGGCCGGCGTTGAGGGGCAGAGCGTCAGGTTCTGCGCCAACTTTTCGACATCGCGGACGTAGACTTCGGGAATGACCATCCAGCCCAGACGCCAGCCGGTCATCTGGAAATACTTGGAAAAACTGTTGATGACCCAGATGTCGTCGCCGGCGGCGCAGGCGGTAGGGGCATCGATTTCATACGTGAGTCCGTGGTAGATCTCGTCGACCAGAAAATGTCCGTTCTTTTCGCGGCAGACTTCAGACAGTCCGGCAATCTCCGGTAAGGTGAGCAGGGTACCGGTCGGGTTGGCCGGCGAGGCAACGAGCAGGCCGGCGGTGGTCGATTTCCAGTGTCGGCGTAGCAACTCCGGTGTTGGCTGGAAGTTGGTGTCGGGGCCGACCGGGATGTTCTGGGGGCATCCTTCATATGCTCGCAAGATGTGCCGGTTGCAAGGGTAGCCGGGGTCGGTCAGTAGCCATTCGCTGCCGGGGTCGGCGAGGCAGGCGAAGGCCAGGTTCAGCGCGCCGGATGCGCCGTTGGTGACGGCGATGCGGCTGGCTGGCACGGAGACGCCGTAGCGCTGCCCATAGAATTGGCTGATCGCCTCACGCAACTCAGGCAGGCCGAGGGCCTGGGTATAGAGCGTTTTTCCGCTCTTGATCGCATTGATCGCCGCATTGGCGATGGGCTCCGGTGTCGGAAAGTCAGGCTCACCCACTTCCATGTGAATGATGTCGCGCCCCTCGGCTTCCAGTTGCCGGGCACGGGTCAGCAATTCGACGACGTGGAAAGGCTCAATATCGGCGAGACGTTGGGCGGGACGGTACATGCGGTTCTCCAAAGTAAAACGGCCACCCTGAGGTGGCCGTCGATCATAGCAAGAACTGAAATTAGTCGGCGTTCTTGAACAGTGCCATTTCGAACAGTTCGCGTTTCAGCGTGAATTCGCGCGGCAACTTTTCGCCCATCTTGTCGAACCACTCCTTGTGGCCGGCCAGTTCGGATTTCCAGGCGTCGGCATCGATTTTGGTCAGACCGTCGAATTCAGCCTTGCTGATGTCGAGGCCGGTCCAGTCGATGTCGGCAAACTGCGGCATCCAGCCCAGCGCGGTTTCCTTGGCGGAAACCTTGCCCTTGCAGCGCTGAACGATCCACTTCAGGACGCGCATGTTGTCACCGAAGCCCGGCCACATGAATTCGCCCTTTTCGTTCATGCGGAACCAGTTCACGCAGAAGATCTTCGGGGCAGCATCAACGGTCTTGCCCATCTTCAACCAGTGGTTGAAGTAATCGCCCATGTGGTAGCCACAGAACGGCAGCATGGCGAACGGGTCGCGGCGGACAACACCTTGCTGACCAAAGGCGGCAGCGGTGGTTTCGGAACCCAGGGTGGCCGCCATGTAGACGCCGTAGTTCCAGTTGAAAGCTTCGTACACCAGCGGTACGGTGGTGGCGCGACGGCCGCCGAAGATAAAGGCGGAAATCGGCACACCGGCCGGGTCTTCCCAGGCTTCGTCAACCGACGGGCACTGGCTGGCCGGCGCGGTGAAGCGGGAGTTGGCGTGGGCGGCCTTCTTGCCGGCCTTGCCATCTTCCGGGGTCCAGTCGTTGCCTTGCCAGTCGATCAGGTGCGCCGGAGCTTCCTTGGTCAGGCCTTCCCACCACACGTCGCCGTCGTCGGTCAGCGCGACGTTGGTGAAGATGATGTTTTCTTTCAACGTGGCTAGCGCGTTGAAGTTGGTCTTTTCCGAGGTGCCCGGGGCGACGCCGAAGAAACCGGCTTCCGGGTTGATGGCGTAGAAGCGGGTGACACCGTCCTTGTCGACACGCGGCTTGATCCAGGCGATGTCGTCACCGATGGTGGTGATCTTCCAGCCGTCGAGGGTCTTCGGCGGGATCAGCATGGCGAAGTTGGTCTTGCCGCAGGCCGACGGGAAGGCGGCAGCGACGTAGGACTTTTCACCTTCCGGCGATTCGACGCCGAGAATCAGCATGTGTTCGGCCAGCCAGCCCTGATCGCGGGCCATGTTGGAGGCGATGCGCAGGGCAAAGCACTTCTTGCCGAGCAGCGCGTTGCCGCCGTAACCGGAGCCGTAGGACCAGATTTCGCGGGTTTCCGGGTAGTGCACGATGTACTTGACGGTCGGGTTGCACGGCCACTTGGCATCCTGCTGGCCCGGCTCAAGCGGCGCGCCAACGGTGTGGATGCAGGGCACGAATTCGCCATCGGCGCCGAGCACGTCGAAAACGGCCTTGCCCATGCGGGTCATCGTGCGCATGTTGGTCACGACGTAGGCGGAGTCGGTAATCTCGAAACCGATGTGGGCGATCGGCGAACCGAGCGGGCCCATGGAGAACGGGATCACGTACATCGTACGGCCCTTCATGCAGCCCTTGAAGATGCCGTTCAGCTTTTCGCGCATGACGGCCGGTGCTTCCCAGTTATTGGTCGGGCCGGCGTCTTCCTTGTTGGCGGAGCAGATGTAGGTGCGGTCTTCGACACGCGCCACATCGGACGGGTCGGAGAAGGCGAGGTAGGAATTAGGACGCTTGGCTTCGTTCAGCTTGATCAGCGTGCCTGCCTCTACCATTTCTGCGCACAGGCGGTCATACTCTTCCTGCGACCCGTCGGCCCAGTGGATACGGTCCGGCTGGGTCAGCGCGGCGATCTCGGCGACCCATTTTTTCAGGCCTTCATGTTTGACGTAGTCAGGTGCATTCAGCGGTGCGGTCATGGCGATGTCTCTCTCCAAGTTACTGAAATAGATAAACTTTGCGCCAGTCGCCGGGAGCTGCCACCAAGACTGAAAGCGGCTAGGGGCCGTCGGCTGGGAAGCCCGTAATTATGCATCATCTTAGGGTAAACATCTACTTGACTTTGACCCCCTAAGTGATTCCCGAGGGTGTTCGATAGGCGGTTGCATGGTATTATTTTCCGCGATTTGAAATGGCATTTCACGATACAAAACGGAGGCGACAATGGATTCTCGGCAACTACGTGAAGCAGCGCTCTACTATCACCGTGAGCCCAAGCCGGGCAAAATTGCGGTTACCCCGATCAAGCAACTGACCAATCAATACGATCTGTCGATGGCCTATTCGCCGGGCGTTGCCTTTGCCTGCGAAGAGATCGTCGCTGATCCGCGCGAGGCCAGCACGCTGACGTCGCGAGCCAATCTGGTCGGGGTGATCACCAATGGTACGGCCGTCCTTGGCCTTGGCGCCATCGGCCCGCTTGCGGCCAAGCCGGTCATGGAAGGCAAGGGTGTCCTGTTCAAGAAGTTCGCCAACATCGACGTCTTCGACATCGAAATCGAAGAGCGTGACCCGGACAAGTTGATCGACACGATCGCCTCGTTGGAGCCGACCTTTGGCGGCATCAATCTGGAAGACATCAAGGCGCCCGAGTGCTTCTACATTGAGAAGAAGCTGCGCGAACGGATGAAGATTCCCGTCTTCCATGATGACCAGCACGGCACGGCCATCGTTGTCGGTGCGGCCATCCTGAATGGACTGCATCTGATTGGCAAGGATCTGTCCAAGGTCAAGATCGTCACCTCCGGTGCTGGCGCTGCCGCCCTGGCCTGTCTCGACCTGCTGGTCATGCTCGGGGCGCCGCCGAGCAATATCTGGGTGACCGATATCAAGGGCCTGGTCTATGAAGGTCGCGTTGAAGAGATGGACGAAATCAAGGCGCGCTACGCCAAGGTCACCGATGCCCGTACACTGGGCGAAGTGATCGCCGATGCCGATGTCTTCCTCGGTTTGTCGGCCGGTGGCGTGCTGAAGCCGGAAATGGTGGCCAAAATGGCGGCCAATCCGCTGATCATGGCGCTGGCCAATCCAACGCCGGAAATTACGCCGGAACTGGTCAAGAGTGTCCGCAACGACGCCATCATCTGTACCGGTCGCTCGGACTACCCGAACCAGGTCAACAACGTTCTGTGCTTCCCCTTCATTTTCCGTGGCGCGCTCGATGTCGGTGCGACGACGATTACCGAGGAAATGAAGATGGCCGCCGTCAAGGCGATCGCCGAACTGGCGCGCGCCGAGCAGTCGGAAGTCGCCGCTCGGGCTTACGGTGAGAAGGTTGCCAGCTTTGGTCCGGAATACCTGATCCCGAATCCGTTCGATCCGCGCCTGATCGTCAAGATCGCCCCGGCCGTCGCCAAGGCGGGTATGGATTCCGGTGTCGCGACGCGGCCGATCAAGGACTGGGATGCTTACATTCAGGGCTTGAACGAATTCGTTTACCACTCCGGCATGATCATGAAGCCGGTCTTCTCGCAGGCCAAGATGGCGCCCAAGCGCATTGTTTTTGCTGAAGGCGAAGATGAGCGCGTGCTGCGTGCCGTACAGGTGGTCCGTGATGAGGGGATTGCCTGGCCGATCCTGATTGGGCGTCATGCTGAAATCAATCGTCGGATCGAAGTCGCCGGGCTACGAATTCGCGAAGGTGAGGATTTCGAAGTGGTGCACTCCGATAATTCCGCATTTTTCGATGAGCACTACGAGGAATTCTGGCAGACCTATCATGGTCTGATGGAGAGAAAGGGCGTCTCTCCGGACTATGCCCGGCGCGAAGTGCGTCGCCGCAACACGCTGTATGGCGCGCTGATGGTTCGCCTGGGTTACGCCGACGGCTTGATTTGTGGCACCTTCGGGCGCCATGAAACACATCGTGAATATGTCCAAAGCGTGATTGGTACCCGGGCCGACCATGATCGTTACTATGCGATGAACCTGCTGATGTTGCCTGAGCGCACGGTGTTTATCGGCGATACCTACGTCAACTACGATCCGACAGCCGAACAATTGGCTGACATGACCTTGCTGGCTGCAGAAGAAATCCGCAATTTCGGCATCGTGCCGAAAGTCGCGCTGCTTTCTCACTCGACTTTCGGGACCGAAGACACGCCGACCTCGGTCAAAATGCGTGACGTACTGGCACAGTTGAAGCAGCGGGCGCCGGATCTGGAAGTTGAGGGCGAAATGCACGGTGATGCTGCGCTGGATGAGCAGATTCGCAAGGCGGCTTTCCCGAACTCCCGGTTGAAGGGGCAGGCCAACCTGCTGGTCATGCCAACGCTGGATGCGGCCAACATATCTTTCAATCTGCTGAAGGTGGCGGCCGGGGATAACCTGACCATCGGTCCTATCCTGCTCGGAGCTGCCAAACCGGTCAATATCCTGACGCCAACGGCAACGGTTCGCCGCATCGTCAATATGACAGCGCTGACGGTGGTTGATGCGGTTTGATCGGCCGCTTTAAGTTGTTGTTGTATCTATCTATTTTTTATTGATATTTCTATGTCTCCTGCTAAAGTAAGGTAAACTTTGCCTGATGTTGGCAGGAGATCGTGAATGAAACATAAATTGAAGACCGCCTTGCTGGTCGGCGCCTTGTTGGGCGTTGGCATGCAAGCGCCGGTTGCGGCTGCAACGACGAAAAAGTCCGAGCAACAGACTGCAAAGAAAGTAACGGCAAAGAGCACCCACAAGGCTCTGCACGCCGCCAAATCGAGTGGCAAACATGCTGCTAAATCAGCCGCCAAGGCACCGCTGACCAAGAATGCCGCTGCGCCTTCCCGATATGCCGGAAAATTGGCCGCGGCGCACTCTGTCAAGCCTGTCGCCAAACCGATTCGTCACGCCTCGATGATGGAGATGGATCCGACTCGTCTGGGGCTCTATTCGGCCTCTGCGCTGGTCATCGATCAGAGCACCGGTCAGGCCATGCTCGAAAAGCAGCCGGATCTGGTGGTGCCGATTGCCTCGATTTCCAAGCTGATGACGGCCATGGTGGTTCTGGATGCCAAGCTTGACTTGCAGGAAGTCGTCACCATTGGTGATGCCGATGTCGATGGCTTGAAGGGAACGCGTTCCCGTCTGCCGGTCGGGACGACGATGACGCGCGAGGCAGCCATGCTGCTGGCGCTGATGTCGTCGGAGAATCGCGCGGCTCACTCCTTGGGGCGGCACTATCCGGGTGGCCTGCCGGCCTTCGTGCAGGCGATGAACAAGAAGGCCCAGGCGCTCGGTATGTACAACTCGCGTTTCGAAGAGCCGACCGGTCTGTCGAGCAACAACGTCTCGACGGCGCACGATCTGGCCCGCATGGTGGCGGCGGCAGCACGCTATCCCGAGATTCGCCAGTATTCGACGACGGCCGAAGCCAAGGTTGAGCTGAACGGACGCATCCGTGACTTCCACAACACCAATGCGCTGGTGCGCAACGACAACTGGGAGATCGGTGTGTCGAAGACCGGTTATATTTCCGAAGCGGGGCGTTGTCTGGTCATGCAGGCTCGGGTGGCCGACAAGCCGGTGGTGATCGTGCTGCTTGACTCGAACGGCAAGATGACCCGGGTTGGCGATGCCAACCGGATCAAGCGCTGGATGGAAAGCGCTGGTCTCGGCATGGGGTCGCGACGTCCGGCTTGATTGCTCGAACGTAGAAAACTCAAAGGCCGCCGCGAGCGGCCTTTATTTTTTGGGGCCGGTATAACCGAGGGTTTGTGAGACAGCGTCGGCCGTCTGCTTGACCTGGCGAGCCCAGTCGGGGTCATGCCGGTCGGCTGGGGCCGAAACGGAAAGCGCCGCAACCACCTCGCCGTCGTGATCGTAGATCGGGGCAGCCACGCACTTCAGGCCCATTTCGGCTTCTTCGTCGTCGTAGGCAATGCCATGCCGGCGTACCTTGTCGAGTTCTTTTTCAAGTGCCGTCAATGTCGTCAGCGAATGTGGGGTCTTACCGGGCAGGCCGGTGCGTTTGGCGTAGTCGCGCACTTTCTGCGGACTCTCGGCAGCCAGGAACAGCTTGCCGAGCGAGGTCAGGTGTAGCGGGGCGCGGCCACCGACCAGATAGACGACGCGAACCAGGGAGCGACCCGAAGAGGTTCGTTCGAGGTAGACGATATCGTCGTCGTGACGGGTGCCAAGGTTGATTGCTTCGCCGATTTTTTCATGCAGTTCCTGCATGAAGGGCAGAGCAACCTCGCGCATGTTGATCCGTGATTTGACGATACCGCCCAGTTCTAGCAGGCGGATACCGAGGCGATAAGTGCCGGCATCTTGACGTTCGACAAAGCGCGCATTGCACATCGCTGCCAGAATGCGGTGCGCTGTCGAAGGATGAAGTTCGGTGGCCTGGGCCAGTTGTTTCAGACTTGCTGCATCCGGCGTCGCGGCGAGCGCGTCGAGCAACGACATCATGCGCTCGATGACCTGGATGGATCCCGGTGCTTTGCTGGGTCCGCTGGCTGCTTCAGACAACTGGATTCCTTTATTGGTGTGGTTTGAGTAGCATTAGCCACTTCTATTTTCTTGTGCGCCGCAATATTAGCATGCGCTTAGCTCTCTACGTTACCTGTCTGGTCGATCTGATGCGCCCATCCGTGGGCTTTGCAGCCTTGCGCCTGCTGGAGTCTGCTGGCTGCGAGGTGGTCGTGCCGGAAGGCCAGACTTGCTGCGGCCAGCCGGCCTGGAGCGCCGGCAATCGGGCGCTGGCGATCGACCTGGCGAAAAAGGCGATTGCCGAACTGGAGGGCTACGACTACGTGGTGATTCCGTCCGGTTCGTGTACCGACCAGGTGCGCAATGTCTATCCGCAACTGTTTGCTGCTGATGCACATTGGGGGCCACGTTCACGGGCTGTTGCCGAGCGGACGTATGAATTGACGGCCTTTCTCGTCGATGTGCTGAAACAGCCCCTGGCGACGGCCGAGTTCGATGGTGCGGTGACCTATCACGACTCCTGCAAGGGCTTGCGTGGTCTGGGCATCAAGCGGCAGCCGCGTGAATTGCTGATGAAAGTGAATGGGCTTGCACTGAAGGAAATGACTGATTGCGAGGAGTGCTGTGGTTTTGGTGGTGCCTTCTCGGTCAAGTTCGGCGACGTATCGACCAAGATTGTCGATCGCAAGTGTGATTCGATTGCGGCGGCGGGGGCGGATGCCGTGGTTGGCGGCGATCTCGGGTGCCTGATGAATATCGAGGGTCGCCTGCGTCGGCGTGGCGATGAAACGACCCGTGTCCTGCATATCGCCGAAGTGCTGGCAGGTGGAGGCAATTCCTGATGTCGGCAGCAAAACATTCGCAGGCCATGCACTTCCAGGCGCGGGCCGGCGAGAAGGTGCGGAATCCCGTTCTGCAAAGGGCTTTGCAGAAGGCCAAGCCGCTGTTTGTCGGCAAGCGGGCCAAGGGCGTCGCGGCGCTGGCCGACGATGGTCTCGACTTCGAGTTGCTGCGCACGACCTGCGAAGGCATCCGCAATCGAACGCTGGCCGATCTCGATGTCTGGCTCGATATTTTCGAGGAACGTGCGAAGGCAACTGGCGCCGAGGTGTTGTGGGCGCGTGATGGCGAGGAAGTCAGTCGCTTGGTGGTCGATATTGCCCATCGTCACGGTGTGACCAAGGCCGCCAAGTCGAAGTCCATGCTGTCGGAAGAGGCGCATCTGAACGAGGCGCTGGCCGCAGCCGGCATCCGTCCGGTTGAGACCGATCTCGGCGAGTACATCGTGCAGTTGGCCGGCGAGACGCCGTCGCACATCATTGCCCCGGCCGTGCATAAAACCATTGAAGAAGTAGAGGCGTTGTTCGCCAAGGAGCATGGCCGGCCGATCGAAACGCGGACCTCGGCCGACATTCCTGACATGACCCGCGAAGCCCGCGAGGTGTTGCGCCAGCATTTCCTGACGGCCGAGATGGGGATTTCCGGCGCCAATTTCCTGATTGCCGAAACCGGCACGGCGGCGCTGGTTACCAACGAAGGCAACGGTCGCATGGTGACGACCTTGCCCAAGGTGCATGTCGTGGTCACCGGCATCGAGAAAATCGTTCCGACGCTGGAGGATTTTGCGACCCTGATGCGCCTGCTGCCGCGTTCGGCGACCGGGCAGAGCATTTCCAACTATGTTTCGCTGCTGACCGGAACGAAGCGGGAAGGAGACCACGACGGTCCGGAAAAGACCGTCTTCATCCTGGTCGACAATGGCCGGGCCAATCTGCTCGGCTCGGCCTATCAGGACATGCTGCGCTGCATCCGTTGCGGTGCCTGCATGAACCATTGCCCGGTGTATTTCTCGCTCGGCGGCCACGCTTACGGCTGGGTTTATCCCGGGCCGATGGGTTCGGTGCTGACGCCGCTCTACACCGGGATCGAGAATGCGCTCGATTTGCCGCATGCCTCGACGGGGTGCAACCAGTGCGGCAGCGTCTGTCCGGTCAGGATTCCGCTGCCGACATTGATGCACCGTCTGCGCGAGGAGCAGGTTGAACGTGGCCTGCGCCCGTGGTCGGAGCGTCTGGCCTTGCAAGCCTGGGCGTGGATTGCCGGCAAGCCGCTACTCTATCGCTGGTTTGCCCGCCGCGCGGCGCGCTACCTGAACTGGCTGGCCGATGGCGAGGGCCGTATCCGAATTCTTGGCCTAGCGCCGGAGTGGACCGCTGGACGCGATCTGCCGGTTGCCGGTCGCCAAACCTTTCACGAACTTTACGCAGCAAGAAAGAGAGCTTGAACATGGAATTAGCCCCTGACGGCCCGATGGCCATTCCGCTTTGGATCAACGGCCACGCCTTTTTGACTGTCACTGATTCCTTTTTTACCGTGACCAATCCGGCCACCGGCGAAGCCATTCGGCGGGTGCCGCTGTGCGGCGCCAGCGAGGCGGCCGAGGCGGTCAAGGCAGCGCAGGCGGCGCAACCCGAGTGGGCGATGATGGGGATGCCGGCCCGACGTCATTGCCTGGCCAACCTGGCCGAGGCGCTGGATCGTTACACAGGGCATTTCGCCAAGTTGCTGGTTCAGGAATGTGGTTTTGACGAGGCACGGGCGACGGCTGAGGTGGGGGAAGCGGTTGCCGCGCTGCAAGGCGCTTCGGTCGGCCAGACCGGCGTGGTTGGCGTGGTGCTGGACGATTCCCGGCCGCTGGCCAATTTTGCCGAAACCATTGCTCCTGCGCTGATGGCGGGGGCGACCGTGGTTGTCAAGCCGAGCCCGAAGGCGCCGTCGGCTGTCTATGCGCTGTGCGAACTGTCCTCTCGTGCCGAATGGCCGGCCGGCGTGCTGAATCTGATGCAGGGCGATGCAGCGGCCATCGCCGGCTTGTGCGCCGGCGGCGTCGATCGCCTGGTGTATAGCGGACATGCCGCGCTGGGCGTACAGGTCGGTGCCATTGCCGAGTCTGCCGGTACCCTGTTTGAAATGAAGGCAGCCTGATGTTGCGTATCGTCCAGCTCGAAGGCGAATCGCTGATCGCCGAGGTTAGGCGGCCGGTTTTCGCCCATGACTGGGTCGAATACCCGAAGACGTCACCGGGCCAGGTGGTCGAGCGCCTGGCCGGCGCGGCGATTGCCATCACCAACAAGGTGGCGATCAATGCGGCGGCTATCGAGGCTTTGCCTGAGCTGAAAATGATTGCTGTGTCGGCGACCGGGACTAATAACGTCGATCTCGATGCCTGCCGGCGGCGCGGCATTGTCGTCTCAAACATTCGCGGTTATGCCGAACACACCGTGCCGGAGCACGTCATGGCGCTGCTGCTGGCGCTATCACGCAACCTGATCGCCTGGCGGGAAACCCTGCAAGCTGGTGCTTGGCAGCGGGCCGAACAGTTCTGCCTGTTCGATCATCCGATCCGCGACCTGCACGGTGCGACGTTGGGTCTGATCGGCAGCGGTACGCTGGGCAACGGCGTGGCGCGTCTGGCGGAGGCTTTCGGCATGCGTGTGCTGCGCGCCGAGCGCAAGGGGGCGGCGGCCGTTCGCCCGGGCTACACGGCGTTTGCCGAAGTGCTGGCCGAGGCTGATGCGATCAGCCTGCATTGCCCGCTGACGGCGGAGACGACGGGCCTGATCGCCGAGCCGGAATTGCGCGCGATGAAGCGCTCGGCCTTGCTGATCAACACGGCGCGCGGCGGCATTGTCGATGAGGCGGCCTTGGTTTTGGCGCTGAAGGCGGGCTGGATTGCCGGCGCCGGCTTCGATGTGGTCACCGCCGAACCGCCGCCCGCCGGGCATCTCATGGTCGATCCGGCCTTGCTGGCCTTGCCCAATTTCCTGCTGACGCCGCATGTCGCTTGGTCCAGTCGGCCGGCCATGCAGACGCTGGCCGATCAGTTGATCGACAACATCGAGGCCTTCGTTGCCGGTACGCCAAGGAATCAGGTCGCATGAGCGCCAAAGACGAAATTCTCGGACGCGTCCGGCGTGGTGTTGGCAAGGACGATTTTGCCGGACGCCGGGCGGCGGCCGTTGCCTCGCTGATCGACACCGGGCGCGGGCCGCAACCCGTCATGGCTGGCAATCTGGCCGAACGCTTCCGACTGAAGGCAGAAAGCCTGTCGAGCACGGTCACGGCCGTGGTCCGGCGGGAAGATGCGCCGGCGGCCGTGGCGGCTTATCTGGCCGCAAACGGCCTTGGGCTGCAGGCCGTGGTGACGCCGGATGTCGGCCGCCTGGACTGGGCGGCCGGCGGCTTGCAAGTCGAACCACGTTCGGCGCTGGATGCCGACAAGGTGGGCATCTCCGGCAGCTTCTGCGCCATTGCTGAAACCGGCACCCTGATGCTGCTGTCCGGGCCGGAAACGCCGGCCACGGTCAGTCTGCTGCCGGAAACTCACGTCGCGCTGGTCAATGTCTCGCGCATCGTGGCGACCATGGAAGACGCTTTTGCCTTGCTCCGCGCCGAACGCGGCAGCCTGCCGCGGGCCGTCAATTTCATCTCCGGGCCGTCACGCACCGGCGATATTGAGCAAACCATCGTCCTCGGTGCCCACGGCCCGTGTCGGGTGCATCTGATCCTGATCGGCTAGATCATGTACTGGTTGACCGCCTTGTTCATCCGCTCGGCCAGTTCGGCCAGATAGTCGCTCGTATTCGTCGTCTGGCTGACCACAGCCATGTTTTGCTCGGTCATGGCGGCCACCCGCTCAACGCTTTGCGCCATCACGGTCATCCCCTGCTCCTGTTCGATGGAAGAGTGGGAGATGTCGTTGACCATGCCGACGGTCAGGTTCATCTGGGCATTGATTTCCTGCAGGGCATTTTTCGCCTCCTGGACAAGCTGGACGCCGCTCTCGACCTGCTGGGCGCCGTGACGCATGGAGTTCACCGCCTTGCCGGTTTCGACTTGCACCGACTGGGTCATCGCAGCGATCTCGCCGGTAGCCTTGGCTGTGCTTTCGGCCAGCTTGCGGACTTCGTCGGCGACCACGGAAAAACCGCGGCCGGCATCCCCGGCGCGGGCGGCCTCGATGGCGGCATTGAGCGCCAGCAGGTTGGTCTGGTCGGCAATGCCCTTGATGACGGCGGTGATGCGCGAGATTTCTTCCGATTGCTGCCCCAGAAGCTCGACCTGAACGGCCGATCCCTTGACCGTTTCGGCCAGCGACAGGATGGTACTGCACGCCTCGGACGACAGCCGGGCCCCTTCCTCGGATAGCGCCGAAGCCTGGGCGGCTGCCTCGCGCGTCGAGCCGGCATGGGTGGCGACCTCGCCGATGGAGACGGTAATCTGCTCGATGCCGGCGGCGGCAGTGGCCGTGGCATCGCTCTGCACGCGGGCCGCCTCGCGGACATTGCCGACGCCTTCCCTGACTTCGCCAGCGACGCGATGCACGTGCGAAGCGGTGTCGGCCATACCCTGGACGGTGGATTGGAAGGAGGAAATGACGCGGTCAATGTGGCCGACCATGTCGCCGACCAGATCGTGCCGACGATGCTCGATGCGCTGGCGCAGGTCGCCGCTGGTCAGCATCTTGTCGAGCGCGGCGAAGGTGTCGCCGAGGTCGTTTTTCAGGCGCGGCGCGAAGACGAGCAGGTAGTTGAGGCTGAGCAGGATGCCGATGCCGCCTGCCGTCAGGTGCAGCGGAGCCAGTGCCGGGTCCGGGTGCAGGCTGGCCAGCAGCGCAGACAGGCCGAGCAGACAGCCGAGGATGCCCATCAACGGCAACTGGAAGCCGAGACCGGTAAAACGGGTGAGCAGGGATTTTCGGGCGGCGACGACCCGGCCGTGCTTGATGGCGATCAACGTGTCGCCCTGGCGGATACGCTGGTAGGCGTTTTCCGCCGCCTTGACTTCCTCGCGGCGAGGGGTGGTCCGGACCGACTGGTAACCGACGATCTGCCCGTGTTCGCGGATCGGCGAGGCGTTGGCGACCACCCAGTAGTAGCCGCCATCACGGCGCCGGTTCTTGACCACGCCGCGCCAGGGGCGGCCCGCGCGGAGATCGTTCCACATGTCGGCAAAGGCGGCGGCCGGCATGTCCGGATGTCGCACCATGTTGTGGTTTTCGCCCAGCATCTCTTCACGCCGGTAGGCGCTGATCTGGGCGAAGGCCTCGTTGGCTTCGGTGATGACTCCCTTGAGGTCGGTGCGCGAGTAGATGAACTGGCCCTCCGGCAAGCGTGTTTCGACGTCCGTGACAGGCTGGTTGTTACGCATGGCAGTGCTCTTCGATTGGGGTGAATTGTTCCTGGGCTGGCCACAGGTCGATGGTCCCGAGGTTTTTCATCGGCGGATTGTTGCGGAAGAACCTTTCCGCCTGGTCGGCCGGCAGCGGCTTGCTGATCAGGTAACCCTGGACCTTTTCGCAGCCGATGCTGAGCAGGAATTTCAGTTGCGCCTCGGTCTCGACGCCTTCGGCGACGACTTCCAGCCCAAGCTTGTGGGCAAGCAGCACGGTGACGTCGCAGATGTCGGCGTCGTTGGGATCGGATTCGATGTCCTTGACGAAGGAGCGGTCGATTTTCAGCGTGTGGATCGGCAGCAGCTTCAGATAGGCCAGTGACGAGTAGCCGGTGCCGAAATCGTCGATGGACAGGGTCAGCCCGCTGCTGCTCAGGGTTTTCATCACGCTGATCGATTCGTCCGGCGACGCCATCGACATCGATTCGGTGACTTCCAGGTCGAGCCGGTCCGCACTCAGGTCGTTAGCGGCCAGCAGTTCATGGATGCGGGCCGGCAGCGTCTTGTCGAGAAACTGTCCGGCACTCAGGTTGATCGACATGCGAAGATGGGTGATGCCCCGGTTCTGCCAGGCCTTGAGCTGGCGGCAGGATTCTTCGAGCACCCAGTCGCCGATGGCTGCGATCATGCCGCTCTCCTCGGCAATCGGGATGAAGTCGGCCGGGGAGACCAGGCCGCGGGTCGGGTGCTGCCAGCGGATCAGGGCCTCGACGCCGACGATGGTGCCGCTGCGCAGGTCGAGTTGCGGCTGGTAGTGCAGTAGGAACTCGCGGCGGGTGATGGCCAGACGCAGGTCCGACTCAAGGCTCATGCGCTCGGTGGTCGCGATATTCATGTCTTCGGTGAAAAACTGGTAATTGCCTCGCCCATTGGCCTTGGCGTGGTACATCGCGACATCGGCGTTTTTCAGCAGATCACCGATTTCCGAGCCGTCTCCCGGGTACACGCAGATGCCGATGCTCGGCGAGGTTCTCAGCTCCTGGCCTTTGATCAGGTAAGGGGCGGAAATCTCGCGAGTGATATCGTCGGCCAGGTGGGCGGCGTCGGCCGGCGAGCCGATGCCGGGCAGGGCGATCACGAATTCGTCACCGCCGAGACGGGCCACGATGTCGCTCTCGCGGACGGCGTGCGAGAGGCGTTTCGCCACCTGGACCAGCAGTTCGTCGCCGGCCTGGTGGCCGAGGGTATCGTTGATGGTCTTGAAGCGATCGAGATCGATCAGCATCAGGGCCAGTTGCATGCGGTTACGTTTGCAGAAGGCGAGGGCCTGGGCGAGTTTTTCGTGCAGGCTGAAGCGGTTGGCCAGATTGGTCAGCGTATCGTGGTGGGCGAGGTGGCGAATGCGCTCCTGCGTCGCCTTGAGTTCGGAAATGTCGATGAAGCTGCCGATGTGGTTGCGAATCTGCCCAGCCTCGTCGCGGACCAGCGAGATTGACAGCCATTTGGGATAGGCCTCGCCATTTTTTTTCCGGTCCCACAGCTCGCCTTGCCAGGCGCCTTCCCGATGCAGACATGTCCACATGTCGGAGAAAACCTCGGTCGGCGTCGTACCGGCCGAGAGTATGCGCGGATTCTTGCCGATCACGTCGTCCGGCTGGTAGCCGGTCAGGCAGGTGAAAGCCGGATTGGTGGCGATGATCCGGTTGCTGGCATCGGTCACGATGATGGCTTCATTGCTGTTCGAGAAGACCATGGCCATGAGCTGGAGATGCGCCTCGGTCCGCTTGCGTTCCGAAATGTCCTGCACCGTGCCTTCATAGCAGATGAACTCCCCCTGGGGGCCGAGGACGACATGGGCATTCTCGGAAATCCAGATGCGCGAACCGTCGCGGCGATAGACCTCCGACTCGAAGTTCAGGAGCGCGCCATTTTTTTCGATCAGCGTGAGAAATTCTTCCCGACGATTGGGCTGGACATAGAGCCGGCGTTCGATGTCGGCCAGATCGGTCATCAACGCCTGGGCATTGTCATAGCCATACAATTTAGCCAGCGCCGGGTTGGCGGCCAGGTAATGGCCGTCGCGGGTGGACTGGAAAATACCCTCGGAGGCATGTTCGAAGATGTTGCGATAGCGCTGCTCGGCGGCCTCGAGCGCTTCGAGTGTCGTTCGGCGTACCGAAATATCCTCGATGAAACCTTCGATCACGCTCTCGTCCAGCTCGTCCCGAATCGCCACGCCGCGCTCGATGACCCATTTGACCTGTCCCGACTTGCAAACGATCCGGTACTGGACCGCAAAACGCTGGCCGCTGCCGATCGCGTCTTCGATGCATGCACGGACGCGCCCGCGGTCTTGCGGGTGGGTAATCTCGTCCCATGAAACGCCGGTCTTGCCGAGAATCTCCGAAGAGGCATAGCCACTGAGCTCCTGGCAACCATCGCTGACGAAAACCATCGTCCAGTCGGCGTCGTGAAGGCAGCGGTAGGCCATGCCTTCGAGGTTCTTGACCAGGGTGTCGAGCACTCTGGAATGATTGAGCGGAGATGGCGTGGCGCCAGAATGATTTTGGCGGATTGGTCGAAAGTGCACAGTTATGGGGTTGGATATGTAAATTATGCTGAGTTCAGCAAATATCGTACCCGCCCCAAAGTGGGCGTTTATGACACCGGGAGCGCCCGGCTGGTGCGCTTTGTGTCGATACGCACCGCGATGGGGCGCCGACTGTTTGGCCGGGCCGTCCAATGGCGATGGCGATACAATGGGAGATTAGACAGGCGGCGCAGACCTCTTGCTTGTCTCCGTCACAGACAGGAATATCCATGACCATCAGCTTTGCCATCCGTGGCGATTACATTCAGCTTGATCAACTGCTCAAGGCCACCGGCCTGTGCGAATCGGGTGGTGCCGCCCACGCCGCGATTGCCGAGGGGCGCGTCAAAGTCGATGCCACGGTGGACACGAGAAAGCGGGCAAAACTGAAACCGGGGCAGGTCGTCAGCTTCGCCGGTGAAGAGGTGGTGCTGGTTGCCGAATAGCGCCTAGTCGAGCCAGCGGATCGGCGAGGCGAGTTCCGGGTGCTTGCCTTGCCGGCCTGCATAGTGGGTGGCAATGGCGGCGATGTCGGCGGCCGGGTCGCCGGTCAGCGTCAGGTAGGTCAGGATGCCGGCTTCGCGCCGGGCGTAATCGACGAAGGCTAGTGCGACTGGCACTTTGGCCTCAAGTGCGATCCGGTAGAAGCCGCTTTTCCAGCCCCAGGTCAGGCTGCGTGTGCCTTCCGGGGCGATGACCAGCAGGAAGTTGGGGCGGGCGGCGAATTGTGCAGCCATCTCGGCGACGAAACCGCGTGGCGCGCTACGATCGATCGGGATGCCGCCCAGTCGGCGCATCAGCCCGCCAACCGGCCAGAAAAATAGCGAGTCCTTGCCCACCCAGCGCGCGTCCAAACCGAGTCCCCATTTGACGAGCAGGGCATAGACGCCATCCCAGTTGGAGGTGTGCGGGTAACCGACCAGCACTGCACGAGCCGGGCGTTCCGGCGGCTCGATCAAGGTCCAGCCAAGCAGGGAGAGCAGGCGGTGCGACAGGGTTTTCAGCATGCGGCGATCTATTGGGGTTTTCAGGTCATCTTGACCACGATGTCGTGCAGCGTATTGGCGCAGTTGGCCATGCGGTCGGCGGCATTGGACAGGTGGCGGTAGATTTCGCGGCGCTTGAACATGTGGATGTAGTTGTCGCCGACGAACAGTTCGGCGATGGCGCGGCGGTAGTTTTTTTCAACGCGACGTTCTGCCTTGCGGGCTGAATCGGCGTCGGCGGCGGCTTCCAGGGGGTGCTTGGCCAGCCGGGCGTAGCCTTGGGCCAGCGCATCGGTGCCGAGCTTGATGTGCATGGCCATTTCCAGGCAGTGTTTGTCCGGTGGCAAGTCGAGCACTTCCATTTCGCTGACGGTTGTCTTGCAGTAATTGACGATCTCGTCGAGGTCGACAATCGCCCGGTAGATGTCCTCGCGGTCGATCGGGGTCGAGAAGGCTTCGTTCAGGGTGTGCAGGTTGCGAATCTTGATCCGGTCGGCCTCGTGTTCGTCCTGGCGAATTGAAAGACCGACCTTGGCGTCGCCGGTTTCCATGAACTCGACCAGTAGCCCCGCCGTATGGGCGACCTGCTCGCACTGCTCGGACAGCAGGGAGAAGAAATCCGGCATCTTCGGGAACACTCGATCGAACAGGCGGCGGAAGATCGATGGCTTTTTGTCTTCGCTCATGGCGGGCCTCCGAGAAAGAGATGGACCAGGGCGTAGGCCTGGATGGCGACAATGGCGGCGCCGGGAATGGTGATCAGCCAGGTCGTGGCGATGTCCTTGGCCTTGGCCCAGCGCACGGCGCGTGGCCGTTCCGAGGCACCGATGCCCATGATCGAGGTGGCGACGACGTGGGTGGTTGATACCGGGGCGCCAGCGACCGAAGCAGCGAGGATCACGGCGGCGGAGGTCAGTTGCGAGCCGAGGGCGTGGATCGGCCGCACGCGGTAGATGGCGAAACCCAGCGTGCGGACGATGCGCCAGCCGCCGGACATGATGCCGAGCGTGATTGACGTGGCGCAGGCGATCATGACCCAAAGCGGAACCTCGAAAGTCGGGATGAACCCGCCAAGAAGCAGGACCAGCGTTAGGATGCCCATGCTCTTCTGGGCATCGTTGGCGCCGTGCGAGAAGGCGAGACCGGCGGCGGTAAGGTATTGCAGGCCACGTAGTCGGGCGTTGGCCGCCGGGTTGGCGGCAAGCAGCAGGGCGGTGAGTAGCCGGTGAGTCAGGAAACCCAGCCAGAAGCCGAGCAGTGGCGACAGAAGCAGCGCGGCCAATACCTTGACGATGCCGGTCAAGTGGCCATTGGCCAGTTCGGCAAAACCCCAGACGACATGCTCGCTACCGACGGAAACGACGACTGCTCCGATCAAGCCGCCGACCAGCGCGTGCGACGACGAGGAGGGAATGCCGAAATACCAGGTGCCGAGATTCCAGACAATGGCGCCGATCAGGCCGCAAAGCAGAATGGACAGCGACAGGATGGGGAGCACGCCGTCGAGTGCGACGAACGTGCCGATGGTGTTGGCGACGGCGGTGCCGCCGAGCAGTGGGCCGAGAAACTCGAAGACGCCGACGATGAGGACTGCCTGGGCCGGGGTCATGGCGCGTGAGGCAATTACGGTGGCAACGATATTGGCCGCATCGTGGAAACCGTTGGTGTAGTCGAACACGAGGACAATGACGACGGTGGCGACAGCGAGCAGGAACAGGGTATCCATGCGCATTGGCCCGACAGTGCCAGGCCCAGCCTCCGTTTCGGTATATATTGTTTGGGCCAGTATATCGCCGAATTGCCGGCGTTTTGAGGGTTTGCGTGCGTCTTGTCGTGGTCAAATGGATGGGGCTGGCAAAACCGAATATTGTGAGAGGTTGTCCAATGAGTTACCCCCGCTTCGCCGATATTTCCCGTACGTTTGCTCCCGGCTGGTTTGCCGCCGTGATGGGAACGGGCGTCTTCGCGATGACGACGCACGGGCTTGCCCTGTACTGGCCGTGGCTATCGCTGCCGGCCAAGCTCCTGCACTGGTTCAATAGCGCGCTTTTTCTGGTCCTGGCCGTGCCTTGGCTGACCCGTTGGTTGCGCTTTCGGTCGGCTGCGATGCAGACCATGATGCATCCCGTACAGGCCAATTTCTACCCGACTTTTTCGATTGCCTTGCTGGTGCTGGCAGCGCAGTGGCTGATGTTCACCTCCTGCCTCGAAGTGGTGCTGACGCTATGGTGGCTGGGCGTAATCGTGCATTTTGTCTTCAGTTTTGCCGTGCTCTTCATCATGTTCCGCGGCGAGCACGTGGCTGTTGATCATGTGACACCGGCCCACTTTATTCCGGCGGTTGGTCTTGTCGTGATGCCCCTGGCCGGCGGGCCGCTGTTGGCTCACATGGAGGGGGCGTTACGCGAGTGGGCGCTCACCATCAACCTGATTGGCCTGGGGGCGGGCAGCATGATGTACCTGGGTCTGTTTGGTCTGACACTGCACCGGAAGTACCTGCACAAGCCGGCCCTGGGCGCCCTGGCACCGACGATATGGATACACCTGGCGCCGATTGGTGCCATCCCGGTCAGCCTGATGAATCTGGTCGAACAGTTGCCCTACCCGGCGGCACGCGAGGTGGCGACGGTGCTGATGCTGCTGGTCTGGGGCTTTGGCGTCTGGTGGCTGGTCATGGCCAGTTTGCTCACCTTGTCGGCACGGGCCGCCGGCCAACTGCCTTTTGCCCTGTCGTGGTGGGGCTTTACCTTCCCGGTTGGCGCCTTCGCCGCCGAAAGCCTGCGCCTGACCAAACTGCTTGGCTGGAGCAGTACCTTGGCCATCGGTGTTGCGGCCTGGTTGCTGCTTTGTTTTTTCTGGGCGATCACGCTGTTCCGGACGGTGCGTGGTGTGGCCAGCGGCGCCATTTTTCAGCCGCATCCCTGACGGTGTACAAAAAAATGGCGGGAGACCAGCTCCCGCCCAAGCGGAGTCTGCCTGAGGCTACTGAGGCAGGAGGAAAGCCGCCTTCTCGCGGACCTTGATGTCCGGATTGTCGACCGCGACGATGTCGAAGTGAATCTGGTTGGAGCCAACCTTGCCGGCATCGGGCGGCACGCTGACCACGGTGTTGAACGAGGTCAGGCCGGCGGCTTTGGCATCCACTTCCGGATTGCCGGCGATTTCGGCACCGGGCAGGCCGTCGACGCTGACGCGGTAGCGGTGTGGCTGCTCTTCGGTGTTCATGATCTGCAGCATGTAGACGTTTTCGATCCGACCATCTTCGGCTTCGCGGGCGAGCACCGAGCGGTCGCGGATGATGTCGACCTTGAGCGGGATGCGGTGGGCCAGGAACCATGCGGCCAGGCCGGTGATGACGACGAGAATGACCGTGTAGAGCAGGATGCGCGGACGGACGATGTGAGCGAGGATTTCTTTCTTGCTCAAATGCTTTTCCATGGCGCTTTCCGTGGAATAGCGCACCAGGCCGCGCGGCAGGCCGACCTTGTCCATGACCTGGTCGCAAATGTCGACACAGGCTGCGCAACCGATGCACTCGTATTGCAGGCCGTTGCGGATGTCGATGCCGGTTGGGCAGACCTGCACGCAGAGTCCGCAATCGACACAATCACCAAGTCCGGCCGCCTTGGCATCGACACCCTTCTTGCGTGCGCCGCGGGTTTCGCCACGGTCCGGGTCGTAGGTGATGATCAGTGTATCCGGGTCGAACATCACGCTCTGGAAGCGGGCGTAGGGGCACATGTACTTGCAGACCTGCTCGCGCATGAAGCCGGCGAACAGGTAGGTGAAGCCGCCATAGAAGAAAATCCAGAAGGTTTCCCAGGGGCCGAGATTGCCGGTCAGGACGTTATTGACCAGTTCTTCGACTGGCGTGAAAAAGCCGACCAGCGTAAAGCCAGTCCATAGCGACAGCAGCAGCCAGAGGCCGTGTTTGGTCGCCTTGATGCGCAGCTTGCGGGCATCGAGTGGGGCCTTGTCGAGTTTGATGCGGGCATTGCGCTCGCCTTCGACCCGGTTCTCGATCCACATGAACATCTGTGTGTAGACCGTTTGTGGGCAGGCATAACCGCAGAATAGTCGGCCGGCCACGGCTGTGACCAGGAACAGGGCGTAGGCCGAAACGATCAGCAGGGCGGCGAGATAGATGACGTCCTGCGGCCAGAAAACGACGCCGAAAATATAGAACTTTCGTTCGACGAGGTGGAGCAGGATGGCCTGACGCCCGTTCCAGACCAGCCACGGGCTGACGTAGAACAGAAGCTGCGTGAAGATGACGAGGGCGATCCGCCAGTTGTCGAAAAAGCCGCGGACGCCTTTGGCGTAGATTTTTTTGCGCTTTTCGTAGAAGGAAACTTTTGCAACGCTGTCTTGCTGCTGGTTGGCTTCGGGCTGGCTCATCGGTCCTCGATCAGTGGTTGAACAGGGTTGGAAACCGGGACTGCCGGCGCCGATTGGCCTGGCTGCATAAAGCAAGCCTGCGGGGCGAACTAAGGGGGTATGCCGCCAAGCCAGATTCGGTGGCCAACTCCTGTTCGTTCACACGTTGAGGAAAGCGCTTTGTGCAGGAGAGGTGTCGCCGGTTTCCGGTGATTCTCATATCAAGATGCGTGCCTGAATCTGCGCGGATTTTAAATCCCGTTAAATCAATCGCTTAAGTATTTCGGTTTATGGCGGCTAGTTCTTTTGATGGGTCTTTGTGTCAATAATGGCGAGAAACTCTGGCGCGTGTGACAATGTTGGCATGACCGCCCACTTCCTCAGCGAACTGATCTCCTTTCTGGATGGCCTTCCCGAGCCGCGCATCGTCATGGCGGCCGACTACAGGATCGTCGCCGCCAACGCCGCCTATATTCGTGATTTTGGCGGCACCAAGCCGCTGGCCGGGCGTTGCTGCTACGAGGTTTCCCATCGCTTCGACGTGCCCTGCGATCAGGCCGGGGAGTCCTGCCCGCTGAAGCAGAGTCTGGAAACGGGCGAGCCGCAGCACGTCCTGCATCTGCATCACACGCCTCGTGGCGAGGAGCATGTGGCTGTCGAAACGACGCCTATTCGCGATGACCAGGGGCAAATCGTCTATTTCGTCGAAACCATGCGTGTCGTTCGCCAGGCCAGCAGCCGCGCAGCTGCGCAGGGCCTGGTTGGGCGCTCGCCGGCCTTTGTCAGCATGCTGGAAAAGATCCTGCGTGTCGCCAATTCCGATGCGGCGGTTGTCCTGCTCGGCGAAACCGGGACCGGCAAGGAATTGGTGGCGCGCGCCATCCATGAGGCCAGTGCGCGCGAGGAGGGGCCTTTCGTCGCGGTGGACTGCGCCGGCATGACCGAAACCCTGTTTGAAAGCGAGTTGTTCGGCTATGAAAAGGGGGCGTTTACCGGCGCCACGCATCGCAAGCAGGGACTGGTCGAGGCCGCTGCCGGTGGCACGCTCTTCCTCGACGAAATCGGCGAATTGCCGCTGGCCTTGCAGGTCAAGCTGCTTCGCCTGCTCGAAACCGGCACCTATCGCCGGGTCGGCGGGCTGGACTGGCTACCGGCCAATTTCAGGCTGATTACCGCGACGCACCGCGATCTTAGGGCCATGGTGCAGGCCGAAACCTTTCGCCGCGACCTCTACTTCCGCATCAATACTTTCCCGATTCACACGCCTGCCCTGCATGAGCGGATCGAGGACATCCCCTTGCTGGCGGCCTCCCTGCTCGAACGAGTTGATCGCAAACCGGGGCGACGGTTTTCGCCGGCCGCCCTTGAGTGGCTGTGCAGTCGTCGTTTCACCGGCAATATCCGTGAGCTGCGCAACCTGATCGAGCGCGCCACCTTGATGGCCGATGGCGAGACGATAGATCTGCCACATCTGCTGGACATGGCCGACGATGTTCCGGCGGCTTTGGTGGGGGAGGATGGGGCTTTTCGGGTCGGCGAAGTCGTTGATCTGGCCACGCTGGAGGAGCGCTATCTCGCCTGGGTTCGGCTACAGGCAAGCGGCGATCATGTCCAACTGGCCGAGCGACTCGGTGTCAGCCCCCGGACGCTGTACCGCAAGCTGCGGGAGGCCAAAAAGGATTAACCCAGAGTTTCCCGAAAAGGCTTTGCTTGCGCGTTGTTTCTGATCAGCGCCGAGCAGAAAATATCATGTGCCGGGTGGTCTTGGCGGGTTGGAAATGGAGTTGTGATCAGGCAGCGTTCGGCCACAAGCGGTCGTGGCGGCGCTGAAAAACGAAATGTGCGAATGGCTGATCGCTCATCAGATACCTACCGTACGATCTTGTAGTAGGAGCCATCATAGAAAACGGAAGCAATCGTATGTTAAGTGGACGTCATGGCCTTTGGTCACCGCTCTTAGCTCATTTCGGTCTCATTAGTTGTAGCTTCTCTACTGAAAAATCTCAGCCAAAGGTAGCCGAGTACCCCCGCAACAAGGGATGCCATCAGAATGGCAATTTTTGAGGCATTGATAACGCTCGCATCACCGGTAAACGCCAAGTTGGTTATGAAAATGGACATCGTAAAGCCAATGCCGCCCAAGAGGCCTGCGCCGACGATGTGAGGCCACTGCATATCATTCGGAAGTCGGCACACACCCATCGCCACGGTAACGAAACTCAATAACGTGATGCCGAGAGGTTTGCCCAATACCAAGCCACCCTGGATGCCCAAACTATTGGTATTCAGCATGTCTTGTTGCCATCCAGAGCCAATCACGATTCCGGTATTGGCCAAGGCAAAAATCGGCAAAATAATGAAGGCCACCGGCTTATGCAGGAAGTGCTCAAGGCGATGCGACGGGGACGCTTCATCATCCGTATTTGCAGAAAATGGAATGGCAAACGCCAGCAGCACGCCCGCAATCGTCGCATGTACACCGGACTTCAACATCAAGAACCACATCAATGTGCCGCCCAACAGGTAAGGAAGCAGGGACATCACCCGGAGCAGGCGATTGAGAACCAACAATAGCCCGAACACGGCCAGCGCACTCAGCAAATAGGCTGGAGAAAACTGCTGGGTATAAAACACTGCGATTATGAGGATCGCCCCCAAGTCGTCCATCACAGCTAACGCGGTCAGGAAGATCTTCAGTGACGCGGGAATCCGGTTACCCAACAACGCTAGCACGCCGAGCGCAAAGGCAATGTCGGTTGCCATTGGTATACCGGCGCCGGCTTGGGTCGGCGTACCCGCATTCAAGGTGAAATGAATCAAGGCCGGCATTCCGATGCCGCCGAGTGCGGCAACGATTGGCAGCAAGGCATTCCTGAAATTCGAAAGCTCGCCGTTATACAACTCGCGTTCCAGTTCAAGGCCGACAAACAGAAAGAACACCGCCATCAGGGCATCGTTAACCCAGTGTTCGATACTCAAGCCAGCAATATTTGCATGCCAGAAATTCAGGTAGGCAGGCCCCACCAGCGAATTGGCAATGTGCAGCGACACAATTGTGCAGAGAATCAGCAAGACGCCGCTCGACTTCTCTGACGCAAAAAAGTTACTGAAGGTCTTGGAAAGGGTCGTCTGGATTGTTGTCATGGGTTTTTGTGGGGGGCATTTTCCACTTCGCCAACACCAACCTACGGCAAGTCGATTTTGGCAAAATATAAACTGTTTCTAGCAGCCTACTTCTACTTTGATATCGCCTGCCTGAATCGAGAGGCTGGTTTGTGACCGGAAAATGGACATCGCCAATGAAGATATCATCAGGTAGGTATGGGCACGAAGCTGCCCAGGAGGTGCAACTCAATCGGCTTGAGGCAGCAACCGGCCACAAGCTGTCCTTCAACAATATCGCTGCATAGCAGACATAGGCAGCCATTGTTATTCCAATGGGTTCGCCGGAGAATGCCGCGATGAATGAATTTTTCCTACACCTTCGTTAAGGTTCGAATGGGCATCGACTTGATCTACGATAATCTTGATTTGGTTGGGAACGAACCAATTCTCGTTGAGGCCGCTATTTCTTTGCTCGCTGCCGACCAAGGTGGGAAAGAACGGCCTATTACAAAGCACTACCGCCCAAACCATAACTTCGGCGGACCCGATAATCGAAACATGTTTATTGGCCAAGTGGAACTTGAAGAAGGTGAGTTCCTTTATCCGGGTCAAACGAAGAATCTTGTGGTCACCTTTCTAAACGTGCGCGGTCTACGAGAACACCTAGCCATCGGTTCAGAGTGGCGCATACAGGAAGGGTTGCGCCTAGTCGGTTTTGGGGTCGTTAAGCGTGTTCTCGATGCCTAACATTCCAATACGTTCCCTCTCTCTCACATCTGTTCTGCTAGTTTGCGGATGCGTTGGGTTGGCTATCGGCGACGGTATGTTTTTCGTCACCGGCGAATTTTCAGCCCCGCCAAAAAACTGCGAAATTAACTTATTGTCGGAATCGGGAGTGCCTCTGCCGTATTCCCTGCAGTCGCTCGACCAACAAGTCTTTTCTGTAGATTTTATGGTTTCTCCTAAACCAGCTAATTACCAAGTCATCGTAACCTGCGCAGGCAGCATAAAAAACACAACTGTTGTTCGCTACGGTAGGCATACCAATCCAGGAAAAGAGGTGCCCCTTGGTAAAATCGCGCTCTAACACTGCGCTCAAGAACACTCATTTCGGTCGCTCGGACGTGCCGGTAAGCTCTACGTTCTGAACGTCCGCTTTCCTAATCTGCCAAGTACCGCTTTGGGCACGAAGCTGCCGTTCGGCAGGGGGGCTCAAGATGTCGATCCAATTTTTCGCTGTACAGATTCAATATTTTAATTATTATTGAAATATGGAATCGAACCTTGCTGTCGCCGCGCTTGGTGCGCTGGCGCATGAAACCCGTCTGGAAATCTTCCGCTTGCTGGTGCGAGCCGGGGGCGGGGGCTTGTCTGTCGGGCGTATTGCCGAGGGACTGGGTGTTGAGGCGAATGGCCGCCTGACTTTTCACTTGAAGGAACTGGTTGCGGCCGGTTTGGCCGCCTCGCGCCAGGAGGGGCGGTTTGTTTTTTATTCGACCGACTATGTGGCAATGAACGAGTTGCTGCGCTATCTGACCGAAGATTGCTGCGGCGGTCTGGGTTGTGGCGAGGTTGTCGAGTCCTGCAATCCGGAGAAGTGCGCATGAAAACCTTCAATGTGCTGGTTTTGTGCACCGGCAATTCGGCCCGCTCGATTCTTGGCGAGGCGCTGTTCAATCATCTGGGTCAAGGGCGGATTCGCGCCTTTTCGGCCGGTAGCCAGCCAAGTGGCAAGGTCAATCCGGTTGCGCTGGAAACGTTGGAAAGGCACGGCGTGCCGCTGCCTGAAGCGCGCAGCAAGTCGTGGGACGAGTTTGCTATGCCCGGTGCGCCCGCGCTGGACTTCATCTTCACGGTCTGCGCCAGTGCGGCTGGTGAGGCTTGCCCGATCTGGCCGGGACACCCGGCGACGGCTCACTGGGGAATCGCCGATCCAGCCCACGTCGAACCGCTGGCGGCGCGCCGGGCGGCTTTTGAAACGGCCTATGGCGGACTGGAAAAGCGGATCGCCGCTTTTTTGCAGTTGCCGCTCGAAACCATGTCGACCGCAGCAATCATCGAAGCGGCCCGGACCATTCACGCGGAGGCCGCGGTATGAGTGCGCAATGCGAAGTGACGATGAAACAGGCGGAAGGCCTGTCGATGAGCGGGTTTGAGCGTTACCTAACGATCTGGGTATTCCTGTGCATCGTGACCGGGATCGTGTTCGGCCAGGTGTTCCCCGGATTTTTCCAGGCGGTGGGCGGCATGGAGGTGGCACGGGTCAATCTGCCCGTCGGCCTGCTGATCTGGGTGATGATCATTCCGATGCTGGTCAAGGTGGATTTCGGCGCGCTGAGCGAAATGAAGCAGCACGCCAAGGGCATTGGCGTCACGCTGTTCGTCAATTGGCTGGTCAAACCGTTCTCGATGGCTTTTCTCGGCTGGCTGTTTGTACGCCAGCTGTTTGCTGCCTATCTGCCGGCCGATCAGCTCGATAGTTACATTGCCGGTCTGATCCTGCTCGCTGCCGCGCCGTGCACGGCGATGGTCTTCGTCTGGAGCCGGCTGTCGAATGGTGATCCGCTGTTCACGCTGTCGCAGGTGGCGGTCAACGACACGATCATGGTTTTTGCCTTTGCCCCCATCGTCGCCTTCCTGCTCGGCATCTCGGCTATCACCGTGCCGTGGGAAACGCTGCTCACCTCGGTCGTGCTCTACATTGTCATTCCGGTGGCACTGGCTCAGTTCTGGCGCCGGTCGCTGTTGGCTCGAGGCCAGGCCGTCTTCGATGCGGCAATGGCGAAAATCGGCCCGTGGTCGATCTGCGCGCTATTGTTGACCTTGGTCTTGCTGTTTGCCTTCCAGGGCGAGGCGATCCTGCGTCAACCACTGGTCATCGCGCTACTCGCCGTGCCCATCCTGATCCAGGTCTTCTTCAACTCGGCGCTGGCCTACTGGCTGAATCGGGCGGTTGGCGAAAAGCACAACATCGCGTGCCCATCGGCGCTGATCGGTGCTTCCAATTTCTTTGAGCTGGCGGTGGCTGCGGCGATCAGCCTGTTCGGTTTCGAATCCGGTGCCGCGTTGGCGACGGTGGTCGGCGTGCTGATTGAAGTGCCGGTCATGTTGCTGGTCGTGCGCATGGTCAATGCCAGCAAGGGGTGGTACGAGGCAAAATAATCGCTGGCCCATGCCAGCCGGGAAGAGATCATGAACATCATCATCGAAGCGCTGCAGGGTGGATTGGGTGGGCTGGCCTCGTATCTGGCGGCTCACGTGCTGCTCTGTCTGGTCCCCGCGTTTTTCATTGCCGGCGCCCTGTCGGCGCTGGTGCCGCAGCAGTCAATCATCCGCTTCCTTGGACCGGATGCCTCGAAGTGGGTGTCCTACCCAGCGGCGGCCGGGGCGGGCAGCTTGCTTGCCGTCTGTTCCTGCACCATCCAGCCCTTGTTCGCCGGCATCTACAAGAAGGGCGCCGGGTTGGGGCCTGCCATCACTTTCCTGTTCTTCGCGCCGGCCGCCAACATTCTTGCCTTGTCCTATACCGGCGTCGCCTTAGGCGCCGACTTCGCCATTGCCCGCATCGTGCTGGCTCTGTCGTTCGGCATCGGGATCGGCATGATCATGGCCATCATTTTCCGGCGCGGCGAAGAAGCTAGGCTGGCGCAGAGTGAGGCTTTCAGCGCCGGCGAGGGTATTTCGAGAAAGGCGCTGGTTTTCCTGCTGGCACTGGTTGCCCTGCTGATCGCCGGTACCCTGAAGCTCGATTTTCTGAAAGCCGTGTTGTTCAGCATCGAGTTACCAATCCACGGTGCTGCCGGGCTGCAGTCGCTGCTGGATATTCTGGTGCCGGTCGATGAAGCGGTTGGCGCCGAAGGCCTGAGTGTGCAGGGTCTGTTCCTGATCGCCTTGCTCGCCTTGATCGGTGCCGCGGCCTGGCGCGGCCTGGGGCAGGTCGATAACGGCTTCAATCGCCTGACGCCGGTGGCGCTGGGGCTGACCGCGCTGACGCTGGTCGTCGCAGCGCTTGGCGTACGGGTTTCGGAGACTGGCTTGTTGTTGACGGTGAGTGTGCGAACCGCCGCGGTAGCTGCACTGTGTGCCGTTCTGGTGCCGCTGGCCAGACGTTTCGATCCCTGGGATGTACAGCAATGGTTGTGGGAAACCTGGCGTTTCGTGAAGCAGATATTTCCGCTGTTGGTCGTCGGCGTTTTTCTGGTCGGCGTCATCCGCATCTTCATCCGGCCGGAATGGATACAGGCCGTGGCCGGTAGCAACACCGTGCTGGCCAATCTGGCCGGTGTCGTCTTCGGTGTCTTCATGTACTTCCCGACCCTGGTCGAGGTGCCGATCGCCAAGATGTTCCTGTCGCTCGGCATGCATCCGGGGCCGCTGATCGCCTACCTGATGGCCGACCCGGAGCTTTCCCTGCAGAGTATCCTGATCACCAGCGCCATCATCGGCAAGCTCAAGGCGTGGACTTACGTCGGCTTCGTCGCCCTGTTCTCGACGCTGGCCGGCCTGACCTACGGCGCTTGGGTCGATGGCACCTCGCTCTGGCTGCTGGCAATGCTGGTCGGCGGTTTTGTTGCCCTGTTGCTGGGTGCCTTGCATTTAGTGGACCGGAGCTCTCGCGCCCGGACCGTTTGAAAGGGAAATCATCATGTTGATCAAGATACTCGGTTCCGGTTGTGCCAAATGCAACCGTCTGGAGCAACTGACCCGCGAAGTGCTTACCGAACAAGGCCTGAACGCCACTTTCGAGCATGTGACGGCGATGGACGAAATCATGGCCTACCCGATCATGACCACCCCCGCCCTGGTGGTGGACGAGGTGGTCAAGGTCTCCGGCCGGATTCCGAGCAAGGATGAAATCGCGGTCTGGCTCAAAGCCTAGCAAGGGCCGCGACCGGCCCTTGCGCACCGGTCAGGCCGAGACGGAAAGCAGGCTGCTCAGTGACGAATTGCTCGTGTTGTCGCTGGCACTGCCGTAGGCGTGCATCAGTTGCATGATCTTCTTCATCACCTGAGCTTCGGTGTTTGTATTGGTGTTGCTACTGCTGCTGCTGCTTGCCGTACTCGCCGTGGTGCTGTCGGTACTCGACGTGCTGTCCGACAAGCTGCTGTTCAAAGCCTGGGCTTCGGCAAATGAGACCTTGCCATCACCATTGGTATCTGCCGCGTCAAAGTTCTGGGCGGCGTTGGAGATAAAGCTGGAACGCTTGCTGTCCGAACTGCCGATCTCCTTCAATTGGCTGGTCAGCTCATCCTTGGTGAAGCCTTGGTCATTCTGAGGGGGCGGCGGGGGCGGCATGCCGCTCATTCCCTGAGGGCTTTGCCCTCCCTGTCCTTGCATTCGCATCTGATTGAACTGGTTGTCCAGTTCCTCCTGGAGTTTCGACAGGGTTGTCGAAAACTCGCTTTCTGTGACCTTGCCATCACTGTTGCTATCCAGCGCAGCGAACACGTCATCGGCGCTGGATGTGTTGTTATCCGAGCCGATTTTGCTGAAGGCTGAGACGATGTCGCTCTTGTCCAGATAGCCCTGGCTCTTGGTATCGAGCTTGGCAAATAGCTGGCTGATCGATGTTGAACTACTCAGGCTGCTGACCATGATTACCTCCGATTGTTTGGCCAAAAATAGGTAGCCCAGGCTGGGCTGTATTCACTTGAGCAAGTTATCGGCCAAAATCGGTCAAAATTGGTGGTGTTTTGCGTTAATCAGGGTAAATTTTCGTTAAGGAGATGGGGTTTTTGCCTATTTTTGGCAAAAAAACTGGCATTTTTTCGGCGAAAGTTGGCGGTTTTTTGCTGGTGGCAATATTTGCCGGCTACTTAATGTTGCCGCTTACCCGTAAAAATCTGTAAAGCCGGGCGCTTCGGCTGGTTTAGCCAGAGGTGCTTGGCTATGATCAGCCTTTGCCGATCAAGCGTGTGAGTTATGCCCCATATTTTGCTGGTGGATGATGATGTCGAGCTTTCGGGCATGTTGCGCGACTACCTGAATCAGGATGGCTTCGAAGCAACAGCCGTTCATGACGGAGAGAGTGGGGTCGTCGAGGCGCTCTCCGGGCACTACGCGATCGTCGCGCTTGACGTGATGATGCCCGGGATCAGCGGCATTGAGGTGTTGCGTCGCATTCGTGCCGTCAGCAATGTTCCGGTGTTGATGCTGACGGCCAAGGGCGATGACATGGACCGGATCGTCGGTCTGGAGCTTGGTGCCGATGACTACGTGCCAAAACCCTGCCAGCCCCGCGAACTGGCGGCAAGGTTGCGGGCCATCCTGCGGCGAACCACGCTTGTCGAGGCAGCCAGTGGGCCGATTGTTGCCGGGCCGCTGACGGTCTATCCGGAGCAGCGCCGTGTCGAGTGGGGCGGGGCTCCGGTCGACATGACCAGTACCGAATTCAATCTCGTCGAGGTGCTGGCCCGCAATGCCGGGCGCCCGGTCAGCAAGGGACTGCTCTGCGAACAGGCGCTGGGGCGGCCTTTGGCTCGCTTCGATCGCAGCATCGACGTGCATTTGTCGAGTATTCGTCACAAGCTTGGCAATTTGCCGGATGGTCGCTCGTGCATCCAGACGGTGTATCGGCAGGGCTATCAGCTAATCAAGGAATAGCGTGGGGCGCCTGTTCTGGAAGTTGTTCCTCTTTATCTGGCTCGGGCAAATGGCTGCTGTCATTGGGACGGGGGCCTTGTTCTGGGTAGAGCGAAATGCTCATCCGGCCCATATGGAGGGCGGAGGAGGGCATCCGCCGCCACCGTTTTCTGAAAAATTTGAACACCATGCTCCACCTGCGGATTCTCTCGACAGGCCAAGCGACAGCATGGGGCGCCCACCGGCGCGGCATGAGCCACCCGGAATCCGCTTCCCGATTGCTCCCATCCTGGCCGGCCTGCTGGCTAGCGTGCTCTGTGCGGCCGGGCTGGCCTGGTATTTTGCCATGCCGATCCGCCAGCTTCGTCAGGGCTTTGATGCGGCGGCCAACGGCGAACTGGATGTACGCGTTGGCCCCGGGATGGGCCAGCGGCGCGACGAGCTGGCTGATCTCGGGCGCGATTTCGATCGTATGACCGAACGCCTGCAATCCGTCGTCGAGGGGCAAAAGCGCCTGTTGCATGATGTATCGCACGAAATGCGCTCGCCACTGGCCCGTTTGCAGGCTGCCGTTGGTCTGGCCCGACAGCAGCCCGAGCGGATGGAGGATTTTCTGGCGCGTGTTGAGCGTGAAAGCGAGCGGATGAATCGGCTCGTCGGTGAATTGCTGACCTTGTCACGGCTGGAGGCCGGTAGTGCCGGTGCGCTCAGTCCCGTCGACATGGAGGAGCTTCTGGCGCAGTTGGTTGAGGATGCGCGCTTTGAAGGCGCCGCACGGCAAGTTGTGATCGATTATGTACCGGGGAAAATGGCGGAGGTTCTGGCCGATACCGAGCTGCTGCATCGAGCCATCGAGAACGTTGTCCGCAACGCCCTGCGCTTCTCTCCACCGGGTGGCGTCGTTCGCATAGAGGCCGAGACGCAGAATGACGGTGTATTCCATATCCGCGTCCTTGATCAGGGGCCGGGTGTCGCTGAGGCTGACCTTGAGGCTATTTTCACCCCGTTCTATCGCGGAGCGGCGCCGCGAGATGACGATGGCTATGGTTTGGGCTTGGCCATCGCGCGCCGGGTGGTGCAGGTGGGCAATGGCACGATCAGGGCGAGCAACGTAACGGGGGCTGGTCTGTTGGTTAGTATCGAACTACCAATTGTCATTTTTTTGTGAAGAAGGCTGGCTTTCTCCCTGTTAGCTCATCGCCGGCCAGGAAATGCTCTTTCCGGGTGGTAAATCAATATACAGAGGGCTGAAGACACCTGGGTCAAGTTACGTTAACGGAAGAAATCCCGCTTTTTTGCGCGGCTTCGTGATGTATTTATCCCTTTGATTTACGAACTATTACAATCAGATAGCCCTCGCTACCTATAATTGGCGCAAATTTAGAGGGGCCTCTTTCTGCTTCTGGGCGTTTGCACGCTGCAACGCTCAAGGAAGAGGCTTTTTCAACCGAGTTTACAAGTGCCAATATGAAATACAACGCCGTTGCTTCACTTTTCCTGGCAGCTGCCATGCCGGCTATCGCTCAGATTCCGTCCGTATCGAACCCGGCTCTGGCAACATTGAAGGATGTCGCCCAAAGAGCCGTCCTGAATAGCCCGGAAGTGACCTCCAAATGGCACAATTACAAAGCGGCCGATGAAGAAATCGGTGTGGCGCGCGGCGGCTATTTTCCCCGCGTTGACCTGACAGCCGGTTCGGGGCGCGAGAGCCTGCGCCAGCCGTCGGCAGCTGACCGCGACTACACTCGCAGCGGATACATGCTGAGCCTGAACCAGATGCTGTTCGACGGCTTTGCCACGCGCAACGAGGTTCGTCGGCTCGACAAGGCCAAGCTGGTTCGTTACTACGAGTTACTCGATGCCTCCGAAAATGTCGCGCTCGAAGCTGGCCGTGCTTATCTCGATGTGCTGCGTTACCGCCACCTGGTCGATCTCGCCAAGGATAACTATGTCCAGCACAAGGCGACCTACGACCAGATCCAGCGTCGCACCCAGAGTGGTGTTGGCCGTCGGGTGGATTTTGAGCAGGCCGGCAGCCGTCTAGCCCTGGCCGAAATCAATCTGCTTACCGAAAACGCCAATCTGCATGACGTGACCGCTCGCTTCCAGCGCCTGGTCGGCGCCCAGCCGGATGGCGCCATTGTCGCGCCGACCTTGGTCAGCACCGCCTTTCCAACGCAGGCCAAGGTGGCGCTTGATACCCTGCACAAAAAGAATCCGGCGCTGCTGGCTGCTACCGAAAACATTGAAGCCGCCCAGTATGAAATCAATACCCGGCGCGCTGCCTATTCTCCGAAGCTCGACTTCCGTGCCCGTACCGACCAGACCAAGAACTATCTGGGGGATACCGGTCAGCGCGACTATAACGTGGCCGAACTCGTCGTTAGCTGGAACCTCTTCAATGGCGGTTCCGACCGCGCTCGTGAAAAACAGACCATCGAGAAAAAGAACCTGGCGTTCGATCTTCGTGAAAAAGCTTGTCGCGATACCAGGCAGACCCTGCTCATCGCCTATAACGACGTTCTGCGTCTCAAGGAGCAGTCGGTTCATCAGGCACGTCAGGTTGTCCTTCTCGAAAAGACTCGTGATGCCTACCGCGATCAATTCAATGTTGGACAACGCACCCTGCTTGACCTGCTCGATACCGAAAACGAACTGTTGTCTGCTCGTCGCTCAGCCGCCAATGCCAACACCGACCTGACTTTGGCATATCTGCGGACCTATGCCGGCATGGGGACGCTGCTTGAATACCTCGGTCTCCAGCGTCTCGATGCGGAAACTCCGGATGCCAAGGATCTGGCTGAAATCGATCCGGCTCAGCTTTGCCCGAACGACCCGATTGCCTTGAGCCAGCCGGACCGCGAGGAGCTGAATGCCAAGGCGGCCGCGCTGAATGCCGCCAAGCCGATGGTCATGCCGATGCCGGTTGCCATAGGCGGCGAGGCCGATATCCAGAATCAGGTCAGGTCCTGGGCTGCTGCGTGGTCGGCTCGCGACTACTCGGCTTACGCCGCTTTCTATGCGCCGACCTTTACGCCGGATGGTGGCCTTTCACGTGAGGACTGGGCGCAACTTCGTCGCAGCCGTATTACCGCTCGCGGTGAAATCAACGTCGATGTGCAGGAGTTGAAAGTCCGCATGGATGGAAATGACCGTGCTTTTGTCGAGTTCCGCCAGATTTATCAATCGAATGCTTACCGCGATACCACCCAGAAGACCCTTGAAATGATCCGGGTCGGCGGAAAGTGGCTGATCAACCGCGAAAGCTCTGTTCCTTGTGCCGGTAATACCGTCGGCGGCTGCAAGGGGCTAATTCGCTAATCCGAGCTTCCGGCCGGCTAAAGACCGGTGACTGGACAAATAAAAAGGCCATGCTACTGAGCATGGCCTTTTTGCTGCTAGCCGGGTTTAACCCAGCAGCTTGCGGTTCAGGGTATAGGTTCCGATCAGGCAGGCTTCGGCCAGAATGTGCCCCTGAATGGCGGTGCGGGCTTCCGGGCCGCCAAATTTGCCGGCAAGCGGCAATTGCTCGATATCCAGCGCATAGACCGTGAATACGTAGCGATGGATGATTTCATCGTTCCAGGGCGGGCACGGGCCGTCGTAGCCGTAGTAGTCGCCGCGCATGTCGTTGTCGCCGGCAAACCAGTCCGTGTAGTTGTTAATGCCCTGGCGGGCGCCGTAAGCGGCTTGCGGCCCCGGCTTGCCACGCGGTGTGACTTCGCCGCTGAATTCGCCTTCTTTCAGGCTGGTGATCGAGGCAGGCAGATCAATCAGAACCCAGTGGAAAAAGTCGACACGCGGCAAAGAAGCAGGGACGCTTCGCCCCTCCTGATTAACGTCGTCTCCCTGGCTGGGAACATCCGGATCATGGCAGATGACAGCAAAGGATTTGGTCCCGGCCGGAACGTCGCTCCAGGATAGCTGGGGATTCTTGTTGCTTCCCAGGCAGACGTGATGAGCCGGGTCCGGAATGCAGAAGGAGTAATCCCCCGGGATTGTTTGTCCGTCGGCAAAACTGCCACTGGTCAATTTCATCGTAGTCTCTCCTGATTATGGGGCTGTGCGGCGCTTGAAGTCGCCGAGGCGGAAGCCAAGAATCCATAGTGTAGCGAAATAGACGATGGCGCCAAGTGGTACAAGCCATGCAAGGTGAATTATCCGGTCAATGAAACTGAGTTGCAGCCAGCTGTTTTCCCTACCCATCCCGAACCACAGGACACCGCCCATGGCGACCAGCGCCACGCCCAGTTTCGCCACAAAACTGCCCCAGCCAGCCTGTGGTTCGTAGATGTCGAGCCGGCGCAGGCCGCGATAGAGCATGAATGCATTCAGGCACGCCGCCAGCCCGATCGACAGGGCCAGGCCGGCATGGCCGATCCAGCCAATGAAGGCGAGGTTCATCAGTTGGGTCGCGGTCAGCGAGATCAGGGCGATGCGAACTGGCGTTCGCACGTTCTGCCGGGCATAGAAGCCAGGAGCCAGCACCTTGACCAGAATCATGCCGGTCAGGCCGACGGTGTAGGCGACCAGCGCCTCGCGGGTACGGAAGACATCGTCTGGTGAAAAGGCGCCATGGAAAAACAGCGTGGCGATCAGGGGGACGGCCAGAATTGCCAGTCCGAGCGCTGCCGGCGCGGCGAGCAGCAAGGTCAGTCGCAAGCCCCAGTCGAGTAGGCGGGAGTATTCGATATGTTCGTTGCTGGCGTGATAGCGCGACAGCGATGGCAGCAGGATGGTGCCCAGTGCGGCACCCAGCATGCCCGACGGGAACTCCATCAGACGGTCTGCATAGTAGAGCCAGGAAACGCTGCCGGTCTTCAGGAAAGAGGCAAAAATCGTGTTGATCAGCAAGCTGACCTGGGAAACCGAAACGCCGACCACGGCCGGGCCCATCAGCGTCAATATCCGGCGCACCCCGGGGTCAGCCCAGGCAGCCCGCCAATTCAGGGAGGGGCGGGGCAGCATCGAAATTTTCTTCAGTGCGGGAATCTGGATCGCCAGTTGCAACAGGCCGCCGAGAAAAACGGCCCAGCCCAGTGCCAATACCGGCGGGTCGAAATATGGTGCGGCAAACAAGGCCATGCCGATAAAGGACAGGTTGAGCAGGACCGGGGTAAAGGCCGGCAGCGCGAAGCGGCTCCAGCTGTTCAGCAAACCGCCGGCCAGGGCGACCAGCGACATGAAGAATATATAAGGGAAGGCGATGCGGGTCAGCGTGATTGTCAGTTCGAACTTGCCGGCATCTGCGGCAAAACCCGGAGCGGAGATCCAGACCAGCAGCGGCGCCGCGGCAATGCCGATGGCAGTTACGGCAAACAGGATGATCGACAGCAGGCTGGCGACGTGATCGACCAGTGTGCGGGTGTCTTCTTCACTGCGCTTGTTCTTGTATTCGCCCAGGATGGGTACGAATGCCTGGGAAAAAGCCCCTTCGGCAAACATCCGCCGCAGCAGGTTGGGCAGTTTGAAGGCGACAAAAAAAGCGTCTGTGGCCAGTCCTGCGCCAAAGGCGCGAGCAATGACAAAATCCCGAACGAAACCGAGGATTCTCGACAGAAGGGTCATTCCGCTGACTGTGGCCAGCGCGCGAAGCAGATTCATTGGGTCTTGGCGTTGCCTGAAATGGTTTGAAAAAAGCGCCAATTCTACGCTCTGCTTTCCACGGAAACAGCGAAAGTCAAATGCTGTCTGGCTTTTCAGCGTTCCTCGTTGTCGCCCGCTCGGCTGCGCGTTCGGCGACAAACAAAGCAACAGGCGATCGGGGGCGCTCGAGCGATGTCGTGGTGGCTAGCCCGTCTCCGCTGGTGAGACTCGCCAGTTTGTTGAGGTCGGTCGATGGCGGCAGGAGCTTGGTCTGCTGCCTGTTGCCCGCAAGGCGCTGCTGTTGTACAATCCGCCGCCTTGGTTTGCCGCTTTAGCTCAGTTGGTAGAGCAGTTCATTCGTAATGAAAAGGTCGCCAGTTCGATTCCGGCAAGCGGCACCATATTGATTTAGCCCACCTCGTGTGGGCTTTTTCATTTACTCAGCCCGTTTTTAAAACTAGGCTTTTTGCCCTTCGGCTCTTTGTGGCCTCGGTGTGGCCGGTTTGGCCAACGCGGCAGGGCAACGATCAGTGGTGGAAAGTGCTTGGACATGCTCGAAGGTGTGCTCAGAATTTCTTCTCAGCTGTGGATGATCGCTCATCGCGTAGCGGGTTATGCCCTGCTGAACTTACTTGATGACCCGGCCATTCTGGCCTTGGCATTTTGCTAGCTTGTCCGTTTCAGTCGCTCCTGGGCCGCAGTCAGGCTGACGGATTACCGCGTCGCTGACGGAGTGCTCGATCCGCCGTGTAAAAAGGGAGCGGGTTACTGCTTGAATGCCACACGGTTTCTGCCGGCGCGTTTGGCTGCATACAGACCGGCATCCGCAGTTCTGAGCAATTGCTGTGGTGCCTTGTCTGCACTGGGGCATGTGCTGGCGACGCCAAAGCTGCAGGAAATGCGCCCGTCGATACCGCGCTCATGGGGGATGCAGAGGTCGCGGGCGGACTGGCGCATGCGTTCGGCAACGGCGTAGGCGCCAGTGGCATCGGTGCCGGGCAGGATGGCAACAAACTCTTCGCCACCGTAACGCGCCACGGTATCTTCAACCCTGAAGAGGGATTCACTGAGTGAGCTGGCGACAGCTTTGAGGCAGACATCGCCGGCTTGGTGGCCGTATATGTCGTTGAATTGTTTGAAAAAGTCGACGTCGCTGATAACGATGCTGAGTGGCGTTTCGGTCCGAATGCAGCGTTTCCATTCGGCGGCCAGCGTGTCATCAAAGTGCCGGCGATTCGGGATGCCGGTCAGGCTGTCCAGAATGGCGATTTCCTTGAGCTGCCGGTGCACCGCGCAGATTTCCTGTTGTCTGGTTGCGATGCGGAGCATGGCCCTGACCTTGGCCAGCAGGACAACTTCCGAGACGGGTTTGTAAAGGAAGTCGTCGGCGCCGGCCAGGATGCCTTTGGCCAGAATGTCTTCATCATTGACCGAAGAGAGCAGGACGATAGGCGTCCATGGCGAAAAGCCGGCTTCGTCTCTTGATTGCTCCCAGGTGCGGATGGTCCGGGTCAGCGAAATGCCATCAATACCCTGCAGCGCATCGTCCAGCAAAACCATGCTGGGCCAGGTTTCCTGAATAATCTTCAGGGCCTGCTCGCCCTCCCCGGTGGCGACCGTCCGGATATCCGGCAACTGATGAAGGCACTCGCAAATCTGCCCCCGATTCGCGGCAGAAGGGGCGATGACGAGCACGGTCGGCCTGTTTTTGCCAGATGCTGGCTGATCGAACATGGTGGGAGCGCTTTGATGGCTGATCTATTTTTCATCATAGCACCACTATGAAACAGGGGCTTTTTCCTTTGCTGAATCCGGGAGTAATATGTCGTTTTTCCATACGGTACCGTCTGGAGTGATGTCGGGTTTTGAGGAGGAGTGACAATGCAAATCAAGGATAAAGTGTTTCTGGTGACCGGTGCCGGCTCAGGCTTGGGGGCAGCAACGGCGGTAGCTTTGGCTGAAGCCGGGGCCAAGGTGGTGCTGGTTGATCTCAATCGGCAGGCCGGCGAGAAGCAGGCAGCCGATCTGGGTGAGGGTGCATGTTTCGTGGAAACGGACGTTGCCAGCGAGGCCTCCGCAGTCAATGCTATCAATACGGCGATTTCCAAATTTGGCGCCCTGCACGGACTGGTCAATTGTGCGGGCGTAGCGCCGGCTGAAAAAGTCGTGGGCAAGGAAGGGCCGCACAAACTGGAAAGTTTCGCCAAGGTTATCAACATCAACCTGGTTGGCACCTTCAATATGATTCGCCTGGCCGCAGACGCGATGATGAAAAACGCGCCTGATGCCGGCGGCGAGCGGGGCGTGATCGTGAATACGGCCTCGGTTGCTGCTTACGAAGGGCAGCTTGGACAGGCTGCGTATGCTGCTTCGAAGGGCGGCATTGTTGCGCTGACGCTTCCCGTCGCTCGCGAACTGGCGCGTAGTGGTATCCGCTGCATGACCATCGCCCCGGGCATTATGGAAACGCCGATGTTGCTGGGTATGCCGCCTGAAGTCCAGGATGGGCTGAACAAGATGGTTCCGTTCCCGACCCGCATGGGCAAGCCAGCCGAATACGCGGCGCTGGTTCGGCACATCGCCGAAAACGCCTACCTGAACGGCGAAGTGATCCGCTTGGATGGTGCGATCCGGATGGGCGCCAAATAAACTATACTTCGGCTCCGCCCTTGATCTAAAAGGCACTTCGGTGCCTTTTTTGTATTTATGCCCCAAGCTTCCTGTTATCACTGTGGCCTGCCCATTCCCGATAATGTCGATCTGTCGGTGAAGATTGGTGGCGAGCCGCGGGCGATGTGTTGCTTTGGTTGCCAGGCGGTGGCCCAATCCATCGTTGAGAATGGCCTGGAAGACTATTATCGCAGTCGCGATTCCTTGCCCGAATCGCCACGTGAGGCGATGCCGGCTGTGCTCGACCAGCTTGCCTTGTTCGACCATGCCGAATTCCAGAAAAGTTTTGTCAAGGAACTTGGCCAGAATGAGCGCGAGGCTTCCCTGCTGCTTGAGGGTATTACCTGCGCCGCCTGCATCTGGCTGAATGAACAGCACATTGGGCATCTGCCGGGCGTGACGGCAATGGATATCAACTACACGACACGCCGAGCGCGCGTGCGTTGGGACGAAACCCGCATCAAGCTGTCGGACATCCTTGGCGCCATTGCTGCCATTGGCTATCGGGCCTACCCCTACGATGCGGCGAAAAACGAGGAAATTTCCCGCAAGGAGCGGCGCGGCGCGCTGTGGCGTCTTTGGGTGGCAGGGTTCGGCATGATGCAGGTGATGATGTACGCCTATCCGGTCTACATCGCTGATGGCGATATGGCGCCCGACATAGAAAGCCTGATGCGCTGGGCCAGTTTGCTGCTGACCTTGCCCGTCATTTTTTATTCCTCAGCACCTTTCTTCCGCAATGCCTGGCGGGACATCAAGCTGCGCCGTGTGGGGATGGATGTTCCTGTCGCGCTTGGTGTTGGCGCCGCATTTCTGGCCAGTTGCTGGGCGACCTTCATGCAGGCCGGTGAGGTCTATTTCGACTCGGTCACGATGTTCATATTCTTCCTTCTTGGCGGACGTTTTCTGGAAATGACCGCCCGCCAAAAGGCGCTGAGTGTGACCGAGGCGCTGGCCAAGTTGATGCCGGCTTTTGCCCAGAAAATGCCTGGATTTCCATCGGATCGAACCACCGAGCAGTGCGTTGTGGCGGATTTGCATCCCGGTGACTATGTGCTGGTGCGGGCTGGCGACATTGTGCCGGCCGATGGCCGGGTTATCGACGGGATCAGTTGTGCCAACGAGTCGTTGTTGACGGGGGAAAGCAAGCCGGTGCCGAAGTCGCCGGGTGATGCAGTAACCGGCGGGGCAATCAATGCAGAAAGTCCCCTGGTCGTGCGGGTTGATCAGGTTGGAGAAGGAACGCGTTTGTCGGCAATCATCCAGTTAATGGAGAGGGCGGCCGCGGAAAAACCCAAAATCGTCGAATTGGCTGACCGCATTGCCAGCTATTTCGTCGCCGTGCTGCTGGCCGTCGCCATTCTTGTCGCCATCGGCTGGTATTTCGTCGATCCATCGAAGGCTTTGTGGATTACGGTATCGGTGCTGGTCGTAACCTGCCCGTGTGCTTTGTCGCTGGCCACGCCGATTGCGTTGACCGTTTCGGCAGGTGCTCTGGCCAAGGATGGTTTGCTGGTTACAAGAGGTCATGCCATCGAAACGCTGGCCCGGGCTACGCATTTCGTCTTCGACAAAACCGGTACGTTGACGACGGGGCGCATGCATTTGGTGGATGTCCTCCCGGTTGCAAGCTTGGGCAAGGATGAGTGCCTAGCGGTCGCTGCTGCCCTCGAGCATGCCTCTGAGCACCCTGTTGCTACAGCCTTGCGTCGTGCGGCAGGTGCGCAATTGCCGGAAATTTCGGCGGCGCTCAGCGAGCCAGGGCAGGGCATCGAAGCCCTCGTGGCGGGGCGTCGGTACCGGATCGGCCGACCAGAATATGCCTTGGGCTTGGGGGCTGGAACTTTGCCTGACGCGGCGGCTGCCTGGCTGGAAAGTGGCGATACCGTCGTCATTCTCGGCGACGAGACAGGCTGCCTGGCGCTTTTCCGGATCGGTGATGAACTTCGGCCGGAGTCAGCTTCCTTGGTTTCGGAGTTGCTCGCGGCTGGCAAAAAAGTCGTGCTTTTGAGTGGCGATGCGGCCTCGGTGGCCAATCGTGTTGCGGCCTCATTGGGTATTGACGATGTCAGGGCTGGCGTAACGCCTCAGGGCAAGCATGATTGCGTGAAGCGATTGCAGGCGGAAGGGGCGCTGGTAGCCATGGTCGGCGATGGGGTCAATGACGCGCCGGTGTTGGCCCAGGCACAGGTTTCAGTGGCGATGGGGGGGGGGGCCCAGCTAGCCCGAACTCAGTCCGATTTCGTGCTGCTTTCCGAAAATCTCGATCATCTGCGCTATGGTTTGCGCCGTGCCCGGAAGACCCTGTTGGTTATCCGTCAGAATCTCTGGTGGTCCTTCGCGTACAATTTCATTGCACTGCCCTTGGCGATTGGTGGCTATGTGACCCCTTGGCTGGCAGGTATCGGTATGTCGGCCAGTTCGTTGCTGGTCGTGCTCAATTCACTGCGTATTCAACGCGTGGAGACTGACTGATGGAAAGTGTTTATCTTCTGATTCCTGTTTCGGTGATCCTGGTGTTTGGGATCGCCTTGGCTTTTTGGTGGTCTGTGCGCAGCGGTCAGTTTGATGACCTGGAGGGGCCGGGGTTTCGCATTTTGATGGACGATAATCCCCCCCCAACGCCAGTTGAACAGCCCGAATCCGATAAAGCAGAGAAAGTTTGACCTGTGTCAACGTGCCGGTGCGTGCGCAACGGCAATATGGCGTCATTGCGAAACGCGAGTTTCGCTGCAATTCTCTGTTGGGGTTGGGGTGCGTTACGACGCACCCTTTTTTTGTCCACTTGCAGCTCGTTTGCCGTCACGACTAGCTAATTCGGACTAATTGCACTTAGATAATCGGTAGGTTGATCTAGGTCAAAACGGCCCCTCTCAACTAGAATAACATCCGTTTCTATGTGCCCCCTTGGTTTCAGGGAGGTGGGCATTCCGTTTTTTATTAACGAGAGGTGGGTTCATGTCTGGAACGCAAACCACATATAACGATAAGGTCGTACGGCAATTCGCCGTCATGACTGTCATCTGGGGCATCGTCGGCATGCTTGTCGGTGTCATCATTGCAGCTCAACTAGTCTGGCCGGAATTGAATTTTGGTCCGTGGTTGCACTTCGGGCGCCTGCGTCCGTTGCATACCAACGCAGTTATTTTTGCGTTTGGTGGCTGTGCTTTGTTCGCAACTTCTTACTGGTGTGTTCAGCGCACCAGCCATGCCCGTCTTTGGGGTGGCCCGCTGGTTCCCTTTACCTTCTGGGGCTGGCAAATCATCATCCTGCTGGCTGCGATTACGCTGCCACTGGGTATCACTTCCGGTAAGGAATATGCCGAACTGGAATGGCCGATCGATATCCTGATCACGCTGGTCTGGGTTTCCTACGCACTGGTGTTCTTCGGGACAATCGCCAAGCGTACCGTTTCCCATATCTACGTGGCCAACTGGTTCTTCGGTGCTTTCATCATCGCTGTCGCGCTGCTGCATCTGGTTAACAGTGCTGCCATGCCGATCACGCTGACCAAGTCCTACTCGGTCTATTCTGGCGTGCAGGATGCGATGATTCAGTGGTGGTATGGCCACAACGCCGTGGGCTTCTTCCTGACCGCTGGCTTCCTAGGCATGATGTACTACTTTGTGCCGAAGCAGGCTGGCCGTCCGGTTTACTCCTATCGCCTGTCTGTGGTCCACTTCTGGGCCCTGATCTTCACCTACATGTGGGCTGGTCCTCACCATCTGCACTACACCGCGCTGCCGGATTGGACTCAATCGGTCGGTATGGTGTTCTCCCTGATTCTGCTGGCTCCGTCCTGGGGTGGCATGATCAACGGCATCATGACCCTGTCGGGTGCCTGGCATAAGTTGCGCGACGACCCCGTCCTGAAGTTCCTGATCACTTCGCTGTCTTTCTACGGTATGTCTACCTTCGAAGGCCCGATGATGTCGATCAAGACTGTCAATGCGCTGTCGCACTACACGGACTGGACTGTCGGTCACGTGCACTCCGGTGCTTTGGGTTGGGTGGCCATGGTTTCCATCGGCTCCATCTATTACCTGCTGCCGAAGCTTTTCGGTAAGACCGAGATGTACAGCACCAAGCTGGTTACGACCCACTTCTGGATCGCCACCATCGGTACCGTTCTGTATATCGCCTCCATGTGGATCGCCGGTGTGATGCAGGGCCTGATGTGGCGTGCGGTTAACGCCGACGGTACGCTGGCTTACAGCTTCGTCGAATCCGTCAAGGGCTCTTACCCGTTCTGGGCAATCCGTTGGTTGGGTGGTGTCCTGTTCCTGTCTGGCATGCTGATCATGGCTTACAACATGTTCAAGACCATGGCTGGTGGCAAGACTCAGGATTCGCCGGTGATCGCTCCGGTTGGTCATCACGCCTGATTAGGGAGAAAAAACAATGCTTAAGCATGAGCAAATTGAAAAGAGCGTAGGCCTGCTGATTGTGCTGACGCTGCTTACCGTGATTTGGGGCGGCCTGCTCGAAATCGTTCCGCTGTTCTTCCAGAAATCGACCACGACCCCGGTTGAGGGTGTCAAGCCTTACGACGCAGTGCGTCTGGTTGGCCGTGACATCTACATTCGCGAAGGCTGCTTCCTTTGCCACTCGCAGATGATTCGTCCGTTCCGTGCGGAAACTGAGCGTTATGGCCATTACTCCGTGGCTGGCGAGTACGTCTACGATCACCCGTTCCAATGGGGTTCCAAGCGTACCGGCCCGGATCTGGCTCGCGTTGGTGGCCGTTACTCCGACGAATGGCAGCGCGCCCACCTGATGAATCCGCGCGACGTGGTTCCTGAGTCCAATATGCCGGCATTTGCCTTCCTGGCAAATACCAAGGCCAAGGATTCGGTTGGTGCCGACGTCGAGAAGAAGATGCAGGTCATGCGTGGTTTTGCTAACGCCCGTGGTATCCCGACCTATACGGATGAGGAAATCAAGGGTGCCAAGGCTGCTATCGGCGACAAGACCGAACTGGACGTCCTGATTGCGTACCTGCAGGGTATGGGTACGGCGCTGAAAAACGTCAAGTAATAGCCATGGACATCAACGATCTGCGTTCTATCACCACGGTTCTGGGGTTGCTCTGCTTCCTCGGGATTGTGGGGTGGGCTTATGGCAAGAGCAGCAAGAAGGGGTTTGAGGAAGCTGCTAATCTGCCGTTCGCAGAACATGATGACGAAGGTGCGGCGTCCAAAACGTCGCACCCGCGCTGATATAAAGGAAAGCAAATGAGCGATTTCGTTAGCGATTTTTGGAACATGTACGTGATTGTGATTGTGGTGGGTAGTATTCTCGCCTGCGCAATTCTTCTCTACATGCAGGGCAAGGCGACTTTTACTCCAGGCAAGACCATGGGTCATGTCTGGGATGAGACCCTTGAGGAATACAACAATCCGATGCCCAAGTGGTGGAGCTGGTTGTTCATCATTACCGTGGTCTTTGCCTTTGTTTACCTGGCGCTGTACCCGGGCTTGGGTAACAACAAGGGCATCTTGAACTGGACGGCAGTCGGTCAGCACAAGGCTGAAGTTGACAAGATGGATGCTGCAGTTAAGCCGCTGTTCGACAAGTACATGGCCATGGATCTCAAGGCGGTTGCTGGTGACAAGCAGGCCATGGAAATGGGTAAGCGCCTGTTCCTGACCTACTGCATGCAGTGTCATGGTGCAGATGCACGTGGTGCCAAGGGCTTCCCGAATCTGACTGATAACGACTGGCAGTATGGCGGCGAACCGGAGCAGATCAAGGAAACCATCTCGAACGGTCGGATGGGCATCATGCCGCCGCACGAACAACTGGGTGCTGATACCATCAAGGACTTGGCGAACTTCGTGCGCTCCCTGTCCGGTCTGCCGAGCGACTCCGTTCGTGCAGCAAAGGGTAAGGAAACCTTTACTTCCGCTGGTTGCGTTGGATGTCACGGTATGGATGCCAAGGGGACCCAGGCGGTTGGTGCGCCGAACCTGACCGATAAAGTCTGGTTGTACGGTTCCTCCGAAGCGACCATCACCGAGACGATCACCAAGGGGCGTCAGAACCAGATGCCGGCCTGGAAGGAATTCCTCGGCGAGGCCAAGGTTCATCTGTTGTCTGCCTATGTGCTCAGCTTGAGCCAAGGCGCCAAGTAATTGGCTGAAGCGGGGCGGGGGGGCCGCCC
>Ga0316604_10000397_pt1 | contig 55318 bp, 55 predicted proteins | sample OWC_soil_day20_C_FD_207650 | JGI IMG/M metagenome (GOLD analysis project Ga0316604, IMG submission 207650) | Wetland soil microbial communities from Old Woman Creek delta, Ohio, United States - OWC_soil_day20_CT | ecosystem: Environmental > Terrestrial > Soil > Wetlands | place: USA: Ohio...
TCTTACTTTCCTGCGAACGTTTCCATGGGAGAGCGCGACGATGGCACGTCAGCACTCTTGTCCAACCTCGGCCAGATGGGCGTTCCGCTCGACGGGGACATGGGTAACCCGATTCTGCAGCCAGGCGCTGACCAAGCAGCCGATTCCTGCGATAGCCACGATGGCCCCCATTGGCCACGGCGTGCCGTCGGCAAACCAGCCCAAGAGCGCCGCGCTTAAAATGCCACTGCCATAATGCATGGCACCGACCAGTGACGATGCGGCACCCGCTTGTTTGGGAAAGGCTGCCAATACACTCGCAACCGAATTGGCGACGATAAAGCCGCTTACCGCCATGAAACAGAAGATGGGGATAGCCAGCCCAGCCACACCGCCCCAACCAAACCAGGCGTCGATAGCCAGCGCTATCCCTGATATGGCAGCGATCCAGCAGCCGAACCGGAAAATTCGCTCGGCGCCCAGCTTGCCAACAAGGCGGGTGTTGACGAAATTGAGCGCCATCAATCCGACGATGTTGATGCCAAACAGCAAACCAAAAATCTGGGTCGAAACATGATAGTAATCGACATAGGCAAAGGGTGTTCCTGCGATAAAGGCATAGCAACCGCCGTAATAAAAACCGCCCGAGACGGCATAGACCAGCAGACGACGATCACGCACGAGCGCCAGATAGTCTTTCAAGGTTTGCTGCAGCGAAGACTGGCTGCGGCGGCTGGCAGGCAAGGTCTCCGGCAACAAGGTCAGCGCAGCCAAGGCCAGCAAGCCCAGCAGCGCCAAAACCCAGAAAATGCCATGCCAGGACCAGACCGCCAGGATTTCTCCGCCAAGCAAGGGGCCGAGCAAGGGCGCAATTGCCATCATCAGGATCAGGGTGGAGAGCATTTGCGCGGCGCGTTCGCGGGCATACAAATCGCGCGCCATGGCGCGCGCCAGTCCCGGCCCGGAGCAGGCTCCCAGCGCCTGAAAAATGCGCCAGACCAGCATTTCGGTGATCGTCGAAGACATCGCGCAACCGACAGATCCGAGAATAAATACCACCAGACCGGCGGCAATCGGCATGCGGCGGCCAAGACGGTCACTCAACGGCCCCCAGAAAAGCTGGCCCAGACTGAATCCGATCAGGAAGGTCGAAATCGTCAATTCCACCCGGCCAATATCGGCATGAAAATCCTGTACCAATGTCGGCAAGGCCGGCAGATACATATCGGTCGAAATCGACGAAAACGACATCAGCGCGCTCAGGATGATCAGAATGCGCAGATCGTGGGCGTGCTTGGCTTCGGCAGCGGGCTGACTGGATTCAAGCGCTGTGGTGTGGTGTTGCTCTGACATAAAACGGATTTCCTTTTTACTTCGACAAATACTGCGCGTTGCTGACCTTGTTCATTCAGGTTTATTTCTTATGGCTTTGCCCGCCACCAGGCGCTGCCGGCCTGCGGGGCCAGAAAACGGGTGGGTGCGCCTATCTTGGGGGTGGCCAGATTGATGTCGTGCTTTGCTGCCAGCGCCGTAATCCGCTCGAACGGGTCGTTCCAGGCATGCAGCGATAAATCGAAAGTGCCGTTGTGAATCGGGAAGAGCCATTGGCCGCGCAGATCCTTGAAGCCCTGCAGGGTTTGTTCTGGCAGCATGTGCACATAGGCCCAGTGCGGGTCATAGGCACCGGTTTCCATGAAGGCCATATCGAAGGGGCCATAGCGATCGCCAATGGTTTTGAAGCCATCGAAATACCCGGAATCTCCACTGAAAAACAGGCGGAAGTCGCCGGACTGGATCACCCAGGAGCACCACAGTGTCTTGTCGGAATCCCGCAAGCCCCGGCCGGAAAAATGCTGGGCCGGCGTGGCAATCAAGCGGAGGCCATCGACCTGGGTTCCCTGCCACCAATCCAGTTGCTGGACTTTCTCGGCGGGAATTCCCCTGGAAACCAGCAGATCGCCAACGCCGAGCGGGGCAATGAAATGTCGGGTCTTGCCGGCAAGCTGGCGGACGGCATCGTGGTCAAGGTGGTCGTAATGGTTGTGCGACAGGATCACGGCTTCCAGTGGCGGCAATGCCTCCAATGCAATCGGCACTTCGTGAAAACGCTTGGGGCCGAACCAGGACAGCGGTGAGACGCGCTCAGCAAAAACCGGATCGGTCAGCCAGAACTTGCCATTGATCTTGAATAGCAACGTTGAATGCCCGAGGCGGAAAACGCTGTTGTCGGCCGCATTCAGCAAATCGGCTTGCGTCAAACGGATTACAGGAATGGCTTGCTGGGGAACGGTGCCTGCGGGTTTGTCGAAGAAAAACGTCCACATCAGTTTCGGGTTGTTCCAGAAATTGAGCGGCGGGCGTGGTACTGGATTACGGAAACGGCCATTTTCAAACTGCGGCGATTCCGGATAAGCCTGAATGTCCCGCAGCAAATAGGCTGAACAAGCAATCGCCACACATCCTCCAAACAACAGTAATCCACATAAAAAAGCGAGGCGGCGAAATGCTTTTCGCATGCCAAAGGGTACGAACATCGGCATTGTTAACGCCACGAACCCCAAACTTTTGCGCAATCGGGTCCAATACTGAGGCATGGTCATCGCTCCCTTTTCCGGCGCTGCAATGCAAAGCGCAAACCATAATGGGCCAATGCGGTATAGAGCCCAACGATGGCGATGTACTGGAAAAAGAAGCCGGCAATCGACGCTTCAAAATCCCAATGGTCAAACGAGTAATAGGCAATGAGCTTCAGTAACAATTTGCGCTCGAGCATGGCGTAAATGCCATAAGCGGCCAGTGCCAGCGCCAAAATCGGCAGCAAGGTCAGCCAACGTTGCTGGGGATGATGACGCGGCAGGGTCTCCGCCATCACCATCTTCCAGTGCAGGCCAAGATGCACTGCCATCAGGATCAGAAAGCCGTTGGCGCTGGCGCTGTGGATCTCGTGCGGCAGCCATTCGCTCTGAACACCAAACCAGGCAAAAAGGAGGTTCGAATTCAAGAGGCCGCTCATCATCAGCAAGAGCGCATCGGCGAGCAAAAGCAGATTGACCGTGAGGCTGGCCAAACGGATGCCGTTGTAGCGCCCTTTGAATAGCGCCGGAAACCAGCGCCAATTCAAAGCCGCGTGCCCGATAAAGAGCAGAAATAGCGCGATGCCGATCAATTCATGGAGGGTATTGCCCGTCAACTGATAGGCAAATTCCAGCAAGATCAGTACCGTCATCATGCCGTCGAGCCACAGGCGTTTGCGCAAGGTCCACTTCATGCCAGTCCAGCCTATTTCACGCGCTCGATCTGCATATCGATGCTTTCCGCCATGCCATCAAATGCTTTGAGATCGGACGTAATCTTGCCAATCACAATCAGATCGGAAATATCCGGGTTATGCCGGTTATCGAAAAAGATCGCGAAAGAGCCTCCCGGCACCCAATAGGCGATGTCGCCATTGGCAAAACCATTTTGCGATTTGCCTGCGGCGAGCGGTTTTCCGACCTTGCCGTAGTATTCGCGCTCGCCCCAGCGGGTCATTTTCATCGTGACGGGCAGGGACTTCAGAAAGTCGCGCGCGGTCGGGCTGTCATTCAAGGTTCCGTTCAGCACAGTTTTGCCGGCACGGATCGTAATCGGCGTCGTGCTCCCGACCGGGTTCTCGGCAGCATGGACATGATTGGCAACCATACTTCCTCCGATCAACAATGCACCCAGCAGTAACCCGCTCCGAAAAGCTGAAAATTCCTTGAGTAGGGTTTGCATCTGTTCCTTCTTATATCGTCATGCCATGCTTTTTGAGCCAATCGGCCAGATCACGTCGCGCCGAATTGCTCTGCACACTACTGATGCCCCCACCGCGCAAGGCCAGCCCTTCGAGCAGCGTGGCCTTGGGGCAGAGTTGGCGCAGATCGCTGACACTGCTGCCCAGTCCGCTGCCTTCGTGGGTGCAGAACGGGATCACGGTCTTGCCATCGAGGCGGTGCTGCTCCAGGAAGGTGAAAAAGGCCATCGGCATCGTGCCCCACCAGTTCGGATAGCCCACAAAGATCGTGTCGTAGCCGGCCATGTTCTGTACTTCGGCGGTGAGCTTGGGGCGGAAACCCGAGTCCAGCTCGCGCCGTGCCTGATTAGTGGTCGCGCGGTATTCCTGCGGGTAACTGTGCGTGGTTTTGAGCTCGAAAAGATCGCCGCCCGTGGCGCGCTGAATCTGGCTGGCTACTTCGCGCGTGGTGCCGGTGCGCGAGTAATAGGCAATCAGCACTTTTCCCGGCTTACGGCCAGTTACAGCGGCTCCGGCAGGCTTGCCGAGCAGTGTGGACGACACCCCGGCCACCAGCCCCATGGCCGCCGTTTTCATAAAATCGCGTCGTGAAGAAGATTGCGATTCAGCATCAACCGTGAGGCTCGGGTCTTGCCCGCGAGTGGATTGAGTCATTCCCGGAACTCCTGTGTTTCGGTTTAAAAGCCATGCACCTAAGGGTTAACGCCCCACGCGTGCCTGCAAGGCTGGGGGATAACGATCGCCTTCGACCTTGATGCCAGCGAGTGCCGCTTCGATGTTGTTTAAGTCATCCGGATCCAGCACAACAGCAGCCGCGCCAATGTTCTCTTCCAGACGATGCAGCTTGGTCGTCCCAGGAATTGGTGAAATCCACGGCTTTTGCGCCAGCAGCCAGGCGAGCGCAATCTGGGCGCGCGTGACGCCCTTGCTGGTTGCCAGATCGCCGAGCACTTCGACCAGGCCGCGGTTGGCTTTGCGGGCCTCTTCGCCAAAGCGCGGCACGACATTGCGAAAATCATTGGCCGCAAACTGGGTGTTCTCGTCGATGGCGCCCGTCAAGAAGCCCTTGCCCAGCGGGCTGAACGGCACAAATCCGATGCCGAGCTCTTCCAATACCGGCAGGATTTCTTGTTCAGGCTCGCGCCACCACAGCGAATACTCGCTCTGCAATGCCGCTACAGGTTGCACGGCGTGGGCGCGGCGAATCGATTGCACACCGGCTTCGGACATGCCGAAATGCTTGACCTTGCCCTCGGCAATCAGATCCTTGACCGTGCCGGCGACATCTTCCATTGGCACGTTCGGATCGACGCGATGCTGGTAAAAGAGGTCAATGACATCGGTATTCAGGCGGCGCAGTGAAGCCTCGGCCACGGCGCGGATATTCTCAGGGCGGCTATCCACACCAGCCGAGACATTACCGCCGGTAAAGCCGAACTTGGTCGCGATCACGACCTTGTCGCGGAACGGCGCCAGTGCCTCACCGAGCAGTTCCTCGTTGATAAACGGGCCATAGGCTTCTGCCGTATCAAAAAAGGTCACGCCCAGTGCATAGGCGCGACGGATCAATTCAATGGCCGCGGTTTTGTCGATAGCGGGTCCGTAGGCATAGCTCAGGCCCATGCAGCCGAGGCCGATGGCTGAAACCTCCAGACCGCTATTGCCGAGTTTGCGTTGTTGCATGGTGATTTCCTTTTAAATTCAATCAGTCACAGCGAATTGGCCTTGCGTGGGGCCTCAACCGCCGACAATTCCATCAGTCCATCGCGCAGACGGCGGCCATGCACCTTGATACGGGCGAGTTCAGCATTGAATTGCGTCAGCTCCGCACTGGAGAATGAAACGGTAGTAGCACCCAGATTTTCTTCGAGATGGCGCGGATTGGTCGTCCCCGGAATCGGCACAATCCAGGGCTTTTGCGCCAGCAGCCAAGCCAGTGAAAGCTGCGCCGACGTGGTGTTCTTGCGGCGCGCCCAGTCGCGCACAAAGGCCACCATGGCCATATTGGCTGGCAGGTTTTCTGGCAGGAAGCGAGGGTTGGTTCTACGGTAGTCGGTGTAGCCAGGACCGTCGAAACGTGCATCTGGGCCTATGGTGCCGGTCAACAGGCCTATGCCCAGCGGACTCCAGGCGACCAGGCCGATGCCTAGCTCCTCGCAGGTGGCGAGCACGCCGTCCTCGGGGTCACGCGTGATCAGCGAATACTCGTTTTGCACGGCGACCACGGGTTGGATGGCGTGCGCGCGGCGAAGCGTCTGCATGCCCGGCTCGGACATGCCGAAATTCAGGACCTTGCCCTCGCGGACCAGATCACTCACCGTGCCAGCCACGTCTTCGATTGGCACTTTCGGATCTACGCGGTGTTGATAGAGCAAGTCGATCCGGTCGGTACGCAGGCGCTTGAGCGAGGCTTCAACCACCCTGCGGATATGATCGGGACGACTATTGAGGCCGCCAGTCCGGCGCCCGGTGGCGTAGTCGATATCAAAGCCAAACTTGGTGCCGATTACCACACGGTTGCGGATCGGTGCGAGTGCTTCACCGACGAGTTCTTCGTTGATGAAGGGGCCATAAGCTTCGGCGGTGTCGAAGTAATTCACGCCGCGATCAAAAGCGGCATGGATGACCGGGATCATCTCGCGCTTGTCGCGCGGCGGATTGTAGTTGCCGCTGTTCATGCTCATGCAGCCCAGGCTGATGGCCGACACTTCGAGCGTGCCCAGCTTGCGCATCGGCATGGACTGGCTGTTGGCGCTGACACCGGCATTCCCAGCCCCCGCTGCAAGTACCTTTGGCATGAGCGTCATTGCGGCCATACCCAAACCGCTGGCCATGAATGCGCGACGGTTCAAGCCGAAACCCTCGCTGCCCTTCTCGTCAATTACTTTCTCGTCCATGATTTCACTCCCTTTGAATATATTCACGACAATACAAATCCGGGATGCCCTCGCTTAGGGCTCTAAGGAATACTCGATATCGCTGACCTGCTCGAACCAGTTGGCCGATTTGCCATCCTGTGCTTCCTGAATCGCGATATGGGTCATGGCCGTGGTCGGTGCTGCACCATGCCAATGCTTTTCTCCCGGCGCGATCCAGACGATGTCGCCCGGGAGGATTTCTTCGATCGGTCCATCTTGCAATTGCACACGCCCGCAACCGGCCAGCACCACAAGGGTTTGACCGAGCGGGTGGCTGTGCCACGCGGTACGCGCACCCGGCTCGAACGTGACTGCCGCATTCGAAACCGTGGCCGGGGCTTCGGTCTGAAACAGACCATCGATGCGAACGCTTCCGGTAAACCAGTTTTCTGGACCGACGATCGACGGGATGGTGCCGTTATGTAAAATTTTCATGGGGTTTACTCCTTAGACGTCGAGCTTGCGACTGGTCAGCCACTTGACCATGGCCGGATCGCGATGCGAGAAGAAGCTGCTTTCCCCCCGGTCGAGGCTGGCAATCAATGCCATGTCGGCGTCGTCGAGTTCGAAATCGAAGACCGCGAAGTTCTCGGCCATCCTCTCCTTTCGGACTGATTTCGGAATGGCAATGACATTGCGCTGAATCAGCCAGCGCAAGACGATTTGTGCCACGGATTTGCCGTGCTTGCCCGCCAACGCCAACAGCGTTTCATTGCTGAACAGGTTGTTGCGGCCTTCGGCGAAAGGGCCCCAGGATTCGATCTGCACGCCAGCTTCCTGCATGAAGCGCGCGGCTTCCTGCTGCTGGCAGAAAGGATGCGTTTCGACCTGATTGATCGCGGGGACAATCTCATGGAAGGCCATCAGATCGGCCAAGCGATCCGGTGCGAAATTGCTCACGCCAATGGCGCGCACCCGGCCTGACCGATACAAGTCCTGCATCGCGCGCCAGGCACCATGCACATCGCCGTACGGCTGGTGGATCAGATACAGATCGAGATAATCCAGTCCCAGTCGCTCCAGCGAGCGATCGAAGGCGCTAAGGGCGCCTTCGTAGCTGGCGTTTTGCAGCCAGAGCTTGGTGGTAATGAAGAGTTCGTCGCGTGGCACCTTGCTACCCTTGATCGCCGCGCCCACCGCGCTTTCGTTGCCATACGACTGCGCGGTGTCGATCAGTCGATAACCAACTTCCAGTGCATCACGGACTGCTTGCTCGCAGGCTCCGGCATCGGCAATCTGGAAAACGCCGAAGCCCAAGATTGGCATTTCGACGCCGTTGTTAAGCATGATTTTTTTCATGGGAATCTCTCTCTGGAGTTGGATGCGTTTATCGTGAAATCCTGCCGGCATAGCTCTACTGCGCAGGGCTATGTCGAACACTCACCACAACGATCCACGACATGGACAGCAAGGCTGATGCAGCAAACATGGCCGCTGAAATGCGCTGCGCCAGTTCGGCATGCGAATCGAGCAAATGCGGATGTGCTGAGGCGAAAACGACGACAAGAATGGCCAATCCCAGCGAACCACCAAGCTGGTGCGCGGCATTGACGAGCCCGGAAGCCGCGCCGGCATCTTCCTTGGCTACACCGGCCACCCCAGCGATGGTAAGCGGGCTCAAAGTGCCACCTTGGCCGATGCCGATCAGCATCATGGGCACAGCCAGCAATGCAAGCGAACCCCCAGTGCTGGTTGCATAGGCCAGTCCGAACAAGCCAAGCGTCGCCACCAACAGTCCGAAAGTCAGAATCCGCTGGTTGCCAAAACGATGGGTCAAGCGCGGTACCAGCAAGGCGGTGGCGAAATTCGGCAGTGTGGTAATCAGAAACGCTAATCCTGCTGCCAGTGGACTGAAGCCGAGCACTGCTTGCAGGTACTGCGTGGTGAAGAACCAGAAACCCAGCATGCCGCCCAGAAACAGCATCCGTCCGAGATAGGCTGCGCTGCGTTCGCGCGAGGCAAACAGGCGCAAGGGCATGATCGGTTGCGCGACGCGCGCTTCATTCCAAACCAATACGGCCATCAGAACGACGCCACAGACCAGGGCCCCTTGTGTCACGGGGTCTTGCCAGCCGGCGCTCGCGGCATGCACCAGTCCGAATACCAGTGCCGCCATGCCCAGCGTGGAGCTGATGGCACCCAGCAGATCGAATTGCCCCGCCCGTCGTTCGGTCTCGGTCAGATAACGTTGCGCACCCAGCATGAGTGCAATGCCGATAGGCAAGTTGATGAAGAAGCCAACGCGCCAGGACAACATGTCCGCCAGAATACCGCCGAGCACCAGACCGGCACTGGCACCAATTCCGGCAATCGAGCCATATAAACCGATTGCCCGCGTACGAGCCGGACCTTCTGCGAAATTGGCCGACAGCAAAGCCAATGTTGACGGTGCGAGAATGGCTGCGCCCACGCCTTGCAGAGCGCGTGCAGCGAGCAACCAGATCGCAGATTGTGCGATGCCAATTGCCAGTGAAGAGACGGTAAAAATCCCCAGCCCGACAGTGAACATCCGGCGGCGGCCCAGAATGTCGCCGGCACGTGCGCCCAGCAGCAGCAAGCCACCAAAAACCAGGGTATAGGCATTCTGTACCCAGGAAAGATCGGTTGCCGACAGTTGCAGCTCGGCCTGAATCTTGGGCAAGCCGGTGATGACGATTGAAATATCGAGCACGATCATCAGATAGCTGGCCAGAATAATGGCCAGCAGCATGCCCGGGTGGCTGACGGTGCCGCGTGTGTCCTGATTCAAAGCAGTCTCCTGAATTCTGTCAGTCCGTACTTTAGGGTGATTTTTATCATCAAACTAGATGACAAATACTTGAACGAGAAACAAGTAAAAGTTGATAATAAAGAGTGAAAAATTTGCGGAATTAATCATGGCAATCAATGAACTGCGCGCGATCGAAATCTTTACCAAGGCGGTTGAATTGGGAAGCCTGCGCAAAGCGGCTGTCGCGCAAGGTCTCAGCCCGCAGGCTGCCAGCCAAGCTCTGGCGCAACTTGAGCAGCACCTTGGTGTGCGGCTTTTGCACCGGACCACGCGCAATATCTCGCTGACGGATGAAGGCCGGCAGTTTCTGGAGGCGGCGCAGCCCGCGCTTTCGGCGCTAGAGCGAGCCTTGCAGCGCGTGCGACAGGCCAAGGATGAAAGCGTCGGGCCGCTGCATATCGTTGGACCCAGCAGTCTTTTCCCACCCGTGATCTGGCCACTGGTCGATGCGTTCTGCCAGTTGCATCCCGGCATTCAGCCGGATGTGCAGCTAGATGACCGGCTTGGCAATTGGGTCGAAGATCGGGTCGATGTGGGGTTCCGGATCAGCTCCCAGCCGGAAGAAGGCGTGATTGCGCGCCGGCTTTTCCCCTTGCAACTGATTATCTGCGCCACTCCCCAATATCTGGCCCGTCATGGCGCGCCCGAATCGCTGGCTGATCTGACCAACCATCGCTGTTGCGTTTTTCGCCATCCGGGCACCGGGCGACTATTGCCATGGTGGGTAAAGGTGAATAACGAAACCACTTCGCTGGATCTGCCGCCGGCACTTACCACCAACAATGCTGAGCTCGAAGTCGAGGCGGTTCTGTCGGGCAGGATGATCGGTTCGCTGGCGAATATTTCTGTTGCCGCGCATATTCGATCAGGGCGAGTGGTGCCTTTGCTGGTCGAGCATGTGGCCGATGACAAAAGCATTTTCATCTACTACGGCAGCCGATCCGCCCAGCCCGCGCGGGTGCGGGCGTTTATCGATCTGGCAATAGAGCGGCTGACCCATAGCAGCGACTATGTTTTGAATCCCGACGAGTTAAAACGGCTGGAAGCCGCCGGCAGAAAGGCTAGCCGCCGAAAATCCATTGCCCCCTGAATCTGCAGACAAAGCTGGCCGGATTGAGTTGCAGCCCATCGGGTTTGACCAGATGGGCTGCCTGCCATCACGACTGCGCTCAGTTCGGCGCAACGAGTTCGCCTACATCGCGCCAGGTAAACCGTGCAGTACGGCTGGCGATCAGCCAAGTACCGTCACGTCGCACATACTCGTCCTGATAGATCACGCCGTTGCTGTTGTTGAACTTCTTGCCATTCGCTTCGCCCACCAGGAAAACCAGACAGTAGTGGGTGGAGGTGGCGTGATCGCCATCGATTTCGATCGTGCACTGCCCGTTCATGTGGTACATGGTTTCAAAACTGGCAATGAAACTTGAGAATACTTTGCCGATTTCTTCACGCCCCTTCATCGATGCGAACAGCGTGTCGCCGAAATAAGTGTTGACCGTGGCGTCTTCGGTGAAAAGATACATCTGGCTGGCAATGTCCTTGACGTCAGCGAGATTCGAGAAAGTATCGACCACGCGTTTGATGGCAGCTTGGTCTTCCAGGTGTTGGATGCGTTGTTCCAGAGTGATGCTCATGATTTTTCCTTTAGGTTAGTACTGTTGAATATCTGTTTGGGTATGGCATACAGCCTGTTTAATTTGAAGCCATGCCTGATCCAGACTTGGTTTTCAGGCGTGACTTACGCCGATACTGCTGCGCAGATGCAAGCCATCTGTGGTGGCCAGTTTCGTGATCAGGTCCGACAGGCTGTTGAGCGACACGTCGTGACCACGGAAAGGCTCGCCCTTTTGCGTGAGCTGGTAGCTGACCGTCTTATCGCGCGTAAACCAGCCCGGCCGCAGGATGGTGTAATCCAGGTCCGAGGCTTCGATGACGGCGGCCGAATCGCGGTAAGGGTCGAGAATGCTGCTGTATTTCTCGCCCGGCACTTCACCGTAAATGCCCATTGAGCTGATGAATATCAGCCGTTTGACGCCGACGGCACGCATCGCGTCGATGATGCTGCGCGCCTGCTGCGCCATTGCGCCAGCCAAGTTGGCATACACCACATCCACGCCTTGCATTGCCGCTTCGAGTTGGGTGCGATCGAGCACGTCACCTTCGATGATGCGCACTCGCGAAGAATCCGGGTTGGCCATGCGATTCGCACGGCGCAGATAGAGGGTTAATGTCACATCCCCTTGTTCCAGCAAGAAGGGAATCGTATTGCGCGCAAGCTGACCGTTTGCGCCGAGAACCAAAATGTGAGGCATGGTATTTCCTGCTTGAATGGTGCGGATGACCGATGAGGCCAGTCATCCGCAGACCAATGTTTACAGCGCGTTCTTCAGAATTGTCGTCACCACATCGCGGGTATAGATTTCAGCGATGCCAAACCACTTGGCGTTGTTCAGTACGTTCTCGATGGTTGCCGGCAAGTCAGCTTCGGTAATGCCCAGCTGCGACAGCCGGGTCGGGGTGCCGATCTTGTCGAACCATTTTTCCAGTGCGGCAATACCCTGAGCACCGGTTTCAAGGCCGAATATTTCCTTGGCAAAACGCGTGAATTGGGCCGGGTTGCGACTTTGGTACCACTTCATCCATGCCGGCATGATCACCGACAGGCCCGCGCCGTGTGGCACATTGAACAGCGCCGAGAGCGAGTGCTCGATCATGTGGTTGGGGTAACTGAAGCCGGCGGTGCCGGAGTAGATCAGGCCATTGAGTGCCTGTGTGGACGCCCAGGCGAACTCGGCGCGAGCAGCGTAATTGGTCGGATCGGCAAGCAGCGTTTCAGTCGTTTCGATCACAGTATTGATAATCGCCTCGACCAGACGGGATTGGAAACGCGGCTGCGTGCTGGCCGTGAAATAGCCTTCGATGGCGTGGGCAATGATGTCGGCAGCCGAATACACCAGGTAATCGCGCGACACGGTCTGCATCAGCGCCGGATTGACGATCGATACCTTGGGGAAGGTATGCATCGAGTTAATAGCAAACTTTTCTTTGGTCTCTTCGTTGGTCACCACTGCGCCGTTGTTCATCTCGCTGCCGGTAGCGGCCAGCGTCAGCACGTCAAAAATCGGCAACGCTGCGGCAATTGCGCCCTTGCCGATGAAGAGGTCCCAGACATCGCCGTTGTAGAGCGCGCCGGCAGCGATGGCCTTGGAGCTATCGAGCACCGAACCGCCACCCACGGCCAGTACCGCTTCAACCTGATGGGTGCGGGCCAAGGCGATGGCTTCGCGTACCGTGGAAATCACCGGGTTGCTGACGATGCCGCCGAATTCGACGAAGGCGATGCCGTGTACTGCCAGGCTTTGGGTTATGGTGGCGAACAGGCCATCGCGCTTGATGCGGTCGCTGCCATAGGTCAGCAGCACTTTTTTGATGCCGTGCGCAGCCAGATGCTGGCCGATCTGCTGTTCTTTGTCGGTACCGAAATCAATGATGGTCGGATTGTTGAAAGTAAAGTTGTTCATTTTGCGAATCCTTTGCTGGTGTGAAACACGTGTTGGATGCCTGAAACTGTAGCTACTGGAAAGGCATCGGACCATGCATGGTTTGGTTGAATGATTTACAAATATTCGATGAAAACGGGGCTCGTTTTGTGTGCCCCGTCTCATCTGCGATCTCAATCAGTTGGCGCAGGAGAAAGACAGTGCCTTGGCCTCATCGACGGTTTTCTGTGCTTCTTCCGGCAGCAGCACACGGTTGCGCACATTGGCGTTGACGATGGCTTGAACCCTTGCCACATACGCTGCCGGGCTGCCATAACGCTGGCAAAGTTCGGCTGGCGTGAAGTCGACATGGCTGCCGGACGGACCACAGAACCAGGGGCCATTGCCAATGCCGGCATTCGTGCTCATCGGTGCGTCCTGCGCCGCGGTGCGGATGCCGCCGAGAATCTGGCCATTGGCATCACGTACATATTTGTTCTGCGCATCCACCACGAATCGTGGGGCGGTTGCAGGTGCCGGGCCACCCGCAATCCAGGTATTCAAGGACTTCAGGGCCGCTTTCATGATGTCGCCATTCGGGACACGGCTGTAGATGCTTTCCGGATTGCAAGGGCCGTTACGCCGGGTCAGATCGGAAAGGCTCAGGGCCTTGCCATCGGCGGCACGGAACGTGGCATCGCGCACCAGCATCGGGTCAACGTAATTCTGGATTTCATCCAATGAGAAATGCGTTGCACCGTTCACTTCCCACCAGCGCTGATGCTCGGTATCGTCCTGCGGTGCCTGGCCCATGAGGGCAGTAAAGATTTCAGTGCCAATAGCGATGGACTTGGTGCCCACATCGGTACGCAATTTCCCGCTGCGGTCATAGAACAGGAAGCCATCGTAAACGTGGTGCAACGGTTGAATGCTGTTGTAATAGGTCGAAACCTTCAGGGTGGATTGCGATTCGGACGCTGCGATCAATTTCCTGACTTTCATCCCGCCCATCAATTTGGCATCGCCTTCACGCACCAACTTGCCGACTTGCGAAAAAATATCCCAAGCCAGCACGTCGCCACCTTTAGCCATGATCTGCGGGTCGGCTGGGTCGATTTCACCCCCCTTGACCGGATCAATATTGGAAGCCGACACATTGAGGGCGTCATAGCGTTGCGGGTTCCACTTTTTCATGGCGGCAATCCCGTTGTGTTGCGCACTCACGCCAACCCAGGCATAGCCCTCCCGTACCAACAACTCCCGGGTAGCGCCGAACACAAAATCTATATCCTGATCCAGCGTCACATTCAGCCATTCCACAATGACCGTGCCGTTGAATTTGGCCGGGTTGGCCGGACGACGCACCAGTGCTCGCGTGACATACGGGTGGCCGGTGTCGATCAACTGGGCATCTTGCAGCGGATCCGCAATGCGATAACGATTGGCCTTGCCCCGGAGAAAGTATTCTTCTTCCACGTAGCCGTTGGCCTTGAGCGGCATCACCGTCGCGCTCATCGGCGTACCGGCTGCCGGGGCGATTTCTACCGCAGGCCGTGTCAGCGTGATCTTTCCCCCAGAGCTGGCATGGGCCGAGATGGCAAAAGAGGCAAAAACCAGAGCCGAGAGTGTCTGGTGGAGGAATTTTGTCATACCTGTTTTTTGCGGTTGACATGTCTTGCTGTGGATGAAGTTCATATTGGCTCCGAGTGCTTGCTCAAACTGGATAGTTGGGTTTGATGGGCTGAACTTTAGAGCGAGAACAAACATCGAACTAGACAGATATGAATTGAATGATTTACAACCAATAGGTGTAAATAGAGGGCTGGAGGCCAATGATGTCCATTAATGAGCTGCGCTCCATCACCACGTTTGTGAGAACGGTTGAACTGGGGAGTTTGAGCAAGGCGGCCGAAGCACAGCAAATTTCCCCACAGGCTGCGAGCAAGGCGCTGGGGCAGCTTGAAAAACATCTGGGCGTGCGCTTGTTTCATCGCACCACGCGCAGCATGTCGCTCACAGAGGAGGGGCAACGTTTTCTCGAAGCGGTCCGACCTTCGTTGAACGGTTTGCAGCTCGCTCTGCAAAGCGCCCGGAAAACTCGCGAAGACATTAGCGGCCCGCTGAGGATTGTCGGCCCGCGTACGGTTTTGCAGCCGATTCTTGGATCAGTCCTGGATGAGTACTGCCGCCTTTATCCCGAAGTCCAGCCGGACGTGCAGTTTGATGATCGCCTCGGCAACTGGGTCGAGGAACGGGCCGATGTTGGTTTTCGGCTTGGACATTCACCGCAGGAAGGGCTGATTGCGCGCCGCTTGTTTGGGATGCAACTGATCATCTGCGCCTCACCCTCATATCTGCGCAAGCATGGCGTACCACGTAGCCTGAACGAGCTCGAATCTCACCGCTGCAGCGCATTCCGCCGGCCTTCAGATGGTCGCGTTATTCCTTGGACGATCCGGATGGGGGACAACATCCAGGATCATCTGGTCCGCCCCGCTTTTTGCACCAACGACGAAGCTTTTGAATTGCGAACCGCGCTTGCCGGTGAAATCATCGCTCAACTCGCCGCACCAACCGCCGCGCCATATATCCGCGCCGGTCGACTGGTTCCGGTACTCCTGGAGCATATGACGGACATTCACAGCCTTTACATCTACTACGGTAGCCGTAGCGCCCTGCCTGCACGGGTACGCAACTTTATTGAGCTGACCGTGGAACGTCTGACTGATAATCCGGAATTTGTGCTAAATGCAGATGAGTTGGTAAAGAAACAGGGTTGGTGATGTTAAGGGTTGTCTGATGCCTGCCCTGATCCTCGGAATTGCGGATAGCCACGACACTCACTGGCAGGCATCGGACAAGCCTTAACACTCCTACCTGTCAGGGGAGAATCTGCACACGGTCATGAAAATGGCCGCTTTGGAGCAGGACGTGGGATCACTGTCCGCAATGGAGGAGAAAACTGGATGAACGGTCATGGCTGAAACCGGAAACCCACAGTCAACGTCATGAACTTCCGGTATGGCCGAAATCCTACCGTTCAGCGTGTTGGTGGCAAATGAACGCAACAGGCTCAAATTTGGCGCCAGATTGGTAAATAAGGCAAAGTGGATGCCGCCCGAACTTGAATATTGTCGCTTTCCGGTCTGAAAGCATTCTGGGCAAACTCAGTCTTCGTCGGTTCTGAAGGCCGTATCTGGTTGGGTTTCCCGGCGGCGCGGCAGGGTAACGCGGAACGCGGTGCCTTTGCCCAATTCGCTGCGCACTTCCAGCCGCCCATGGTGGCGCTGAACAATGCCATAAGCCAGAGACAATCCCAGCCCGGTGCCCATGCCGACGGGCTTGGTCGTGAAGAAGGGCTCGAAGATCTTGTTCAGATGCTCGGGGTGGATGCCCTTGCCGGTATCTTCAACCTCGACCCAGACTTCTTTGTCGTCGAAACCGGTGCGCAGGGTGATGATGCCCCGCCCCTCGATGGCTTGCGCCGCATTCACCATCAGGTTCAGGAAAACCTGGTTCAATTGCGCGGCAATGCATTCGATCTCGGGCAGTCCGGCGTATTCCTTTATGACTTCGGCCTTGAACTTGACTTCATTCCAGGCAATGTTGAGCGTGCTTTCCAGGCCTTGTTCAAGATCGGCGAGCTGCCATTCCGAGGTATCGACCCGGGAGAAATTCTTGAGGTTGTCGACGATTTTCTTGACGCGATGAATGCCGTCCAGCGATTCGTCAACCAGCTTGGCGATATCGTCCTGCAGAAATTCCAGATCGGCAGTCAATTTCACTTGCTCGATGGCGGCCAGCAATTCGCTGTGCCCGGCCAGGGCCGGTTCGGCTTTCTGGTAGGCATTGAGCACGTTCAATAAATTGCCGACCTGCGCCTTGAGCGAGCCCAGGTTGGAATAAACAAAGCCGATCGGGTTGTTGATCTCGTGGGCCACCCCGGCCGCTAACTGGCCGACCGAAGCCATTTTTTCCGATTGCATCAATTGGCTGTGGGCTTTTTCCAGATCCTCGCTGGTGGCATCGAGTTCTTTGTAGGCCTTCAACAAGTTGGCCTGGATTTCCTTGCGGTCGGAAATGTCGCGCAATACGACAATGGCGTGGGTATCGTGTTCCGGCTGCGGCAGCAGGGCCGCCGATAGCTCCACATCGAGCGGGCTGCCATCCTTGCGCCAGAAGATATCCTCGATGAAATAGAGCGCGCCGCCGACATTGAGCCAGGCGAGCGGGCTTTCGTTTTCGGGGTAGGGGCTGCCATCGCGCCGCCGGGCTTGCAGCAAGGAATGCAGCTTCTGGCCGATGAGTTCTTCCACCGTCCAGCCGAGCATGTTCTGCGCGGCGCGGTTGGCGCTGGTGATGTGCTGCGTCTGGTCCAGGCCCAGAACGCCCTCGGTCATCATGTGCAGCACCTGGGTGAACGATGTTTGCGGGTCGGTCGGGCTTTGTCCGTTCATGTGGCTACCTGTTCCGGCGCTTTGCGCTGCCGTTCGGTCATATCAAGGAAGGTGCGCATGGTCTCAACCCCGAGGGATTCGCCCAGTCCCCGATAGACGGGGGTCATCAAAGCCTTGAATGGCGCGAGATCGGGCCAGTCGATTTGTACCCCCTGGCTGGCAAACGCGGCAAGTTGCATGGCCTCTTGGGCGCGGGTTTGCTGGCGCATGAGCTGGCCTGCCATTCGGGATTCTTCGATGAGTATGGTTTGCAGGTAGGGAGAGAGGTTGTCGAAACTGTTTTTGTTGATGATGTGGGCCAGGGTGCCGTAGCTGTAATTGACCATGCTGAGGAATTTCTGCGAGTGCTGCAGCCCCAAGCCCTCGATGATCATGACCGGATTTTCCTGGCCATCAACCAGGCCCTGGTTGATGGCGCGGGCCAGCTGTTCAAATTCGACCATGACCGGAATGCCGCCGAGGGCGAGAACGGTGGCTTGGCAAAGCGGCGTGGTGGGTACCCGGATCTTCAGTCCGCGCATATCTTCGGGCTTGAGAATAGGGTGCCGGGAATTGGTGATCTGGCGAAATCCCCATTCCCAACTGCCGAGGTAAACCAGGCCCTGCTGATTCAGCTCGCGCTGGACGGTATCGAGAATTTCATTGTCCATAACGCGATCGGCATGTGCATGATCGTCAAACGCGAAAGGCGTGCCGATGCAGCCGAATATTTTCGCGCAGCCGCGCAGGCGGTCATGCGCAGGCAACGCCATGTCGGCCCTGCCATCCAGAACCATGTCAACCAGCGCCGGCTGATTGACCAGTTTGCTGATCGGAATGCTGGCAATCGTGATCAAGCCGTTGGTTCGCCGGGCAACATTATCGGCAAACTGTTTCACCGCATGCTGGGTGACCTGATTGCTGTCAGGGTATACCAGCAGGAGAGGTTTGAATTTGCTCATGATCGGCGGGCTTTGCCTGAGGAGTGGCGTTGATCTAAGCGAGAGCCCCGTACCCTGGCTCATCAGCTGGATATTATTTGCTTAAAGTATCCTTGCGCAATTTGTACAAGTCAATGTTCGGCAGGCCTCATGCTTTGACAACAGCATAGTCGGTAATCTGCACCGCAAATGCGTGCATGATCATCTTAAGTGCTGTTGATGTTCGACTTTTTAACTCGGATACAACTTGGCTGATCAGGCGTGCTTGTCTGCAGAAAAGGTTACCTGCACGTCTGCCGGCTTGCCGTAATACGGGGACGAGGTGACCAGCATATCGGCGCCAGCCTGGGCGTAGGCGACGGCATTCTGGGCGTTGACTCCGCCTGCTGCGGCAAGGGTCGGTCGGTGGGGATGCTTGGCGAGCTGCTGTGCGCAGTCGGCCAGGGCTTCGGGCGTGAACTTTTCCAGTTGCAGCACGTCTGCCCCGGCATCGGCCCAGGTCTGCGCCGCTGCCAGGTTTTTGACTTCGACGACTACTTTTTTCTCGGGCAGGGCGGTCTTCAGGCGCGCGACAGTCTGGGCCGGGGTTTCATGCAGGAATAGCTGGTGTTCAGGGAAGATCAGGATGGTTTCTGATAACCCAAGCCGGTGCATGCTGCCGCCACCTGCGCGAATGGCCTTGCAGGCCATCGCCTTGGTGCCGGGCAGATTTTTGCGCGTGCAGGCAACGGGCGTGGCGAGTCCGGCCTTGCTGATTTCGTTGGTGATGGCATTCATGGCGCTGGCGATACCGGAAGTGGTTTCCACCATGATCTGGGCCATCTTCCAGCCACGGTGCAGGCTGGCGGCAGTGCCACTGGCTTGCAGCAACAGGGTTCCGGGTGCGGCTGCCATGCCGGAGTGGCTGTGCAGCATGACGGATAGTCCGGCCAACGCCAGTAGCCGGGCGGCTTCTTCGATGCCGCAGACGGTCATGGCGGCGCGGGCGGTGAAGGTGAACTGGCCTGTTGCGGCGCCGATGCCCAGCGCTTCGGTGGTCAAATCGCCGTAGGGCACGTCTTCGTGCAGCAGTGCTTGCAGTTGTGCATCGCTGAGTACGCAGGGGAGATGGGTGTTCATGGTGTCAGTCCAGGAGCGCGACGGCCTTGATCTGCGCCCAGACCGCCTTGCCCGGATGCAAGTCGAGCAGGCGCAGTGAGCGGCGGGTAATGCGAGCCAGCAGCGGGGTGCCGTTGGCATCGAGGCGCACCAGCACGTTGGCGGGGTTGTCTGTTTCGGCGATATCGACCACCAGCCCGGGTACCAGGTTCAGGATGCTGGTGTCTTCCTGCCGTTGCAGGGTCAGGCTGACATCGCGGGCATGAATGCGGCAGCGCATTTTTTGCCCGAGCGGGCGATCTCGCCTGCCTACAAAGATGTGTCCGCCGGAGAAATCCAGCCGGCTCAGGCGATCTTGCTCGTCGTGCGCGCCGATGGTGGTATCGAGCACCACGCCGGCATCATCGGCAAATACGGCGGGCAGATCGATGCGCGCCAGTGTTTCCTGCAGTGGGCCGCTGGCGACCACTTGCCCTTTGTTCAGCAGCACCAGGTGATCGGCCAGCCGGGCCACTTCGTCCGGCGAATGGCTGACATAGATCATCGGAATTTCCAGCTCGTCGTGCAGGCGTTCCAGATAGGGCAGGATTTCCTGCTTGCGTTTCAGATCGAGCGCGGCCAATGGTTCATCCATCAGCAGGATTTGCGGGTTGGTGAGCAGGGCTCGGGCGATGGCCACACGCTGGCGCTCGCCGCCCGAGAGTTTGCCCGGACTGCGTTCCAGCAGGTGGGCAATGCCCAGGCGCTCAGCGGTGTGTTCCAGTATTTGGCGCGATTCAGTCGCCGCCGCACCGGTCTGGCCGAAAGCCAGATTCTTGCGCACCGAAAGATGCGGAAACAGGCTGGCTTCCTGGAAAACATAACCCAGCGCGCGTTGATGCGTCGGCACCACGTGGCTGCCGTCTTGCCAGCAGGTGCCATTGATGTGGATGCGTGCCTGCGGGGCCTTTTCCAGGCCGGCGAGGCAACGCAGCAGCGTGGTCTTGCCCGAGCCGGAGTGCCCGAACAGCGCGGTGACGCCGCGGCCGGGCAGGGCCAGATCGACTTCCAGCTTGAAGGCGGGGAAGGCTACCGCAAGCTGGATCTGAATGCCGGAGGCGGCGGTTTCTGGTGTATTGCGAATATCCTGCAGCATGGGTCAGCCTTTGCGAGGGTTCGGGTTGAGCACATACAGCGCGAGCAGCACCAGGAAGGACAGCACCACCATGCCGCCGGCCAGCCAGTGCGCATGCAGGTATTCCATTTCCTCGACATGATTGAAAATCTGTACCGAAACCACCCGGGTCTTGCCCGGAATGTTGCCGCCGATCATCAGCACCACGCCGAATTCGCCGACCGTATGCGCGAATCCCAAAATCGCCCCGGTAATGAAGCCGGGGCGGGCCAGCGGCAGCGCCACGGCGAAGAAGGTTTTCAACGGGCTGGCGCGCAGAGTGGCGGCCACTTCCAGCGGGCGCGGGCCGATGGCCTCGAATGCGTTCTGCACCGGTTGCACCACGAAGGGCATCGAATAAAGCACCGATGCCACCAGCAAGCCGGTAAAGGTAAAGGGCAAGGTGCCCAATCCCAAGGCCTGGGTGAACTGGCCGATCCAGCCATTCGGCCCCATCAGCAACAGCATGTAGAAACCCAGCACCGTGGGCGGCAAAACCAGCGGCAGCGAGACCACTGCCCCAATAGCCGGCTTGAGTTTCGAGCGCGTATACGCCAGCCACCAGGCAATCGGCGTACCGATCAATAGCAGCAACAGCGTGGTCAGGCTGGCCAGTTTCAGGGTCAGGCTGATGGCGGCCCAATCGGCGGAAGACAGCATACGTGCGGTTTCCTTCAAGAATCAGATTTCATAACAATCAGATTTCATAACCGAAGGATTTGATCACGGCCCGGGCCTTGTCGCCCTTCAGATACTTGATCAAGGCTTCGGCGGCGGCTTTACCCTTGCCGTTGGCCAGAATCACGGCATCTTGCTTGATCGGGGCGTAAAAATCAGCGGGTACCAACCAGCCCGAGCCGGAAGTCAGCTTGCCGTCTTTCCAGACTTGCGAGAGTGCCACAAAGCCCAGTTCCGCGTTGCCGGTGGCAATGAATTGCTGCGCCTGCGAGATGTTTTCTCCTTGCACGATCTTGCTTTGCAGGCTGTCGAACACGCCCAGCTTCTTCAGGGTTTCCACCGCTGCGGCACCATACGGTGCGGTCTTGGGGTTGGCGAGTGACAAGTGGGCAAACTCGCCCTTTTTCAATACTTCGCCCTTGGCATCGACAAAGCCGGGCTTGGCACTCCACAGCACCAGCTTGCCCACGGCATAGGTAAAGCGGCTGCCGGCAACGGTTTTGCCTTCGGCTTCCAGCTTGGTGGGGGTTTCGTCATCGGCGGAGAGGAACACTTCAAACGGCGCGCCGTTCCTGATCTGGGCATAGAAAGCGCCAGTGGCTCCGGTGGCAATCACAGCCTTGTGGCCGGTGTCTTTCTCAAAATCGGCAGCGATCAGCTTGATGGGCGCAGAGAAGTTGGCAGCAACGGCAATCTGGACTTCATCGGCATTGGCCAGTAGAGATGTGCCGGACAAAATGGCGGCAAGGATGAAAGGGCGAATCATGGTAAAGCTCCTTTGTTGGTGTTTTGGTGGTGAAAATCAGACGTAGGAAACCAGGATGACGCTGGAGGCTTCAAAAATGGCGCAGGCTTTTTGCCCGACGGCCAATTGCAGGTTTTCCACACTTTCGCAGGTTACGATCGCGGTCAGCACCTTGCCTCCAGGCAGGGTCATGGTGATTTCGGAGTTCACCGCGCCGGTATGGATATGGCTGATTTCGCCCCATAGCTGATTGCGGGCGCTGGTGCGCACATGCTCATCGGTGAGCAAAATCACGGATGAGGCCTTGATCAGGGCATAAATTTCCTTGCCGATGGCTAGCTCCAGATTTTCCGCACTCTCCCGGGTGATAACGGACACGATTTCATTCGCCTCATCCAGGCGCAAGCAAACTTCATAGTTCACTGCACCTTCGCGCATGGCGATGATCGGCCCGACAAATTGGTTGCGTGCACTGGCCTTGATCGACATGCGCCGCAGCAGTGTCTGGAAATCGCGAATATCGCCGCCTTCAAGATCCTGAAGTCGGGTCGCCAGCCGATCCAGTGTGTGCTGGTATTCCTGCTCCATGGCCCGGTACAGTGCCACGATCTTGCGGCCATAGTCGGTCAGAATGGTACCGCCGCCGTTCTTGCCTCCGGTTGCGCGGATCACGAGTGGTTGGTCTGCCAGGTTGTTCATGGCATCGACCGCATCCCAGGCAGACTTGTAGGAAATCGGCACGGCCTTGGCTGCTTTGGATATGGAGCCGTAATGTTCAATGGCTTCAAGCAGACGAATTCGGGTGGTGCCGAGATAGGCACCAAATTGGGTGTCTACCGAGAAATTTCCCACCAGTTTGGTGCTGTTAAATGCTTGTTCATTCATGTGGCTGATTTCCAAGTGGGCAAAATTTTAACGGTAAAGTATTTACTTTGATTAACACTTCGTTATGGTTGTTTTTAACGAACGCTTCTCGTTAGACTGGATTTGTCATTGGTTTAATGGCATTGAATTATAGCGCTATTTTATTTATATACAGCGTAATGTGCGTTGTTGTATCCAACAGACTACTAAGTTTAATCAGGAGAAAAACCATGAAAATCAGTGCCCGTAATGTTTTTACCGGCAAGATTTCCGCTATTCAGAATGGCCCGGTCAGTACCGAAGTTGAAGTCACTGTCGCGGGCGGCGACAAGATCATTGCCGTGGTTACCCATACCAGCGCAACTACGCTTAGTCTGGCTGTTGGCAAGGATGTCACCGCACTGGTCAAGGCTTCTTCCGTTCTGGTCATGACCGATGGTGCTGGTATTCGCCTTTCTGCCCGCAACTGCCTGGCTGGCACCGTATCCAAAGTCACCAAGGGTGCGGTGAATACCGAAGTGGCCATCAAGCTGGCCGGCGGTGGTGAAATTCACGCCATCATTACGCACGGTTCCGAAGTGGAACTTGGCCTGAAGGAAGGCGTACCGGCTACCGCCGTATTCAAGGCCCCGAGCGTGATTCTTGGTGTGCCGGCCTGAGTTTCTCTCTGGTGGGTAATAAGCAGGTTTTGTGCCATAGATAATACAAGTTGCATTGATCAGGCAAGAGCACCATGTTTTGGTTATATTTTTATAAATATAACGATTATCTTGATGCTCTTGTGCATTGATTGCGTGGGCCGGATTGATGCGTCGGTTGCAATGGATGTGGTATGTTAGATCAACGACTTGGCCCATTTTGTTCATTCTCTGTGCGTTGATTTTCGGCAGGAAAGCAGCCGCAGCAGGAAAAAAATTCCCAAAGATGCCATTCCCAGCAGAATCGATAAAGCCGCTGCTCGCGGATAGTCGCCGCTGAATACCGCGTTATAGATTTCCAGCGAAAGCGTATTGGTCTTGCCGGCGATATTGCCTCCCAGCATCAGAGTGATGCCTACTTCGCCCAGCGAGCGTCCCAATCCAAGAATCAGGCCTGTAGCCAACGCGCGACGGATGTTGGGGATCTGCACCAGAAAGAAGATTTCAAGCTCGTTTTTGCCCAGCGTGCGAGCGACCTCCCCCAGTCTTGCAGCAACCGATTCCAAGGCGGTCTGGATGGGTTTTACTACCAGAGGCAACCCGGCTAGAAATGCCGCCAATGCCACACCATGCAAAGTGAAAATCAACTCCAGCCCCATCTGTTCCAGGCGGGTACCCAGCAAGCCGCGTCGGCCGAATAGCAGCAACAGCGCAAACCCCATGGCGATCGGCGGGAATACCAGCGGCAGTGTGACAAGGGCATCCAGTAGCCCGCGTCCGGGAAATGCCGGTCGACTGAGCAGGTAGCCCAGCAGCAAGCCGGCCACGAGGTGCAGGACCAGCGTCAGTAACGCTACCCGGATGGTCAGCCACAGCGAGAATCCAACGCCGGGATCCTGATAAATCGCCAAAAAATCAGGCAACGAGTTCATCAAAGACCGTGTTTTTCGAGAATGTTGCGAGCAAACGGCGTGCGCAGGTATTCCGCAAACGCTTTCACTGCAGGATCTGCTTCCCGGCTCTTGATCACGCCGCCGACAATCTTGATGGGGCCATAGCTCTGCGGATCAATTTCGATGAATCCGCCGATCTTGTCCTTGATGCCCAGTGCATCGGTGATATTGATAAACCCGGCATCCACTTCTCCGCTAAGCAGATAAGCAGAAACCTGGGGAACCGTGGAAACCACAAGCAGTTTGTTTTTTAACTGGCTCGCAAGGCCGCTTTTGCCGAGAAATTCCTCTGCAGCTTTGCCATATACCGCGTTCCTGGTATCGGGCAGGGAAATGCGCGTGAAAGTGCTATCCCGCAGGGCTTGCGGGTTTTTCAATGTTTTGCCCTTGGCATACGCCAGAACCAGCTTGCCGTCGCCCAGGGGCAGGAAGTTGGAAAAGCTTACATCGGTGGTTTTTTGCAGAAAATCCAGATCGCCGAGAATCAGTGCCACTTTTTCGGACTGCCGGGCCTGCGCCAGGACTTGCGCCATGTTGCCGTAGAACTCTTCAACCTTGTTGCCACTGGCTGATTCGTAACCTCGGGCCAGTTCAGCTATTGGGCGCTTGTAACCTGCGCCGGCAGCAATCATCAATGTTTCTGCGTGTAGCAGAGAAGACAGTGTGAGTAACAAAAAAGCGAGCTTTTTCATGACAAATTCCTTTGAGTTGAGCGGGCGCTGGCGAGAAAATAACGAAACATTTGGTGCTTGTGTTTCGGGGTGGCGACACCATAACTATCGTTTTTGCTTGATCAATAACCTTGCCAAATTTTTCCGATATATACGTGTGAATATCAAGGTTGTTGATTGTTGGCCTGGTTACAAAATGATGCATTGTTGTCGGTTGAACGACATTGCTCAGCGGGCAATATCGGTTTCCTGTACTTCTTCTGGTTCCCCCAGTTGGGGTTTTTGCCGGCAGCCATTTTTCAGTTTGTTTTCCTGCCGCTTCTGGCGTACCCATTTGCCTGATTGCAGGCGCCAGGCAATCACTTGCTCGGAGTAGGTGGCTAGCTGATAAGCCGCGTCATCGCTGTCGAATCGTTCTTCAAACAGGGTCCAGGTATGGAAGTAGAAGCAGGTTCGATTGTCTGCTGCATAGCCTTTGATCTTGATTGCCCGGGCCGATGGTTCATCAAAACGTTCCAGGCGTATGGCGGGAACGATGTGCGAGCGGTATCGCTCGGGAGGTAAATCTGGCGAGATGTTTGTGGACATGGCAATTCCTTGGATAAAGATGCGACGTATATTTCTAACGCAATATCTATGCCTATATAACGACTTGGTGGCGCTGGAACGTGTATCACCCTTTGTAGAGATAAGGAAGAATCCGCCCCCGTTCTTTGCATGACCCGGTCTTTTTCGTGCTGATCGCGATACAACCTGGTGTAAAGTACAGAACGAGTGAATCCACGATACCGCCCATGAAGCTGCGTTTGTTTGCCGCGCTCTGTTCGATGGTGCTTGGCGTGCTGCCTGCTGCGGCGGCCGAGCCTTTTCGCTATGCCCTCGATATCGAAGCGCCGGCCGAGATCAAATCCCTGTTGTTGCAATATCTGGATGTGGTGCGCTTGCGTGCTTCGGAGCGCATGTCTGCCGAGCAACTGTCACGCCTGGTGGATGCCACGCCGGATGAAGCTACCCGGCTGCTGGAAACGGAGGGCTACTTTGCCCCGCAGATTACGCTGACCTATCGGCAGGATAAGGCTATGCCGCATGTCCTGTTGACGGTGGTGCCGGGCAAGCCGGTGCGTGTTGGCAAGGTGCAGTTTGTGGTGTCCGGCGCTATTGCCGATAACCAGCCTCTGCGGGAACAAGTGCAGGCGCAAATTCTGGCGGCCTGGACTTTGCCGCAAGGCGATATTTTCAAGCAGAAAGAATGGGATGAGGTCAAGAAGCGCAGCCTGAGCCTGTTGCAGGAAAAAGGTTACGCGGCGGCAAGCATCGCGAGCAGCGAAGCGCGAATCGATCCGGCCGCGCAATCGGCCGAACTGCAACTGGAACTGGATAGTGGCGCGGCATACCGTTTCGGCTCGTTGAACATCAACGGGCTGAAGCATTACCCGGAATCCCTGGTGCGCGATCAGGCGACCTTTGTGCCCGGGGATAGCTACCGGCGCTCCGATCTGGTCGATATGCAAAACCGGCTGCATGATTTGCCACATTTTTCCCTGGTCGTGATGGACCCTGAACTGTCGCCGGAACCGCCTTACGAGGCGTCCGTGCGCATCGATGTGCAGGAAGCCCCGCGCCACAAGGTGACCACCGGCCTGGGTTACAGCACCAACACCGGGATCAAGTCTGAACTGGGTTACCGTTTTCTCAACCTGGCCAATCGCGGCTGGATTTCCGAAAGCAAGTTGCGGCTGGAGCAATTCGAGCAGGCGGCTGAAACCTCGGTGACTTTGCCGCGCTTGGGTGCGGGTTATGAGCACCGGGCGAGCATGGGTTATCTGCGCAGCGATGTGCAGAATCTGCTCTCGCACACCTGGCGTGCGGGTATTTCCCGTCAGCATGAGGATTTTCATCTCACCCGGATCTGGTCGCTGGAATACCTGGCCGAACAGCGCGAACTGGAAGACGGCACTCAGGAAAATCCCCGCTCTCTGGCATTGAAGTTTCAATGGCTGCGGCGCGATGTCGACGATATCCGCAATCCGCGCCGAGGGAATTTGCTGCAATTGGTGGCGGGCGGCGCGCATGAAAAGCTGCTGTCCGATGCCAGCTTCCTGCATCTGTATGGTCGCGGCGTACGCTACTGGCCGATGGGGCCCCAGGGAGTATTGATCGCCCGTGCCGAGATGGGCCAGACCTTTGCCAATGAAGAGGCCGATGTGCCGAGCGATTGGCTGTTCCGTGCCGGCGGCGCCGGCAGCGTGCGCGGTTACGATTACCAGAGCCTGGGCGTGGAATCGGGCGGCTCGATTGTGCCGGGGCGCGTGCTGGCAACGGCTTCGATTGAATACCAGATTCCGGTTTATAAGGATTGGCGCGCTGCCGTTTTTGTCGATCATGGCAGCGCAGCCGGGCGCTGGGCCGATTGGCACGGCAAGACGGGCGCGGGCGTGGGCGCGCGCTGGGTCAGCCCGGTGGGCGTGCTGGGGCTGGATCTGGCCCGCGCCATTGAAGACCGGAAGTGGCGCTTGCATGTGGCGCTGGGGTTGGCGTTCTGATGATGGATCAATCCGGAAAAACTCCTGCCCTTCCTCCGCGCCGCAAGGCGTTGCGTTACCTGGCATGGGGCGCACTCCTGCTGTTGCTGCCCTTGTTGCTTCTGGCTGTAGCCTTGTTCGCGCTCGATACGCCCAGCGGCCACCGCTGGTTGCAGCTGCAGATCAATCGCAGCAGTGTGGTGCAGTTGGCGAGCATCGAAGGCTCGCTCTGGAATTCGCTGACGCTGCGTGACGTCAAGCTCGACAGCGCCGATGTCCATCTCGATATCGACCGGATCGAACTCGACTGGCAACCGCGGGCGCTGTTGCAGGGACGGGTGCAACTGGCCGCACTCAAGCTCGGGCGCGTTGATCTGACTCTCAAGCCCACGCCGCCGGATCGACCGCCCAGCGTGCCGCCACTGGATTTGCGCTTGCCGCTGGCAATCGTAGTGGACAAGGCGCAGATCGGCTCTTTGCACCTGGTGCAGCCGGCATTGGCGTTTTCGGCGATCCGGTTCAGTTTTTCCAGCGATGGCCGGCAGCATCGTTTTGAACTGGCGCAATTGGTTTCAGCGCAGGGGAAAAGCGAAGCCAGTCTGGCCGTGGATGGCAAGGCGCCATTTGCCAGCAGCGGGTCCTTTACTTTTGAAGGAGAAGTCGAGGAGCGCCGTATCGATGCACAGGGGGCATTCAAAGGGGCGCTGCGCGATTTGCAATTGACCGGCCAACTGGAAAGCCCGGGGGCCAAGAGTGTGATCGATGCGCGTCTGGACCTGTTTGCCCCGTATGCCTACCAGATGCTGCGCGAAGGTCGGGTAACGCTGGATGGCATCAATCCGGCGCGGTTGCTGCCGGGCCTGCCGCAGGCCGAGTTGGATATCCGGCTTGATCTGCATTCAACCGGGGCGCAATCGGCGAGCGGCGCGCTGCAAATCGTCAACCATCGACCCGGCGCGCTCAACGCCCAGTTGATTCCAGTGGGGCAGCTCGATACGCAACTGGCATATGCCGGAGAGCAGCTGCAGTTTTCCGGATTACGAGCCACGGTGGGGGCAGGAAAAATCCAGGGTCAGGGCACGATAGGCCGGGGCAAGCTGGGGATGGAACTGGATATCGCCGCGCTTGATCTGGCGCGCCTGTGGAACCGGCAACCGGCGACTGCGCTGAGCGGAAAAATCGCGCTGAACGGGCCGTGGCTGGCGCCGGATATCCGCGCCGATCTGGCCGATGCAGCGCGCCGCACGCGTTTGCAGGCCGATCTGGGCTGGCTCAATCCGCAGAAAGAGCGGCGCCTGCAGATTCGCCAGGCACAGCTGCAGCGTGGCTCAAGCAAGCTGAGCGGCTCGGGAGAATTGAACCTGCAGGGCAAGCTCGATTTCAAGCTGGCGGGCGAGTTTACCCGCGTCAATCCGGCCGAGTTTGCCGCCGTGCCGGTGGGGCAGCTTTCCGGCACGTTCAAAAGCGAGGGCTATCTGCAGCCGCGCCCGGCGTTGGCGCTGGATTACCGCTTGAGCGACAGCCGCTTCAATGGCGAAACGCTGCAGGGGCAGGGCCGGTTGCGGTTGGAAAACCAGCGTCTTGCCGATGCCAATCTGTGGTTGATGCTCGGTCGCAACCGGGTGGATGCGCATGGCGCGCTCGGTGCGAAAAACGATGTGTTGCAAGCCAGGCTCGATTGGCCTGCGCTGCGCAGTCTGGGGAAAGGTTTTTCCGGCAGCGCCGTAGGTTCCGTGCGCATTTCCGGTGCTTTGGCCGATCCCGCCATCGATGGGCAGCTGAATCTGGCCGATCTGGTTACACCGCTCGGGATTGCGGTGAAGGGCGCGCGTGTCGAGGCGCACCTGCAACAGGGCATGCAGGCCCCTTTGCGCTTGCGCCTGGATGCCACGCGCTGGCAGCAGGGCGATCTCGTGCTGGATAAGGTCCTGGCGCAGGTGGATGGCTCTCGCAGCCAGCACAGCGCCAGCGTATCGGTGAGCGGCAAAGCCGGCGCGCGGCCTGTCGAACTGCAGGCGCAATTCGATGGGGGACTCGATGCCGGCTGGTACTGGAAAGGTACTCTGCGCCAGTTAAGCTTGCTCGGCCCGCAACCTCTGCGCCTGCTGGCACCCACGACGCTGGAAGCGGGATCGCAGCGCGTCAGCCTGGGCGATTCGCGCTGGTCGCTGGGCAAGGCGCAAGTCAACCTGCAGCGCACCGTCTGGCAGCCCGGCCAGCTGGAAACCGCTGGCAAGCTTAGCCAGTTGCCGCTGGCGGACTGGTTGAAGCTGGCCGGTGCCAGCGATTACTCGTCCGATCTGATACTGGGCGGCAATTGGCAGCTGCAGCTTGGGCAGAATCTGCGTGATCTGAATGGCACTATCAATCTGGTGCGCGAAAGTGGCGATAGCCTCTGGCGCGGCCCGGTCGGCAATCGCATCCCGTTCGAGTTGCGCGAAGCCAGTGCGCAGATCAAGGCCGTGCATAACCGTATCGACCTGAGCGGCGTGGTGCGCTCGGCGCGCTATGGCCATGTCACGGTTAATGGTGACACACGGTTTGATCCGGCCAGCGGGCAAATTCTTGAGGGCGCGCCGATCAACCTGCAGGCACGCGGCGAGCTGCCGCAACTGGCGGCGCTTAATCCGCTGCTTGGGCCAGACCTGCAACTGGGCGGGCGGCTCAATTTTGACGTGCGCCGCAGCGGTACGCTGAAGGCCATGAGCTTGTCGGGCGCGGTGAATGGCGACGGGCTGAGTATTCGCGATCTGGCCTCGGGTCTTTCCCTGCACGATGGCCTGATCCGCCTGACTCTGGCCGATCAGCGCATCCTGTTGCAGCAGGCCACGTTCAAAGGCGGGCAAGGGGATGTGCATGCCGAGGGTGTGATCGACCTGCGCGGCGAAATACCTTCCGGGCAGGCGCAGGTCGAAGCCAATCGCCTGACCCTGTTCAGCCGTTCCGATCTGCTGCTGGTGCTTTCCGGCAAGGGTGACCTGACCATGCAGAAGGGTCAGATCAGCGTCAGCGGCAAACTGCGCGCCGATCAGGGTGATATCGAATACCGCAGTGCAGAAGTGCCGCGGCTTTCCGATGATGTGGTCGTCGTGGGGCGCGAACGGCCGGCGCCCAAGACGTTGCCCGCCTTTGCCCTGTCGGTGGACGTGGATCTGGGCGATGATTTCCGCTTCCGCGGCTATGGCCTCGATGCCAAGCTGAACGGCTTGCTGCGACTGCGCGCGCAGCCTGCGCGGCCGTTGACGGCCAATGGCGTGGTGCGCGTCAAAGAGGGCAGTTATCGGGCTTGGGGCCAGCGCCTGGAAATCGAACGCGGCCAGTTGTCTTTCCTGGGCGCGGTCGATAATCCAGGGCTGGATATCCTCGCCATGCGCCGCAATCAGACGGTGGAGGCCGGCGTCAACGTGCTGGGTACTGCGCTCAACCCGCGCGTGCAGCTGTATTCCGAGCCGAGCGTGCCCGATACGCAGAAACTGGCCTGGCTGCTGTTCGGCCACGGCACGGAAGGCATGGAAAAATCCGATAGCCTGCTGATGCTGCAGGCCGCGCATGCCTTGCTGGGAGGCGGCAAGCAGGGCGGGGGGCTGGAAGACGCGATTCTGGGGCAGATCGGCATCGACGAAGTTGGCATGCGCAGCGTGCGGGAAACGGACGGCAAATCCACCCAGATCGTGTCAGTGAGCAAGCAGCTCGGCCGCAATTTCCGCGTGTCGCTGGAAAAAAGCATCAATGGCTTGCGCGATGCGGTCAAGGGTACGTTGCAACTCAGCCGTACCTGGTCGCTGGTGACGCGCGTTGGCAACGATGAAAGCTCGGTGGGGGCCAGCTATACCGTGCAGTTCGAATAGCAGTGGACTTCAATTCAAAAATATCGGGCAGGCAAATCTAAGCATGCTTTCCAAACTGAAATCGCTTCGTATCTGGCTGTTGCTGTGGGTATGTCTGGGCGTGCTGGGCGCGGTGTTGCTGGCGCGGGCAGCCTTGCTGGATTTGCGCACGGCTTTTGAGACGGATGCCCGCATCATTCATCGCCTGCTGAGTCAGCGTGGCGTGCAGCATGATGCCATTCTCGCCACGCTTGCACTTCTGCAACCCGAGCGCGATTCCCGCGAGCAACGGCTTTCCTCGCTCTATTCGCAGATTCTGGATGTCGCCCAGCGCGAGCCCGGATCGCATTGGCCGGATGCGGCGCTGGAAAAAGCCGAATCCACTTCGCACCAGCTTGGGCGGCCAGTCGTGGCTGACGTGGACTGGCTACGTGGGCGCTATCGCATGGTGCTCGCGGCCACGCCCGCAAGCCATGCACTCACCATCGATCTGCGCAGCTCGGTCCCCTGGAATGACTGGCCCGTGTCTGCGGCAACCAGCCCCATGCGCGTGGCGCTGGTGCTGGATGGGCAACAGTTCGTGCTGCAGCCGGGGCAGAGTCGGTCAGGCGGGTGGCGTTTTGATTTCCGCAAACATCTGGCTGCCGAGAGCCAGCCGTTTGAAGTCGTCGCAGAACGCCAGGTGGGCTGGAGCGAACTGCCGTGGGTTTCCATTTTCCTGTGGCTGAGCCTGCTGGCCGTGGCGCTGGCGGGTTTGCGCAGTGTATTGAAGCAGCGTGATGAACGTCGCCGGGCGCAAGAGCTTCTGCGCCTGGGGCAGGTAGCCCGCTTGAATACGCTGGGCGAATTGGCTGCGGGGCTTGCGCACGAATTGAATCAGCCCCTGACTGCCGTACTCGCCAGCACGCAGGCGGCGCGCCGATTGCTCGATGACGATGAGCCGGATCTGGCCACCGCACGGACGGCGATGCAGCAGGCGGCGGAACAGTCGCGGCGCGCCTCGGACGTGCTGGGCCGGCTGCGCCGCACCGTCGAGCGCCCCGATCTCTCCGGCAATCAGCAGCAGCTCGATCTTCGCGCCGTGATCCGCGGTGTGCTGTACCTGCTGGAGCCCGAATGCCAGAAACGTCTGGTGATACCGGTGCAGGAAATTCCGGCCGATCTGCCGGCAATTTGCGCCGATCCGGTGGCGCTGGAGCAGATCCTTCACAACCTGTTGATGAACGCATTGCAGGCGCTGGAGCAGGTTCCGCCGCGCGAGCGCCGGCTCACGCTGCGCGTATGCCAAGAGCAAGCCCGCTGGATATTGAGGATTGAAGACAGCGGACCGGGTATCGCGCCAGATGTGCTTCCCCGCCTGTTCGAGCCATTTTTCACCACGCGCAATAATGGCTTGGGATTGGGGCTTGGCTTGAGCGAAACGCTGGCGATGAGCATGGGCGCGAGGATCGTTGCGGAGAATATCTCGCCGCGCGGCGCCCGCTTCAGCCTGATTCTGCCCGATGAAAAGGCCCCCTCATGACCCGACTGCTTTCCCCGCTGATACACCTGATCGACGACGACGAAGCGGTGCGCACAAGCCTTGCGCTACTGATCGGCACGGTCGGCCTGCGCGTGGAGTGTTGGGCCGATCCGCAGAATTTCATCGCGCAGTTCGATCGCCAGAGTATCGGCGCCATCGTGCTCGATGTGCGCATGCCCGGCATCAGCGGATTGACGGTGCTCGAAACGCTGATGGCGCAACAGGTGGATCAGCCCGTGATCCTGCTGACCGGCCACGGCACGGTCGATATGTGTCGGCGCGCCTTCAAGGCCGGTGCGGCGGAATTTCTGGAAAAACCGGTGAATGATGAGCTGCTGCTGGAAACCTTGCAGCAGGCCGTGCGCCAGCATGTGCGCCTGCGCGAACGCAGCGAGGCCAGCCGCGAAGCGCGCGAACGCTATCTGCAGTTGTCCGAACGCGAGCGCGAAGTGCTCGGCCTGATCGTTGCCGGACTGACCAACAAGGAAATCGGCCGCGCGCTCGGCCTGTCGCCGCGCACGGTCGAAACCCACCGTGCGCACCTCTTTGCCAAGCTGGAAGTCGAATCGCTGGCACAGTTGATTCGGCAGTTTGCCGAGTTGACCGAATCGCCTGCCGGTTGATATCTATTGCGACGTCGGTCGCGCCCCAGTCACTCAGTAGTTATACGGATGTCACCACGTAGCCGCACGAATGGTGGCACCCGCTCGGCCGGCTTAAAGTTTCCTCACGGTTTGCACAGTGCTGAACCAGCCAATTCAACCCCTGAGGAGAACACATATGTCCACGCTTGCTTTCAAACTTTCCGCCCTCGCGCTGCTTGCCACCGCCGCTGCGGCACAGGCTCAAGTTCGCACCGAAAAGAATATGTCGCTGGAGCTCGCCAACCAGATCGCTTCGGCCGGCGTTGCCGCCTGCATGGCCAATGGTTACGCCGTGGCAGTCACGGTGGTCGATCGCGCCGGTGGCGTGCGGGCGGTACAGCGTGCCGACAACGCCGGCCCGCACACGCTCGCGGCCAGCCAGCAAAAGGCCTATACCGCCGCTTCTGCCAAGAACAATACGCAGGCCATGATGGAAGGCGCCCAGAAAACGCCGGGTGCGGCCAATCTCGTGCATATCCCGGGATTCCTGCTGTTGGGCGGCGGAGTGCCGGTCAAGGTGGGCAATGAAGTGATCGGCGCGGTGGGGATTGGCGGTGCGCCCGGTGGCCATCTCGACGATCAGTGCGCCAACATGGCGCTCGACAAGGTCAAGGATTTGCTGCGGTAACTCGCGACGGGGGCGGCCGCGCCCCTTATCTGCTTTGCCGGGAGGTGATGATGATGTCGATCCGTTTTTCCATGCCGCGTATTTCATTTCTTGCGTTTATCGCATGTGCCCTGCTGAGTGGGCTGATCGCAGTATCGGCTATGGCTCAGGTCGCGCCCACCGTTGCAGAGGCGGCGGCCTATCGCGGACTGCATGCTGCTGCTCACAAAGGCGATGCAATCCAGATCGAACGCCTGCTGGCTGCGGGTGCCAACCCGAATGTAACCGACAGCCATGGCCGTACACCCGTCCACGTTGCCACCTTTGCCGGCCAGCGCGCGGCTTTACGTGCGCTGGCCAAAGGCGGGGCCAATCTGGAGATTCTGGAAAATGATCGTTATGACGCGGTCACCATTGCCGCGGTCAATAACGATGAAGAGACCTTGCGCCTGCTGCTCTCGCTCGGTGCCAGTGCCCGGCTGACCACCAGTCGTTACGAAGGCACGGCACTGATTGCGGCCGCGCATCTGGGTCATGCCGGCGTGGTCAAACAATTGATCGCAGCCGGGGCGCCGCTGGACCATGTGAACAATCTGCACTGGACCGCGCTGATCGAGGCCATCGTGCTGGGCGATGGGGGCAAGCGCCATGTGGAAACCGTTCGCGCCTTGGTGCAGGCCGGGGCCTCCCTGAAACTCACCGACCGGCAAGGGTTTACGCCGCTCGCTTTGGCGCGTGCGCGTGGCTTTGCCGAGATCGTGAAGATTCTCGAAGATGCCGGAGCGCCCTGAATCAGCGAGTTGCCGCCTGACTCGATAAGCCCTTGATTCCTGTTGCGGCAGAGGAATCCTGATCTAGTGTCAGAAAAGGCTTGCCGCTATTTTGGAGTTTTCAGTTGCCCGGCAAGCCCGCATGCCAAACAGGAGGAAAACGTGAAAAATTCAATTGTTATCTCAGTGATCACCGCCTTGTTTTTGGTTGGCTGCGCATCCAACCCTTTCCAGGGTGAACACGGAAAAGCCGCCACCGGCGCCGCGGTGGGCGCAGGAAGCGGCGCAATCTTGGGTAGCGTGGTTTCCGGCCGGGGCGATCATGGCAAAGGTGCGGTGCTGGGTGCGGTGATCGGCGCGACGCTGGGTGGCCTGGTTGGCAACCAGATGGATAAGCAGGAAAGAGAATTGCGGCGCCAGATGGAAGGCACCGGCGTGGAAGTCAAACGCGAAGGCGATACCCTGCGCTTGCAGGCTCCCGCCAATATCACTTTCGATACCAACCGTGCGGACGTTCGACCGCAATTCCAGCCGGTGCTGGATCAGCTGGCAGGCAGTATCAACCAGTATCCGGGCACGGTGGTGCAGATCGAGGGGCATACCGATTCTGTGGGGGCAGCCGCGTATAACCAAACGTTGTCGGAAAACCGTGCCCAGAGCGTTCGCAGCTATTTGATCCAGCGTGGCGTGGCGTCCAACCGCCTGCAGGCCATTGGCTATGGCCTTACTCGCCCGATCGCGGACAATGCCACTGCCGAGGGGCGCGCCCAAAACCGGCGAGTCGAGGTCTTGATCGTTCCTGTCGCCCTGTAACGGTGTGACCGGGGCTTCCGGCCTGTCCGTTACCCCTTCAAGCCCAAACGCCGGGAAAGCTTGTGCAGGTTACTGGCGTCGATCCCCAAAGCGCGCGCGGCATTGGCCCAGTTACCCTGGCATTGCGCCAGGGTTTGCCGGATCAGCTGGCGCTGATAGGCATCGACTGCGGTCTTGAGTGGAACGCCTTCAGTTACCGCTGAAGGCGTTTCAGCATTGTTGACCGCCGGGGGTTGAAGCAACGTCAACGGCGCATGCGTCAGATCCAGATCCAGGTGTTCCGGCTCCAGCGTGACGATTTCCGTGCGCTTGGCACCGCGGCTGACCGCGCGCAGTGCGGCCCGGCTGATCACGTGTTCCAGCTCGCGTACATTGCCGGGCCAGGTATACGCGCACAGCGCCAGTTCCGCTTCCACCGAGAGCCGCAGGCTGCGCACGCCAAGGCGGGTGCGGTTCAGTTCCAGAAAACTGCCGGCCAGCAGGAGCACATCGTTGCCGCGTTCGCGCAAGGGCGGAATCAATACCGGGTAGACGGACAAGCGGTGGTAGAGGTCGGCGCGGAAATGGCCTTCGCGCACCCGGTCATGCAGTTGACGATTGGTGGCGGCCACGATACGCACATTGACCTTGTGCGGCTGGTCGGCGCCCAGGCGCTGGATTTCACCGTTCTGCAGGGTGCGCAGCAGTTTGGCCTGTACCGGTAGCGGCAGCTCTCCGACTTCGTCCAGAAACAGCGTGCCCCCCTCGGCCGCTTCGATCCGTCCGGCCCGCTCGCCAATCGCGCCGGAAAAAGCGCCTTTAACGTGGCCGAACAACTCGCTTTCGGCCAGCGATTCGGGCAAGGCAGCGCAATTGACCTGAACCAGCGGCCCGGTCTTGCGGCGCGATGCCCGGTGCAATCGCCGTGCAAACAATTCCTTGCCCACGCCGGTTTCGCCCAGCAGCAAGACCGGTAACTCGGAATCGGCGACGATATCCAATTCCTGCAACAAGCCTTGCAGTTGCGGGCTTTGCCCGATGATTTCCACTTCGCCGGACGCACCTGCCACATGGGTGAGTGTTTCTTGCTCGGCCCGGCCAGCGCGCAGGCTGCGGTTTTCTTCCTCAAGCCGGGTCAGCCGGACGGCGGTTTCGATGATCAGCGCCATATGGACCAGCTCTTCGCTGGCCTTCTCGCCGAAAACATCGCCGCTTAGCGCATCCAGTGTCATCGCGCCCCACAATTTGCCTTCCAGGTAAAGACTGATTCCCATGCAATCGTGTACCGGCAGCGGTTCCCCCAGATGGTTATCGAGCAGGCCGTCATAGGGATCGGGCAGGGTACTGCCGGGTGGAAAGCGCACTGGTGCCCGGCTCGCCAAAATCGCGGACAGGCGTGGGTGTTGCGCCACGACGAAACGGCGCCCCAGCGTTTCGCGTGCCAAACCTTCAACCGCCAACGGGCATAGGGTATCGCCTTCCACTTTCAGCAGACCTACGGCACCGCAGTTGAAATGCATGCGCAGTGCGCTGACCAGTCGCTGCAAGCGTACTGCCCGAGGCAATTCGGTGACCAGATCGGCCAACAGCAAGGTATCCATCATGGTAAATACAACCATTGTGAGGTATTAAATACCTTTCAATGATAAGGTAAAAACAACCATTAATAAAATAATTCTTTCAAAATCAGGGTGTTGAATTCTGGCATGGCGATTGCAATAGATCAGGCGTTACTCACTCACTAATAGGATTACCGCCATGAGCCTGCTCGAACAACCCATCGGCCAAATTGCTTGCGCACTGCCGGGCGCTACCCGTGTCTTTCATAACCACAAACTCGACTTCTGCTGCGGCGGTCACATTAGCCTGGGCGAAGCAGCGGCCAAGCGCGGCGTGGATACGCAAGCGCTGCTGGCTGAACTTGCTGCGCTGCAAGCTCAGGACGCTTCCGGGCGCGACTGGAGAGAAGCTCCTGTACCCGAGTTGATCGAGCACATCCTGCGCCGTTTCCATGACCGGCATCGTGAACAATTGCCCGAGGTCATCCGTCTTGCGCTGCGGGTGGAAGCGGTGCACGGCGACCGGCCGGATTGCCCGGTGGGTCTGGCCGATCTCTTGGAAATCATGCAGCAGGAACTGACCAACCACATGATGAAAGAAGAGCAGATCCTGTTCCCCATGCTGTTGCGCGGCAACGATAGCACGGCACAAGCCCCGATCTCGATGATGCGCTTCGAGCATGACCAGCATGGCGAGGTGCTCGAAGAGTTGGCGAGCCTTACCAACGATCTGGTGCACCCGGTGGATGCCTGCAATACCTGGCGTGCGCTGTATGCCGGGCTGATCCAGTTGCGCGAAGACCTGATGCAGCATATCCATCTGGAAAACAACGTGTTGTTCCTCAATGCGGAGCGCTCTGCTGCGGGCCAAGCGTAAATTCTGACAGCCCCGGCCGGCAGGCTGGGGGTGTATTTGCAACTGCTGGTGTTAGGAAACACATGTTTGGAATGAGTTCAAAACAGAAGCTGGCAACTGCTATGCAGGAAAACGAGCAACTGCGAGCCGGACAGGCCAACTTGCAGGCTCGGTTCGTGCAGCTTGAAGCCGAGAATGTCCGCTTGCAGGAAGCGCTTGCGCAGCAGGCAGAAAAGGAGCGCTTTCATCGCGGCATGTTTGCCAATCTGGCTAATTTCGGCCAGTCGCTCGACGGGCTGGGCAATTCGTTTTCCGGGTTGGCCAGTGCCTTGAACCAGCAAAAATCTTCTGCCGTCGAAATGGCCGAGGAGTCCGGCAGCAGCCGCGCCGCACTTGCGCAGATGGCCGCAGACCTTGGCGTGTTGTTCGAACGGATGGAGCAGGCCTCGGCCAGTGTGGCCTCGCTGCATGACCGTGCCAGCCAGATCGGCGGCATCATCCAGCTTATCAAGGAGGTGGCCGACCAGACCAACTTGCTGGCCCTGAACGCCGCGATCGAAGCCGCGCGTGCCGGCGAGCAGGGTCGCGGTTTTGCCGTGGTGGCTGATGAAGTCAGGAAATTGGCCGAACGCACCGCGCAGGCCACACGTGAAATCGCAGGCCTGGTCGGTCAGATTCAGGATCAGACCAGCCAGGTCAAGGATCTGATGGGGCAGGGCGCGGAAGAAGCGCAACATTGCAGCCAGGGTAGTCTGGCCGCTACCACCGGCATGCAACGTGTGCTGGATCGGGCGCAGAGCATGGAATCCGCGATCACCAAGGCGGCGCAGGTGTCTTATGTCGAACTGGCCAATCTGGAAGAGCTGGCATTGAAACTGGAGGTCTACAAGGTTTGCATGGGGATTGCACCGTTCGGCGTCCGGGCGCTGCCAGCGGTGACCGATTGTCGCCTGGGACAGTGGTATTACAGCGGCGATGGCAAAGAGGTCTTTTCCGGCAACGAAAAATTCCGCGCGATGGAGACGCCGCACAAGGCCGTGCATGACAAGGCACAACAGGCGCTGCAACGCTTCCGGGAGAATGATTTAACCGGCGCGCTGGAATCGATTGCGGCAATGGAGCAGGCCAATCTGGAAGTGATGTCCGATATGGCGCAACTCGTCGAGATATAGGAGTCGAGCTTTTGGGTGGACTCCATTGAAAATGGCCCCGAATATTGAATTCGGGGCCATTTTTTTAGAACTTCGTTGGGACTTAAAGCGAGGCCAGATCGATCTCGCCGACGTTGTTGAATACATGGTCCGGACGGTACGGGAAGGTTTCCATGATTTCCGGGCTGGTCACGCCGGAGAGCACCAGTGCGGTGGTCATGCCCGCTTCCATGCCGCCCACGATATCGGTATCCATGCGATCGCCAACCATCACCGCGTTGTCCGGGTGCACGCCCAGCTTGCGCGTGGCGAGCGTCATCATCAGGGCATTGGGCTTGCCGACGATATAGGGCTTCTTGCCGGTGGCTGCGGAAATCGCGGCGAGAATGGTGCCGGCTGCCGGTTCCATGCCGCCTTCCACCGGGTCGATCATGTCCGGATTGGTGCCGATGAACTTGGCGCCGTGGTCGATGAAACGCACGGCTTTTTTCAGTTGTTCATAGCCGAACGAGGTGGACTTGGCCACGATCACGTAATCCGGGTTCGATTCGGAAATCGAGAAGCCCACGTTGTAAAGCTCGCTCATCAAGCCGCCGCCGCCGATCACGAAAGCCTTGGGCGTGGGTTTGCGGTTTTGCGCCTTGAGAAACATCGCCGTGGCCATGGCGGCGGTGATGAAATTGTCTTCGGTCAGGCCGTGGACGCCCATTTGCTCGAGCTTGAGCTTGAGGTCGATCGGGGTTTGTTCTGCGTTGTTGGTCAGGAACAGAAACGGTGTCTTGCTGGCAAGCAAGCGTTGTACGAAATCCTGGGCGCCCGGGATCAGTTGTTTGCCCCGGTAAATCACGCCGTCCATATCGGAAATGATGCTTTTCATTGTGGTTTCTCCCTGTTTTAAAACTAGGCTGGAGTTTAGCGCCCCAGCCCTTTGGCTGTCATTTCAATAGCATGAATTGTGGCTGAATTAGCAGTGAATTGATCCAGCTGCACCATGCAGGCGCATGGTTTTCTGCAAGTAGGCGCGGCCTTGGTGCGTGGCGTTGACCGAACCTGCCGCTTTCACGTGCATGATGCGTGGCACGCTTCCTGCATTACGCAAGTGGTAATGATTCCGGATTGCCCAAGCTATGATGAATTCCGCATTTTACGATGAAATGACGCAGGCAACGGGCGAACCCCGCCCGCATTACCGCGAGTACTGCAAATGGCTGAAAGAAACTGCGGCGGAACGCTTGGCGCGCAAGCAAGCCGAAGCCGACCTGACTTTCCGCCGACTGGGCATCACCTTTGCGGTGTATGGCGAAGAGGCCGGCACCGAGCGCCTGATCCCGTTTGATCTGTTGCCGCGCATCATTCCGGCCCAGGAGTGGAAAGCGTTGGCCGAGGGTCTTCGCCAGCGGGTGCGGGCACTCAATCTGTTCATTCACGATATTTATCATAACCAGGACATCCTCAAGGCCGGGCTGATTCCGCCCGAGCAAATCCTGAAAAATGCCCAATACCGGCCGGAAATGCAGGGTGTCGACGTGCCGGAAGGCATCTATACCCATATCGCCGGCGTTGATGTGGTGCGCGCCGGTGCGGGTGAATTCTTCGTGCTGGAAGACAATCTGCGCGTGCCTTCCGGTGTTTCCTACATGCTGGAAGACCGCAAGATGATGATGCGGCTGTTTCCGGAGCTGTTTGCCCGCCACAAGATCGCGCCGGTCGAGCATTACCCGGACATGCTGCTCGACAACCTGCGCTCCTGCGCCCCGAAAGGCGTGAGCGATCCGACCGTGGTGGTGATGACGCCGGGCAGCTATAACTCGGCCTATTTCGAACATGCGTTTCTGGCGCAGCAGATGGGTGTGGAGCTGGTCGAAGGGCGCGATCTCTTCGTGCGCGACGATGCGGTTTACATGCGCACCACGCAAGGCCCGCAACGCGTCGATGTGATCTACCGCCGCATCGACGATGATTTCCTTGATCCGCTGGCTTTCCGCCAGGATTCGATGCTCGGCGTGCCGGGCTTGCTCTCGGTCTATCGCGCCGGCCGGGTGACGCTGGCCAATGCGATTGGCGCCGGCGTGGCGGATGACAAATCCATCTACCCGTATGTGCCCGAGATGATCCGCTTCTATCTGGGCGAGGAGCCGTTGCTCAACAACGTGCCGACCTGGATGTGCCGCAAGCCGGACGATCTGGCGTACGTGCTCGATCATTTACCGGAACTCGTGGTCAAGGAAACTCACGGTGCCGGTGGCTACGGCATGCTGGTGGGTCCGGCGGCCAGCAAGGATGAGATCGCCCGTTTCCGAGAGCTACTGATCGCACATCCAACGCAGTACATTGCCCAGCCGACCCTGGCGCTTTCCACATGCCCGATCTTTGTCGAATCCGGCATTGCCCCGCGCCATATCGATCTGCGCCCGTTCGTGCTCTCCGGCAAGGAAATCAAGATGGTGCCGGGCGGACTGACGCGTGTGGCGTTGCGCGAAGGCTCGCTGGTGGTGAATTCCTCGCAGGGCGGGGGCACGAAAGACACCTGGGTTCTGGAGGAGTAAATATGTTATCCCGCACCGCAGATCAACTTTACTGGATGGCGCGCTATATCGAGCGTGCCGAGAACATCGCCCGTCTGCTGGATGTCACCTGGCAGATGTCGCTGGTACCGCAAACGACCGATGTGGCCAATCGCAGCTGGCTGGCCGCACTCAACTGCAATGGCATGGCGCAGGCGTATCTCGACCGGCACGGTGCCGTTGATGGCGCCAAGGTGCTGCATTTCCTGGCTTTCGATGAACTGAACGCCTCCAGCATCTACAACTGCCTGCGCGCAGCACGGGAAAACGCCCATGCCGTGCGCGGCACTCTGACGCAGGAAATGTGGGAGACCGTCAACTCAACCTGGCTGGAAATGGCGCAGCGCGCGGCGCGGCCGCTGTCCGAAGTCGATCACGGCGAATTTTTCGAGTGGGTCAAACGGCGCTCGTCGCTCTCGCGCGGGGTGACCTTCGGCACCATGCTGCACGACGAAGCTTTTCACTTCATCCGCTTGGGCACCCACCTCGAACGTGCCGATAACACGGCCCGCCTGCTCGATGTGAAATACCACCTGCTAGCGGCGGGGCTGACCAGCGGGGGAGCCGGCGATTACTACCAATGGGGCGCATTGCTGCGCTCGGTCTCGGCCTTTGAAATCTATCGCCGGGTCTATCGCGACGTGATGACGCCAACGCGTGTGGCCGAACTCCTGATCCTGCGCGATGACATGCCGCGTTCCTTGCGGACCTGCTTGGAAGCGGTGGATGCCGCCTTGAACAAGATCGCCAATCGTCATTCAGCTGAAACCATCCGCCGGGCCGGGCAGTTGCATGCCGAGCTGCGCTATGGCCGCATCGAGGATATTTTTGCCGATGGCCTGCACCACTTTTTGACGCGCTTCACCGAGCGTATTTCTGACCTGGGTAACCGGATCGGACAGGATTTTTTGCTGCCTTCCTTGCTCTAAGAACCTATCTCAGTAGTAGAGCAAAAAAGCAATACAGGAGAAACCATGCTACTTAACATCCAGCACGAAACCATTTACCAGTATTCGCACCCGGTCGATTACACCATCCAGCATCTGCGCCTGACCCCGCGCATGGAAGCACAACAGCGCGCGCTGAACTGGAAAATCTCTGCGCCGGGGCGTTATCAGCGCCATACCGATGCCTACGGCAATATTGGCCACATTTTGGTGATGGATTCGCCGCACCATGAAATCCGCATCGTGGTCAGCGGCCAGATTTCGGTGGATGAACAGAATGCCCATCGCCCCTCCGATGGCGGCGAAGTGCCTGTCCTGGCCTACCTGCAGGAAACCCGGCTGACGCAGGCCGACGAGGCGGTGCGCGATCTGGCCCGGCGCCATCTCGAACCGCATGGTGCGCGCATCGATACGCTGTTCAAACTGATCGGCTCGATCCAGGAAAAGGTGGCATATATCCCTGGCAGCAGCGATGTGCAAAGTACGGCGATTCAAACGCTGGCGCAGGGTAGCGGTGTTTGTCAGGATCATGCCCACCTGTTCATTGCCTGCTGCCGCGCCATGGATCTGCCGGCGCGCTATGTCAGCGGCTATATCCATCCGGGCGGCAGCCTGCATGCCGCGAGCCACGCCTGGGCCGATGTCTGGGTGGAAGGATTGGGCTGGATCAGCTTCGATATCACCCACAATCGCTTTACCGGCCCGGAACACTGCCGGCTGGCGGTCGGGCGCGATTATCTCGATGCCTGTCCGGTACGCGGCGTTCGACGTGGCGGTGGCGAAGAAGCGATGGCGGTGAAAGTAATGGTGAGTCACGGTGCCCAGCAACAGTGACTACGAACAGGTTCTAATGATGGAAGAGGCGGGCACAAGACCCGCCTGAAACAGGAGAAGCAATGACTTATTGCGTGGCCATGCGGCTGGATGCCGGGCTGGTGTTTCTTTCCGATTCCCGCACCAATGCGGGTGTGGACCATATCAACACCTTTCGCAAGATGACGGTGTACGAACGCGCGGGTGACCGGGTGCTGGTGCTCTTGAGCTCGGGCAATCTGGCGATCAGCCAGGCAGTGACTACGCTGCTGCAGGAAAGCAACCATGCCGCAGAGGGGCATTGCCTGATGAATGCCCCGACCATGTTTGAAGCCGCCCGCGTGGTGGGGGATGCCCTGCGTGAAGTGCGTCGGCGCGATGCGGAAGATCTCAAGGAGTTCGGCATTGAATTCACCGCGGCCTTCATCCTGGGCGGGCAGATCGCCGGCGAAGCGCCGCGCCTGTTCCAGATTTACGCGGCGGGCAATTTTATCGAAGCAACGCCGGAAACCCCGTATTTCCAGATCGGCGAATCCAAATATGGCAAACCGATTATTGACCGGGTGATTCATCGCGGCCGCTCGCTGGCCGAAGGGGCCAAGTGCGCGCTGATTTCCATGGATTCAACGATCCGCTCCAACCTGTCGGTTGGCTTGCCCCTGGATCTGCTGGTCTACGAGCGCGATGCCTTATGTGTGGCCAAGCATGTCAGCATTGAAAACGATGATCCCTATTTCAATCTGATCCACAATCAGTGGGGTGAAAGCCTGCGCCAGGTGTTTGCCGAGCTGCCCGATATGCCCTGAGAACCTGTTTTACGATTTCGCTGTGGTATGTGTCATTTGCCGGAACCGCAATCCCGGAATGCGGAAGACCGGCAATATGGCTTGTCCGTCCCGGAGCCTTCCCTCCCGCGCTATAATTCCGCCTTTGCGCCCTTGTCCGAACTGTTGAAAATGACCGATACCGCTGAAAAAACCCTTCATCCCGATACGCTGGCTGCGCTGGAAGTAATCAAGCGCGGTGCGGAAGAAATCATCCCGGAAAACGAGTTGATCCAGAAGCTGGAAAAAAGCCGCACGAGCGGCGTGCCGCTGAAGATCAAGCTGGGCATGGACCCGACTGCGCCCGATCTGCATCTCGGTCATACCGTGGTGATCAACAAGCTGCGCCAGTTGCAGGATCTGGGCCATCACGCGCAGTTTCTGATCGGTGATTTCACCGGCCGCATCGGCGATCCGACCGGCAAGAACACCACGCGCCCGCCGTTGACCGAAGAGCAGGTCAAGGCCAACGCGCAGACCTACGCCGACCAGGTTTTCAAGATTCTCGATCCGGCCAAGACCGAGATCATGTTCAACTCGACCTGGCTGAATGAACTCGGCGCGGCCGGCATGCTGAAGCTCGCCGCGTCGATGACCGTGGCGCGCATGCTGGAGCGCGACGATTTCGGCAAGCGCTTCAAATCGAACCAGCCGATTGCGATTCACGAATTCATGTATCCGCTGATGCAGGGCTACGATTCGGTGGCGATGAAGTCGGACATGGAGCTCGGCGGCACCGACCAGAAATTCAACCTGCTGATGGGCCGCATGCTGCAACAGCAGCACGGCCAGTCGCCGCAAGTGGTACTGATGATGCCGCTGCTCGAAGGTCTCGACGGCGTGAACAAGATGTCCAAATCGCTGGGCAACTATATCGGCATCAGCGAACCGGCCAACGAGATCTTTGGCAAGGTGATGAGCGTTTCCGACACCCTGATGTGGCGCTACTACGAGCTGCTGTCTTTCCGCCCACTCGCCGAAATCCGCCAGTTCAAGGCCGAAGTCGAAGCTGGTCGTAACCCGCGTGATTTGAAGGTGCTGCTGGCGCAGGAATTCGTCGCCCGCTTCCACAATCAGGCGGCGGCCGAAGCGGCGCTGGCCGATTTTGAAACCCGCTTCAAGAAGGGCGAAATCCCGGACGAGATGCCGGAATTCACGCTGCCGGCCGAAGGCGAGGGCATTACCGTCACCCATGCGCTGAAGGAAACCCAGCTTTGTGCGTCCACTTCGCAAGCGATGCGTGATATCCAGGGTGGCGCGGTGAAGATCAACGGCGAAAAGGTCAGCGACAAGGCCGTGCTGATCGCCAAGGGTGAAACCGTGGTACTGCAAGTTGGCAAGCGCAAGTTCGCGCGGGTCAGCGTCGCTTGATCTGTTCTGACGTGACCGCACGCTGTTGCGGCTTGGTACGGGCGAGGAACTGCCCATGAGCCGCTTGCCGCCGGTCACGCTCTCTCCAGACGAAATCGAGTTCAGTGCCATCCGCGCGCAAGGCGCGGGTGGCCAGAACGTGAACAAGGTTTCCAGCGCGGTGCATCTGCGCTTCGATATCCCGCACTCATCCCTGCCCGACGAGTACAAAGAACGCCTGCTGGCGTTGAATGATCAGCGCATCAGCAAGGACGGTGTGGTGGTGATCAAGGCGCAGCAGTATCGCAGCCTGGAATCCAACCGCGCCGATGCGCTGCAGCGGCTGATGGCGCTAATCGAGAGCGTCGCCAGCGCCCCCAGCGTGCGTCACGCGACCAAGCCGAGCTACAGTTCACGGCGCAAACGCGTCGACAGCAAGGTGCGCCGCGGCGCGATCAAGGCCTTGCGCGGCAAGGTCTCGGAATAAACCCCGCATTGGCTCAGGTCTTCCGGGCTACAATCCCCCTCTAATTCATTACCGCAGCAGGTTCACCATGTCCGAAGATTCAATCCGCCTTTCCAAACGCATGGCCGAGCTGGGCTTGTGCTCCCGCCGCGAAGCCGATGAATTCATCGAGCGTGGCTGGGTCAAGGTCGATGGCGTGGTGGTCGATGTACTAGGCAGCCGCGTGCGGCCCGAGCAACGCATCGAGCTGGTTCGCGAGGCTGAAGGCGTACTGGCCGAGCGCGTGACCATCGTGCTCAACAAGCCGGTCGGTTATGTCTGCGGACCGGCGGAACCGGGCGAGCGCCCGGCTTGGCAGCTGGTCAAGGAAGACACGCGTTTCGTGCTGGATAAATCCGGCATCCATTATGTGCGCCGGCATCATAGTGGGCTTTCACCGGCCGGCTGGCTCGATGTGGATTCCTCGGGCCTCTTGGTGCTGACGCAGGATGGGCGCATTGCTCGCAAGCTGCTGTCGAGCGCCAAGGATTACGAACAGGAATACCTCGTCGATCTTCACGTGCCGATGGGGGAAGATACGCTGGCGCGGCTCAATACCGGGCGACTCAAGGTCGAAGGCGCAGAAGTGCCGTCGCTGAAAGCCAGCCGGCAGAACGATCTGCAGCTGCGCATCATCCTGCGCGAAAACCGCAACCGGCTGGTGCGCCAGATCTGCGATCTGGTCGGCCTGCGCGTGGCAGCAGTGCGCCGAATTCGTATCGGGCGCATCGCACTGAACGAACTGCCACAAGGGCAGTGGCGTTATCTACGCGCTGACGAGCGTTTCTGACCGGATTCAGGCTGGTCGGCACTGCAAAGCGGTTTCTGCCTGTCCGGTAGGCTGACTGGCCATCTTCCCCTACAATGCAAAATCCACTGCGGCCAGTGCGTGCAGTACCGTGGTATCGAACAGGGCAATGGGCGTGTGCGACTGCTGTAGTAACAACGGCAGTTCGGTGCAGCCCAAAATTAGCCCCTCAGCACCTTGCACTGCCAGTTTGTCGGCAATGCGTAGCAGTGTGTGGCGCGAGTAGTCCAGCATCTTGCCTTGGCAAAGTTCGTCGAAAATGATCCGGTGGACTTCGGCACGGTCGGCTTCGTTCGGAATCACGGCCTCAATGCCATACTGCGCCAGATGTTCGGCGTAGAAGGGCTGCTCCATGGTGAAACGGGTGCCGAGCAGGCCCACCTTGCGCAGACCGTGCTCGCGGATCGCAATGGCCGCCGCGTCGGCAATATGCAGCAGCGGCACGCCGATCGCGGCTTGCACTTGTGGCGCAACCTTGTGCATGGTGTTGGTGCCGATCAGGATGCATTCCGCACCGGCGCTTTCCAGCTTGCGTGCACTGTTAGCCAGTACCTCGGCCATCTCGGCCCACTGACCGGCACGTTGCATCGCGGCGATCTCGGCAAAGTTCACGCTGGCGAGCACGACGCGCGCCGAGTTCAGCCCGCCCAGGCGTTCCGCTACGGCACGGTTCATGGTTTGGTAGTAAAGAGTGGTGGATTCCCAGCTCATGCCGCCGATCAGGCCAATTGTTTTCATCGTGTGCGTTCCGGTAGGTGATGAAAAGATTATCTGGCGTATCGGCGGGAAAATGTTTGCGTTGTTTTGAGAAGTGGCTAATATTTGGCAAATATTTTCCAATATATTGGCAAAACATGAAAACAAAACTCGACCGTATCGATCTGGCCCTGCTCGATATCCTGCAGCAGGATGCCGATTTGCCGCTGAACGAGCTCGCCAGCCGGGTTAACCTCTCGCCCACGCCGTGCTGGCGGCGCATCCAGCGCATGCAGGAAGCCGGCATTATCCGGCGCAAGGTGGCATTGCTCGATGCGGAAAGGCTCAATGTCAGCGTTACGGTGTTTGTCTCGGTGCGCGCTGCGCGCCACAGCATGCAATGGGCCGAAGCATTCTGCAGCGCGATCAGCGCGATTCCCGAAGTGGTCGAGTTCTACCGCATGAGCGGCGACGTCGATTACCTGCTGCGCGTGGTGGTGCCGGACATCAAGGCTTTCGATGCGGTCTACAAGCGCATGATCGCCAGCGTGGAACTGCAGGACGTGAGTTCCAGCTTTGCGATGGAGCAATTGAAGTACACTACGGCTTTGCCACTCGATTACGTTTAGGCGGCCGGTTGCACGTGTTTCACGTTGCCGGCATTCAGATAATTCAACCACTCGCAAAGGCGGCCATTATGCACAAGGAATACCGACTCGAAAAAAACCAGATCAAACCGCTCGCCGAAGGCCATGGCCTGTGTGTGGTGAGTGACCTGATCACGGTCGAAGGACATCCTGTGGGTTACGCCTATCGCGAAGAACCCGAAGACGACGCCGACAGCGGCTGGCGCTTTCTGGCCGGTACCGAGAGCGATGCCTACATCGACAACACCAAGAACTTCAGCGTGCTCGATGTGAACGTGGTCGCGAATTACGACGAAGCGATTGTTTCCCTGCTGGATGAACCGGTCGGCGCGGAATTCGACCGGGGCGAGGACGGGATGTTTCTTGATGCGAATGAATAACGGGGAAACAAGCCGTTAGAAGGAAAAAGCCTCCGGACCGGAGGCTTTTTGCATTATTCAGCTTCAGTAGCGGTTATTCGCCGACAAAACGCATTTTGAAACTTTTCCCCTTGATGTTGCTGCGCGAGAGCTTGCGAATTGCCTGCTCGGCGATGCTGCGGTGCAGTGCCACGTAAGTGAAGTTTTCAAACACACTGATCTTGCCCACATGGGTGCCTGCGATCCCGGCATCGCCGGTGAGCGCGCCCAAGAGATCGCCGGGGCGCAGCTTGTCTTTCTTGCCGCCGGCAATGCACAGCGTAATCATCGGCGGCAGCAGTGGGCCTTCGTTGCTGGGCGTGAGTTCGGCCAGATCATGCCAGGCCACCTTGCCGCCCTGGTATTCCTCGATGAACGTTACCCATTTCTTCTCGTTTTGCGCCGCCAGACTCAATGCCAAGCCTTTTTCCGCGCCGCGACCGGTGCGGCCGATGCGGTGGATGTGCACTTCGGTATCGCGCGAGACATCAACGTTGATCACGGCATCGAGCGTGGAAATATCCAGCCCACGCGCGGCGACATCGGTGGCGACCAGCACCGAGCAGCTCTGGTTGGCAAAGCGCAGCAGAATCTCGTCGCGCTCGCGCTGTTCCAGTTCGCCATACAGCGCCAAGGCAGAATAGCCTTGCGCTTGCAGTTCGGCGGCCAGTTCTCGGCAGTGGATTTTGGTGTTGCAGAACGCGAGCGTCGAAGTTGGGCGGAAATGATCGAGTAGCCTGCCGACCGTCGCGTTGCGCTCGGCCGGGTCGATCAGGTAAAAGCGCTGTTCGATGCGGCTGGCATCGTGCTGCGCCTCGACCTTGACTTCCAGCGGTTCGCGCAGGAAGCGCGAACTGTCCTTGCGGATGCTGTCCGGATAGGTGGCGGAAAACAGTAGCGTCTGGCGACGCTTGGGGCAGGCGTCGACGATATAGCGGATCTCGTCGTAAAAGCCCATGTCGACCATGCGGTCGGCCTCATCCAGCACCAGCGTACTGATGGTCTTCAGGTTGAGCGAGCCACGGCTCAAGTGGTCCTGGATGCGACCAGGCGTGCCGACGACGATATGCGCGCCGTGTTCGAGCGAGCCGATCTGCGGGCCCATCGGCACGCCGCCGCACAGGCTCAGGATCTTGATGTTGTCGATCGCCCGTGCGAGCCGGCGCAATTCTTTGGCGACCTGGTCGGCAAGTTCGCGCGTCGGACAGAGCACCAGTGCCTGCACGGCGAAATAGCTCGGGTTCAGATGGTGCAGGATGCCGATGCCGAATGCGGCCGTCTTGCCGCTGCCGGTCTTGGCCTGAGCGATCAGATCGCGCCCGTCCAGAATGGCGGGCAGGCTCTGTGCCTGGATCACGGTCATCTGGTGATAGCCAAGGCTGTCCAGATTTTGCAGCATGGCGGGGCGCAGGGCCAAAGTCGAAAAAGAAGCTTTATTCACAATGACTTGGCTTTCATAAAAGGGATGCAAGTCTAACAGGCGCACCGAGTGCAAGCCAGTCCGCTAAAATGAAACATCGTTTAATTATCCATTTTTGGCGTTCTATCTGAAGTTGAATTGGTTATATAATCAGGCCACTTATCAAGGGAGATCGACCATGTTTGTTTATAACAGCGAGTGCCAGATGGAAGATCTGGGCGGCGGTGTCAGCCGCAAGATTCTGGCCCACAACGGTGGCTTGATGCAGGTTGAAGTGCATTTCACCGATGGCGCCATCGGCCCGATGCACAGCCATCCGCACGAGCAACTGACCTATGTATTGTCCGGCGAATTCGAATTCACGATCGGTAACGAAACCAAGATCGTGAAAGCTGGCGATACGCTCTACAAAGAGCCGAACATCATGCATGGCTGCGTGTGCACTAAGGCCGGCGTGCTGCTTGATACCTTTACCCCGCAACGTCAGGATTTCCTAAAGAAATAAAACGGCGCTCGCGTGTAAAACACCGGTCTTTCGAGGCCGGTGTTTTGTTTTCTGCTACCTTTAAGCGCGCCACGGTCGTTTTTTTACATGACGCAACCTTGCCATACGCAGCAAAATATTTTTGATTTTGAACCGAAAGGAAACAGCATGCTGCAACGTGAACTTGGAACATCCGGCATCCGGGCTTCGGCCATCGCCATGGGCGCCTGGGCCATCGGCGGCGGTTCCTGGTGGGGTGAAAACGATGATGCGCTGTCGGTCCGCGCGATCCATACCGCGCTGGATGAAGGCATCAATCTGATCGATACCGCGCCAGTCTACGGGTTCGGTCACAGTGAAGAGGTGGTGGGGCAAGCCATCAAGGGCCGGCGCGATCAGGTGGTAATTGCCACCAAGTGCGGCTTGCGCTGGCAGCGGCAGGATTTCGGCGCCTTCTACTTTGAGCGCGATAGCCGGCGCGTTTTCAAGAGCCAGCATCCGGATTCGATCCGGGAAGAGATCGAGATCAGTCTCAAGCGCCTGGGTACCGATTACATCGACCTTTACCAGACACACTGGCCGACGCTGACCCCCGAGAGTGAACCGATATCCGCCACGATGGAATGCCTGATGCAGCTGAAGGCTGCAGGAAAAATCCGCGCGATTGGCGCTTCCAATGTCAGTCTTGAGCAAATTCAGGAATATCAGCGCCATGGCGTGCTGGATGTGGTGCAGATGCGCTACACCATGCTGGATCGCAAGATTGAAGGCGCACTACTGGATTATTGCCAGGCGCAGAACATCGCCGTCCTGGCGTATTCGCCGCTGGAGCAAGGCCTTTTGACCGGCAAGGTCGGCATGGATCGGATATTTGGCGAAGGCGAAATCCGTGCCGGCAAGGCCTGGTTCGCGCCGGTCAATCGTCAACGTGTGCTGGATATGCTGGCTGGTTGGCACGACCTGAACCGCAAGTATCAATGCGATTCTAGCCAGTTGGTGATTGCCTGGACCATCGCCCAGCCCGGTGTGACCCATGCCCTGTGTGGCGCACGCAAGCCCGAACAGGTGCAGGATAATGCTGGTGCAGGACGTTTGGTGCTTGAACCGGCCGATATCCTGCGCATGCGCCGTGATGTGGAAGCGCTGGGCGAGCCGCTGCCGGTATAAAGGCATGGGCAAGTGATGCAGGCAGGGGCACAATAGCGACCTTACCAAGGAGTTGCCCCATGCCAGTCAGCCTTCCGCCACTTTCCCTGCTGGAAACCCGGGTGCTGGGCGTGCTGTCGGAGAAACAGCGCACCGTACCCGACACCTATCCGCTTACCCTGAATGCCCTGGTCGCCGGTTGCAACCAGAAAACCAGCCGCGATCCGGTTATGGACGCAAGCGAAGCCGATGTCCAGGCCGCGCTCGATGAATTGCGCAGCCACAGTTTGATCATCGAATCGAGCGGTGGCCGGGTGCCGCGCTATGCGCACAATATCGAGCGCGTTTTGCAGGTTCCCACCCAATCCACCGCCATTCTCACTGCGTTGATGTTGCGCGGCCCGCAAACGGCCGGCGAACTGCGTATCAACTGTGATCGTCTGCACCGCTTTGCCGATATCTCGGCGGTGGAGGCGTTTCTTGCTGAGCTGTCCGAGCGCAGTGCCGGGGCGCTGGTGCAGGAATTGCCGCGCCAGCCCGGGTCGCGCGAAAATCGCTGGATGCATCTGTTGTCCGGCGCGCCCAGCGCCGAGATGTTGCAGGCTGCAGCGTCGGCTTCTGCACCGGTATCGCAATCATCCCAGGTGGTGAGCGTCGTCGATGCGATGGGCGGGCGCGTGACCGAGCTTGAAGCCGAAGTGGCGCAGCTGAAAAAGAAGCTGGCGCAGCTTTGTCAGGAGCTGGGTGTTTCGCTCGACGACTGATTGCTCAGACGATGGGGCGAGCCATATGGAGCAGGCATTCTGGAATGTCTTCGCTGAAATCGGCACGGTTGTAGCAGTTGTCCAGGTTCGAGCAATGACTGAAAACGTAGTTGCCCGCGCTGTCTGCCAAATGCTGCGCCCGGGTCAATGTGATGCGGCTATGCACGACCGGACAAAGGGCGGACAGATCGGAGGGGAGGGGCGAGGTTTTGATGGTCTTGCTCCGTCGTAACTCTGGGAATTAGTAGGCTTTCATGCCGACCTGATGGTTTGCATGGTATCAATAGCGAATAACGTGCGGCATGCTAATCTGTCTGCCGCGCTATAACAAGGAGTTGTAAATGTTCATCGTTGACCGTTCGGCTGCAATCTTGAAGCCACGCCAGCCTTTTCTTGACTGGCTGAATAACTTGCCCGGCAACGACATTATCCTGAGCCTGGATGAGGTGCGCAGTGATTGCACCGTGGTGATGATTCCCGAGGTGACCGAAGCCGAAGATGGTATTGCTTTCATTGATGATGTGGCGGACAAGCTGTTCGAAATGGAGTTGTCGTCCTGGGTCTCGGATGAAAAACTCTGGCCACAGAAGCGTAATCTCAAACTGTTCTGGGAATGGTTTGACGTGGAAGTGCACCTGGGCGTGATGGATATGGTTTCCGACGAGATCCACAATACGCCGTCGGATCATGGCTATCATTGATAGGTGTTGATTGCTTGGGCGAGGTGCATTATGCAAAGACAGGTTGCTGCCATTGTTCTGGCGTTGTGCTCAACGCTCAGTTTCGCTGAAGAATTGCCGGCCAATACCGTCAATTTTGATACGGTGCTGAGCCGGGAAGTCGCCAACGATACTGCCCAGGCCACGCTGTTCGTCGAGCTCTCCGATGCCGATCCCGCCCGGCTGTCTGAACGGGTCAATCTGGCCGTTGCCGCCGGCGTGAAGCTGGCGCGTCAATCTGGCAGCGCCCAGTCGATCAATACCGGGTATTCCACGTATCCGCTCTACAACAAGAGCAACAAGCAGGAGGGTTGGCGCGCCCGTGGCGAGTTGCGCCTGACTTCGCGCGATTTTGCGGCGTTGGCTCGGCTGATCGGCGAGTTGCAGAAAATGCAGGGTGGGTTGCCGCTGCAATTGGCCGAGGTGCGCTACAGCGTGTCCGATGAGGCGCGCAAGAAGGCCGAAGACGAATTGATCGAGGAAGGCCTACGCGGTTTTCGCAGCCGCGCGGCGCTGATGCAGAAAGGCTTGGGCAGCAAGGGCTGGAAATTGCTCAATCTGACGGTCAATACCCAGTCCATGCGCCCGCCTGTGATGTACCGTGCTGCGCCGGCGGCTGAAATGTCGCTGGCGGCGAGCCCCGCGCCGGTCGAGGGCGGCGAAAGCCGCTTGAGCGTCAGCATTCAAGGCCGCATCCAGCTCGAATGACCCCGCCTGAACTTCGGATTATCCCCTCGCACATGGCGCGGCACGGTTCACTCGTACTGCACCTGCTTGCTGCAAGTACAGCCCTGCTGTTACCTTTGATCTGGTCGATTCCCGCCTTGTTGTTTGTTCTGGCGCATTTCATCTGGGATCGCCGGCGGCCCGCCTTGCCGTGTGACCTGCAAATATTGCCCGATGGCAGGGTAAGCCTGATCCGTTGCAATATGCCCACGCAATCGGCCGATATTCTGCCTTCCAGTCTGATTACTTCCTGGCTGATGGTTTTGCACCTGCGAACAGATGCTGGACGGATACACCTGTCGTTGTGGCCCGATAGTGCGGAGCGCGATGCGCTGCGCCTGTGGCGAGTATGGTTACGCTGGAGTTTGCCGACCTTGCGGCGCAGATTGACCGAATCAGAAGAGGCCGGTCAGGACTGACCGTTGTTCGGGGCTTTGAAATATTGCGCCTCTCCCGCACGGCGCGGGAAAGGCGATCGGGTTGGCGGATTACGCCGGTGGCGTGAGGATGGTGGATACCGCCTCGGAATTGAGATCGGGGTAATCACGGCTGAAGTGAAGCCCGCGACTTTCCTTGCGGGCTAGGGCAGAGCGCACGATCAGCTCGGCGGTCTGCACCAGGTTGCGCAACTCGATCAAATCGTTGGAAACGCGGAAATTGCTGTAGTAATCGTGGATTTCACCTTGCAGCAGGCGAATGCGGTTGAGTGCGCGTTCCAGGCGTTTATTGGTGCGCACAATGCCGACGTAGTCCCACATGAAACGGCGCAATTCATCCCAGTTGTGCGAGATCACGACTTCCTCGTCGGCATCGTCAACCTGGCTCTCATCCCATTCAGGGATATTCGGCAATGCTCCCGTGGTATCGGCAAGGATCCGTTCCGCAGCGGCCTTGCCAAGCACCAGACACTCGAGCAGGGAATTGGATGCCAGCCGGTTTGCGCCATGCAGCCCGGTACAGGCCACTTCGCCGACGGCAAAAAGCTGGGCGATATCGGTGCGGCCTTCCAGATCGGTGACCACGCCGCCGCAGGTGTAATGCGCGGCGGGAACGACTGGGATCGGTTCGCGGGTGATGTCGATGCCCAGTTCCAGACAGCGCTGGTAAATGGTCGGGAAGTGTTCTTTGACGAATGCATCCGGTTTGTAGGAAATATCCA
>Ga0316604_10000398_pt1 | contig 55286 bp, 54 predicted proteins | sample OWC_soil_day20_C_FD_207650 | JGI IMG/M metagenome (GOLD analysis project Ga0316604, IMG submission 207650) | Wetland soil microbial communities from Old Woman Creek delta, Ohio, United States - OWC_soil_day20_CT | ecosystem: Environmental > Terrestrial > Soil > Wetlands | place: USA: Ohio...
TTAAGATGAGGTCTGTCATTCGAAAGAAGTAAGGCCCCTTGCAGATTACAAGGTAGATAGGCCAGATGTGGAAGTGGAGTAATCCATGCAGCTGACTGGTACTAATAGGCCGAGGACTTGACTTAATCGACTATCGACATTCGATTTTCGACTGTCGATAAAAAATAAACGTCAGTATCTAATTGCAAAGCTTTTCTTCTGTTCAGTTTTTAGGGAGCATACTTTAACGAGATGTTCACCTAAAACATATCCAGTGACGATGGCTGTGGGGTTCCACCTGTTCCCATACCGAACACAGTAGTTAAGCCCACAAACGCCGAAGGTACTTGGCTGGAAACGGCCTGGGAGATTAGGAAGTTGCTGGTTTTAAAAAAGCACTCAGTTGTGAGTGCTTTTTTGTTATGTATCGGTATTTATATGTTTTGAGAGTATTGGAGGCCTTATTAAAAGAGCTGTCAAGTACAAAACCCGGCACAGACGGCCGTCATACAACGCTTCGCCGCTGGCGCTTAACCTCCGCTTATGCATAACGGCCGCCTGTGCCTTCGAATGATTACGTCGGCTTTGAGCAAAGAGACTATAGTTGGCTTGTTAATGCAACTATAAGATGGTATTACAATCCTTCGGTATTAAAGAAGTCGTGTCATAAGGTAAGGTGGTGCCCACAGTAACTCCATAACTCTCGTACCCCCTCGGCCTTTACCGGAAAAAGCGTTCCGTAGGAGAAAAGACGGGCGATATTCCGTTAAGCAATCCGTACTGTTTGAGCGTAGCGAGTTTACGGATCGTAGGAATAGCGTTCGTCTTTTCAGCTTTTGGAGGTTTTAGGCCGAGAATTTTTGTCACTTTTGTTTCATGACAAAAGTAAAACCGTTTCCCACATTATATTTCATTGATTTAACCTAGGTGAAGCACTTTGACGATTTTGCTTAGTGTATGATTGTATCCGTTTTTTCTTCTATATAACTATTTCTGAAAAGTAGATAACGGTTACAATATCATCAGAATGAATAGATTTGTGATAAATTTTCTCGAAAAATGTGAGTAGCTCATCGACTGTTTTGATTTCCGGGTTCTGGTGATCTAAATCATGTGTGGTAAGATCGGAAAACTTTTTTATAAGTACCCGGTCAATCATGGCGGGGTACAGTTTCTTTTTGTTTTGCAGTTTCTCACCGAAAGTTATCCAAACTACTGAGTTTTCGGGATAGATGTTTCTCATGTCTCCAGGACGGATAGTACAGTTTTTTTGGCGATTAATTAATAATTTTTCATGATTAGGTGACTGAAAATTAAGTGCAAACATAGTTTTCCTCCTTGGGAACTTTTTTCATGATTATATTATATGCCTAACATGACAGTAAATCAAAGAATTTTATAGATTTATTGCTATTATCATCGGATGATATGGTAAGATAAAAATTTAACGGATTAAATGAATTTTTAGAGGATATTATGTTGACATACGAGTAAACTTATGATATCATATATAAATGTCGCTGCTATATTAATCGATATGGTAGTTACTTTAAAATTCCAGCCTTTTTTAAAAACGGGAAATTGCGGTACTGTTTTTACAGTATTGAGGAAAGTCCAGACTGCCACGACCTGAGATGGTCGTAATGTTCGTGCCCATCGCAAGGTGGGGCAGGGTGAATGCTCTGACGACGGCGAAATTGACTCACGCAGCCAAAAGTAGCCATAAAGTGCACAGAAAATGAGTAGACTGGCGACAGTCTAATGAAAAGTGGTAAACTCCACGAGGCAGAAACCCGAATTTTGGTAGGGGAACTTCCGGACGGGAATCAAACCGAAAGGAAGAACGCAATTTTTGCGTTAGATAAATAATTTCCTAAAACAGAAACTGGCTTATGGTTTTTCTAAAAGGCTGTAATAATAAAAAAGACTCCGTAGCTCAGCTGGATAGAGCGTTTGACTACGAATCAAAAGGTCGCAGGTTCGAATCCTGCCGGGGTCGCCATTTTAAGCAGCGCACCATATTGTTACGAGCTGTAAAGCGAAGCAAGAATATGAGTAAGTCGCTTAGTTCTGAGCGGTAGCGAAGAACTTCATAAACTTAACTTTAATTTCGGGGCGTGGCTCAGTTTGGTAGAGTACCTGGCTTGGGACCAGGGGGTCGCAGGTTCGAATCCTGCCGCTCCGACCAAAACGTAAGTAAACAAAAAGCACTCAGTTGAGTGCTTTTTGTTTATCATTAGATAAATTGAGATAATTATATAAGTCAAGTAAGAGGGAAAAAAGAATCGTAGATGTGATTCTTTTTTTTGCATACTTCAGTACAAAACGGACAGAATAAAGCTTTGTATGAGGAAGATGGCAATTTTTTTAGGCGGTGGCGCTTCGGCGGCGGAGGGGGCTCCCGTACAAAGTATATTGTTCCAGAAATATTTTAAAACACTCCGCGAAAAAAATAACTATAGTGACTCGGTGCAGGTAAATGAGCTTAGAGCATATTTTAAACAAATGTTTTATATTGATGTGCTCCAGGACAATTTGGAGGATGTTCAATTTCCTACTTTTGAGGAAGCAATAGGTCTTTTGGATTTGGCAGTTCGCAAACGCCAAGCTTTTAAAAATTTTGACTTAGAGAATCTTACGCCCAATTCTAATCGAATTGGCTATATTCGACAATATTTAGTGTCGTTGATGGCAGAAGTGCTTGAAGATAGAACGTCTGTTGCTAACGGGCTTCACCGTTACTTAGTAGATAATTTAGCAAGTTTAGGGTACTTAAAAGATATTTTTTTTATATCAACGAATTATGACCTTCTCATTGATCAGGCATTAGCAAACAGAAGAAGAATCCAAATCGATTATGGGATTAATTTTGCTGAGGATACTTCTAGTGGTTTGGTGCTGCCTGAAAAAGCCGACTCGTTCGCAATAGGTCTCTATAAAGTGCATGGATCGTTAAACTGGTCGTATTGCCCGGCCTGTAATTCGTTAAGCCTTATTAACGGGCAACAGAGAATTTTAAATTTGCTAACAGATTCTTCACATTCACGCTGTAATAAATGTCAGTCTGTTAGAAGTCCTGTGATTGTGCCGCCAACATATTTTAAAGATATGTCGAATAGCTTTATCAATATTGTTTGGCATAAAACAGAGATGAGTTTAAATGACATTAGTCATCTGATCTTTTGTGGCTATTCATTTCCCAATGCCGATATGCATATAAAGTATCTAATTAAAAGAATTCAAACCAATCGATTAGCTAGATTAAAGATAATTGTGGTTAATAATCATCCAGGCAAGACGCAGGAAAAGATTGCAGAAGAAAAAGAAAGGTATACACGTTTTTTGGGGCCAGGAATTTACTTTACTGACAGCAGTTTTGAGGAGTTTTGCAATCAGCCGGAAAAATTTATAAAATAAAAAGAAGCCACGAATGGCTTCTTTTTATTTTATGATGACTGTTGGCCGAATGCTAATAAATAGATGGCATTATTGTGTTTGGATTCAAACTCTTTTTCAAATTGTTTGAGGTCAGCTAGCTCCTCAGATGATAATGCGGCAAAGTTAACATTATCTGCATGCACAGGAAAACCCCTTTCTATAATGGAATTACTATTACTCTTTCCTATTATAGAAATTGTATGCCGGGTTTTATAGGCGATTGCTGCAATTTAACACATTGCGGATCTTATGCTGAACCATACTTTGAATGGCTGCGCGGGCTGGCTTGAGGTATTGACGCGGATCAAAGTCAGCAGGATTTTGGACAAGGTGTTCTCGGATGGAGGCGGTCATAGCCAGACGCAGGTCGGTGTCAATATTGATTTTACATACTCCAAGCTTTCCTGCTCTGAGCAGCATATCTTCAGGTACGCCTTGTGCGCCTTTAATTTGTCCGCCAAAATCATTGCATTTTCCTACGAACTCAGGTAGTACAGTGGAAGCACCATGCAATACTAATGGGTAGTTAGGGAGAAGTTTGGAAATGGTTTCGAGGCGATCAAAATCCAGTTTGCATTCGCCTTTGAATTTATAAGCGCCATGGCTTGTGCCAATCGCAATAGCCAATGAATCTGCTCCGGTACGCTCGACAAACTCAACAGCTTGGGCAGGATCTGTATATGTAGCGTCTTTGGCGCTGACGTTTACTGCATCTTCAACACCGGCAAGACGTCCAAGTTCTGCTTCAACAACCACTCCACGTTCATGGGCATAGTCAACAACTTTTTTAGTAAGAGCTATATTTTCTTCAAAAGGCAGTTTGGAACCATCAACCATTACTGACGAAAATCCACCGTCTATACAGGATTTGCAAATTTCAAAGTCTTCACCATGATCGAGATGTAAGCAGATAGGTAAACCAGTATCTTCTAGTGCGGCTTCTACCAGTTTGATAAGGTAGATATGTTTAGCATATTTACGGGCACCAGCTGACACCTGAAGAATGAGCGGAGCTTGTTCTTCTTTGGCAGCATCAACAATGCCTTGAATAATCTCCATATTATTGACGTTAAATGCACCTATAGCATATTGTCCCTCATATGCTTTCTGAAACATTTCTTTTGAAGTAACTAGTGGCATAAATATCCCTCCTGAAGTTTTTGAACCATAAATATTATAGCACATTTAGTATACATTATAGCACACTTGGGTTTTGAGCGCCAAGATGGGTTATGAGATTGCTAAGGTCGTTTGGTAAAGGACTCACAATTATGAGTGTTTGCTGTGTAATTGGGTGCGGCAATATTAGTTTTGATGCATGAAGAGCCTGCCGATGCAAGCGATGGGTGGGACCGCCATACAAATCGTCTCCTAATAGGGGACAGCCAATATAGCTTAAATGTACTCGTATTTGATGTGTTCGCCCGGTTTTTAACATAATTTCGAGTAGACAAGCAGTAGCCCAAGAAGTGATTACTCGATAATAGGTAGTTGCTTCCTGGCCGTCAGGACGAATTTCGCGCTCAATAATACTTCCGGGTTTTCGACCAATCGGTGCAGTAATTACTCCCTGAAGATTAGGGGGGGCAGCTGAAGCAATTGCCAGGTACTGTTTTGAAATTTGCTGAGAATTACGATTTAGCATATGCTGAATATCGGGTCGTTTAGCGATCAATACCAGACCTGATGTATTACGGTCTAATCGGTTGACTGGGTGAAAGCCGTTGTTAGCGTTTTGGGTGCTGTAGTAGTAGAGAACGGCATTACCAAGAGTGCCTGAATGTTGACCGGAAGTTGGATGAACCAACATACCGGCAGGCTTATCTACAACCAAAAGCCAATCATCTTCATAAAGAATACTTAAGGGCAAATATTCAGGGATGATAGCGGAATTATTAGGCCAAGATATTGTAATTATGTCTCCGGGATGAGCTAAATCGTTTGCTGCTGCTGGTTGAGCGTTAATGGCAATACTGCCGCTATTTTTTATTTTTCGCCATAAGGTTAATGATAATCCAGCGTGGGCACGAAGAAAATTGGCTACAGGCAGGATAGGACTGGAAGCAGGTACTTTAAATTCAGGCATTTCCGACTCCTCGATATACTATGTATTACTAGTATTCTTATTGTTTTGTAAAAAATCCTCTTAAATCATATATGGAGGCAAAATGCCTCCATAATATGTTTAACTATTATATCATGTTTTGTACCATAGCAATCATCTCTGCAATATGTTCGCGCTCGGTAGCTATTGATTCTTTAATATAATCTCCCATCGGGTTTATGCGCAGTCCATAAAAGTAGCAAAAACGGCGGTGGCGCTGGGTAAGTGCTGGAAGGAGAGATAGAACAAGCAGGCGGTTGCTATAGGATTGCCGCTGTTCGGTGGCAAGGGGATCATTAGCAGCCTGCTTGGTCAAAACTTGAGTTTTCATGACTGTGGCAAAAGTTTCATCATGCAGGCAAATCATGTGAAGAACATCTAAATAAGCTTCCCAATGGTCTTCGGCTATGCTGGTAAGTGTATCGCATATGCTGTCGCTGGCATGCTCTGATGCGTCTACGGCTGTACGCATAAGTTCAAGCTGTTCAGCAGCTTCCTGATGTAGTGTCAGCATGTGCGTAGGGTCAATTGTTTGCGTGCGACGGCTGAAAATTTTTTTCATGGAATATCATCTCCCGGTGTCAAGGCTTATGATATTACCGGCGACCTTTAAATGGAGCAATAAAACGAATCATTTTAATTGGGACATGCAATGAAATTGAACGACGGCAATGTGTACTATTAACAATGATGTAATCACAACCAACATAACAGACAGTACCACAAAAGACAGAGCCGCGGCGGTCAACCATCGCGTCAGTTCCCAGCAGAACTTCATCACCTAAAAAGCAAAGCAGCCGGTCTTTAAAGTTATCACGCTGCATTTTGTAAGCCATGGGATCTTCCATGAAATGATCATCACAGCACATCATATTTTTATCAGGATAGTCGCAGCACATAGTATCTTCCGGGCCATACCAATGAGGATACTTCATTTCCATAAATATTGATGACCTCCTTAATTTACTCAAACAAATATTATTGTATATATCGGTTTCTACTTCAATATATGAAGTGCAAAAACATAATGTTACAGCCGTTAACAATTTCAGAAATAAAGAATATCTGAGTTAATAACGGTAATTTTTAACATAAAATAAAGGAATATGAATGTTGAGCAGGGAAAAAAGTAATAGGCAGCGAATATAAAGCTATTCTGAATTTAGGTAGGTGAAACTTCAGGCAATGGAGTTTATGAAAAACAGTAATATTATTATCCTCGGCTTTTTAGTGTGGCTCTTTATTGCGCCACGCGTGAGCAGCCCACGCTATAGTGAACTATTTTTAGCCTATATGACAGCGCTTTTATTCAGTCTTATTGCCAGCTCGGAAATTATGATGATAAAGCCAGTCGCTTTCTTCTTTACGTTAGGTGGAGTACTGGCTTTTTGTTATGTTGTTATGCGCAAAACAATTAGAATAACAATTCGTAAATAAGGAGGCGAACCGATGGCTTCGCAGTCGCAGTCTAATAAGACAACTTCCAAACGAGACAGAGAACGCAATTCCGGCAATGAACGGGCTGAGGTCCGGTATTTTAAAGGTGAGGATCAATTTGAACGCTGGCGTAAAGAGTTTATTCAATATCAGGATAATGAACTCCAGTTGGCGGCTGTCAGCAAGTTTAGTTATGAACCGGCAAACTATGAAGCATTACTTGTGCCAGATCCATTTGCGGAGCTGGTTTTAACAGATTATAGTTATCTTATCGAGAAAGCTGTGACCAAAGCAGAAGAGAGTTTTGTCTACCCGCTAGGGGTTAGGGTTGCTATAATAGTTTCATTGTTAGTTATATTGGTTGTTTTTTTTAGTCCGATTGTACTTTTACTTACTGCAGCAATGGGAGCAGCAGCGGCTGTTTCCTTATATTTTACAAGTAAGGAAAGAGAAAATGCTATTTTAAATGCTGAGCAAGAAGCCAGAGACGAAATTGCACGGCGTAATGAGCAAGAACGACTCGCCTATGACGAAAAAAAACAGCAGCATGAATTAAAAGAGACCGCCAGAATTGCACTTGTACAACAACTGCAGACAGGCGAGCCCAGTGCAGTGAGATCTAGACTTGACGAGGTTTTAAATAAGCTGAAATTTCCGGTAGTTATTGAAGTAGATGTTGATTTTTATGCGGATATTCCGCTAATTAAGGTGTGGCTGCCGTCCAAGGCAGTTATTCCTAAACAGACCTGCGAAATGTTGCCATCTGGTCGGCTCCAGTTCCAAGATAAAGATACCCGGGTGTTTAATAAACAGTTCTTTGAACTCTCTGGTGCGCTTATCTTACAAGTAGTAACCACTGTGTTGGCTAATATTCCATCCTTCAAGGAAGCCTATGCGGCTGGTATTATGAAAAATGAACTTACAGATGATTGTATTTTGGCTGTAAAAGCATCAAAAGAGACTATTGATGTCATCACACGCTCCAGCAATGCGATTGCGGCTTTGCAGGCTCTGGAAGCTGTGTATGAATGTGATACTTCCTTATCGCTTTATCCTGTAGATATGTTATGTCCGCCAGAGTGGGAAGATGTAGATCCTCAAAAAATGAGAAGTCTAAAAGTTCGCATGTTTAAATAGGAATGTGCACAAACTAAAAAGAATTTATTAAAAAGTTTTGCAAGTAAAAGGAATTACAATTTTTGCGGAGAATAATTATCCCTATAATGGTTGGTAATGAATGTTAAAAAATTTGTAGGGGGAATGTTCAATGAAAATTGCTGATTTAGTACAAAGTGCTGATTGGAAAGCCGAAAAACATGTACCAGTAATTGAGGCACCTGATAAAGTTAAGGCTGGCGAAAAGGCAAGTGTTGAGGTTTGTGTCGGTAAAGAAATTGCCCATCCTAATACTACAGAACATCATATTCGTTGGATAAAAATATATTTTAAGCCTGAGAATGCTAAATTCGCTTTTGAGGTTGCTAATTTTGAATTTACAGCTCATGGTGAATCCACAGAGGGTGCGAATAAAGGTCCGGTTTATACTGAGCCAGTTGGAAAAGCAGTGGTTAAGCTTAGCAGTTCCGGTACATTAATTGCAGAAGCTTACTGTAACATCCATGGCTTATGGGAAGGTTATAAGAATATTACTGTAGAATAATTTAATAGGGCGCTCTTAAGCCAGGGGCTAACCCCTTGGCTTTTTTGTATTACTGGGAAGTATGCTAGTTTTCGGAGTGCTCTAGTGTGAATCTCATATGGGTGGGTGGATACAATGGGAGAGTATACTACTAAACAATATAATGTAAAAGACATTGTTCCTGGTATGACTATCGGCAAACCTGTTGTGGGTGTAAATGGCAGAGTAATCTTGGGAGAAGGTATAATTCTTTCAGAGCGAATTATTGACCAATTAGCTAATTGGGGTATTCATACAATTGATATACAGGAACTTAACCAAACCGTTACTGCACATGTGAAAGAGCTTGAGTGTTATGCTAAAAAGACTCAGAATAATTACGAAAAAAGCTTGGAGTCCTTAAAAACATATTTTGAGCAAACCAGGCGATACAAAAAGATTTCTGTTGCATCAATGCGCGAGTTGTCAAGCAAATCAATTGAGCAGATGGTAAACACTCCAGGGATAATTTCTTTTTTACTTATGCTGGAACGGAAAGATGATTATACTTTTCATCATTCCCTCAATGTTGCCATATTGTCAGGTGTATTGGGAAAATGGCTTGGAGTTGGCGGTCAAGATTTAAAAGACCTAATATTTGCCGGGTTATTGCATGATACCGGCAAGACCATGGTAGATATTGATATATTAAATAAGCCAACTAAACTATCGAAGAAAGAATTTGAAATTGTACGCTACCATCCCATTCTTGGTTATGAGCTTTTGCGGGAAACTCAAGATTTACCGGAAGCTGTACGCCTTGGGGTATTGCAACATCATGAGCGAATGGACGGCAGTGGCTATCCGCTAAGCCTCTCTGGTGGACAAATTCATTATTTTGCTAAGATAATTGCAATTGTTGATATTTATGATGCAATGACGTCTGACCGAGTATATCAGACCAAGCTTGATCCTTTTAGTGTTATTGAAACACTGGCCAGCGAGATGTTTGGCAAGATTGATGCGGAATTTTGCACTATATTTTTACAGAACATCAGTAATTATCTAACCGGGAAATTCATGCGGTTAAGCGATGGCCGTATAGCCGAAGTAGTATATTATGATAATGTTGCTTACAGACGTCCGATTGTGCGAACAGATGATAATGAATTTATTGATCTGAATAAAAATAAAGCGTTGGAGATTAGCGAAGTAATAGATGTCTGATTGTTCAATCAATTAAACAATGCTATAATATAGACAAGCAGTCAGGGAGCACTACATATCATTTGCCGGGGAGGTTGGTATGTATGCAGAAACTACTATTGGTCTTAGCTTGTTGTTCAATCGTTTGGAATTACGACATACCCCAGCGCTATAGTCGTTATGAAAAAGGCCAAGTGATCTATGGACGACGTATGGTTAGGTTGCTTTTACTGAAGGTGGCAAGGAGCATTGGTTCGAAATTTGCCCGATGTTTAACGCTTTTGCTCCTGTTTTCAGTATGGGTTTTCCTATCGTGCTACTTTCTTGCCATTAGTGCGGCATTCTCAACAATTGGTCTTAAAGTGGTAGCATTACTTGCCGCTATTTTGGGAACAATTGCATTGTGGCAGGACATGGCAGGTGCTTACCTGAATTTTACCGAATGGTGTTATAATCAGGAAGATAGTATTATTGGGGTTACCAAAGGCTGTTGGGAGATTATCCTTGCAGGCTTAATTTTTATCAACATATATGTTGTAAAGTAAAAAAAATGAGCATTTTGTCCACGGGTAGAAGGATATTGTGTTTATATGGAGAATATAAACTGCCATGCTAAATTATATGCTGCATAACAAAGGGGGATAGGCATGGCACTAATTGTAAAAAAATTTGGCGGAAGCTCAGTAGCTACCCCGGAAAAAATTATAGCGGTTGCCACGCGGGTTTTGCGGGAAAAGAATCCTGACGATAAAATTGTCGTTGTAGTTTCAGCAATGGGAGATACTACCGATGATTTGATTAACTTAGCGAAAGCGATTACCAGTGAGACCAGCGGGCGCGAGATGGATATGCTGCTCGCAACTGGTGAGCAAGTTTCCATTGCGCTGTTAGCCATGGCATTTACGAAGTTAGGTCATGAAGCAATATCCATGACCGGTTTTCAGGCTGGATTTACTACTAATGAGATTTTTAACAAAGCAAAGATTATTGGTATTAATGCCGATAGGGTTAGGAAGGAACTTGATGCCGGGAAAATTGTTGTGGTAGCAGGTTTTCAAGGCTTGACCCCAAATGGAGATATTACAACACTTGGCCGCGGGGGCTCTGATACCACCGCAGTAGCAATGGCTGCCGGGCTCAAAGCCGATCATTGCGAAATTTACACTGATGTTGATGGAATTTATTCTTCTGATCCCAGAGTTGTTCCTAAAGCAAGACGCATGAAAGAAATTACGTATAATGAAATGCTGGAAATGGCTCGTCTTGGTGCGGGTGTAATGCATCCCCGTTCAGTAGAACTCGGTATGCATTACAATATGCCTATTCATGTTCGTTCCACATTTACACAGGAACCAGGTACATTTATCAGGGAGGAATATACGATGGAAGAAAAAGAGTTTGTTATTCGCGGTGTAACCCATGATACCAATGTTGCTAAAATTGCTGTGCTGGGTGTGGCTGATCAGCCTGGTGTTGCATATAAGATTTTCTCTAAACTGGCAGAAGCCAATGTTGATGTAGATATGATTGTACAAAGTGTTCGTACTGCCGATAAGAACATTATTGATATGGTATTTACTATTGCCCAGGGAGATGTTCCACCAGCTAAGAAGATTTTAGAAAATCTTAAAGATGAAATGGAGTTTAGTGGTCTGGTGATTGATGAAGAGGTAGCCAAAGTATCGGTAGTTGGTGCCGGTATGCTGGGTAACCCAGGAATTGCCGCCGCCACTTTTGGTGCATTAGCTGATGCCGGTATTAATATTGCTGTGATTAGTACTTCGGAAATTAGTATCTCATGTTTAATTGCAGCCGATAAAGCAAAAGAAGCTGTAAATGCAATTCACGCCCGCTTTTTTCCAGGCTAAGTGAAGCGTTATATAACGTGTTTTGTAAAAGCTAGTGGTTAATGCTATTATTCATAAGTTGTAATAAATACAAGCGTCCCGTTATACGGGGCGCTTCATTTATTTACCAGAGAAATCAAGAGTAAACCATAAAGGTATTATGTAAAATTGAGCGAATAATACTAGCATAAAACAGTGAGTCAAGAATAGGCGGTCCGGCAAAATTTTGAGTAAGAACATGGCTCATTAGACATGAGGAAACGTGGACACTCATGGCAAAAAAGCCGGCTCTTCTCAAAAGTATGCTAGATTGTCTGTGGCTGACAAATTGTTTTAATTTGATAGCAAAAAAAATGAGGAGGGCCTATTGTGAAAAAGAAACTGCTGACTATTGCTGTAATGACTGCTCTCACTGTCTCAACTGCTTCCGTGTATGCTGCTGCTCCTACATTTTCCGGTGACGCGAACATTGAGTACCGTAATCAAGATGGTGGCGGTGATTACCTCACTAATCGTATACGCCTCAATGTGGATTCTCAAATTGACGATACTTTCTATATTCATGGACGTATGAGAATGGATAATGACTTAAGAAACGGAAATGCGGACAACAAAACTTCCTTTGATCAGGCGTACCTTGGAGCCAAAGTAGGCCAAGTAGATGTAAGAGCCGGCAAACAATCACTTGCTATTGGTAAAGGTCTTCTAATGGATGATGACAAGTTTACCGGTGCCCATCTTGCAACTGTTGTTGAAGGCGTTAAGCTTAATGGTTTTACTGGTAAAGACCCAGCCAATGTTAATACTTCCTATGGTGATGTGAGTACAACTTGGGGTAATGTGAATGTGGGTGCAACTTACCTGTATGAAGGTGATCATTATTATGCTGTTAATGCCGACACCAAACTTACAGACAACGTAGTTTTGAATGTTGAATACGCAAAAAACAGCACTACTGAAAAAAATGGTTACTTGGCTGAAGTCGTTGTTGGTAATGCTGTTAAAAAAGGCGATATGAAATATTCGCTATCCTACCGTGACATTGATGCTAGTGCAATTCCAGACTTCACCACTGACGGTTGGTACAAAGATTCTAAAGGCTTCCGTATAAAAGGCGCATACAAAGTATCTGATGCTGCGACTTTAACTGCTTACCAAGATCTTGGCGAAGCGCAAAATGGCGATGATCACAAACGTACTAACGTAGAATTCGCAGTAACTTTTTAAGTAAATATTTCTTTTAAAACGCGGCTCAATATAATTGAGCCGCGTTTTGTAATACGGTGTGTTTCTTAGATAATTTTACAAGGAATTTATTATTCAATAACAGGCAACCTATAAACAGGCACCAAAATATTTGTATTTGGGAGGTTTTGCGTAATGTCAAGGACTAAAAAGATTTTGAATCCTGCGGCGCAAAGTGCCCTTGATCGTCTGAAGGAAGAAACGGCTGCTGAAATTGGGTTAAAAGATTACAAAAATACGTACAAAGGGGCGCTAACTTCGGCTGATAATGGTCGAGTTGGGGGACAGATGGTACGTAAGATGATTGCAGCCAGCGAAAATCAATTTGGTGGGCAAAGTACAAAGTAAGTAGCAGCATTTTGACAGAAAAATAATGTTGCTGACCAACAACGAAGCAGGCGCAAGCCTGCTTTTTCTGCTAAAAAAACTAATTTTTAGTAAATTCGTAAAGGAGAAATAATGCTATAGCCAGAATAAGTACATAATATATTGTATATTATAGCTTTTTAGCATATTCAGTATATAGTAAACATTTAAGAAGGAGGGCATTGTGAAAATAGCACTTATAAAGAACTTATCTTGCCATGTTGGCGAACAAGTGACCATACAAGGCTGGATTTACAATCAACGCTCTTCCGGCAAAATTTCTTTTCTCATCATCAGGGATGGTTCTGGGTTAATGCAAGGGGTTGTTGTTAAACAGGAAGTGGGTGAAACCCTTTTTGCCGAAGCTAAGAGCTTAACCCAGGAAAGCGCCGTCAAAGTTACTGGTTTAGTACGTGAGGAAGCACGTTCAGTTGGCGGCTATGAGATGCAAGTCACTAATTTAGAGGTTGTCAGTATTGCCGAAGATTATCCGATCACTCATAAAGAACATGGTGTGGATTTTCTGGCAGAACATCGTCATCTCTGGATTCGTACTCCGCGGCAGGCGGCTATTTTACGTATCCGTTCCGAGATTGAGCATGCACTCAGAAACTTTTTTTATGAACGCGATTTTGTCTTAGCTGACGCTCCGATTATTACGCCGGCTGCCTGTGAAGGGACAACCAATTTATTTGAACTTGATTACCATGGTGAAAAAGGTTATTTGTCGCAAAGCGGTCAGTTATATAGCGAAGCCAATGCTATGGCGCTTGGGCGTATTTATTGTTTCGGTCCGACCTTTCGGGCTGAAAAATCCAAGACGCGCCGTCATTTGCTGGAGTTTTGGATGATCGAAGCCGAGATGGCCTACTTTGACCTTGAAGATAACATGAAAATCCAAGAAGAAATGCTGGGATATGTTGTTCAACGTGTTTTGGAAAAATGTTCAAATGATCTCAAAACATTGGAACGGGATGTTGAGAAGCTCAAAGCGATTAAGCTGCCGTTTCCGCGTATCAGTTATACTGAGGCTGTTGAAATCCTCAAGCAGGCAGGTGAGGAATTTACCTGGGGAGATGATTTTGGCGCACCGCATGAAACAATCATTTCCAACCATTTTAATTCACCTGTATTTGTACATCGTTATCCAACTGCCATTAAAGCTTTTTATATGAAACCAGATCCTGATAATCCTGAGGTAGTATTGGGAGCTGACTTGTTAGCACCTGAGGGTTATGGTGAAGTCATCGGCGGAGGTCAACGCATTGATGATTTGGACTTATTGAAACAGCGGATTGCTGAGCATAAACTGCCACAAGACGCATTTGAATGGTATCTTGATTTAAGACGGTTTGGTACAGTACCACATTCCGGATTTGGTCTTGGTCTTGAACGGACTGTTGCCTGGTTATGTGGTCTTGAGCACATTCGCGAAACCATTCCATTTCCGCGAATGCTGCATAAAATGTATCCTTGATTTAAAAAAATAGGGGGAGATTCGTATGACAGTAAGTCTTGCCGCAACACATGCAAAGGGTAAATTTGCAGTTGACAAAATCTTTGGAGCTTCCGCAGCTGCCAATAAAGATGCTGCTCAATATGGAAAAGATAAGGTTGTCAACGCAACTATTGGTGCAATCTTAGATGATAAGGAAACTTTGGTATGTTTGCCCACTGTTGAAAAAATATACCGCAATCTGCCGATCAATGAAGTTATTAATTATGCGCCTATTGCCGGTTTGCCTGATTTTTTGGAGGCTGCTACTAATTTGTCTTTTGGCGATAACCGTCCGGAAGCTTATACTAGTGCAGTTGCTACATCTGGTGGTTCAGGCGTACTTCACCATACTATTGCCAATTACACCGAGATTGGTGATACACTGCTGACTTCTGACTGGTATTGGGGGCCATATAAAGTATTATGCCAGGATGCTTTGCGCAAACTTGATACATACACGTTGTTTGATGAGAAACAAAACTTTAATATTAAATCATTTGAAAGCAAAGTCACAGAATTATTGGCTAAACAGAATAATCTGGTAGCCATTATTAATACTCCGGCCCATAACCCAACCGGTTTTAGCTTGAGCGACAGTGACTGGGACAGTGTACTTGATGTCGTAAAAGCTGCCGCCAAAGATCAGTCCAAACGACTGGTTCTCTTGGTTGACATTGCCTATATTGATTATGCCGGCGAGAAAAATGAGTGCCGCACATTCATGAAAAAGTTCAGTAATCTTCCCGATAATGTTCTTATCATTCTGGCATTTAGCATGTCTAAAAGCTATACTATGTATGGACAGCGTACCGGTGCGATGATTGGCGTTTCCTCGAATAAAGACGTCATCAAGGAATTCGCCGATATTAACCAGTTCACCAGCCGGGCTACCTGGTCGAACATCAATCGTGGTGTGATGCATATGTTAGCTACTATTTATAATGACAAAGCTATCATGTCACAAGTAGAAAAGGAGCGTAGCGAATACTATGCTCTCATCCGGGAGCGTTCTAATATCTTTGTGCGTGAGGCTAAAGCCGCTAATCTTCATATGCTGCCTTATATAGCTGGTTTCTTTATTACTGTACCGGCCAATAACCCGGATGCTGTATGTGATAAACTGCATGAGGATCATATTTTTGCTGTGCCGCTGGCTAAAGGTATCCGGATTGCCGTATGTGCCGTTTCCTCTGCAAAAATGACCGGTATGGCCGCTAAAATGGCTCAGGCAATGGCAGCCGTAGACAAGTAAAACTTATTAGCAAATGAAATTAACGAGATTGCTTCAACTCTGCCAGAGTTCTGAGGGCAATCTCGTTGTTTTTAATTTCCATTACTGTCGTGGTCAGGTTTGGGAAATACTAGTTACAGGGAGGCTGATATCAATGCGTTGCTATGAAAATAACCTCAACTCTGTACTAAAGTTTCCCCGGGCCGCTTTTTGGATTGTCCATATTCTAGGATCGTTGTTTTTTGTATCACTTGGTTTGAGATTGGCACTTAGAAAGGCACCATTACCGATTATTGCTTATCGTTTAATAAAAATGCTGCGGTAGGTGCGAGCAGTAAAGAAACCTAGTAACAGCTTGCGTTGTTACTAGGTTTCTTTGTATTGTGCGCCAAGGAAGGAAATTAGGCCAAGATGGTTGAATATTTTTACTATATAATTAATAATTTAGCAATGAAGCTGTAGTTTTGCATTTTGTAAAATGGGGGGCCGTCTAAGTGTCTAATAAAGTTCATATTACCTACTCTAATGGCCGCATTTGTGAATATGCGCAAGGTGTTACGCTATTGGAGCTTAGCCGTAATGAGGCGCATCGGTATATAACACCGGTAGTGGCAGCAAAAGTGAATAATGAAATTAAAGATTTGCAAAGTGTAGTGAAGCAAGACAGTAAAATAGATTTTATCGATCTCCACAGCAGTGACGGAATGAAAGTTTATCAACGAAGTATGACATTAGTTATGATTGCTGCCGCTCAGGAATTGTTTCCTGGGTGTGAAATTACAGTGGAACATTCTTTGAGCAAAGGATTGTATTGTGAATTGCACCATGGGCGTGATATAACACCTGAGGATGTTGAGCAGCTTGAACTTAAGATGCGGCAAATTATCACGGAAGACCGCTCAATTGAGCGCAAAATATTGCCGAGAAGTGAGGCGATTGAGCTTTTTAAAGCAGCCGAACGTATGGAAAAGGTTAGCTTGCTGGAACATCTTAGTCGCGAAACGGTCAGCCTTTACTATTGTGGGCAGGTGTATGACTATTTGTATGGAACAATGGTGCCTTCGACCGGTTATTTAAAGATTTTTGAATTAAAAAATTATCCACCAGGAATTATCTTACGGTTACCAGAAAAAGAGGCTCCTGATAAATTACCGCAATTTAGCGAAAATCCCAAGCTGTTTAAAGTATTTCAGGAAGCAGCTGAATGGGGAAATATACTGCGGTGCGGCTATGTGGCTACCTTGAACGAACGCACGAAAACCGGAGGTATTGGTGATATTATCCGGGTAGCAGAAGCACTGCATGAAAAAAAACTTGCAGAAATAGCGGATTTTATAGCTTCCCATCGCAATGAGGTGCGGGTAATATTAGTAGCCGGGCCGTCTTCTTCCGGCAAAACCACATTTGCCCAACGGCTTAATATTCAGCTAAGGGTTAATGGTGTGTGGCCTGTGCCGATTTCTTTGGATGATTACTTTGTAGATCGAGATAGAACTCCTATTGATGAAAATGGAGAATATGACTTTGAGGCAATTGAAGCCGTTGATTTATCACTATTTAATGCTCATTTGGCCAGGATATTAGCTGGGGAAGAAGTTGAAATGCCAACCTATAATTTTATGATAGGCAAGAGAGAGTACCGGGGGCATCGAATTAAAGTAGATAAAGGGCAACCGTTAATCATTGAAGGTATTCATGGTCTTAATGAACGCTTGACCAGCTCAGTTCCCCGGCATTGCAAAATAAAGATTTATATCAGCGCATTAACTCAATTATCTATCGACAGCCATAATCGCATACCGACAACTGATGCCCGCCTTATTCGCCGAATTGTTCGTGACAGTCAATTTCGTTCGCATGATGCCCTAATGACGCTAAAAATGTGGAATTCTGTACGCAGAGGCGAGGAACGCAATATTTTTCCTTTTCAGGAGCAAGCTGATCTGATGTTTAATTCTGCGCTTATTTATGAATTGGCAGTCCTAAAAAAATATGCTGAGCCTTTGTTGCAGAAAGTCACTAACCAAGATCCGGAGTTTTCGGAAGCCAAACGGTTGCTGAATTTCCTGGAATACTTTGATTCAGTAGAAGATGATGAAATTCCGCATAATTCAATACTGCGCGAGTTTATTGGTAAATCATGTTTTTTTGAAAAATAGTAAATGAGGAAAAAACCTGTTTAATCCGGTGAGGATTAGACAGGTTTTTTATTGGTATTTATTTTCTGTTAGCTTCAAAAAACTTAAGCGCTACATCCGGGAATACTGCATAAGACAATACGTCTTCAGTTGAAGCATTGGGGTAGCCTTTTTCAGCTAATTGCTGACGCAAAGCTTCCATTTGTGGTTGAATGTCATCGGCCGGCCGATGGGTAATAAGCTCGTCATCACCGACTAACATCTTTAAAAATTCCGGATCAATAGGGGCTGGAGTACGGCCATATTTGCCGCGGGCTAAGTCCTTGATTTCCCGGGGAACGACTTTATAGCGGCCCAGCATAACATTAAAGGCGGCCATGGAACCGACAATTTGGCTTGTTGGTGTGACAAGCGGCGGATAACCTAGTTCCGCCCGGACTTTCGGCATCTCTTCAACAAGCTCAGGGAATTTTTCAGCCATACCTTGCTCTTTCATTTGATTTAGGAGATTGGAGAGCATGCCGCCAGGAATCTGGAAGGACAGAACTTTAGTATCGATTTCGATATTGGTATTAAGGTGGAAGGTTTCGGCAAGTTGTTTTTTGATGCCTCTAAAATGATCGGCAATTGGAAATAGCTTTTCTTTGCTCAGGCCGGTATCACGCTCATGACCTTCCAAAGCGGCAATCATGGCTTCAGTAGCCGGTTGCGAGGAGGCTAGGGCAAAGGGAGAGAGAGCACAGTCAATAATGTCAACACCGGCCTCGATTGCTTTTAAATAGGTCATGGAAGCCATACCGCTAGTGTAGTGGGTATGTAAATGAATGGGGACACTGATTTCGGATTTAAGTATTTTTACGAGCTCATAGGCTTTATAAGGAGCAAGCAGACCAGCCATGTCTTTAATACAGATGGAATCGGCACCTAAGCTGACAAGATCTTTGGCCACGCTAAGAAAGGATTCGTTATTATGATAAGGGCTGATGGTGTAAACAAACGAACCTTCAACATGAGCACCGGCAGCTTTGGCAGCTCGCATGGAAACTTCCATATTGCGAACATCGTTAAGCGCATCAAAAATCCGGATAACACCTACGCCATTATCAACAGCACGATTAACAAACTCGCGAACAACATCATCGGCATAGTGATTGTAGCCTAGCACATTTTGACCGCGCAGCAGCATTTGAATAGGAGTTTTCTTCAGATGCTGCTTAAGTATACGCAGGCGCTCCCAGGGATCTTCATTTAAGAAACGGAGGCAGCTGTCAAAAGTAGCTCCACCCCAAGCTTCAATTGAGAAATAACCAATTTCATCAAGTTGCTCTAAAATAGGAAGCATGTCAGATGTGCGCATCCGTGTGGCCGCTAATGACTGATGGCCGTCGCGCAAGACAGTTTCTGTTATTTTTACTGGCTGTGTCATGCAAACCCTCCTCAATTAACTAAAATGTTTGAATAATTAAATTTTAATCGGTATTGCACATTTTTGCCAGTGTTTTTTCGAAAAAAAATATTGTATACACGAAATAAAGTTATAAATTTTTCTATGAAGACGGGGCTGTTGCAATTCAACTGAATACAAGTGGACGGTATGTCCTTTTGTCATGACACAAAAGGACCAAAAAGTCTAGGCCTGAAGCCTCCAAAAGCTGAAAAGCCGGGCAGTATTCCTAAAATTCGTAAACTCGCTGCGCTCAAACAGTACGAATTTCTTAACGGAATACCACCCGGCTTTTCTCCTAGGGAACGCTTTTTCCGACAATGGCCAAGGGTTACGAGAGTTGCGAAGGGAGCCGTTGATAGTACGGAGGTACATTACTTAGCGCGACAACCCATTTCTCCATTTATCCGATGATTAAGGTCCAGGTGGAGTAAAAACCCCATCTGAACCTCAGTTCTCATCAATATTATTCTTTTATATCAGAGGCAAGTTTACGAGCCAGAATAGTCGCAATTTTGCTGGTGCCGGTCATGGTTGGCATACCGTTGTAATGTCCAAGTTTGGTTAGAATAGAATACACTTGCGGATTCTCGACCGGTGTATGGGCAGGCGCAGAGTTGCCATAGTCATTAACATGCTTGGTACCTTCTTCGGGAGGAAGTAGGCGCCCTGGGCCGCCTACACAGCCGCCTTTACATGCCATGCCTTCAATAAAATTCGCTTGCAATTTTCCGGCTCGGATTTCTTCCAAGAGTTTTGTGCAGTCAGGTATACCGTCAACTTTAATTGGGTTAAACTTTTCGGCGCGGCGAGGGATTAATTTTTCCAGGGTAGTACCTACTGCGGCGCTGACACCACCGGTGCGGGCATAAACTCTTCCTCCCCAGGAGGCCACTGGATTTTCTTCATCAGGTTCTGCTGCCGGGTCAACATCAGCTGCTTCAAAAATAGTCTCCAGTTCTTGAAAAGTGAGGACAAAATCAATAGCACCTTTGAGATCAGGTAATTGTGCTTCCGATTTTTTAGCAAGACAAGGGCCGATAAACACTACTTTGGCATCTGGCTCCAGTTCTTTAATTACCCTACCAGAAGCAATCATGGGAGATACTGAAGGAGAAATATGTCCCATTAAGTCCGGGAATTTATTTTCAATTAACTTAATCCAAACAGGACAGCAGCAGCTGGTAATTAAAAAGTCATGCTCATCTTTTACATGTTCATCATACTCAAAAGCTTCTTTTATCGTGATGAGGTCGGCATATAGTGCTGTCTCCACCATTTCACTGAACCCTAATTTAAGCAGTGCACTACGCAGCTTGCCGGCAGTTACCGCTGGTCCAAACTGACCGGCAAAAGCGGGGGCAACAGAGGCATACACTTTATGGGTATTTTGACGAAGTAAATTAATCAGCGGAACAAATTGGGACTTTTCGGTTAAGTTGCCAAACTCACAGGTGTTAATGCAATAACCATCATTGGCGCATTTGTTTTTATCAATAGAAGGGCGCCCCAACTCATCGCGTGTAATCGCGCCAAGCGGACAGCCTTTTTCGCAGGCGGAAGACTGACAATCTTCACAGATCTCGGGGCTGGCAATAGCTACAGATTCGCTGCCCATGCCCATAAGCGCTTCCTCATCATATTCATTAATTATTTCTTCCGAATTATTAGGCTCCAATCCCATGGCAATGCGGATTTGATTGGCAACAAGGCGGCGGGTTGGTTTATCTTCAAATTCTTGCTGCACTAAACGGCAAAGTTCTTCTTTACGTTCAAATAAATTGCCTGCCCAGGCGGCTTTGGCTACTTGATAAAGGATTCTGGGGCGGATATTGAGATCGGGAGGAGTAGTTTTTTTCATATGTATCACCTATCCAATTCATAGTTATAAGTAAATAATTTAACATTTTTTGTCGAAATCCTGTAATAGTTTATGCAGGATTTTAGAAAAATAACTAAGACTAGGTGGTTTCAATTTTGGCAAAATTGAATTGTGCGGTGTTAATGGGAATTTTGGCGGAAAGCATAAACTTGCTACGGGTGTAATGAGGTGAATCATGGAAAAGGTTTGTCCACTGTGCAACGCCTTACAAACAACTACGGAGAAATGTCCGAGATGTGGGGCCTTATTAGTTGATAGCGGTGCTCTTAACAGTTATCTGGGACCATACAGTCCGTACATGAATAGTGACGAATTGCCTTTTGGAGCCAAGGATTACTGTGTACATCTCCTGCATTGTCCAATATGCGCACATGATACAAGACATTCAGTATCCTTGGTGCCAATGTAAAGCATAAGAATTGGAAAAAGATAAATACTATTATAAATGAGACTTGATTCAGAGGGGGGTAACCCCAACTGAATCTTAGTCGAATTATCCTAACGTCTAGCCGTTCGCCTGTGCCCGTAGGGGTATTACTCCCGCCTACATAAGTAAGCCTTGGGTCCCAAGACCCTTAGAGCGAACTTATTTCGAATTTTACAACCTGTTCCTTGGCCGTTAAAGACAGAGATTACAGGTTGTTAATGAGATGAGGACGGGAGTATTAGAACGGGTTAGTCACCGGATAAAACCCGGCTAGTTTCTAGCCGCTGGTTGAAACACGGGTGATAGTTGCCCAGGCAACAAAAGCGAATGTCCAATCTGTGGCTAAAAAAACGAAGGAGTGATACTATGTCAAACCCAATTGTTAAATGCAGTGTTGATCAATGTACTCACTATATGCCTGGTGACCAGTGTATGGCTGCCAAAATCAGTGTTTATAATGATGAGATGAAAGGAAATGCGGGTACGTCTCAAGATACTTTGTGTAAAGCTTTTCATCACCGTAAAACAATGGGAGATATGGTTGGGGCTTTCCATAACGCTAATATTGGCGGAACTATGTCGGCTGCTTTTTTAGAAGGGACGCAAATTACTCCTGCTGTAGAATGTTTTGTGAATAAGTGCAAACACTGGGATAACGGAAATTATTGCAGTGCCGAACATATTCATGTTGCCGGTACCAATGCATCGAAAACAGCAGATACTGATTGTGAAACCTTTGCAAACAAATAAGCAACCATGTTTTGATAAGGCAGAAAATGCCGGAGCAATTAGCTCCGGCATTTTCTGTTAATGCTGGTGGTGACACCCACAATCACAGTGTTCATCATGGTCAACTATTTTAACACAGTCAAGCTGTGTTTTAACCTGTCCTTTTATATGTTCAATATATTGGCGGCGAAGTTCGGCCTGTTCAGTTCGTTCGTCTTCAGTAAGACTTGCCTCCCGGCTTTTTTTTGCCAAGGTATTTATTCTGGCGATTACTTCAGGTGTTATCATACATTATCCCTCACTTTGCATTAATGTTATATAACTGCGGTTATAAGCGAAATGCGTTTTTTTCTAAATAACCAGACAGCAAAAATTCTACTTTAAAAAATAGTAGCAAATTATTGACAAAGATGCAAGAGCCAATCAAAATAACAACAAAGATAGGTAATATTCTAACTAATGTAAGGGAGGGTGATCTATATGAATAAATGGCGTTGTAATGTGTGTGGATACATACATGAAGGGAAAGAGCCACCTGCCCAATGCCCGGTTTGCGGAGTTGGGGCGGAGGAATTTTCTTTATATACAGAAGTGGAAGAAAACCAAAAACTTGCGAAGCGGTGGAAGTGTACGGTCTGTGACTATATTCATACAGGCGATGAGCCGCCGGATAAGTGTCCTCTTTGCGGTGTAGGTTCTGAATCATTTATTTTACTCCTTGATGAGACGGTAGAGATCGCTGCCGAAGCCGTGCTTGACGCTGGACTTGAGACCGCCAATGCAGCTTTGGATAAGATAACCTATGGACTGTATGTAGTCAGTTCTGTTAATGAGGATAAATATAACGGGCAATGCTGCAATACTTTGTTTCAACTGACAAGTAAGCCCTTGAGAGTAGCTGTATGCCTTAATAAAAACAATCTTACACATGAATATGTTATGAAGAGCGGTATATTTACCATTTCTATGCTGGCTACTGATCAATGCGAAACTGTCCGGCAATTTGGCTATCGGTCTGGCCGGACTACCGATAAATTTTCCGGAGTAGAAACTATTCTTGGAAAAAATGGCTGTCCAATTCTCAAAAAGTGTCTCGCCTATATTGAGGCGCGTGTTTTGCGGGATAAAATAGTAGATGTTGGCACGCATACGTTATTTGTCGCAGATGTTACTGCAGGGAGAACGGTAGCAAACCAGGAGGCACTTACATATAGTTTGTATAGGAGCTCTAAATCTTAACGCAAATACTAGCGTGAGGGTGATAGCATTGTATGAGTTAATCATTATCGGCGGAGGTCCTGCCGGCATGACCGCTGCCGTGTACACGGCACGTAAAAGACTAAAAGCGCTTATATTGACAAAAGAATTTGGCGGCCAGCCTATGTGGACTATGGATATCGAGAATTATATGGGGTATCAATTTGTTACTGGGCCTGAACTTATGGAAAAATTTGATGAGCAGGTTAGAAAATATCCTATTGAAATAAAATTTGAGGAGGTTATTGGATTAGGCCATAATACGGATGGAACCTTTAGTGTGCTAAGTGATTGCGGCGAGTATCAAGCCCAATCCGTTATCATTGCTTCAGGCAAACGGCCACGTTGCTTGGAGGTGCCGGGAGAAAAAGAGTTTACAGGACGGGGGGTAAGCTATTGCGCTACTTGTGACGGCCCTTTGTTCGCCAATAAAGATGTAGCTGTAATTGGCGGTGGGAGTTCGGCCTTGCAAGCGGCTATTGAACTTAGTGGTATAGCGACAAAAGTTTATCTGATATCTTTAGGTGGTTATACGGCGGAACCTATCATAATTGAAAAGCTTAAAAAACTTACCCAACCGGTTAGTGAATTTATCGGCTATACTACAACTGAAATAATAGGATCGAATGTAGTAGAGAAAGTGATTCTTATTAAGAATGATACAAAAGAACAGATTGAACTGGCGGTGCAAGGCATTTTTGTAGAAATTGGCCTATCGCCTAACACGGAATATTGTCAGGGTCTTTTGGAATTTAATGAATATCGGGAGGTTATTACCGACTGCCGTACACGAACCGTTATTCCCGGTCTTTTTGCAGCCGGTGATGCAACTAATGGCCCTGACAAGCAGATTGTTATTGCGGCCGGTGATGGTGCCAAGGCCGCTATGGTTGCCTATGAATATCTGTTGCATAAAGTAGATTTAGCTTCAGGATAAACGGTTGTAAAACTATATTTACAACCAATATTTGAATAGTAAGAAAACACCGTTTATATTTTAACGGTGTTTTTTCTATAAAGACACTTGGTTTTTTCCTGAAAATGAGTATAATATTAAACATACCATTAAGCAGATAGCAAAACATATTTTGGAGTGTGATACAATGAAAACTGTCATAACTATTGTCGGACAGGACCGTGTGGGTATTATTGCTATGGTCAGTAACATTTTAGCGGAGAACAATGTTAATATTCTCAACATCAACCAAAATATTCTGGAGGGCTTTTTTAATATGGTAATGCTTGTTGATATGTCGCAAGCCATTATCAGCCTGAAAGATTTAGGACAGCTTCTAGGCGATAAGGGTGCTGCTATGGGGCTTGATATCAAAGTGCAGCATGAAGATATATTCCGTGTAATGCATCGCGTATAACCCTAATCAGTTTTAAGCTTGGAGGCTGCATACATGTTTACGATGAAGGATGTTAATGAAACCAACCGGATGATTGAAGAAAATAAACTTGATATCCGGACAATTACTATGGGAATAAGCTTACGTGACTGCGGTCATCCCGATAGTAAGATCTTTTGCCAAAATATTTATGATAAAATTACCCGGACAGCCGAGAAACTGGTTAAAACCGGGGAAGACATTGAGGCCGAATACGGCATACCGATTATCAACAAACGCATTTCGGTAACCCCAATTGCGATTGCTGCCGAAAGCTGCCGTACTGACAGCTATGTTGATGCCGCAAAAGCACTGGATGCGGCTGCCAAGGAAGTAGGGGTCAACTTTATTGGCGGCTTCTCGGCGCTTGTTCAAAAAGGCTATACCAACGGTGATCGTACCTTGATTCGTTCGATTCCTGAAGCGCTAGATATAACCGAACGGGTGTGTTCCTCGGTTAATTTAGGATCGACCAAAGCCGGGATTAACATGGATTGTGTTCGTGAAATGGGCGAGATTATTAAACTTACCGCTGAACGCACCAAAGACAGAGATGCTCTGGGCTGTGCCAAACTGGTGGTTTTTGCTAATGTGCCAGAGGACAATCCGTTTATGGCCGGAGCTTTCCATGGAGTTGGTGAGCCTGAGGTTACCATTCATGTTGGCGTAAGCGGCCCGGGTGTTGTCAAACGCGCTTTGGAAGATGTGAAAGGTCGCGATTTCAGCGCTGTGGCGGAAACCATAAAACGCACAGCTTTTAAAATTACCCGTGTTGGTCAATTAGTGGCGCAGGAAGCATCACGGCGTCTGGGGTATCCGTTTGGTATTATTGATTTGTCGTTAGCACCGACACCGGCAGTTGGTGACAGTGTTGCCCACATCCTTGAAGAAATGGGCTTAGAAAGCTGCGGCGCACCGGGGACAACGGCAGCGTTAGCACTTTTGAATGATGCTGTTAAAAAAGGCGGCCTGATGGCTTCTTCCCATGTAGGCGGGCTTAGCGGCGCCTTTATACCGGTCAGTGAAGATGCTGGCATGATTGCCGCTATTGAATGTGGTAGTTTATCCTTAGAAAAGTTGGAAGCTATGACTTGCGTATGTTCGGTTGGACTTGATATGATCGCTGTTCCTGGCGATACTTCGGCAGCTACCATATCGGCTATCATTGCCGACGAAGCAGCAATTGGCATGATTAACAACAAGACAACAGCAGTTCGGATTATTCCTGTACCTGGCAAAAAAGTAGGGGATACTGTTGAGTTCGGCGGACTCTTGGGATATAGCCCAATTCTGGCTGTAAGCAAATTCAAGTCAGATGATTTTATTGCCCGGGGCGGTAGAATCCCGGCACCTGTTCGTAGTCTGACAAACTAGTAAAAAACAGTTGAGGCGAGATTGCCATGCTGTGCCTGCCATGAACGGAGTCAGAAATGCTTTCCGGTCATATAAGCAGCAGCTGGAGAATCTCGCCTTTTTGTGTGTGCTTTTCAATATTTATTTTTAGTAGGGCATCATTAATTTAGAACTTTTGGTTTGCTTCACGGTGTTTTTGGATGGCGGTTAGTCTGGCTTCAGTTGTCTGCTCTCTCTGCCAGAGTTCTGTAAATATTGTTGAGTTTTTAAAACTGGCACTCCACTCGAAAGAATCCTCGGCTGTGTAGCAGGCAAAGATGATTTCCTGGGCTGGGCTTTTCGGCATAATACCTTCTGCATCGGTGAGTAAGGCATAAGCTCCGCCTGGCGTAAACTCAATGCCTAGCACGATTTGACTGTCGTCTGTTTCAACTTCTTCAAAACCCAGTCGCTGGTAATTTTCTAATACAGTATCACTCATGGACATTCATCTCCTTAGGATAAAGATATAGGGCTACCGCAATGAAAAGGGATTACACTAGTTACTGTTGAATTAGGGCATGATACAACTACTATGTGCATGCAGGTTAATAGATTGGAATAATGGAGGTTGAATACATAGCATATGGAGAAAAACTTTGAACAATTAGGTTTGCTGGCACCGCTCACGCAAGGTCTTGTCAAGGCGGGTATCAATGAGCCTACAAACATACAATTGGAAGTAATACCGGAGGCTTTGTCAGGCAAGGATATTGTCGGACAGTCACCGACCGGCACAGGCAAAACCCTGGCCTATCTGTTGCCGCTCTTGCAAAAAATTGACACCGGTAAGCGCGAAACCCAGGCATTTATTTTAGCGCCTACCCATGAGCTGGCAATCCAGATTCAGCGGCAGATAGAATTATTGTCCAATAACTCCGGTTTAGCGATAAACGCTGCCCTTATTATCGGCGATGTTAATATTATGCGTCAAATCGATAAATTAAAAGAAAAACCACATATCATTACCGGGTCAAGCGGACGCATTCTTGAACTAGTAAAAAAGAAGAAGATTAACACCCAGACAATCAAGACCATTGTGCTTGATGAAGTTGACAGGTTGCTGGATGATAATAATAAGGACAATGTCAAAGCTGTTATCAAGACTACACAAAAAGACAGGCAGCTTATGGCTTTTTCAGCGACAGTATCACAGCCTGTGCTTTCAGAGGTGCAGGAATTAATGAATAATCCGGCAAAAATTATATTGGCACAAACCACCGATGATAGTCAGCCGGCTATTGAACATATTTATTTTTTATCTGACCGGCGGGACAAGTTTGAGGTGTTGCGTAAAATTGTGCACGCTATACCGATCGATAGGGCATTGGTCTTTATTAATCGCAGCGATGATGTGGAACTGACGGTGGATAAGCTAAATTATCACGGTTTGACGGCAGCGGGAATTCATGGCAGCTTTAGTAAAGAAGACCGAAAAAAAGCCATGGAAGGTTTCCGTAAGGGCAAGCTGCAGCTTTTGGTAGCTTCTGATTTAGCAGCTCGAGGACTTGATATTCCGGGAGTCGATTTTGTAATTAATCTCGATTTGCCGGAAGATCCGGCCGTTTATTTGCACCGGGCCGGGCGTACCGGTCGGGCTGGGAAAAGTGGGACAGCCATTTCCCTGGTTGCGCCACGGGAAGCAGTGCTTATTGCCCAGTATGAAAAATTATTAAAAGTAACTATGCAGGTCAAGCAAATATCCCATGGGAAAATTTTTGCCAAAAGACCGGCAAATAAACCGGGGCCTACAAACACGCGATAAATGAGACTTGATTCAGATGGGGTTTTAACCCCATCTGAATCTTAGTCGAATTATCCAGGGACTTAGCCGTTCTTTACTCCCGCCTACATAGGTCGGGAGTATTAGAACGGGTTAGTCATCGGATAAGTTACTGATTAATTCTTATATTCCACATGGTTACTGTTATTCCTTTCATGATTGATTTGTGGCAAAATAGCCAAAAGGTGTGGTAAAATGTCATGAGGAGAAAGCTGTTAGATGATTAAAAGGAATTTTATTATACTGCTGATAGTTTTGTTCGCTGTCGGTGCTGGCTTCCAGTTTGGTAATGCCAGTCAAGGAGGATTTAGTATGACTACCGAGGAAGCCCTTTCCCTGTGGCAAGCCGAAAAAGCTGTAATTATTGATGTGCGCACCCCGAAAGAATATCAGGAAGACCATATTCCGGATGTGCCGCTTATTCCGCTTGACCAATTGGAAAACCGTTTGGAGGAAGTGCCGCAAGACCGGCAGGTACTCCTTATTTGTCGTAGCGGCAGAAGAAGTGCTATGGGAACCAATTGGCTGAGAAGTAAGGGATTTGAACAGGTTTATAATATTGAAGGTGGTATGCTCGCCTGGCACGGACCGGTGGTCAAGTGAGGCTGTATATTGCCGAGAAACCCAGTATGGCTGCTGAGATTGCCAAATGTCTGCCAGGGCCGCTAAGCCGCAAGGAAGGGTATATTACTACCGGTGATGGTGTAATTACCTGGGGCTACGGCCATATTCTCCGCCAGGCAGAGCCAGATGAATATGATCCCAAGTACCAAAGATGGCGGGTAGAAGATTTGCCGATTATCCCTAAAATTTGGAAACTGCTGGTGGCCGATTCCTGCCAAAAGCAGTTTGAAATTGTAAAAAGCTTGATTGATCAGGCCACCGAAATTGTTCACGCCGGTGACCCTGACCGCGAAGGGCAGCTTTTAATTGATGAAGTACTGGACTATGTTGATAATCAAAAACCGGTACGCCGGATATTATTAAATGCGCTTGATGAACATAGTATCAAAAAAGCTATTGTCAGTTTGCGTGACAATGCGGAATTTCATAACCTGAAAGATTCTGCCTTAGCCAGATCGCGCGCCGACTGGCTGATTGGCATGAATTTGTCGCGCGCGTACACGTTAGCCGCCCAACGAGCCGGTCACCGGACGACTTTGCCGATCGGGCGGGTTAAGACGCCGACACTAGCGCTTGTTGTGCGGCGGGAACGCGAAATTGAAAATTTTAAACAGGTGGAGTATTTCACCGTAAAAGCTGATTTTGAACAGGCGGATACCGTGTTTACTGCCTATTGGAAGCCGAAAGAAGAACAGGCTGGGCTGGATACCGAAGGCCGGTTGGCAGATAAAACCATTGCCAAAGATTTATTGGAGAGGATACAAGGGACTAATAAACCGGCAGTAGTGATTTCGTGTGAAACCACCGAAAAAAAGGAATTGCAGCGCTTGCCGCTGGCACTTTCTACTCTGCAGGTTATGGCCGGTAAAAAATTCGGCTATGATCCTCAGGTGGTTTTAGATACGGCACAAAAACTGTATGAACGCAAACTAACTACCTACCCACGTTCTGACTGCGAATTTCTACCTGAATCCCAGCAGGAGGATGCGCCCAGAATCCTTGGTAATTTAGGTAAACTGGCCAATGAAGAGCTGGCTGGCTGGGCGGCTAAAGCTGATACCACAATTACCAGCCGCGCCTGGAATGATAAAAAAATTACCGCTCACCATGCTATTATCCCCACTGTTGAGCGCTGTAATTTTGCGGGGCTGAATGAGACCGAAAGGAATATTTATTTCCTGATTGCCCAAGCTTATATAGCCCAGTTTTATCCGGTGCATGTTTATGACCAAACACGGGCAGAACTTGAACATGCCGAGGAAACCTTTGTAGCCAATGGACGCATTGTTAAAGAGACAGGCTGGAAAGAACTCTATAGTGCAGACCCTGAAGAAAAGAAAGAAGAAGACAGCACAAACCTGCCTGCCATGGTCAAAGGCGATCAGCCGCGATATATTAAAGCTTCGGCTGAGAAAAAGTCGACCAAACCGCCAGGACGGTTTACGGCGGCAACCTTATTGGCTGCGATGAAAGAAATCCATAAATATGTAAAAAATCCGGAGTTGAAAAAGCAGCTCAAAGATGTCGCCGGTATCGGTACTGAAGCTACCAGAGCCACTATCATTAAAGAGCTGATTGACCGTGGCTTTTTGCGAGAAGAAACTAAACGCAAATACCTTAAACCAACCGAACCGGCGTATTTAATTATTGATATCCTGCCGGAAGAGATTACCTACCCTGACTTTACTGCCTTATGGGAAGATATTTTACACCAAATGGCAGAAGGTAATGCCAGCCTGGATAATTTCCTGCTGCAGCAATCCCGGTTTACCGCCAGTCTATGCGGGAAAGCCAGAGGCGCCAATATTCCCCTTAAAGGAGAATATCATTGCCCACGCTGCCGCAAAGGGGTACTGCAATTGCGTAATGGCAAGCACGGCAAGTTTTGGGGCTGTTCCCGCTATCCGGCCTGCCGGGCTTCCTTTGACGATAAGAATGATAAACCTGATATGCCGGTACCACCGGCGCAAAAAGAAGAGCAAGGCTGATTAAGCCTTGCTCTTCTTTACTTTACGGCTGCTGGTATTAGTTTTTTTGCCGCCTGATTCAGCGGCAGCTTTTGGCTTGCGACGGCTGCGTAAATTGTTGCCGCCATGAGTAACTGTTTTTTTCTCATCTGCCGGTTTTTTATCGGTGATTTTCTTGGCTGGTGTCAGGGCTGTTTTTTTATTGGCATTCTTGATTACTTTTTGGCCATTGGCTTTGAATTTTTCAATTGTGGAACCAATGCCATGCTCAATTAACCGCAAATACATATGTTCACCAGGGGCGATGAAGGTAATGGCAGTTCCGGTTTCACCGGCCCGGCCGGTGCGGCCGATACGGTGGATGTAGCTTTCGGTATCATGGGGGATATCATAACTGAATACATGGGTGACGCCTTCGATATCGAGGCCCCGGGCGGCAATATCGGTGGCAACCAGAAGCTGCAGCTTAGCTTCACTAAACCGCTTCATAACCTGGGTGCGTTTGGCCTGAGACAAGTCGCCATGCAGTTCATCTACTTTGTAGCCGCGCTGAATAAGGGCGGTATTAAGAATTTTAACCCGTTCTTTGGTGTGACAGAAGATCATGGCCAGATAGGGCTGGTAATCATCAATCAGGCTGCAAAGTTTGTCAAGTTTTCCGGCTTCTGGCAATTCAATCATAATTTGTTTGATTTCATCTAAAGTGACATTGGCGGTCTGAATATGAATGTCGGCTGGCTTAGTCATATAGCGGGCAGCCAGCGAACGGACCTTAGGCGGCATAGTAGCCGAGAACAAGAGGGTTTGCCGTTTGGGGGATGTTAATTGAATAACTTCTTCAACTTCCTCTAAAAAGCCCATATGGAGCATTTGATCGGCCTCATCCAGCACTAGCTTGGTTACGCCGGAAAGCACCAGCGTTTTGCGGCGCACATGGTCAAGCAGACGGCCGGGGGTTCCGATAACAAGATGAGGCTGGCCGCGCAGTTTGCGGATTTGCTCATCAACATCCTTGCCGCCATGTACGGCTAATACATTAATATCTAACACGTTTGCCAGTTTGGCAGCCTCATCCCGGATTTGCAGGGTGAGCTCACGGGTGGGAGTTACAATCAAAGCCTGGACATGCGGGGCAGAGTTTCTTAGTCTTTCTAAAATCGGTAGTAAAAAGGCCAGCGTTTTGCCTGTGCCTGTTTGCGACTGGGCAATGACATCTTTGCCTGAAAATATTACCGGAATGGTTTGCTGCTGAACCGGTGTTGGCTGGGTAATACCGGTTTGTTTTAAAAATTGAGTCAGCTCAGGGCGAATACCTAAGGCTGAGAAATTTGCGGCCATACATAAAACACCTTTCTGTTTAAAGCTATGTTATTTCAGTTTGCGCAAGCAAAATCAAGAGTATACGGTGTAGACAATCTAATATACTACTATTTTCCATAAAAGTAAAGAGGGATCCTGCAATAAATGGAGACTTAATTCAGATGGCGTTTTGACGCCACCTGAATTCTAGTCGAAATTATCCAGGGACTTAGCCGCTCTTACTCCCGATTGTAAAAGCGGGAGTCTTAGAGCGGGTTAGTCATCGGATAAACATAGGTATTTCTATATATTTGTGTTAAAATGAAGTAAAACCACAAAAAGGATTGTAATATGAACTTATTATCGATAGAGAACCTTACCAAAACCTATGGCGAAAAAGTTTTGTTTAAAGATGTAACCTTTGGGATTGAAGAAGGCAACAAAATTGGTTTGATTGGCGTCAATGGCACCGGCAAATCAACCTTCTTAAAAGTTATTGCCGGAGTCGATACGGCAGACAGTGGCAAAATCACGACAGGTAACAGCGTACAAGTGGAATATTTGCCGCAAAATCCTGATTTTGATGCTGAGGCAACTGTACTTGAACAGGTTTTCAAAGGGCACTCGCCGGTCATGCAGGTACTGAAAGAATATGAACAAGTATTGGCGCAAGTAGAGCAGCAGCTAGAGAATGAAGCATATCAAAAGCGTCTTATTCAACTGTCACAGCAAATGGATGCGCTAAATGCCTGGCAATTAGAGAGTGAAGCCAAGACTGTGCTTACCAAACTCGGAATTTATGACTTTTCGGCCATCGTCAGCACTTTGTCCGGTGGACAGCGCAAACGCATTGCATTAGCCAGTGCGCTTATCAATCCTGCCGACCTGTTAATACTGGATGAGCCTACAAACCATATTGATAACAATACGGTGGCTTGGCTGGAACAATATTTGGTCAAACGCAAGGGTGCGTTATTAATGATTACCCATGACCGGTATTTTCTTGACCGGGTGACAAACCGGATTATTGAACTGGATAGAGGTAATTTGTATACTTATAGCGGCAATTACAGCAAGTTTTTGGAAGTTAAGGCCGACCGGGAAGAACAGCAGGAAGCCAGTGAACGCAAACGCCAGAACATCCTTAGAAATGAGCTGGCCTGGATTAGGCGGGGCGCACAGGCTCGCAGTACTAAACAAAAGGCAAGAATTGAGCGGTTTGAAGAGCTTAGCGCGCAGACTCCGGAAGCTGCAGGCAGCCAGATAGAAATTAATGTTGGTGCCAGCCGGCTGGGGCGCAAGATTATTGAGTTGTCGCATATTGACAAAGAGTATGAAGGTAAAACCCTCATTGAGGATTTTAATTATATTGTTCTGAAAAATGACCGGGTTGGCATTATCGGCCCTAACGGCAGCGGAAAATCAACCTTGCTAAATCTTATTGCCGGGCGGTTGGCAGCCGACTGTGGCCTTGTCGATATTGGACAGACTGTGAAAATCGGCTACTTTTCGCAGGAAAGCACAGAAATGAACCAAGACCTGCGAGTTATTGAATATATTAAGGAAGAGGCTCATTTTTTGCCTACTGCCGACGGTGGTACAATCAGTGCGGGACAGTTATTGGAACGCTTTCTTTTTCCACCAAGCCAGCAGTGGACACCAATTAGCAAGTTGTCTGGCGGGGAAAAACGCCGGTTGTTTTTGCTGCGTATTTTGATGAGTGCGCCCAATGTACTCCTGCTAGATGAACCTACCAATGATTTAGACGTGCAGACACTCAGCATTCTGGAAGACTATCTGGAAGATTTCCCAGGGGTAGTTGTTGTGGTATCTCATGACCGGTATTTTCTTGACAGGCTTGTGGAAAAGCTGTTTGTATTTGAAGGTCAGGGAAAAATCACCCAATATCCTGGCAACTATTCAGATTATCAGGAAAAGGCTGCCATTCAGGATGGCGAAACCACTGATAAAGGCAAAAATACAGTTGAGAAAAAAATAACAGTATCTGATAAACCCAAAGAACGACCACGCAAACTGTCATTTAATGAACAACGGGAATATGAGGGGATAGAAGAGGTTATTGCCGGAGTTGAATTCGAGCTTTCCCAGGTGACGGCCGCAATCAATACGGCAGGCAGCGATTTCGAATTGCTGCAGCAGCTTACCGCCAAACAGCAGGAGCTTACCACCAGGCTTGATGAATTGCTTGACCGCTGGACATATCTTAATGAACTTGTAGCTGAACTGGGTAACTAGAGAAATAAAGGGGTTAGAAGGGCTTATGACTATACAGCTTGTTGGCACTAAAAAATGCCAGGATACCAGAAAAGCCGAAAGGTATTTTAAAGAACGCAAAATACCTTTTCAATTTATAGATTTGAATGTCAGAGGGCTAAGTAAAGGCGAACTTGACAAAGTGAGAGCTGCTGTCGGCGGGCTGGAAAATCTGATTGACAAAACCGGTAAAGAATATGAAAAACGCAATTTAAAATACTTGGTGCACAATGTTGAAGAGATGCTGCTGGAACATCCGCTGCTATTACGGACGCCCATAGTGCGTAATGGCGCTAAGGCCACTGTAGGCTATTGTCCGGAAGTATGGAGCAGTTGGAGTTAGCTCAATTGCAGCAGGCAATTTGCGTTATGTTACAACAGATACTGGCAACTAGTGTAGAGAAAATGGAGATAGAATAATGCTGACAAAAGCGCGGGAAGTATTAAAAAAATATTATGGCTATGATGAGTTCCGGCCAGGGCAGGCTAAAGTTATTGGCAGTTTACTTGGCGGCAAGGACACAGTTGCCATTATGCCGACAGGAGCTGGCAAATCGCTGTGTTTTCAGATTCCGGCAATGCTAATGCCAGGTGTTACTTTGGTTATTTCGCCACTCATTTCACTAATGAAAGATCAGGTGGATGCATTAACTGAGCAAGGCATACCGGCAACCTTTATTAATAGTTCGCTGAGCGGTTCGGAGGTCGGGCGGCGACTGCAGCAAATGCGCGCCGGGCGGTATAAGCTAGTATATGTGGCGCCTGAGCGCCTTACTGCCGACTGGTTCCAAGCAGTGGCCGGAGAACTTACTATCAGCATGCTGGCTGTTGACGAAGCCCATTGTGTTTCTCAGTGGGGTCATGATTTTCGCCCCAGTTATCGCAATGTGGGTGCTTTTATCGCCGGGCTAAATGCGCGGCCGGTTATTGGCGCTTTTACCGCTACCGCTACACCTGAAGTCAAGAATGATATTGAAAACTTATTAAACTTACGTTGGCCGCAAGTTCATATAACCGGCTTTGATCGTCCTAATCTTTCTTTTTCGGTTTTGCGTGGTGAAAACAAGCAGCAATTTGTCTTGCAATACTGTAAAGCCAACGCCGGTCAGGCAGGCATTATTTATGCGGCTACCCGCAAAGAAGTGGATAACCTCTATGAATTGCTTAAGAAAAAAGGCTTTGCCGCAGGGCGTTATCATGCCGGGTTAAGTGACGAAGAACGAATGAGCCAGCAAGAGCAATTTTTGTATGATGATATCCGGGTTATGGTGGCAACCAATGCCTTTGGTATGGGGATTGACAAATCCAATGTCCGCTATGTAGTGCATTACAATATGCCCAAAAATATGGAGTCTTACTATCAGGAAGCTGGCCGCAGCGGACGGGATGGCGCCCCGGGAGAATGCACTTTGCTGTTTGGGCCGCAAGACCCGTTATTGCAGCGGTTTTTAATAGATAAATCAGTGGAACATCCGGAACGTAAGCAGCACGAACTAAAAAAACTGCAAGAGATGGTGGATTATTGCCATACACCTGACTGTCTGCGGCATTATATCTTAAATTATTTTGGTGAACCGACAACTGGTGAGGGCTGCGGCCATTGCGGCAACTGCACGGCAGACGGGGAACAGGTGGATATTACAGTAGATGCCCAGAAAGTATTTTCCTGCATTTACCGCATGAAAGAGCGCTTCGGCATTTCGGTGATTGCTGATGTATTAAAAGGTTCTAAAAATAAAAAAGTCCAGCAACTGGGTTTCGATAAGCTGCCGACCTATGGCTTAATGGCAGGACGCACAGTACCGGATATAAAAACGTTGGTGCAGCGGCTGGTAGCCACCGGCTATTTGCGTTTGACTGAAAGCGAGTATCCGGTGGTAAAACTAGAAACCGAAGCATATTTAGTACTGCGCAGCGAAGCCAGAGTCTGGCAAAAAGTATTTACCGAACGTCAGCCAGTGCAGGATGATTCTTTATTTGAACTTTTACGGCAATGCCGCAAACGCATTTCCGAGCGGGAAGGTGTACCGCCGTTTGTTGTATTTGCTGACACAACCCTCAAGGAAATGAGCCAGCAGCGGCCAACAGATTTTGATGCTTTACGCCAAATCAAAGGTATCGGCGAACTTAAACTCCATAAATATGGTGATGAATTTTTGCAGGTTATTACGGTATACTTGGCTGAATATGGCGTATCAGCAGAAAAATCCGAGCTGACAGTTAGTGCAGTGCCAGCTAAAAAAGCAGCAGCTAAAAAGAAAAACAGCAAAGCTGAGACTGAACCCAGTCATCAGGTAACGCTGACAATGTACCGAGACGGCAGCAGTTTAGCGGATATTGCCAAACATCGTGAGTTAAGCGGGCAGACGGTATTGAATCACTTGGTGCGCTGTGATCAGGAGGGTCTGGTTGTTGACTGGGATCGACTTATACCTGCTCAATATGAAAAACTTATTATTACCAAGATAAACGAAGTTGGCGCAGGCCAGCTAAAACCGATTAAAGAGGTATTGCCTGATGCGGTAAGCTATGCCGCTATAAAAGCGGTTTTGTGTAAGCATTTTAGCGCGGCAGGCAAGGCGTAACGACTATGACGTAGGAGAGGCGCTTATGAATAAAAAAGCGGTAGCATGGCTTTATCAGCAATTACCTGAACTTATTGATAAAGGCATACTGACAACAGAAAGTGCTGAGCGGATCAGGGAATATTACGGACCGGCAACTGACAACACAGGCAATAGAACTTTCTTACTAATTTTTGGCGTAATTGGCGCGCTGCTGGTAGGGCTTGGTATTATCTTAATCTTAGCTCATAATTGGGAGCAATTGACCAAGCTGCAGCGCCTTATGATCGCAGTTGGCCTGCTTGCAATTTCGCAAATTATTGCCGGCTGTGTGCTGTGGTTTAAGCGCGATAGCCTTGCCTGGCGCGAGGCATCAGCCACATTGCTCACTTTGATGATCGGAGCGGCATTGGCGATGGTGGGGCAAACCTATCATTTAGTGGAAGATGTGGAGGCTTTTCTGCTTACGTGGATGGTACTGTCACTGCCGGTGCTGTACTTAATGAATTCTACAGCTGCCGCCATCCTATATTTGCTGGGAGTAACCTCTTGGATTAGCAACCAGCATGGCAATCATTTAGTCTGGCTATTGTTTGGAGCGGTGCTGCCCTATTACCGGGGACTGCTTATCAGCCGCTCTAAGGCCAATGCTACCGTTATTATATCCTGGGTGATAAACCTTTGCTTCTATTTTATCTTTGGAGCAGTATTTTCAGCGGAACTGAACAAGTTGGGACTGTTAGTTTATAGTGCTTTGTTTGCCCTGACCTACCTTCTGGGTGCCGGGTGGTTTAAAGAAGAGGAATACAGTGGCCGCATGCCGTTTAAGGTGGTAGGCCTGGCAGGAAGTCTTGGCATCACTTTCATCCTGACATTTAAGGATGTTTGGCAGGGCTTGGCTTTAGGCTGGCACGCAGAGACCATGCTTGGTTATGGGATAGCAGGTGCATTGCTGTTGCTGACAATAGGCGCCAATGTATTACTGCGCAGCCCGGATGCGCTTAGTATCAGACGATTTTCGTTGCTCCCCTGTGTGATTGGCATTGCTTATTTATTTTTGGCCTATGAACCAAGTGGTATTGGTGCTGCCGTTATATTGAACGCTTATATGTTGCTGCTTAGTATCAGTGTTATGGCAAGCGGAGTGCAGAGGCAAAGCCTGGGAATTGTAAATATGGGGATGCTGCTGGTGGTGGCACTGATTGTTGCCCGCTTTTTTGACATTGATATAAGTTTTGTGGCTCGCGGCATAGCCTTTGTTCTGGTAGGTCTGGCATTTCTCACCGCCAATATCGTTTTACTACGCCGCAAAGCGGGGTGGCAGCATGAAGAATAAAAAATGGCTGCTCAGTTTATTTATCCTGGTTGCTTTTATTCAGCTAACTGTGCCGATTTTTATGGCTTGGCGCTGGGAGGATGTACTGCAGACCGGACGCCGCTTTTATTGGGAAACCGCTCCGGTTGATCCTTATGATGCCTTTAAGGGACGCTATGTTGCACTGGGGTTTAAAGAAAATACCCTTTCCGGTGTCAATACAGAACAGTTGATTGGCGGGCAACTGGTATATGCCATTATTGATGAGAATACAGAGGGCAAGGCCTACATCAGCGGCCTGAGTATGGTTCGGCCAGATTCCGGGTATTACATAAAAGCCAAAGCGTATGCTGTTGGCAAAGATAAGGTACATGTAAACCTGCCTTTTAACCGCTATTATTTGCCGGAAGAGCTGGCTGCCCAAGCGGAAACAGTTTACCGGGAAAGTGCGGGTAAACAATCTGGTGTTGCGGCTGTACGCATCAAAGACGGATATGGTGTTGTTGAGCAGTTGTATATTGGGAATAAACCATTGCAGGAAGTTTTGCAGCAAACGCGCTAACAGAAAAGGAAAGATAGTCATGCCATACACTTATATAATCCGCTGTGCGGATAATACCTATTACACCGGATGGACAACCGATTTAGAAACAAGACTGGTGGCGCATAACAGCGGCAGTGGTGCTCGCTATACCCGGGGGCGTTTGCCGGTTGAACTGGTGTATTATGAAGAATATGCTAACGAGAGTCTGGCCCGCAAGCGTGAATATGCCATCAAACAGCTTACACGTAAAGTAAAAGAAGAAATGATACAAGAGTTTGGGGCGCAGACTACAACAAAATAAGGAGAATATGATGGACGGAACACAACGAAAAAATATAAAGCCAGGTACAAAAGTGAAAATTGTACAAAAGCAGCATCAGCGCACAGGTCAGTTAACCGAAGGGATTGTCAAAGACATATTGACAAACAGCCTGGTACATCACCGAGGTATCAAAGTCAGGCTGACTGACGGCACTATTGGTCGGGTACAGGAAGTGGTTAATCCGTAATGAGTACAGGAATAATAGCAATAAAACAACGAGCTAAATTCCAGGTTTGGAGTTTAGCTCGTTGTTGGTTTAAATAGTACGATTGTCAATGCGCGCAATTTCCCGCAGGGAATTCATAAGAGCGGCGAAGCGCTCGGGTTTAATAGACTGCTGGCCGTCACATTTGGCATTGCTGGGGTCTTGGTGGACTTCGATAATAACCCCGTCGGCACCAACGGCAACAGCGGCTTTGGATAATGACTCCACCATCCACCACAAGCCGGCAGCATGGCTGGGATCTACAATGACTGGTAAGTGGCTGAGTTTTTTGATTGCCAGCACGGCGCTAAGGTCAAGTGTATTACGGGTATAGGTTTCAAAAGTACGAATGCCGCGTTCGCACAAGATGACATTTTCATTGCCGCCGGCCATAATGTATTCGGCAGACATTAACAATTCTTCAATGGTTGCGCTTAGTCCGCGTTTGAGCAGAATGGGTTTAGTGAGTTGCCCGGCGGCTTTTAGCAAGTCAAAATTCTGCATGTTACGGGCACCGATTTGGATAACATCAATATCTTCGTGATATAGTTCCAATTGAGAAATTGACATAATTTCAGTGACAATAGGCAACCCGGTGACTTGGCGGGCTTGTTTTAAGAGTTCCAGACCCTCGCCCTGCATACCCTGGAAACTGTAAGGTGAAGAGCGGGGTTTGAAGGCGCCGCCTCTTAAGAAGCCTGCACCGGCAGATTTCACATCTTGGGCAATCCCGATGATTTGCTCACGGCTTTCAACAGAACAGGGGCCGGCAATAATCGCTAGCTGATTGCCGCCAATGGTTTGTGAACCAATCTGGATTACTGTGCTTTCAGGATGAAAGGTGCGGTTGGCTTTTTTGTAAGGTTCTTGCACAGACAGTACTTTTTCCACATAGGTTTTGCTCAGCAAGTAATCGCGGTCGAGTTTGCCGGTATCGCCGACAATTCCTAAAATTGTCTGGAATTCTCCATAAGTGGGCCAAACACTGCAACCATAATTCTCCAATTCCTGTTTTAGCTTGTCAATTTCTGCCGGTGTTGCTAATTTGTTTAATACAATAACCATAAAGTAAGACCTCCTTGAATAATTAAAAAATAATAAAACCCTAAGACTCAATGAGCCTTAGGGTTTGTTTTCGCTGGTGTGCGGTTAGAGTTAAGGGCTCATAGACAAACTGGCTATTAAGTTATTCCAACGGAAAAAGCCTGCGCTAAAAAAGTTAGCCCAAGCAAAAAAGAAAAAGTATTGTTTTGTATACAAGTTAGCAGTAGTTAATGTCATTATGCTCACCTAATACCCAGTTAATTTTTAAAACTATGTATTCATTATACCAAACAAGTAGGAACTGTCAAGTTTGAAAAGTTAAAACACAAAAACTTAATAAAAGTGTAACGTGGGAAAGGGTGTGGGCGTATAAAAACAATATAATTGAATTCTTATAGTGTACCTTGCTTGGAGTGACGCAAAATGTAAAAAAAGCTTATCTATATGTCGCTATCAATAGCAGAGTGGCTGGAGTTAAGGAGCTAAATGCGATACAATAATAGACATAGATTACGAATATCCTAAGCAGGAGGCCCGGAATGCGCATTACCAAAGCAATAAAACAGCAAATGCTTGAAGTTCTTGAACAAAATTATAAAGATACTACGACTGCGCTCAGCTATTCGACGCCTTTTGAGCTGTTGATTGCTGTTATTTTATCGGCGCAGTGTACTGATGTTCGGGTGAATGTAATTACCGCAAGAATGTTTCCAATGTACAATACGCCGGAAAAAATTCTTGCATTAGGACAAAGCGGACTTGAAGAAGAAATTAGGGATTGTGGTTTGTTCCGCAGCAAAGCGAAGAATATTATAGCAACTTGTGAAGTGTTATGTCAGAAATATGGTGGACAAGTTCCGGACAATTTTGAGGACTTGATTACTTTACCCGGAGTAGGACGTAAGACGGCTAATGTTATAATAAGCCAACTGTTTGGCGTGCCGGCAATTGCTGTTGACACCCATGTGTTTAGGGTTTCTAACCGCCTGAAGCTCGCAATGGGAGAAACACCGCTTGCAGTTGAACAGGGGTTGATGAAAACCATACCACGGCAAAAATGGAGTGATGCCCATCATTGGTTGATTTGGCACGGCCGCAAGGTGTGTAAAGCGGTTAAGCCGGCCTGTAATGTCTGTCCGCTCAATCAACTATGCCCAAGTACAAAAATTTAACATAATCCATGTTGTATAAATATTATGTTCGACGTATAATAACACATAGATTGGGGGATGAGTATGATTATCTATCGTAAAGCAAAATTTAGCGATGTGGAAGACATCCTTAAGTTAATTAATGATTATGCCGAGCAGGGATTAATGCTGCCCAGAGCACGCAATACACTATATGAAGGACTGCGGGAATTTATTTTGGCTGAAGAGAATGGCAAAATTGTAGGTATTGCCGCTTTGCATTTGGTATGGGAGGAATTGGGCGAGATTCGGGCCTTGGCTGTGCATCCTGACAAAACCCAAAGTGGTATTGGCAGAAAAATTGTTGATATGTTAACCGAAGAGGCCAGAGAGCTAGGTGTTAAAACCTTGTTTGCATTAACTTATCAGCCAGGATTTTTCGCTAAGCTGGATTTTAAAGAAGTACCCAAAGAGAGTGTCCCTCATAAGATGTGGAAAGAATGCATCAACTGTCCTAAATTCCCAAATTGTGATGAGATAGCTATGGTTAAAAATTTGTAATAGCTGAACTCCCGTGAATAAAGGGGCCATCGCGCTAAGTAATTAGTACGATGGCCTTTTTCAGACATTAGAATTGTTTTGGGAATTGAGGTGGGCCGATAGAACAAAAGGCCTCAAATACAAAGCACCGCACAGACGGCTTATACAACGCTTTGCCGCTAGCGCTTGATATTCGATTCCGTTTATTCCTGGTATCTTTCGTAATCCCCGTAACCCTCCGTAACCCCTAACGGCCTTTGCCGGAGAAAGCGCTCCGCAGGAGAAAATCCTGGTGGTATTCCGTTAAGCAATCCGTACTGTTTGAGCGTAGCGAGTTTACGGATTGTAGGAATATCACTCGGATTTTCAGCTTTTGGAGGCTTTGGGCCTAGACTTTTTGCTTTACTTTTGGGGCAATGCCAAAAGTGAAATCGTCCACTTATATTTCCATACTCTGCCCAGGATTCAAAATAAATACCGGAGTATTTATCGCTTCAACCTTTTCTTTGAAGGCTTCCGGTGACTGGGCGATTAACGGCCAGGTGTTATAATGCATGGGGATTACTGCGCCAGGTTTGAGCATTTTTACTGCCTCAACAGCATCGTCGGGTCCCATAGTAAAGTTGTCACCAATCGGCAGCAGGGCATAATCAAGCTTTTCCAGGCGACCAAGAAGAGCCATATCGCCAAATAGGGCAGTGTCGCCGGCAAAGTAGAGGGTTTTGCCAAAGAAATTGACGATAAATCCGGCAGCATGTCCTCCGGGAACACCTGAACCATGAAAGGCGGGCGTAATTCGGACATAACCGAAGTCAAAGTTGCGTTTGCCGCCTAAATGCATGCTGATATTCGTACAGTCCTGCTGCCCAACAAGAGCGGCAATTTCAGCTGTGGCAATTACTGTGGCATTATTGCGTCTGGCTATTTCGACGGTATCGCCAAGGTGATCTCCATGGCCATGACTAACAAGAATGTAGTTGCAATTAATTTCTGCGGCTTTGGCAGGGTTAATTGGATTGCCGGTGAAATATGGATCAAAGAGCAGGGTTGTATTTTCGTGTTTCAAACTAAAGCAAGCATGTCCGTAAAAAGTTAAAATTGACATAATACACCTCCGTGCTATGATTAAGTTGTAATCTCTATAATATTTCCCATTATCTTCTCCAGATTCCTGCCAGTGGTTATAATCACAAAAAAAATTCTAAAAATGCGGACAAAGTAATAAATTAGAATGAGGTAACATAGTAAGGAAAAAGATATAAATGCTAAAATTAGCGGCAGGTTAATTCATTACGATGAAGAATTTTCTTAATTATAGAAATAATTAGCCGGGAGCGACAAAGCATGATACCCATAATATCTGTAGTAGGGCGGTCAAATAGCGGAAAAACAACATATCTAGAGAAGTTAATTGCCGAATGTAAGCAACGAGGATATAAAGTTGCGGTTATCAAACACCATCACCAGGATTTTGATATTGACAAGCCTGGTAAAGATACCTGGCGGCATACTGAAGCCGGAGCCGACACCGTATGTCTGGTTTCTCCGCATAAAATGGCGATGATAAAGAAATCTGATCAGGAATTATCACTTGACGAAGTGGTTGATTTTATAGACAATGTGGATATTATTTTTACCGAAGGCTATAAACAGGAAACCAAATGTAAAATTGAAGTATACCGTCAGGCGGCCGGACATGCACCGCTTGGCGTGAAACGTGAATTGTTGGCTGTGGTTTCAGATACTTTTCTCTATGAGGGGATACCACATTTTTCCCTTGACGATTCAGTTGCGATGGCTGATTTTCTGGAAGCAGCCATATTAAAGAACGAAATAGCGAAGGCGTGATAATAATGTTCGATAGCTATAACCGACAAATCCAATATTTGCGGGTGTCTGTGACTGATCGATGTAATTTCCGCTGCGCTTATTGTATGCCTGCGCAAGGCGTAAAATTGCTTAGCCATGATGAAATTTTATCCTATGAAGAATTTTTGCGCATTATAAAAATTCTTAGCAAGCATGGCGTAAATAAAATTCGTCTAACTGGCGGCGAGCCACTTGTGCGCAAGGGAATTGTTCAGTTTATCCAGGATATTACGGCACTGAAGGCAATTACCGATTTATCAATGACGACAAATGGCAGTTTGCTATTTGACATGGCCGGACAGTTAAAAGCAGCGGGATTATCCCGGGTCAACATTAGTCTGGACACTGTTGACCCAGAACGCTTTCGTCAGATCACTCGCGGGGGTAATCTTGATCAAACCTTAAAAGGGATTGAGGCCGCTTTTGCGGTGGGGCTGACACCGGTAAAGTTAAATATTGTGCTTACTAATATAATTACCAAACCGGATATTGCATATTTTGTTGAGCTAGTACACCGGCAACCAGTATCGGTAAGGTTTATTGAATATATGCCAATTGGCGAATGTCAGGTTGGCGCAGGGCCTGGTATCGAAGAAATTAAGGAATTGATTAATAGTTTTGGCCGGGGAAGCTTAAAGTCGGCACTGTCTATCTGCGGCAACGGTCCGGCAAAATACTATACGTTGCCGCAGGCTATCGGCACCTTTGGTTTTATTACTCCGATTTCTGAACACTTTTGTGGTATCTGCAACCGGATTCGCCTGACGGCTGACGGAAAATTTAAACCCTGTTTGTTGTCTAATCAGGAGATTGATGTTAAGGCAGCCTTAAGAAACGGGGCAAGTGATGACGAAATTGCTAAGCTCTTTTATCAGACCATTGCTAATAAACCCCAAGGACATTCCCTGAAAAACGCCGATGGGTCAACCCGTTTCTTTCGAAAAATGTCGCAGATTGGGGGATAAACCTCAAACTAATAGTTTTTGCGGTCATAAACTAAGTCCGATCAATCTGAAAAAATATGTGGCATAACAGAAGAGTCCGAATTTATCGGGCTTTTTTTATTTTTTTATTATGCAAGTTGTCATTAGAGTGTAATGTGTATGTAACACATCAGGACAGCGGTGGTACATTTTTTATGTTGAAAAAACACATAAATGGAACAGTGTTTACATATGTATTGTAGCGAGAGGAATTTAATGGAAATAGGCGATCTGGTGTTGCCTGTCTTTACAGAAGGAAGGAAAGCTTTTTAGTTGGCCTTGATGTAAAAATAAACCAACTAAAGGATAAAATGGAATCAAAATTGCAATATAGCTTCTATGAAGACGATAAGTCGCAACATACCTTGGGGGCAGAGGGTAACCTTAGAATATTTAAAGGATAACTGCCAGCGTAAAGGAGGTGTCAGTAAAGTTCGCTTATGAATAAGTAACAGATGCCCCAGCTTAAAAGTATTTGTTAGGTTTCAGAAAAAATGAAGATGTGGAGGAGAGAAAATGAAAAAGTCGTATGGATATTTTATGCCTCCGGTAACAATTATGGGTGTTAGCTGTCTTGAGGACATTGCCGATTATATAAAGCCTATGGGCTTTAAAAAGGCATTAATAGTTAGTGATAAAGTCCTTGTGGAAATACAACTTGTAAAAAAACTTACAGATGTATTAGATAAAATAGAAGTAGAATATGTGATTTTTGATGGTGCTCAACCTAATCCAACGGTTAGTAATGTTAACGACGGCTTAAAAATGCTAACTGATAATGAGTGTGATTTTGTCATATCCTTTGGTGGTGGTTCACCGCATGATTGTGCAAAAGGCATTGCGTTGGTTGCTGCTAATGGTGGAAAAATTGAGGATTATGAAGGTCTTAATAAATCGGCGAAACCACAATTACCTCTTATCGCTGTTAACACAACTTCTGGTACAGCAAGTCAAATGACCCGGTTCTGTATCATAACTGACGAAAGCCGTCATGTCAAAATGGCCATTGTTGACTGGCACACCACCGCCGTTATTGCTGTTGATGACGCTGATTTAATGGTTGCTATGCCGCCGTCACTTACTGCTGCGACCGGTATGGACGCACTGACTCATGCCGTGGAAGCTTATGTATCAATCATTGCTACTCCGGTTACTGATTGTGCGGCCATCAAAGCCATTGAATTGATTGCCTCTTACTTAAGAAGAGCTGTTGCTGATGGTCAGGATATGGAAGCCAGAGAAATGATGACATATGCTGAATATCTTGCCGGTGTTGCTTTTAATAATGCCAGCTTGGGTTATGTTCATGCAATGGCTCATCAGCTTGGCGGGTTTTATGATCTGCCTCATGGCGTCTGCAATGCTATCTTATTACCGGCAGTTGAAGAATATAATGCAAAAGTTGTACCGGAAAGATTTATTGACATTGCCAAAGCTATGGGCAAAAATATTGAAGGCCTCTCTGCTACCGAGGCTGCTGACGCTGCGCTTGCCGCAATTCGTGAGCTTTCGGCTGACATTGGTATTCCTGCAGGCTTAAAAGAACTTAAAGGTTTTGATGCAAATGATATTCCGACACTTGCGGTTAATGCTCTTAAAGATGCCTGTGGTTTAACTAATCCGAAGCAAGCCAGCCAAGAAGAAATAGAAAATATTTATAGAGCTGCTATTTAAAAAAAATATAGGCCAGTGTGGAAGAGGTGCTACTAGTGTTAGTACCTCTTCTTCAGTTGTCTTTAAAAGACGATGTCTGCCGTTTTTAGCAAGGAGGAAAACAGGTTATGCTAAGGTTTATAGCAGGAATACAAAATAATTGGCAGAATATAAAAACATATATTTACATCTGGCAGTTTGGAGGGCAGTTATGGAACAAGTTGATGAAGCAATTAAGCAAAAAGTTGAGAGTTTGGCTAAAAATGGTCAATTGTCCTGTGCTGAAGCGATAAAACTGGCCAATACAGAAGCTGTTCCACCCACCTGTATCGGGCGGGCGGCGAATGCGGCAGGAGTGAAAATAATTGCCTGTCAGTTAGGGTGTTTCGGAGGCAAAAAAGGAGACTGACATGGATTTTTTTGACTGTATTTCATTGGCTAAGGCACAAGCATTGATCGAAGGTACTTTGGCAGATATTGTGGTTAGTATTGAGGAAGTTGAACTTCTGCAGGCATTGGGGCGTATTGCCGCCGAGGATATTGCTGCGGACGGTGATCTGCCGCCGTTTAATCGTTCAACAGTTGATGGGTATGCGGTGCTCAGTCGAGATACCTTTGGCGCCGGAGAAGGCATACCGGCTATGCTTACGATTGTTGGTGAAATATTGATGGGCCAAGCAGCCGAGACTGATATTCTGTCCGGACAAGCAGTTGCCATACCTACCGGAGGTATGCTGCCTGCCGGGGCAGATGCGGTTGTCATGCTAGAACATATTGAACCTTCAGGTAACGAAACCTTACTGGTGTTAAAACCGGTTGCCCCTGGCGAGAATGTTGTAAGCAAAGGCGAAGATATAAAAACCGGAGCGGTATTTATCACTGCCGGGACTAAGTTGACCTCGGCGGAGATAGGGGCATTGGCAGCTTGTGGCACTTCGCGAGTAAAAATGCGCAGGCGTCTAACTGTTGGCATAGTTTCAACCGGCGATGAAGTGGTGGATATCGGTGCCACCCCTGCAGCCGGTCAAGTACGTGATATTAACTCCTATGCATTAGCGGCTATTTTAACAGAGGCCGGCTGTCAGGTGTCTTGTTATGGAATTGTAAAAGACAATTATGCTGAATTACTGCAAATTATTGACAAGGCAGTAGCGGAAAATCATTTGGTTTTAGTGTCCGGCGGCAGTTCGGTAGGGGTAAGGGATCATACCGTACGGGTCATTGAAGAACTAGGACAGCAAAAGGTGATTTTTCATGGACTGGCCATAAGGCCAGGTAAGCCAACAATACTTGGCATGGTGGGAGAGGTACCGGTCTTTGGTTTGCCGGGACACCCGGTAGCCGCTATGACTGTATGTCAGACTGTGGTATTGGCCGCAGTCAAAAAAATGCAGGGTGGAAAACCGCTGCGGGTTGGCTGCCAGGTTTCAGCTAAATTGACAAGAAGTTGTGCTTCCGCTCCGGGGCGAGACGATTTTTTGCGGGTGAGGCTGATTTGGCATGAAGGAGAATATCTAGCTGAACCGGTATTAGGAAAATCCGGACTCATCAGTGTATTGACACAGGCGGACGGAATCGTTCAAATACCTGCTGAGGCTAGCGGATTATATGCCGGTGATGTTGTCAGTGTTGAAGTAATGAGGGAGGCCTAGCATGCACAAGGTAAAAGCATATTTGGATTGCTTGCCAAAGGAAAAAGCTTGGGAGTTATGGCACAGCAGATTACTGGCTTCTGGTTATTTTTCGGAATTTCCGGTAGAAACATTGAAGGTAGACCAGGCATTAGGCCGGGTTACTGCTACCTGTATATATGCCAAACAGTCAGTACCACATTATAATGGAGCGGCAATGGACGGGATTGCGGTGCGGGCTCAGGATACTTTTGGGGCGGCAGAGACCAAGCCGGTACGCTTGCGGTTAATTAGCAGCAAGGAGGCGTTTACCCCAGGATATTGTTATATTGTTGATACAGGCGATGTCATGCCGGAAGGAACTAATTCAGTCATTATGATTGAAGATGTTCATGTTGAGGGGAATTCTGCTGAAATCATCGCAGCTGCTACGCCGTGGCAGCATGTACGTATTATCGGCGAAGATATTGTGGCAAATGAAATGGTGCTGCCGGAACATAAATTAATTGCGCCTGCAGACATTGCGGCCTTATTAGCTGCCGGGTTGGAGACTGTTGAGGTGGTGGCAAAACCTAAGGTTACAGTCATTCCAACAGGAACCGAGCTTGTTGCGCATTCTCGGGATTTGAAACCAGGTACCATTCTTGATGTTAATTCCCATATGTTATGTGCTGCGATAACCACCTGGGGTGGTGAAGCAGTACGACATGAAATTATTCCCGATAATTATGAGCAGATTAAAAAAGCAGTTGCCGATAGTCTTAAAACTAGTGACATGGTTATTACTAATGCCGGAACCTCGGCTGGAACAGAAGATTTCACATCTCAAATCCTGTCTGAACTGGGTGAGGTGATCGTTCATGGTGTTGCTATTAAACCGGGTAAACCGGTAATCCTGGCGTTAGTTAAAGGAAAGCCGGTAGTTGGTTTGCCCGGATACCCTGTTTCTGCGATGTTAACAGCAGAACTTTTTGTGAAGAATATCTTGATCCAGCGCCAAATGTTGCTTAAACCGGCAGTAAAAGAAGTACCGGCAGTGCTGGCACGTCAATTCTATTCCCATATTGGGGTGGAAGAGTTTGCGCGTGTTTCTCTCGGCTCGATTCAGGGAAAAACAGTGGCTGTGCCGCTTAGCCGCGGTGCCGGGCTTATCTCATCACTGATTAAGGCGCAGGGAATACTTGCGGTTGGGAAACAAAGCCCCGGTTTACCTGCTGGTGCCGAAGTAACGATAAAGCTGTTTAATGAACAGCCGCAAGATACGATACTGGCTGTTGGCAGCCATGACTTGGCTATTGATGTGCTAGGTGTATTCTTAAAACGCCAGACTGGTCATTTACTTACTGCTTCCAATGTGGGCAGCATGGGGGGGCTTATGGCAGTTAAGAATAATGAGGCACATATTGCTGGCATCCATATGCTAGACGAAAAATCCGGCGAGTATAATATTTCTTTTGTTAATAAATATCTGACTAAAGGAACGTGGCAGCTGGTGCGGCTGGCCAGGCGTGAACAAGGGTTAATGGTATTACCGGGTAACCCCAAAAAGATAGAAGGCTTGGCTGATTTAGTCAGACAAGACATAACTTATGTGAATAGGCAGCGTGGTTCAGGTACCAGGATGCTGCTTGATTATATATTAGCGCAACAAGGGTTAGCGGCTGACGTTATTGACGGATACGAAAAAGAGGTAAGTACCCATATGGCTGTAGCTGCAACCATTTCCGCAGGTTCAGCTGATACCGGTATGGGTATTCGGGCGGCAGCGATAGCGTTAGGCCTTGAATTTATTCCAATTGCGCACGAGTGCTATGATATTATTTTGAACTTTCCTCTGAATGATGCTATGGCTGATACAATCATCACTATTTTAAAATTGCCGGAGTTCCGCCAGGAAGTCGAACGATTGGGCGGGTATGATTTGTCAGAAGCCGGGACCATTCTTGCAGTCAGTGGTAGTATTGCAAATAACTATGATAGCCAAACATACGTGAAAGAAATTTGCTCTTAATTTTAGAAAGGAGATACAAGTTTGGAACTAACGCATTTTGATCAAGCCGGTAAGGCTCGCATGGTGGATGTAACAGTCAAAGAAGAAACTAAACGGGAAGCAATTGCTGAAGGCAGGATTATAATGAAGCCGGAAACACTTGCGCTGGTAAAACAAGGAGCAATGGGAAAAGGTGATGTGTTAGGGGTAGCGCAAGTAGCAGGCATTATGGGAGCTAAACGGACCTGGGATTTAATCCCGATGTGCCATCCGCTGTTATTGACAGGCGTTAACCTTGAATTTTCCGTGGAAGATGAAACAAGTGCTATTAATATTAAGGCAGTCGTTAAAACAACCGGCAAAACCGGCGTGGAAATGGAAGCATTGACGGCAGTCTCGGTGGCAGCCTTAACTATCTATGATATGTGTAAAGCAGTAGATAAAGCCATGACTATTGAATATGTTCGTTTACTGGCTAAATCAGGCGGAAAAAGTGGCAATTTTGTGAGGGGGGAGTAATTTTGCAAGGAAAGATTGTTGCCGTTTGCACCAGCAAAAATAAAGGTGAGCGCAAGAAAAATGTGGGAAAAGCACAGCTATTAGTTGACCTTGGTTTGGAAGGCGATGCTCATGCCGGGTTTATGCATCGGCAGGTCAGCCTCTTGGCTTTAGAAAGTATAGAAAAGATGAGGCAGAAGGGCCTAGATGTGCATCCAGGCGATTTTGCCGAGAATATAACAACTGAGGGGCTGGATTTGCCAGTTTTGCCAATTGGCACTAAATTAAAGATCGGTGATGTATTGATGGAAGTTAGCCAAATCGGCAAGGTATGTCATAATCGCTGCAACATCTACTATCAGGCTGGCGACTGTGTTATGCCCAAAGAAGGAATTTTTGCCGTTGTAGTTACCGGCGGTCAGGTGGCTGTAGGTGATGTGATCGAGGTGATTGACAATGTATAGTATTGGTATTATTACTGCCAGTGATAAAGGTGCACGCGGCGAACGCGAGGATTTGAGCGGTAAGGCGATTGCCGAGACATTAGCCGAACTTGGTGAAGTTAAACATTATGTTATTGTTCCAGATGAACGTGAAGAGCTAAGTCAAGCAATGGTTAATATGGCAGACAATTTAAAGATCGATCTTATTCTTACAACTGGCGGAACTGGTTTTGGACCTAGGGACGTTACTCCGGAAGCAACCTTGGCAGTTGTTGACAGGCAAGTTCCCGGTATTCCCGAAGTTATGCGGGCCAAGTCACTGGAAAAGACCTCTCGGGCGATGCTGTCGCGGGCGACAGCCGGCTTACGCGGCAAAACGCTCATTATCAACCTACCCGGAAGTCCCAAAGGCGTTCGTGAATGTTTGGAAGCAATATTGCCGGCATTAGACCATGGGCTGGCAATCATGAAGGGTGAGGCTGGCGAATGTGCCAGACCGCAATAAAACTGAGTGAGGTGTCAAGTATGGTAAAAAAAGCAACAAAACTTATGGCATTTATGTTCGTAATTCTTATGACCTTGGTGTTAACTGCTTGCCAGAAAGCTCCTGAACAAACAGCTCAAACCCCGGCAAAACCGGAAAAACCTGAGGTTATTTTGGCGACTACTACCAGCACGCAAGACAGTGGTTTACTGGATGTTATTATTCCGGCCTTTGAAAAGAAAACAGGCTATAAAATTAAAACGATTTCTGTTGGCACCGGTCAGGCGCTGGCGATGGGAGAAAAAGGTGAAGCCGATGTGCTGCTAGTACATGCGCCAGATGCTGAAAAAAAAGTTGTTGCCAGCGGTTCGGCCATCAACCGCCGCCTAGTTATGCACAATGATTTTGTATTAGTTGGTCCTGCGGAAGATGCCGCAAAAATTAAAGGCAAGACTGTTGGCGAATCTTTGAAAGCAATTAGTGCGGCCTCTATTCCTTTTATATCGCGCGGTGATGATTCTGGCACTCATAAACTGGAACAAAATTTATGGAAAGTAATAAGCATAAAACCGCAGGGAACAGGCTGGTATCAGGAAACCGGAGCCGGAATGGGGCAAACCTTAAAAATTGCTGATGAGAAAAAAGGCTATACCATTGCCGACAGAGCGACCTATCTTGCCCAAGCCAAAAACATTACCTTGAAAATTTTAGTGGAAGGCGATGCCAAACTGCTAAATATCTATCATGTAATGGAAGTAAATCCTGAGAAGTTTAACAAAGTCAATAAAGAAGGTGCCAAGGCGTTTGCTGATTACCTGTTATCCAGTGAAGGACAAGCGCTTATTGCTGCTTTTGGCAAAGATAAATATGGTCAGGCTTTGTTCACCGCAGACGGCGGTAAGACAGAGAAAGATTTCGGACTATAATAGTCTAAAGGAATAAATTATGGATAATATATGGCAAGATCCGGAGATCTTGGCAGTAGCCTGGCTTACAATTAAGGTTTCCGGATTAGCTACCGGAATAAGTGTTATTATTGGGATTCCCCTCGGACTTTGGCTGGCACTTAATGAATTTTACGGCAAAAAATTTGTTGTGAGTGTAGTAAACTTCGGTATGGGATTGCCGCCGGTCGTGGTTGGTTTAGTGGTGAGTTTGCTGCTGTGGCGCTATGGCCCATTAGGCATGCTAGGGATTATGTATACGCCGTGGGCGATGATTTTGGCACAGGCTTTTATTGCCAGTCCGATAATTGCCGGACTATCGTTTGCCGCTATCAGCAGCCTAAATCCTAATATGCGGTTGCAGCTACTTTCTTTGGGGGCTTCAAGATGGCAAGCCAATATGCTGCTTATTCGAGAAGCAAAACTGGGTTTATTAGCTGCGGTAATGGCCGGCTTTGGTGGTGTAGTGTCAGAAGTTGGCGCATCTATGATGGTTGGCGGCAATATTAAGGGGCAAACCAGGGTATTGACCACAGCAACTGTTATGGAAGTTGGCAAGGGCAATTATGATATTGCGTTAGCTCTTAGTTTTATTCTGTTGTTAGTAGCTTATAGTGTTGTCGCGGCATTAACCTATTTACAGAACAGGACGATACGATGAGCTGGGCAGGTGGAGGTCATATGCAGCCGGCCATTGTAGAATTGACTGGAGTTAAGGTATATCGTAACAATCGGTTAACCTTGAATATTGAACATCTGACAATTGCACCAGGTGAACTTGTTGCGATAGCTGGCCCAAATGGAGCCGGCAAAAGCACTTTGCTGCAGGTAGTTAACATGCTGCTGCCTTACCAGCAGGGAACACTTAACTTATTTGGGAAGGCTATAAACAAGCAAAGTGAACTAAACATTGCCCGCAGGCAGAGTTCTATGATGTTTCAGGAAACGCTGCTTGTTAATGGTACCGTATATGATAATGTGGCGTTACCGCTGATCTTTCGCAAGTATCCGAAAGAAAAGATTAGAGAACTTGTCATGTCGGCGCTGCAAACCTTTCAATGTCAACACTTAGCCAAACGACAGGCCAGGCAATTATCTGGTGGTGAGGCGCAGCGGGTGGGACTGGCTCGCGCTCTTGTTTTTCAGCCCCGGCTACTGCTTTTAGATGAACCGTTTGCCGCGCTTGATACTGCTTCGCGAACCGCGATACTGACTGATTTAAAACAGGTGGCTGTACAGAATAAGCTGACAGTTATATTGATTAGTCATAATTTCAATGAAGTACTTACTTTTGCTGACAGGGTGGTTGTTTTAGCTGGCGGTGCTGTTATCCAAGACGATAAGCCGGAAGTGGTTTTGCGTCGACCGGCTACGCGGGAAGTGGCTAGTTTAGTGGATATGGACAATGTTTTGCCCTGTCATATGGAGACAGAGGCTGCACAAACTATTGTTCGTTTAGACGGGGGAGTGATTTTTCCCTATAACCGTTCTGTAACAAGTAAGGCTAAAGCGTGTTGTCTTCCCGGCGATGCCATTTATATTCTGAACGAGAAGGCGCCTAGTCCTGAACAACCGCTTGTAACGGTTAGTGTCAGGGTGGCCGGTATTACACCGGGAATCGGAACCTACAAAGTGAGCGTGGCAGTAGACGAGCTATCGCTTATTGCAAGAGTTCCCCGGGAACAAACACTTGGCTTAGTGATCGGAGAAAAGATTACGATCGGATTTAGTCCGGATGAGGTTCAGTTGATTTAACTATAGTTTGATTACTGCTTGTGCTATCCGTCTAATGCCAGGTACCTGTTCAAGTTCGTCCAACAGCGAGAACAGTGCCTGGTCTTTATTTTTGGCTTCAATCATAACATCAAAATCTTGCTGCACTTCTTTGGCTAACAAAAGGAAAGGGAGAAAATCAGATAAGCTGACATTATCGGCATGATTGCGGATTTGGGTGCTACTTTTGGGACTTGAGAAATGAATTTTCGGGATGGCACCATTCCAGGTCTTAATAATGGCCGGCCATAATTCCGCCAAATTTTCACCGTCATTATTGCAAGTGTGATGATGAATATCAAGCACCATGGGACAACCGACGGTTTGACAAAGCTTGAGCACATCGGCGGCGGTGTAAATCTTATCATCATTCTCCAGCATAAGTCTAAGTCTGATACGATCAGGCAGCTCATTAAACTGGGTAATAAACCGGGCAAGAGCGGCCTCTTTTTCCTTATAGAGTCCGCCTACGTGGATAACCAGCTGCGGTTCAGCCGGTAATCTCATTGCCTCAAACATACTTGCATGATAGTTAAGGTCTTGGAGAGCCGCAGAGAGTACTTCGGTTTTGGGGCTGTTTAGTAAAGTGAAATGATCCGGATGGGCGCTGATTCTTAGATTATATCGTTTGATATAATCGCCTATTGCTTGCCACTCGGCAGCAAATTCATCTTGATAGTTCCAGCCGGAAGCAATAGGGTGAGTAGCTAATGGAACGAGTTTTGAGGTCAGGCGATAGAGGGCGATGTCATGAGCATAATTATAGCGAAGAATACGC
>Ga0316604_10000399_pt1 | contig 55220 bp, 50 predicted proteins | sample OWC_soil_day20_C_FD_207650 | JGI IMG/M metagenome (GOLD analysis project Ga0316604, IMG submission 207650) | Wetland soil microbial communities from Old Woman Creek delta, Ohio, United States - OWC_soil_day20_CT | ecosystem: Environmental > Terrestrial > Soil > Wetlands | place: USA: Ohio...
TCCTGGGCAGCGAAGAAATAGACAAAGGTTGCTGCGCAGATGGCGAACGCCACTGGCACGTTGATGCCGAACAGCGCCAGCATCACGATAAAGGCTAACAATACGCTCATTGCGCAGGCTCCTCTTGAACGTCGAGTTCGGCGGTGTTTCCTTTGCCCCGCAGGCTGTTCCAGAACATCCGGCCGTAATACATGAACATGAACGAACAGCAGACCGGAATCGAGGCATCGATATAGCTGTACGGCAAGCCGAGAATCGGCGTGAGCTTGGTCTGGCCCTTGATGGTCAGAATGATGCCGAACCAGATGAGCAGTCCCAGCGTCACCAGAACGATCAGGTCGCTCACGATGCTGGTGATCCGCCGCCACCTGGGTGACATGCGCAAGATCATCACGTCGATGCTGCAATGGCCTTCAACGTGAATCACCGCCGAAGCGCCGAGCATCGTCAGCCAGACAAAGATGAAGACGGTGACTTCCTCGACCCATCCCCAGGGGCTACCCATCACATAGCGCATGAAGACATTGGCGCACGCCAGCAGAACGATGAAGGCCATGGCGGCCATCCCCAGAAAGTTGTCGAGCTTTCTGATCAGGTCGTAAAACTTTCGCAATAGTTGCATAAGAAAATTCCCCGTCTAGCGGCAACAGACGTCCCTGGCGTGACTCGCGTCCGCCATTCGATAAGAGAGAAGGTGGTTTCCGCCCCTGGCGCAAAGCGCGGGGCGGCTGAAATATGGCTTACTTGTGCCCGATGATGGCGTATAGCCTGTTCATGACTTCAGGCGGGAACTCCTTGCTGAAGCGTGCCGGGAAGTCCTTCATCGCGACCTTGAATGCGGCGCGATCGACCTCGACGACCTTGACGCCAGCCGCTTGCATCTTCTGCAGCGCATCCTTGTCGGCAGTCTCGTTTTCCTTGTCGAGGAACTTGCCGGCTTCTTCACCCGTTTCCTTGAGCATTTTGACAATTGCCGGCGGCAACTTGGCGATGAAGCTGGAGCCGGCGATCCATGAGGACATATTGAGCTGGTGGCGCGTCATGATGAGAAATTTCGCGCCTTCGTACATCTTGCCGCCGTAGAGCACCGGAATCGGATTCTCAGCACCGTTGATGACGCCCTGCATCAGCGCCGGATAGGCTTCGGCCAGCGGCATCGGCGTCGAGGTGGCGCCCATGGCGTTCATCATTTCGGTAGAAATTCGGATGTTCGGTACGCGGATCTTCAAACCCTTGAGATCTTCGGGCTTGGTCGCCGCCTTGGTTGCCAGCATGTTGCGCACGCCGTAGATCCACTTGGTGTGTACGATGTACAAACCCTTGGTTTCCAGTTTCTTCGACATCTCCTTGAACAGGTCGCTGTCAGCCAACTTGAACAACTCTTCCTTCGTGTCAAAAATGTACGGCAGGAAAGTGATGCCGAACTCCGGCACGTAATCCATCAGAAAGCCGCCGTCCGAAATGGTGATGACGTTCGAGCCAATCGTCAGCTGTTCGGTCACATCCTTCTGCGAGCCGAGCATCGAGCTCGGGAAGTACTGAAACTCGACCTGGCCCTTGCTGCGCTCCTTCATCAGACGGCCCCATTCGCGCACCGCCTTGTCGTTCGGCTCACCAACGTTATTTGAATAAGCAATCTTGATCTTGATGACATCCGCGGCCTGTACAAGGTTTCCGCCCAAGCACAGAGCCATCGCCAGCACCCCGGCCATCAATGTCTTTACACGATCTGCAATCATCACGTTTCACCTCTCTGATTTGTTGGTTTGACGAATAAAAGGAAACAGGTCTTCACCACTTACAGCCACCTCACAAGCGGTGATCGCAGCAAGCTTCCGGATAACCCGTAGCAGGGTTCGTGCCAAGCACAACCTATTGATTTTAATAGACACGAAATTCAAGACAGTCTCACAAATGAAACATGTGAGACTCTATATTTGAGACTTGCTGCTATACTCGGCACACTCCCAGAAACCGAAGGACATTGTTGGAACGCTGCCGACAACGCTTTGGCGCCCGAACTAGCACCACAACCACTTGCGTAATACGAGCAAACATGACCGCCATTCTCTTTCTCAGCCCGATGCAGAGCATTTCGGATACAGCCCCTGATGTGGCTTCCGAACTCGGCATTGATATCGCGATTGAAACCACCGACGACGCAAGAGCAATTCAGGTCATAAAAAGCTATCCGGAGGTCGAAATCGTAGTAACTCGAGGTGGCCTCGCCGACCTCGCACGGCAAGTTCCCGGCCTTGCCGTCGTGGAAATAGCCATGTCGCTCAACGAGCTGCTCAGCCAACTCAGCGTTCTCACGCAGAGAGGTTTCAAGCGTATCGGCATGGTTAGCCGCGCCAATCTGTTTAGCGGCGCTATCGGTGATTTTGAGGTCCTTGGCGCTCAGATCAGAATCCAGCCCGAAGCCAATGAGAAGGCGATCCAAGCGCGAGTCCACCAACTCGTCAAGGAAGGGTTCGAGGCCATCATCGGCTGTCGCGTCGCTTACAACACCGCACGCAGCGAAGGTATTGAGGCTGTCGTACTCGACAGCGGCCCAATTCCTATTCGATCGGCACTACGCGAAGCATTACGAATTCTTGATGCAAAAAAACTGGAAAAACTGCAGTCGGCGCAACTGCGGGCCATTATCGACAACATCGACGAAGCGGTAATCGCGGTCACACCGACACAGGACGTCAGCTTCTACAACCGCCATGCAAAACGAATTTTTTCGGCAAAACCATCAAGCCTCCCCGACTTTTCCTGTGTCCTCGACGTGATTAATTCAAGAGACAAGGAACACATCACCACCATCAACGGCAACAGCGTTATTGCTCGCAGCATTCCTCTTGAGTTCGATAACACCTTGCACGGCAAGGTACTCACCCTGCAAGAGGTCACCCGCATCCAGGCTTCGGAGTCGAAGATTCGCTCGACCTTCCTGCAAAAAGGACACGTCGCCCGTTATCACTTCAGTGACTTGATCGGCAACTCGAAAGTCATGCAACAACTCATTGCACGCGCCAAGATCTACGCAAAACACGATTCGAATCTGCTGATTCATGGCGAGACAGGTACCGGCAAGGAGGTCTTTGCCCAGAGCATTCACAATGATAGCCGCCGGAATAACGCACCATTCGTATCGGTAAATATCGCCTCTATAGCGCCCAGCCTGCTGGAAAGCGAACTCTTTGGCTACGTCGAAGGAGCCTTCACCGGCGCCCGCAAAGGCGGCAAACTCGGTCTGTTTGAACTGGCACACGGAGGGACGTTGTTTCTCGACGAAATTGGCGAACTGGCTCCCGAGATGCAAAGCCGTTTCCTGCGCGTTCTTCAGGAACGGGAAATCATGCGCATCGGTGACGACAAGATCATCCCGGTCGACGTGCGAATCATTTCTGCAACCAATCGCGACCTATTCGCACAGACGCTTTCAGGTTCATTCCGCCAGGACCTTTACTACAGACTCCACGTCGTCAGCCTCAAAATCCCGCCATTGCGCACCCGGGCACAGGATATCCCACCGATCTTTGCGTACTATTTGGAGCGATTCTCGGCACGATCCGGTCAAAAGCATCGACTGACTCCTGCCGCGGAACGCATGGTCATGTCGAGCAACTGGCCGGGAAACATCCGCCAACTCAGAAACCTCGCCGAGGTTATCGCCTACAGCGAAACCGAAACGATCGACACCACCGACATCGCCGAGGCCATGGGCGAACAGGAACAGGCGGATGTCGAAACGGGCTTTCTCACAATTCCCGACAAGGGATCGCTCAAGCAAATGGAATCGGAGATCGTCCGAAACCTGATGGGGAAAATGCCAACCAACGCGGTTTGTTCGCGCCTCGGCATCAGCCGGGCCACCCTGTGGCGCAAGCTGCAAAGTCTAGAAGCGACTGGATAGTTGCCGACCACGCCTCGGATTGTATTGATCCAGCCGATCCTGGAGGATTGCCGGAGCGCTCGCTATCACCAATTCAGTTTTCGCCATCTTTGTCGCATTCGGAGGCGGCCTCGCACCCCGTCGGCGTGCGACCTGGACTGCTTGAACTCGAACATACACGCGGCCGATCGTGGCGCTTTGCGCAAGCCCTGAAGACGCCAGCGCGATACGTGCGGCGCGTCAGCTGCTGAATGCGGGACATCTATCAGCCCAACCGCTTCGTGGTGGATATGACAAGTGGCGCAAAGCCGCCACCAGTCAGCCTCTCGCAGGCAGGGATAGCGCCCCTCGTACCGCACCTATTTGAGCGCCAGCGGCCGGCGACCTGCGTGGCCTGCTCGCAAGCCGCGGCAACGCGCCGGTTGAGGCGTCCCTGTTCTTCGGCGAAAAGGCGCGAGACGGCGACCATCGACACCAAACCCCTGCCGACTTCGCAAGAGACCACGGTGATGCGACCGTCAGCTGGTCGATTCGATTGACGCGAAAGTGGCGGAATTCATCGCGCAGCTAGTACCAGCCACCCCAAGTCCAGTCGTACCCCAGACAGAATCTCAAGCGGCCAGAGAGCGCGCTCGGAAGCCTTGCCGTCGGCGCGCCGATAGTCAAGACGAACGATGCGTCGCTGGCGCAGCGCACGGCGAAGCGATGAAAAGCCGGGACTGCTGACAACATGGTGTCAGCAGAGATCGGCAAGATCCGGCCAAGCGCAGAACTCCGAATCAGACCGGAGCAGGCGTCTCCAGTCTCTCGACAAACACCCTTTGCACTGCCGCCAGGATTTCACCGCTGGCGCCCATGGCATCGTAGAAAGCCAGCGGTGCTGCGTACTTCATTCCGACGTAGTAGGCGCTGGCTTTCATCGGCGTGAGAACCTCGTCCATGGTGCTGTGGATCAGCCCTTCGGCGCTGTAAGTATGGCGGCTGGCGCCGGCGGTGACGACGACCTGCATCTGCTTGCTGCGCAGCGCCTTGCCGTCCGGACCGAACGCCCAGCCGTAGGCCCACACCTGGTTGAGGTAGGCCTTGAGCATCGGCGTCAGGTTGAACCAGTGAATGGGAAACAGGTAGACGATGCGCTCGGCCGCTTCGTGCGCTTTCTGCGCGGCCGCGACATCGAAGCCGTTGAGATCGTCGCCATACAGCGCTTCGAGATTGCGGACGACAACGTCGGGCGTGCTTTCGGCGGCCTGTTGCAGCGCATTGATGGCGTGCGACTGATCCGGATAGGGATGGGATACAACGACAAGGGTTTTCATCGAACGCTCCTTGGCGATGATTATTGAATCGAAATCGTGGGTGCGCTGGCTGGAGCCAGCCCCTCGACCAGATAAGCGTGGCTCTCGGCCGCCGCCAGGCGGTGGCCGAGTATCGACTGGTATTGCGGCGAGTCATGCCAGGCGTGCGCCTGCGCCAGGCTCGGAAACTGCAGGATGACCACGACTCCGCGCGGGCCATCGCCTTCCAGAACCTCGACCAGGCCAGAGGCGGCGATGCGTTGGCCGCCGAATGCCGTATAAGTCGCTTCAACGGCAAGCTGATACGGCTTGATGCGTTCGGCATCCTTGATCTGTACGTCAATGATGAAATAGGCTGGCTTTTCCATATTCGAACCTCTACTGGTGTTTGGCGCTCAAGCCATGTCCGGATGGCCCGCAACTGCAACGTCGAATTGCCGGTCGGGCCAACCGGGCTAGAGACTGGCCTCGTAAACCTTACGAGCAACGTCGGGCGTGACGTCCTGGCGTTCTCCGAGTTGCGTCATACCGTGCTCTTGCAACTGGCGAAGCAGGTTGTCGATGGCATCGGCCGCAATTCCGTAGTCGGCCAGGCGGGTCTTGACGCCGACGCTTTCGAAGAAGGCACGGGTCCTGGCGATGGCCTCGTCGATCCGCTCATCTTCGCTGCCCTGGGTGATTCCCCAGACGCGTTGGGCGTACTGCAACAGCTTGGCGCGCTTGCCGGCGCGGCGGACATTGAGCATCGATGGAAGCAGCACGGCGAGCGTTTGCGCGTGGTCCATGCCGAACTGCGCGGTCAGCTCGTGGCCGACCAGATGGGTGGCCCAGTCCTGCGGCACGCCCGCGCCGACCAGTCCGTTCAGCGCCATGGCCGCGGTCCACATCAGGTTGGCGCGCGTCTCGTAATCGGCAGGCTCCTTGACCACTTTCGGCCCGATTTCGATCAAGGTCTGCAGCAGGCCTTCGGCCAAGCGGTCCTGCACCCTTGCGCCGGCCGGGTAGGTGAGGTATTGCTCGATGATATGGGTGAACGAATCGACGACGCCGTTGGCGAGTTGGCGCGCCGGCAGGGTATAGGTCTTCGTCGGGTCGAGAATCGAGAACTGCGGGAAGACTCGCGGCGACGAGAAGAAGGCCTTGGTCTTGGTCGATTTGCGGGTAATCACCGAACCGCAATTCATCTCGGATCCCGTCGCCGGCAGAGTCAGCACGACGCCGAGCGGCAATGCCTGGGTGACGGCGCCGCCAAAGCTCTCAAGGATCTGCCAGGGATCGCCGGCGAACGATGCGGCTGCCGCGACGAACTTGGTGCCGTCGATGACCGAACCGCCGCCGACGGCGAGCAGGAAATCGAGCTTCTCGGCGCGTACCAGCTCGACGGCCTTGCTCATCGTTTCGTAGCTCGGGTTGGGCTCGATGCCGCCGAACTCGCGGCGTTCGCGCGCTCCCAGCGCGCTGCGGACTTCCTGCAAGGTGCCGTTCTTCTCAGCGCTCTGGCCGCCGTAGAGGATCAGCACGCGAGCATCGGCCGGAACAAGGGTGTCAAGCTTGGCAACCGTTTCTCGTCCAAAAACGATGCGTGTGGGGTTCTGGAATTCGAAGTTCAACATTCAATTTTTCCTTTACAGAAAGGCAGTCGGTCAAACGATGCCTTGAAAAAAATGGCGGCGAATTCTTCAACCCACCGGATGCGGCGAATTATTGCCGCAGCCACTCGCAACCAGAAGCCCACATATGGTTGATTGTTTGATAACCTACGGTTGACAAAAGAAGACAAAAGGCCGACTGATCCGAGCGCTGTCCGCCACCGGATTGGCCCGATGGAGACTCACCCATGGACCTGTCGCAGCGCGTACGCACCATCCTCTCCTTCGTCCAGGCAGTCGATGCCGGCAGCTTCGCAGCGGCCGCCCGCGTGCTGGGAATCAGTTCGGCGGCGGTCAGCAAAAACGTCGCCAGCCTCGAACGGGCGCTCGGCGTCCGCCTGATGAACCGGACAACGCGAACGCTCAGTCTCACCGACGAAGGAAGCGCTTTTCTCAAACAGGCCCGGATCGCCCTCGAAGCGCTCGATTCGGCCGTCGACGCCGTTGCCGCCCAGCGCTCCGAAATCAGCGGTCATGTCCGCATTTCGACGAGCGCGGCATTCGGGCGCGACCAACTGATGCCGGCATTGCCGGAATTGCTGGCCCGCTATCCGGCCTTGTCTGTCGAAGCGGACTTCGACGACCGGGTGGTTGATCTGGTCCGCGACGGCTACGACCTGGCGATTCGCGGCGGGCGCATTGCGGACTCCGCGCTGGTCTCCCGTCCTATCTGCCAACTCAACATGATCCTGGTGGCGTCGCCCGACTACCTGGGTCGGCAAGGTACGCCGCGCTCGCCGGAAGAACTCAAGCGTCACCGCTTGATTGCGCGCCGCTTCCTGGGAGGAAAAGTTTCGCCGTGGAACTTCAGGCAGGTCGATGGTTGCATTACCACGCAGGACCTCGCATCAGCCGCACTGACCTTGTCCGCCCCCGAGGCATTGGCGCAAGCGGCAAGCCTGGGCCTGGGCATCGCCCAGGTCGGCGTGCACCATGCCTGGAGCCATCTCGTTTCCGGCCGACTGAAGGTGCTGTTGTTAGGCTTGCATGACCCGGGAAGCTACGAAATGGTGCTGCAGTATCCGCATCGGGCGCTCGTGGCACCGAGAGTCAGGGCAACCATCGACTATCTGCTTGCCGCGTTCTCGCGCAACGAAGCGCTGCACGTGCCTTTGCCGGCGCTGAACGCCCATGTCGCCTGACTGGCCATCGACGATAGCCCGCCGCGTTGTCGGACGGCGCGGACGTCAAGACTCGCGGGATGAATTTCTGCAGGAGTAGGCAAGTAATCGCGCTGATCTGATTATCGGTTGCGCGGCGGCCCGCGACAAAATATCAATATGGAGCGGTCTTCGCCGCAGTTGGCGAGCGATACGCCAGTCCAACGGACGAAAGAGGGCGCGTTTATTGGCAGGATGATTCCCGCCCGTTCCGGCATAACCAATCGCCGGCAGCGGCGATCGGATCAAACCTGTAATCTAGCAAGGAGTTGTTCGATGAAAATCACGCGTAACGGATCTCTTTCTTCTCTGACCGGACCGGCTGAATGGTTCAGCGGCCGCGTCCGTATCGACGGCATGTTTCAGGCCGAGTCTCCGGCGACGGTTTCCTGCGCCGCGGTCACTTTCGAGCCGGCTGCGCGTACCGCATGGCATACCCACCCGCTTGGGCAAACGCTGGTCGTGACGGCAGGCTGCGGGCGAGTGCAGCTGCACGGCGAACCTGCCCAGGAAATCCGGCCGGGCGACATCGTCTGGATCGCACCGGGAGAAAAGCACTGGCACGGCGCCGCGCCGACCACCGCGCTGACGCATCTCGCCATCCAGGAGGCGCGGCAGGGAAAAGCTGCGGACTGGATTGAGTTGGTGAGCGACCAGCAATACAGCGCGTCGGCTTGACTCATGGCTGCGCGGCGGCGATCGGACTCGCGCCCTCGCCGCCCTGCCACCACTCGGTAAAACGCTGCGCCGTATCATCGACGAACAACGGCTCGCCGATCAGCGGCGTCGCCAACCGATACGGCAGTCCTTGGCTCGCTGCGCTGATGCGCGCGAAGGGCTCATCCCAGGCGTGCCGCGCGATGCTGAAACGCCCGATGTGCGCGGTCAGCAACGTCTTGGACTGCAGATCGACCGCCGCCTGCGCGGCTTCCTCCGGCATCATATGGATGTACGGCCAGCGCGGGTCGTACTGCCCCATGTCGAGGGCGGCCAGGTCGAAACCTCCGAAGCGTTGCGCCAACGCCTTGAAATGCGGTCCGTAGCCGGTGTCGCCGGAAAACAGGATGCGCCGCGTCGGCGATTCGAGGACGAAACCGGTCCACAGCGTCTGGTTGCGGGTTAGCCAGCGCCCCGAGTAGTGGCGCGCCGGAACGAGATGGACGGCGAGGCCGTCGCCCGGCGTCAGCTTCGCGTACCAGTCGGCCTCGCTGACCTTTTCGCTGGCGTAGCCCCAGTGTTCGAGATGCGCGCCGACGCCGAGCGGAACGATGGCTCGCGCGACCTTGTCGCGCAGCGCGGTCAACGTGGCGTAGTCGAGATGATCCCAATGGTCGTGGGTAATCAGCAGAACGTCGATCGGCGGAATGTCGTCGGCGTCATAGACGTTGGTTCCCGCAAAAGCCCGGTTGGAGAACCAGAACGGCGCGGCAAACGGGCTCAACACCGGGTCGATGAGAATTCGCTTGCCGGCAAAAACGACGAAGAACGACGAATGCCCGAGCCAGACGATCGTGTCGCGTTCGACAGCGAGCGCCTTGAGATCGGTTTTTACCGCCGGCAGAGGCCGCGCCGGCCGCAGATTCTCGATGGGCCGCAAAAGATCGCCGGCCAGGATGGAAAACGTGCTGTTGCCTTCCTGCAGCGTCGGCGTCTCGATGCAGTTGTGAAACTCGCCGTCAGCATAATTCGGCGAGTCTCGCAAACTCTCCAGCCGTTCGCCGGCGGGGACGGCGCCGAACTTCGGCTGCTGCAGATAAGCGCAGGCCGCCAGCGAGAGCAGCGCCGGAAAAGCCATCATGCCGATCAACAGTCTGTGTGCGCGTCGCATCATTTGCCAAGCCCCGTCATTTTCGACCAGCGAGCAAGGGCCGCAAGCCAGATCATGCAATCATCTTGACAACTCTCGCCGGGACACCTGCGACCACGGCCTTTTCGGGGACATTCTTGGTTACGACTGCTCCGGCAGCGATGATTGCGTCGTCTCCGACGGTCACGCCGGGAAGTACGGTTGCATTGGCGCCAATCCACACATTCCTTCCGATCACAATTGGCGACGGATAAACCGTATTGCGCTGTTCGGGCGCAAGCCCATGGTTCAGGGTGCAAAGGGTGACGTTCTGACCGATCTGCGAAGCATCGCCGACAGTGACGCCGCCGAGATCCTGAAAGGTGCACCCCGTGTTCAGAAACACATTTTTTCCAAAGGTGATGTTTTTGCCGCAGTCCGTATGGAAGGGCGGAAAGAAAAAACACGATTCGTCGACGTCTTTTCCGGTCAATCGGGAAAACAGCGCGCGAACCTCTGCCGGCTCGTGGTAGGAACCGTTCAGTTCCGCCGTGATGCGCAGCGCCTCGTTGCTGAACTGCACCAAAAGCGCATGCCCCTCCGAACCGACGACAATCGGCTCGCCCTGCTTAATCAATTCCATCAATTCGTTTTCTTCCATAGACCAAACTTCCTTGCTCTTACTCATAAGTGATCGTTCCGGAACCCACCGCGGCAGCAAAGTACCGGGAACGGCCTGGCGTGGGAAAGGATTCAAGCCGAGGCCGTGCCGTGGGAAGATCCTCCCCCGCCCGCCTTGCGGCGCAATGCCTCGATATCGCGCTTGGGCGGCGCGCCAAAGAGGCGGGTGTACTCACGACTGAATTGCGAGGGACTTTCGTAGCCCACCTCAAATGCCGCGCTTGCTGCATCCGAATCCTCGTTCAGCATCAGACGGCGTGCTTCATTGAGGCGCAGCCACTTCTGGTACTGCAAAGGACTCATGGCGGTAAATTGGCGAAAATGATGATGCAGACTGGACGGACTCATCTTGACATAAGAGGCGAGATCATCGATTCGGAGCGTTTCCGTGTAATTTACTTTCAACCAGTCGATCGCCTTGGCGACGCGATGCCCCTGACTTCCCACTGAAGCGATTTGCTGCAAACGTGCAGCCTGATCGCTCATCAGCAGGCGATAGTGGATTTCCCTTTCGATGAGCGGCGCCAGGATGGGGATTGCACTCGGCTCATCCAATAGATCGAGCATCCGCTTGAACGGTTCAAGCAGCGTCGGGGTGACAGTGCCGAGGCCGATCACCGCGCCACGATCACTCGAACGTTCTTCAGGCAGCGGAAGTCCGCCTTGTGCGATCAGTTCCGCCATGGTGCGTAGATCGAGCTTGAAGGCCAGCCCCAGGCAAGGATTGTCGGGGCTGGCCGTGACCACTTGCGAATTGGCCGGGATATCCAGGGACGTAATCAGGAACCGGTTGATGTTGTAGGGGTAAGCCTCCCCGCCTGCCAACATTTGTTTTTCGCCCTGAACGACAAGAACGATGCAGGCCTCCACCAGGCAAGTAGTCGGCGGCATCGGGGCTTCGCGCCGGAAAAAAGTTAGGCCCGGAATTGGGGTCTGCCAGTCGAACTGGCCGACGGTCCACCGTCCGATGCTGGCAATCGCCGCGTCGCGCATGGCATCGAGCATTCCTGCATGTTCTTGAGTGGGCATGTCATTTCTCCAAACAGTTTCTGCCCGAAGAATATCTGCTCAAATCTCCGGCGCCAACCAATAAACCGATCCCGTGGAGTATCCGGCAATAGAAACGCAGGATTGATATATCGATGAGCGGTCCGAATCGCCAAAAATACATTCTGTCGAACAACCCTCTTGGCAACAAAGGACACGAACATGGAAAACTTTAGCTTCTTCAATCCGACTCAAATCGAATTCGGTACCGACAAGGAAAAACAGATCGGTCAGCATTTGGCGGCGCACGGCGTCAAAAAGGTGCTGCTTTGCTACGGCAGCGAACGCATCAAGCGCGAAGGGCTCTTCGGCATCGTTATCAAGAGCCTGGCCGAGAAGGACATCGCCTGCGTCGAATTCGGCGGCATCGTCAGCAACCCGGTCATCTCCAAAGTACGCGCGGGGATTGCCCTGGCGAAAGAGCACCAGGCCGATGCCATCCTGAGCGTCGGCGGCGGTTCCGTTCTCGACAGTTCGAAGGCCATTGCTGCCGGCGTTTGCCACGCTGGCGATGTCTGGGATCTGTTCGTTGGCAAGGCCCGTGTTGAGACAGCGCTGCCCTTATTTGCCATTCTGACTTTGGCCGCAACGGGAAGTGAGATGAATCCCTCGGCGGTGGTGACCAACGACGAGACCAAGGAGAAATTCTTTATCTCCGCGGCTTCGTTGTTCCCCAAGGTCTCCATCGTCAATCCAGCCCTCATGCAGGGCGTGACGCGCGACTATCTCGTCTACTCGGCATCGGACGTCATTGCGCATTTGATCGAGGCCTATTGCACGGCAACCGTCCATCCGAAGCTGCAGTCGCGCCTGGTTGAATCTCTTGTCAATACAGTCATCGAAACAACCGAGGCGCTGCTCACCCATCCCGACGATTATGCAGCTCGCGCCCAGTTCGCGTGGGCATCAACACTGGCACTGAATGGCCTGACCTACTCGGGAGCGGCGGGCTTTGGCTACCCCAACCACGCCATCGAGCACTCGCTCTCGGCGCTCTTCAACGTGCCGCATGGTGCTGGCCTGTCGGTGATCGTCCCGGCCTGGATGAAGTGGTACCTCGACCGCAACCCGGCGCAGTTCGAACGATTTGCGCGCAACGTGTTTGGCGTCGAGGGCGCTGGTAGCGGCGAGCAAGGCATTGCGGCGCTGCAGGCCTGGTACGACAAGATCGGCACGCCAACTCATCTGCCGCAACTGGGCATCAAGGCAATCGATCTGCCGGCCATCGTCGAGAACGTCCAGCGCAATGTGCGCATCTTCGGCATCGCCGAAACCTACACCCCGGAAGTGGTGACGGCCATTCTGAAGAATGCGCTGTAGCCGTTCGTTTTTTTCTATCCAAACCAAGGAATAGCCCCCAAATGACCACTCTGCTTTCCCGCAAGAAATTCATCCAAAGCGCCATCGTCGCCTGTGCAGCCCTGTGCGTCGGCATGCCATCCGTTCAAGCACAGACCAGTCCCAGTGCAAGCGGAGGAAATACCTTGAACTTGACCCAGGAATGGGACAAGACTTTCCCGAAGAGCAACAAGGTCGATCATCAGAAAGTGACCTTCAAGAATCGCTATGGCATCACGCTGGCGGCCGATCTGTACCTACCCAAGAACCGTGGCGATCGGAAACTGGCCGCGATTGCAGTCGGCGGCCCGTTTGGCGCGGTCAAGGAGCAGTCTTCCGGTCTGTACGCGCAGCACATGGCCGAGCTCGGCTTCGTGGCGCTGGCATTTGATGCGTCCTACACCGGCGAGAGCGGCGGCGAGCCGCGCAATGTGGCGTCCCCGGACATCAACACCGAAGACTTCAGCGCCGCAGTGGATTTTCTTGGCCTGCAAAAAGAAGTCGATCGCGAGCGTATCGGCATCATCGGCATTTGCGGCTGGGGCGGCATGGCGTTGAATGCCACCGCAGTAGACAAGCGTGTCAAGGCGGTGGTGACCAGCACCATGTACGACATGACCCGCGTGATGTCCAAGGGCTACAACGACAGCATGCCCCTGGAACAGCGCACGCAAGCACTGGAACAGATGAGCCGCCAGCGCTGGGTGGATGCCGAAAAAGGTAGCCCCGCTTACCAGCCGCCTTACAACAGCAAGCCGGCCAGCGGCGCCCCCCAGTTCATGGTCGATTACTACGACTACTACGGTACGCCGCGTGGCTACCACCCGCGCGCGGTCAACTCCGGCAATGCCTGGACGCAGACCACGCCGCTGTCCTTCATGAACATGCCGATTCTCAGCTACATCAAGGAAATCTCGCCGCGCCCGATTCTGTTGATTGCCGGTGAAAAGGCTCACTCGCGCTACTTCAGCGAAACCGCCTACGCGGCCGCTGCCGAGCCGAAGGAGCTGATGATCATCAAGGGCGCCAGTCACATCGATCTGTATGACGACAAAGCGGGCAAGATTCCCTACGACAAGATGGCGGAGTTCTTCGGCAAGAATCTGAAGTAACTCAGACGCAGGCCCTCCGGGCGCAGCTGCGTGACTGTTCTCAGAGGGCCTCCTCAGGAGGCTTTCATGTTTAGGATTTGGATTTTTCTGTTGGCTGCGCTTGTCAGCGTAGTCGTGACAAACGCTTCCCCTTATTGGCCATCGGTGGTGGTCGTCGTCGGCTGCGGCATCGCGTTCTATTCCCAGGCACTCACCCGGCGCGTCATCTCGACGGGGGGCGGCGCTACGGGGTCCGGTCGAGCCTCGCCTCGGCTTGGCTTGCCGCTGCTTCTCCTGGCGCTGTGCGCTGCCCCCGTCAGCAGGGCGGCAGGCCCTGCGGCGCCGACCGCCGTACCGGATGCCGCTCTGGCAGCCAAAAGATCGGAGGAATCGCGCGCGTGGATGACCATCGGTGAACGCCGCTTCGCCATCACCCTAGCCGACACCGAGGCCGCTCGCGCCTTCGTCGCCATGTTGCCGCTAACGCTGGACATGGAGGAACTGAACGGCAACGAGAAGAAAAAGGAACTCCCGAGCCCACTCCCCACGGACGCCGTCCGTCCCGGTACGATCCGCAACGGCGACCTTTTGCTGTGGGGATCGCGCACCGTAGTGGTCCTCTATCGGACCTTCGAGTCGTCCTATGCGTACACCCGTCTCGGCCGCGTGGACGACCCGTCTGGGCTTCCCCAGTCGCTCGGGCGGAACGATGTGCGAGTGGTATTTTCCAGGAACTGACTTGCGCTGAGCGTATCGGCAAGCTGATGGAGTAAAGCGCTTTCCCCCGCGCGCCCCGTCTATTTGAGCGCCAGCGGCAGCCCCGCGGCGACCAGCGTGACCTGCTCGCAGACCGCGGCGACGCGCTGGTTCAAGCGACCCTGTTCGTCGGCGAAGAGGCGCGAGACGGCGGCCATCGGTACCAATCCCCAGCCGACTTCGTTGGAGACCATGATGATGCGACCGGGCAGGCCGGGCAGCGTATCGACCAGCGCCTGGACTTCGCCCGAGAACAAGGGGCAATCAACCGCTTCGCCGGCCTCGGCCTGCTTGGCGGCAGCGCCGGCGAAAAGCATGTTGGAGAGCCACAGCGTCAGGCAATCGACGAGCAGGCAGACACCGGGCGCGGCATGCTGCGCGAGCGTCGCGGCCAGGCCGAGCGGCGCTTCGACCAGACCCCAAGTCGCCGGACGGCGCGCCTGGTGCAGCGCGATCCGCCGTTCCATCTCGCCATCGAGCGCCTGCGCCGTCGCCACGTAAATGACGTGCAGGCCGCTGTCGACAGCCCGTTTCTCCGCGAGCGTGCTCTTGCCCGAGCGCGCCCCGCCAATGATCAGTTCTCTCATGGCCCAAGCTTAGCACGGGAGGTGCAGCGTATAATCGCCGCCTTTGTCCACCGCCCCCTGATAACTTCTCCCCCATGACCTTCGATATTCCCGCCCTCGACCACGCGCTCGACCAGGCACTGCAAAGCAAGATCGACAACAAGACCAAACCGTTGGGATCGCTCGGCCGACTCGAACAAATCGCGCTCCAGGTCGGCCGCATTCAAAAGACGCTGACGCCGCAATTTGCCAACCCGCACATGTTGATCTTCGCCGCCGACCACGGCGCTGCGACGGCGGGAATTTCGGCTTATCCGCAGGACGTGACCTGGCAGATGGTCGAGAATTATCTGGCTGGAAGCGCCGGCGCCAATGTCTTCGCGCGCCAGAACGGGCTCAAGCTCAAGGTCATCGACGGCGGCGTCGCGCACGACTTCAGCGCGAGCGACAAGCGCGGCGTCGATTTCATCGACGCCAAGATCACCGCGACCGGAACGCGCAACTATCTCGTCGAAGCGGCGATGAGCCGCGAACAATGCGCGCAGGCGCTGGCCACCGGCGCCAAGGTCGCGCACGACGTCGCCGACGAGGGCTGCAACGTGCTCGGCGTCGGCGAGATGGGGATCGGCAATACCGCGTCGGCGGCGTTGATCACCCACGCGCTGACCGGCGCGCCGTTGTTCGACTGCGTCGGTCGCGGCACCGGCCTTAACGACAAGGGGCTGGCGCGCAAACGCGAGTTGCTGGCGCAGGCGGTGACCCGCGCCAACCTCGCCGCCGACGCCGACGTGATGAACGTGCTCGCCGAGTTCGGCGGTTTCGAGATCGTGATGATGGCCGGCGCGCTGCTCGGCGCCGCCGAGCGCGGTATGACGCTGCTCATCGACGGCTTCATCGCTTCGGCGTCGTTGCTCGCCGCATCGCGCATCGCACCGAATATTCGCGACTATTGCATCTTCTGCCACCGCTCGGTGGAGCCGGGCCACCTCGCGCAGCTGCGCGATCTGGACGGCGAGCCGCTGATCGACATCGGCATGCGACTGGGCGAAGGTACCGGCGTCTCGGTCGCCTATCCGCTGGTCCGTTCGGCGCTGGTCTTCGTCGAGGAGATGGCGAGCTTCGAGTCGGCCGGCGTCAGCAAAGCCGTCCGTTAGACTGCGATGACGGCGCGCAGCGAACTCGACTCACTGCTTGGCGCGATCAGCTTTTTCACGCGCCTAAGAGTGCCCGGCAAAAACGGACACGGCGAGGTCGCGCTCGAACGCGCGATCCGCTATTTCCCGGCGGTCGGTCTGCTCATCGGCGCTATCGCCGCGCTCGTTTTTGTTGCCGCCTCGCTCATCTGGCCCAAGACGCTCGCGCTCATCGCCGCGATTGCGGCAGCGGTCGTCGTCACCGGAGCGATCCACGAGGACGGCTGGAGCGATATGGTCGACGGCTTTGGCGGCGGCGCGAACCCTGAGAAGGTGCTGGCGATCATGCGCGACTCGGCGCTCGGCAGTTACGGCGCGCTGGCACTGGCGATACTCATTATCGCGCGTTTCTTTACGCTGCTCGAAATCGACGCGGCGCTGCTGCCGGTCGTGCTGATTGCCGGCCACGCCGTGTCGCGACTGTGCGCCACCTTCGTTCTCGGCGCGCTCGACTACGCGCGCAGCGAAGGCAAGGCCAAGCCTTTTGCCAATCGCCTCGGTCGCGGCGAACTCGTTTTCGCGACGCTCTGCGCGCTGGCACCGCTCGTTTTCCTACCGCCATGGCCGGCGCTCGCCGGCCTGCTGCTGGCGCTAATCGCGACGCGCTGGCTGGCTCGCCTGTACAAACGTCGCATCGGCGGTTATACGGGGGATTGCCTCGGCGCGACGCAGCAACTCGCCGAACTCGCCTTCTATGGCGGACTGCTCTGCAGGTTTTCCTGACGCCGCAGCAAAACGGCGTCAGGCGACTTCAACGCGGTCGCGGCCGGCAGCCTTGGCGCGCAGCAGCGCCATATCGGCGCGGCTGATCGTCGCCGAGTACGTCTCGCCGGGCAGGTAAAGGGTCAGGCCCAGGCTCGCGGTGATGCGGCCGTCGAAGAAGTCGTGGCGCATAGTGCCGATTTCATGACGCACCCGCTCGGCGACTTGCCGCGCTGATTCGAGCGCAGTTTCCGGCAGAATGATCAGGAACTCTTCACCGCCCCAGCGGCCACAATGGTCATATTCGCGAACGTGTTCCTGAATGCAGTGGGCGATCTTGCACAAGGCCTGGTCGCCGGCGCCGTGCCCATAACTGTCGTTCACCGCCTTGAAAAAATCGACATCCAGCATGGCCAGCGCGTAAGGCGCGTTCTTGCGGTTCGCTCGTTCCGTTTCCGCATTGAGCCGATCGACCAGGAAGCGCCGATTGCCCAGACGGGTCATCTGATCCTGCAGCGAAGCCTCCCTGAGCGTTTCGCTCATCTCGCGCAGGCTGGCCTGATAGCGGTCGGAAATTCGCGCCAGCTTCTCGAGCCGCCGCAGTTGTCGATCGTACTGCTCAGCCAAAGTCTGGCTATCGCTGCGCGCGGCGGTTTGGTAGCCGTCGGAAATCCGCACCAGGCGCTCCAGTCGATGCCGCTGGCCCTGGCTGTGCTCGAACAGCTGAGCGAGCGGCTCGCGCAATGGATTGTCCTGATACGCCGCCTGCGCCAGCAATCCTTCGATGCGCAGAATCAGCGCTTCGTCGTCGTGCAGAGGGCGCGGTTCACTGCTCATCGGCAGCGATCTCGAAGGGGAAGCTGCAGTCTTCGCGGAACTCGTCGGCCAAATCGAGCACCCGCTCGTTGCGCGGATCGTAGTACCAATTGACGCTGACCTGCCGCCCCCGGCCATGGGCGTCTTCGAGCAGGTCGAAGATGTCCATCATGGCCTTGACCGAGCTGGTATTCATATAGACCAAGCGCAGTTCGAGGCCGAACGGCGCTGCGGATTCGGTGAGATAGCGTTCGATCCAGTCGATCACTGGGCTGAAAAATTCAAATGAATTTTCCGGGTACGAATCGCCCCGCATGATGAGGCGTCCTAGATCCCAGTCGGCAAAGATGCTGGGGGTCGATTGGCTTCCTTCGATAGTCAAAGCATTCATTCGTTCGGCACCTGATAACAAACTCATATAACGGCACGCAGCGTAAAAAAGGAGCGCGTCTCGCTGCAGCCGACGAGGCTGGCAGCCAGCGGCTGCGCCGATTTGCGCGCCACGTCGATCAAGCCGAGCCCGGCACCGCTCGCAGCGTCCTCGTCCCGGGGCTGGCGCAACTGGGTTTTGTAAGCGGCTTTGAGTTGCGCCTTGTCCATTTTCGCCAGTTCATCGAGTCGTTGCAGCAACGCCTCGCCGTCGCTCACTTCGACCAGATTGCCGGCCTGTACCACATAGCGTCCCTCGACGTCCCTGGCCACGACGATGGTCGCCGAGCTGTCGAGTTCGTCGTAACCGCGCGACAGCGCGTAGTGACGGATATTCTGGGTCATTTCCACGTAGGCGCTGAAGACATCCATCGCCGCCGAAGGCAAGACACTGTCAGCCTGCAGATAATTCTTGAGCGCGTTACCGATTTCCTCGATCAGGCTACGTGAAATGGGACCGTTGAAGCAGAGCAGAATGCGGCTACGGTTGAAGTGCTCGCGCAGGCCGAAAAGGTCGATTGATTCCATGGTTTCCCTGTCTAGTCAAAACGGAAGGATAGTATCGTGATGTCGTCGCGCTGCGCATAGTCGCCCTGGTAGTCCTTGAGCGCCTGGTTCAGCGCGCTGGCTTGCTCGGCCATCGGCAGCCGGGAATGGTCGAGCAGCAACTGGGCAAAGCGGGTATTGCCAAAACCATAACCCATTTCGCCGCCCGCCTGGTCAAGAAAGCCGTCGGTCGCCAGATAATAGGTCACGCCGGACCGCAAGCTGACCAACGTGTCTTCATAGTCCCCCTGATGGCGATCGCCGAGCGCCCGGCGCCCCCCCTTGATCTCGCCGACTTCGTCGCCATCGCTCCAGTAGAGACTGATCTTGGCGCCGGCGTAGCACAGGCGGCGCTGTTCCCGATCGATATAGGCCAGACCGACATCCAAATTGGTCGCCAGCGCCCGCGGTTGCTCACGCAGCATGTCGCGCATGGCGCCGTCGGTATGCGCGAGAATCGCTGCCGGGCAATCGATGCCGACCTGGTTCATGGCGTGGTCGAGCGCCGAACGCGCGAGCATGGTCATCAGCGCGCCGGGGACGCCGTGGCCGGCGCAATCGACGACGCCGAGCAGATAACGCTCGTGTTCGGCGCGAAAGACGTAGAAATCGCCGCCGACGACGTCGCGCGGATGCCAGATCACGAAGAAGTGCTCACCGAGCGCTTGTCGCAGTTGCTGATCGGGCAGAATCGCACGCTGGATCAGACTGGCGTAGTCGATCGAATCGTTGATCTGCCGGTGGGCGAGTTGCATATTCTGATTGACCGCTTCAAGCGCCTGCGTCCGCGCTTTTATCCGGCCCTCCAATTCCGCCGTGTTGCTGCGAATTTGGTTGGCCATGACGGAAAACACCCGGCTCAGGTCGCCCAACTCATCGCCGCCGGGCGGCGGCAGCGAAACGTCGAAATCGCCCTGCGCCATCGCCGAAGCCGACAACTGCAGCTTGCGCACGGAGCGCAGTACCAGTTTTTCCACCGCGTAGCCGAAGGCCAGCAGCAGGATCACGATGACTGCCACCAGCGTCGCGATGGCGGCATTTCGCCAGTTCTTGTCGAGCACCTGGGCTGCTTGCAGGTCGACGGCGGAGACAATGTGCCATTTGAGTTCTGGAATGTAAGACAGCGCGAGCAGTTGCTCTCTGCCGTCGAGCGTGACGCGCAGCGCGCTCACTGCACCGGGGTGCTCCATCGCTCGCCGCATCGACTGCGTCAGCTCGTCGCGCTGCGGCCCTTGCGGCAACTGGCCGGCCAGGGTCTGCTCGACACGGGCCGAGCCGCCGGCCTGGTTGATCGCGATCAGCGCCTGATTTCGGTGCGCCTGGATCGCGCCCGCCTGATTGACGATGATCGGCGTGACCCCGGCTTCAGCGGTCGACATGAATTCGTTGAGAAAACCAGTCAGGTCAATTCCGGCACCAGCGATGCCGATCTTGCGCTCGTCGTGGTCGCGGATGCTGACATTGAGCCAGACCCGGGTGACCTGGAGATGGGCATCGTAATTGACATTGATGTTGTAGTCTTCGCTCCGGGCCAGCGAGTTGAAAAACCAGGAATCTTCCCCTTTGGCCGAATTCAACGCGTAGCGGGGCTGATCGCTGTAGGACTGATCGCTGTCGTTGGCGTAAAAATTCCGGGACAACGCGCTGGCGATGAAATAGGCGTGATCGCGCAAATCCTTGCGGTAGCCCTCGGCTTCCTCGAAGAACAGCGCTTTCTTCACCGGATCATTCTCGTCCACCAGCCATTGCCGAACCAGGACTGAGTCGGCCAGACGCCGCGACAGCGCCAATTCGCGCGAGAGCGGCGCCAGGATGCTCTGCCGCTTGAGCTGCGTGAAATTGACCGCGTAGGCTTCGCCAAAATGGTTGCGTACGCTGTCCAGGACTTGCCAGCCGATCAGGCCGGCCGGCACGAAAGCCAACAGCGTGGCGAACACCAACGCCAGCATCGCTTTGGCTCGCAGGCCGAATCTCCAGGTTGCCATCAAAGCCTCAGTGACGTTTTTACCGCGTCGATTATAACGTGCCGACGTAATCCCGATGCGGCAGCCCGTCTTCCATGCACATGGCAGGCGTCACGGCTGACCGGTCTTGGCATCGGCTATCCGCGTGTTGAGCTGGCTCAAGGCGAGCGCCATTTCGGCAACCGGCGACTCCCAGTCGCCTCGCCTTGGCTGACGGAAAAGGCGAGTTTTTGGATACCAGGGATTGTCGTTGCGCCCGCGCAGCCAGCGCCAATCCGTTTTGAAATACGGCAGCAGAATCCAGCACGGCACGCCCAGGGCGCCGGCCAGATGCGCGATGGCGGTATCGACGGTAATCAGCAGATCAAGCTGGCTGAGCAGTGCCGCCGTATCGGAAAAATCATCGATGGCCGGCGCCAGATCGAGTAACGGAAGCCCGGAAGAAAGCGCCGGAGAGGGGGCATCGCTCTTTTGCAGACTGAAAAATCGCACGCCCACGACCGACCACAGCGGCGCCAGGACCGCCAGTCCGGGCAGCGAACGGTCGCCATCGTTCAGATGCTGCGGATTGCCTCGCCAGACGATGCCGACGCGCGTTCCGTCGCCCGCCAATAAAGCGGTTTGGGCGGCGACACGCGCAGCGTCCGGGAACAAATAGGGAATCTGCGCTGGAATATTCGTCAGATCCGTTCGCGCATGAAGCGGCAAGCTCAGCAGAAAAGTCCAATAGTCGTGGTTTCCGATTGGCGGTTTGAGGTCGGCCAGCGAGATTAGCTCGTCCACTCCGGCCAGCGTTTCCATCAGCGCCAGCTGACTCGGCCAGCACACCAGGGTAACCCGAGACACACCCTGCGCTTTGAGCCAGGGAATGTAGCGGCAAAATTGAATGGCATCGCCCAGACCTTGCTCGGGAACGACCAGAATCGACTTCCCCGGCAGCGGCTCGCCCTGCCATCGTCGGCAGCTCGAATTGGTCGGTGCGCCCGGAGTGGCATGAACGAACAGCCGCCCCTCGTAAAACGGCCATCCTTCGGTAAAACGTTCCTGCATCAACAGCAGCAGGCCCAGATTCATCCTTGCCGGCTGAAAATCCGGATCGATTACCAAGGCCGTACGATAGCAGGCCTCTGCCTCCGGCTCGCGCCCGAGGTCGGCAAGCAAGGCGCCAAGATTGGAATGCGCCGCAGCATAATTCGGACTGAGCTGGAGAGCGTTCCGATACAGGGCCTCAGCCTCAGCGCTGCGATCAAGACGTTCCAGCAGAATGCCAAGATCGCTGTAGGCATACGCTGTTGATGGCGCCAGCTCGATGACGCGTTGCCAGCAAGTCGCCGCATAGGCGTAATCGGCGAGTTGAGAGGCGCAGTTGGCTGCGAACTCCCACAGTGCCGGGTCATCGCAATACAGCGCCAGTCCCATGCGCGCGATGCGCAAAGCCTCGGGAAAATTCCCCAGCAGCAGCTGTTTTTCCACATGGGAAACAAACGGGTTAGCCATGAAATCTCTTGCCAAACGCCATCATCCAAAGGAAACGCCTCGGCATGACGTTTTTATCGCGCCGATTATAACGTGCCAACGCCCCGATGCCCGGCAGACGTCCACCGCGCTGACCCGCATTGCGCGCTTGATCTTTGGTCGTATGCCGCGGTACTGTGGCGGCATCCCCGCATCGCGAGCGTCGGCCATTTCGACATCAGCTCTTCGCTGAATGAAGCACGTCCCGGCAAAGGAAGCGATTTACCCAATGCATCACTGTTACTTCGATCCAGACAAGCTGACCGACGCACAGCGGGCTCGCTGGAACCATGCCATCGCTGAATACGACAAGATTCTGAATCGCAATGTCGAGCGTCAAATCGCGCGAATGTCCGACCATGACAAGGAAAATTTCCTACTCAGTTTTCCGACCTTCAGGGCCAGCGACGAGTCGATCGACGAGGACGTTCGGCAGGTTCTACGACTGTTCTATGGGATGTCCGGCGGCTCCGAAGGAAGCCCTCAGTCGGCGCTCCTGGCCCGCCTGCTGGACGGAAAACCGCCACTGCGCGCCCCTCCGCCGAGCACTTTCCACCGTCCGTGGTACGAGGTCATCGAGGATGACGGCCCGTTCGAAGTAATCGTAAGCGACGCGCATTTGTCGTGCGCACCGTTGGATCATGACGAGCACGACGCAACCCACAGTCTTTGCATCGATCGCTGTCCGTGGCTGGTGGTGCGCATGAACGGCGCGGCGCGCCGGCTCTTCGCGATGCAGCAACGGCTGGACAGCAAGGCGCGCCGGGAGCGCGGCGGCACCGCTTTCGGCTGGACGTCGGCGCTGCTGAGCGACGTGCTCGCCGCCTACCGGGACGGCCCCGAGTTCATCGTACGGTACGAGGAATGGCCGCCCTATCGCTTGGGGCTGCGCCGGCGTGAATCGATCGGCCATCAGGACCTGGTCCTCCAGGACGCGACAGCGGAGTCATTGCGGCGCACCGAGACGGTTTTTGACACGCAAGCCTTGCGCCTTGGTCACCGTGTGCTGGGTACCGAGGACGGCACCCAGCTGCGCTACGAATGGCGGGGTTGGCTGCTGGAGAAAACGCGGTGAAGCCGTCTTCGACCCGGCTCGCCGGACAGGTCCGAATTCAAAATTCAAACGTCGATGACGTGGCTTTCCTTGGTTTCTTCCATCACCACATAGCTGCGCGACTCGATCGCCATCGGTAATTTGAGCTGGATGCGCACTAAGCCCCTTTTTTTCGGAAAGACTCGCCTGAATAAAATTCCCGCTTCGCTTCGTACATTGACGAATCGGCTTCTTTGAGAATCAGCTCAGGATCGTCATCGTTGCCTAATGAGACCTTGATGCCGATGCTTGCCGAGCACTGATAGTCGATCTCTCCAAAATGGAATTTCGGTGCAAGTGACAAATGCATTTTTTGCGCAATGGTATTGGAAAAATCTTGCGCCTTCTCGTATTCCAGCCCCAGATCCTCAAGCAGAACGACGAACTCATCACCGCCCAGTCGAACGACTGTATCGGTGTCCCGAACGGTCTCCAGAAGGCGATCGGCAACGCCCTTCAGAAGCTGATCTCCGATCTCGTGGCCGTGCGTATCGTTCAACTCCTTGAACTTGTTCAAGTCGAGAAAAAGTATCGCGATGTGGCTCTTCCATCGTTTGCTGGCGCGTAATGCCTGAGACAACCTCTCAAGCAGCAGGCGCCGATTTGGCAGACCGGTCAGAGAATCATGGAAGGCAATCTCGCGCAGTTCGTCTTCAAGCCGTTTGCGCTCGGTCAGGTCGAAGAATTGTGTCAGCACGTGGTCCTTGCCGTTAAGCGAAGTCGGCAAGATTCGGCAATCGAGATGAACAGCTTTACCGAACGAAGTGACTGCGCTAATAATACTCTGCTGTGGAATGTGACTTTCCAATGCGCACAGGCACGCATCAAGCAGACCTGAATCTTTCCATGAAGCAAGCTCCCGAAAGTTTCTGCTTAATAGCTCCTCCCTCGCCCCGCCAACTAGATCGGCATAGGCTTCGTTAGCCATGACGCACCGTCCGTCTGAGGAATAGACGCTCATTGGCAAGGGTGAGTTGAGCAGGATCTTTTCATTGAAATCCCGGGCTTCGGAAAGATGATGGGTGCGTATCTTGACGGTCTCTTCCAGGGAACAATTCGCTTTTTCCAGCTCATTGTGAGCAAAAACGAGACGCGCTTGCATTTTTTTCATTGATCCCATCAGGCGACCCAGCTCATCCTGGTACGGGTATTCGACGGCAATACCGTCTTTTGACCCGGCGGCAAATTCAAATTGGGTAACCACTTCGGTCAATTTTGAGAGAGGGCGTGACAAAGCCTTCGTAATCACCAGATAAAAGATTAGCCACAGGCCAACGGTCTTGATTATCGAGTTGATCAGGATGACAAAAAAACTGTATCTGACCCTCTCCAGCGCGACCGAGCGATCGGCGAAGATCGTCAGACTCCCGAGCTCTCGCTTTCCCGTTGCGGTTTGCCTCGACAAGCCGGTCGAGTCAAACTGGAATGGCACAAAGAAATCGTCAGGGTCTATCGATGACGTCGATGGCGTATTGCCTACCGCAGTGACCGTTTCCCCGCTAATCGACGAAATGCGTACCCCGGTGACGACCGATGACTGTGCAATCCCTTGCGCCATTGTTTGCATCAATGGAATGTCGAGTTCCCACATGGCACCGGCTATACCCGCATTGAATGAAAGGCCTAGCGATACCAGATCATCGCGGATCTGGCGCTGAATCGATGAGTATTCGAGAACAAGCTGGATCGAGGTGACAGCGACGGCCAGAATCAGATAGCCGCCAAATACGAGTTTGAAGAGACGTCCAGCCAGTGAATTCCAGTAGTTCATGAAAAAATCAACAAATGACCCTCTAAAACTCGAGCATTTTTTCGGCTTCAGCGGCAGAAACATAGCGGGTAAAGATACGTTTCAAGGTGCCATCCTCGCGCATTTTGTGAACCAGCGCGATCCACCGACTTGCTTCTGTTTCTGAGAAACGATTTTTGCTCAGCATCGCGCAGCCAATAATACCCTTGTCATTTTTCGCCCAATCTTGTACCAAAACATCGGCTTCCATTTTTAGGTCTTTAAGGTTCTTGCGATAAACAAAGGGAAAGGCGAAGAACCCATCAATACGGCCATGTTTCATTTTTTCGAAAAGCACGTCGACATTGGCGCTCTCTTCAACTCGCCCTGTTTGCCGCATTTTTTCAACCCAGGCATCGAGATCCTTGCCATGCGTGTAGCCGCGGACAACGCCGAATTGCAATTTGCTGTTGGCGAGAAAATCCTCGGGAGTACGTGCTGAAGATCGTGCAGAAGAGGCGATAACAGCAAAGTTTTTTGCAGCAATCGAAGGCGCACACCAAAGCGTTTTATCGCGCTCTGCACTACGAATTCCGGACAAGGTCATATCCAGATCACCACTGGAAAGATCCGCGGAAATTCGTGCAAATGGCATTTCCTGGACGACAAATTCGCAACCCGTACGCTTGCGAATTTCATCCATGATGTCCTTGTTCGTTCCCCTTTCTTGACCCTCTTCGATGTAATAGCGATAGCCGAGTTTGAATTGGCCGACACGGATCGGCGTGCTGCCACAATCAACTGGCCCTGAAATGGCAGGACTGCCGACCGAGGCAAGCATTAGTCCGAAGAGAAAAGAAAGCTGCCGGGGATGCAAAAGACAAGAAATAGCCATGTTCGTAGATTCCGGAAGAGAGATTTGAACACTCGGTGCCAGTATACGTCCTGAGAGCGTTCGAGCCGCCTTTCGGCCGCCGCGCGCAAGCGGCACGTCATTAGATTTTTAAAAAGACGCGGTCGACTCCGTACTCCTGCCTTGGCCGGGCGCCGCTGACAGTTGGCCGCTGCCGCAAGGCAGATCCAGATGGCAACCAATTGCCGATTCGGCGACTACGGCATTCAGGTATCGAATACTCGCAATGGACTACACCCTTGCGCATCCGTAGTCACCGCCGGTCACAATCAAAAGCGAGTTCGTTCATTTCGAATTATTCGTAGCCGCCAAGCAACACACTATGGAGAAAATTGAATGTGATTGAGCCACTACCCGTCCGCACTTGGGCTATGCCGAAGTGCCACCCAGGGCCAACGAGGCAAAGCCTTGGCGCGTCAACGACTCAAACGTCGATGACGTGGCTTTCCTTGGTCTCTTCCATCACCACATAGCTGCGCGATTCGATCGCCATCGGTAATTTGAGCAGGATGCGGCCGAGCAGACTGCGGTAGTCGCGCATGTCGGGAATGCGCGCCTTGACCAGGTAGTCGAACTCGCCGGCGACCAGATGGCACTCGAGAATCTCGGGAACGAAAGCCAGTTCGCGCTTGACCGAGTCGAAAATTTCGGAGGACTTCTTGGACAACCTCAGTTCGACGAAAACCAGGATGCGCAGACCGAGGCTCTGTGGATTGAGATGCGCGTAGTAACCGGTGATCACGTTTTCACGCTCGAGCCGCTTGACGCGTTCGCTGACCGGCGTCGCCGACAGGCCGACGCGCGCGGCCAGTTCGGTGATCGAAATCCGCGCCTCGCGCTGCAAGATCGCGAGAATCTTGCGGTCGGTCTTGTCCAATTCAATCATTTCACTGTCCAGATCGAAATACCGATGAAATTGTAGCGATATTCACTTCAAATTATCGAAAAGCAAGTTACTTTAACTGCATAGTGCTCAATATACTTCACCAAACCGCCAACGTGGTCTGGGTCGCTCGGGACTGATCGAGCAGTTCCGGCAGCAAGTCGGTCCCTTGCAGTCCTTAATCCCATTTTGGAGCATGCCATGTTTGTCGGAATCCCGAAGGAAATCAAGAATCACGAGTACCGCGTCGGCCTGACCCCCGCTTCGGTGCGCGAATTAGCCGAACACAGTCACACCGTTCTCGTCGAAAAATCGGCAGGAATGGGAATCGGGGCGAGCGACGACGACTATCGTGCGGCCGGCGCCACCATCGTCGCCAGCGTCCAGGAGGTCTTCGCCAAAGCCGAACTGATCATCAAGGTCAAGGAGCCGCAGGCGGCCGAACGCGCCATGCTGCGCACCGGCCAGGTGCTGTTCACTTACCTGCACCTGGCCCCCGACCCCGAGCAGACGCGTGACCTGCTAGCCAGCGGTGCGACCTGTATCGCCTATGAAACGGTGACCGCAGCCGACGGTATCCTGCCGCTGCTGGCGCCGATGTCCGAGGTCGCCGGCCGCATGAGCATCCAGGCCGGCGCACATTGCCTGGAAAAGGCCGCCGGCGGGCGCGGCGTACTGCTGTCGGGCGTTCCCGGCGTCGAGCCGGGCAAGGTGGTGATCCTCGGCGGCGGCATCGTCGGTAGCAACGCTGCGCTGGTCGCCGTTGGCATGGGCGCCGACGTCACTGTGCTCGATCGCAGCCCAGCGGTATTGCGTCGACTGACGGTGCAGTTCGGCACCCGCGTCAAGACGCTGCACGCCAACCGCGAGTCGGTCGAAGCGGCGGTACGCGACGCCGATCTGGTGATCGGCGCCGTACTGGTTCCCGGCGCGGCAGCGCCGAAGCTGGTGACCCGCGCGATGCTGTCCACCATGAAACCCGGCGCAGTGATCGTCGATGTAGCGATCGACCAGGGCGGCTGCTTCGAAACATCGGAAGCGACGACGCACGACGATCCGACCTATGTCGTCGATAAGATCGTGCATTACTGCGTCGCCAATATGCCCGGCGCCGTCGCGCGCACCTCGACCTATGCCCTCAACGCGGCGACGCTGCCGTTCGCGCTGGCGCTCGCCAACAAGGGATGGCGCGCGGCACTGCGCGACGACGTACACCTGCGCCAGGGCCTCAACATCTGCGCCGGAAAGCTGACCTACCAGCACGTCGCCGAGGCGCTGAACCTGCCTTACACGCCGGTCGACGCGCTGTTGTAGGATTTCGGGGCGAATTCATTTGCCCGATTCGCCCCCTACCGGATCATCCCGAAACGCTTGGGCGCGTCGCGCAGAAAATTCTGCAGGCGCGGGTCGTCGCAGAAGGCGACGTTGAAGCGGAACCAGATGCAGCGCGCTTCGCTGTTGACGAAATACGACCCCGGCGCCAACGTGATCCCCCATTGCAGCGCGACGTCGGCAATGCGTTTGGCGTCGATCTGTTCGCTCGGCGCGAAATCCCAGCCGGCGCTGACGAAGAGCCCGCCCTGCGAGGTAGCGATTGGCCGCATGCCGTAACCGGGCAGCGCGTCGAGGAAACTGTCGCGCGCCGACGCGAGGCGGCTGCGCAATCTCTCGACGTGCCGCCGATGGCCGGAATCGGCAATGATTTCGAAAACAGTTCGCTCGTTGAGCTCGGACGTCGTCAGCCCGGTCACCATCTTGGTTCGCAACACTTCGCGAACGACGTCCTGCGGACACGCAACGAAGCCGACGCGAACCGACGGCGCGATGATCTTCGAGAAACTGCCGACGCACAGCACGCGATTGAGGCCGTCCATCGACGCCAGCGACGGATCGCTGGCGTTGCCCAGATCACGAAAGATGTCGTCCTCGATCACCCAGAAGTCGTGCTGCTCGGCCGCCGCCAGCAAGCGATGCGCATTGCGCTGACTGAGCGTCGTCCCCAGCGGATTGTGCAACACCGTATTGACGAACAGTGCCTTGGGCCGATGCTCGCGTGCCAACTCGGCGAGTACTTCGAGATTGAGCCCCTCGTCGTTGCGCGGCACCGGCAGCAACCGGCAGCCATAGCTGCGCAGCATCGAGAACAGACTGTGGTAGCCAGGGTCTTCGACCAGCACCGCGTCGCCCGGCAGCAACAGCGTTCTGATGATCAGATCGAGCGCATGCGTCGCCCCATTGGTCAGCACGATCTGCTCTGAAGTCGCCGGAAACAGCTGGTTGCTGAGTTTGGTCGCCAGGTGATGGCGCAAGCGATGAAAACCGAGCGGATGACCGTAGCCGACCAGACGCTCGGAAGGAACTCGCGCGACCAGGCGCAGCGCGTTGCCGACCAGGTTGTCGCCGTACCAGTCAGCCGGCAGCCAACCACAGCCGGCCTGAACGACTTGGCGATTCTGTGCAAAGACTTCGAGGAACATCCACGAATCGCCGAGCCCGTCGGACGAGCGCAGCAATTGCGGGCGAGGCGAAGAGTGCGGCGTACTGGTGCGCATCACGTAATAGCCCGAACTCGGACGTGCCGCCAGCACCTGATCGTCGGCCAGCCGCTCGTAGGCCTCAACCACGGTAAAGGTGCTGACGCCGAGCGCACGCGCCAGCGCTCGCACCGACGGCACGCGCACCCCCGATTTGAGGCGACCGTCGTCGATCAGCGTCTCGAAAGCCTGGACGATCTGCAGCACCAGGCTGGTGCCGGGGCGGCGCGCGATGCCCATGCCGGCGAGCATGGCTTCAACGCTGGCCGGATCGGGCGAAGGCGATTTGGCGTCGTCGTCAGCGATCGACGCTGTACTGGTCACTGAAACTGTACGGTTGCTGGGAATGCTCATAACGCTTTGCGGTCCGGCGACGAACCGTTCATGTCCTGATAAATGGATGGTTCCTACACTGGTCACCACTCTACCAGTTGACGGCAGAACCGGCCAAATGGCGGAACCCTTAATGAGCGCAGGACCACCGACACATCAGCACACCCGAGGAGAACTGCAGTGATCGCTAAAGTCGCCGACGCATCCACCCAGGAAACCAGCGCCAACGCCGAATTCGACGCCTACTGGATGCCGTTTACCCCCAACCGCTACTTCAAGTCGCATCCCAAACTGATCGCCAGCGCGCGCGGCGCCTACTATACGACGCTCGACGGCCGCCGGTTGTTCGACGCGCTGTCCGGCATGTGGTGCTGTCCGCTCGGCCATGCCCACCCGCGCATCACTGAAGCGCTGACGCATCAGGCCGAGACGCTCGACTACTCGCCGGCGTTCCAGATCGGCAGCCCGATCACCTTCAGTTTCGCCAACCGCATCGCGCAGCTGGCGCCAGCCGACCTATCGCGAGTATTCTTCGCCAACTCCGGATCGGAAGCTGTCGACAGCGCGATCAAGATCGCCATCGCCTACCACCGCGCACGCGGCGACGCCACGCGCACCCGGCTGATCGGCCGCGAGCGCGCCTATCACGGCGTCGGTCTAGCCGGACTGTCGCTCGGCGGCATCGGCCCCAACCGCAAGGCCTTCCCGTCGCTGACGATCGTCGGTGCCGACCATCTGCCGCACACTTACGAGCGCAGCCAGATGGCGTTCACCAAGGGCGAGCCCGACTGGGGAACGCATCTCGCAGACGAACTCGAACGATTGGTGACGCTGCACGACGCGTCGAACATCGCAGCCGTCGTCATCGAACCAATGCAGGGATCGACCGGCGTCATCGTCCCGCCGGTCGGCTATCTCAAGCGCCTGCGCGAGATCTGCACCAAGCACGGCATCCTGCTCATCTTCGACGAAGTGATCACCGGTTTCGGCCGCCTGGGAACCGCTTTCGCGGCGCAGCGCTTCGACGTCGTTCCCGATATGATCGCCTTCGCCAAGGCTGTCACCAACGGCATCGTCCCGCTCGGCGGCGTGATCGTCCGCGACGGCATCTACGAAGCCTTGATGACTGGCCCCGAGCGTTCGATCGAGCTGATGCACGGCTACACCTATTCGGGTCATCCGATGGCCGCCGCCGTCGGCCACGCGACACTCGACGTGATGGAGGGCGAAGGGCTGTTCGAGCAGGTTCGCGAACTCGAACCGGTGCTCGCCGACGCGGTGCATTCGCTGCGCGGCGAACCGGGCGTCGTCGACATCCGCAACATCGGCCTGGCCGCCGCTATTGATCTTGATCCTATTGCCGGCCAGCCCGGACTGCGCGGCTTCAAGGTCTTCGAACACGCTTTCGACAACGGCCAGGTGCTGCGCCTGACCGGCGACACCATCGCCATGGGGCCGCCCTTCATCAGCAAGCCGTTCGAGATCGAGAAGATGATCGAAGACCTGCGCGCCGCGATCCGCGCGACGCACTGACCCGCCCCCGACAAGGACTCAAGCCAATGGATCACTACCGTATCGGACACTACATCGACGGCGCACACGTGCGCGGCGGCGAAGGTACCGCCCCCGTCTATAACCCGGCGCTCGGCAGCGTCATCGGCGATGTCGCGTTGGCCGACGAAGCCGAAGTCAATGCTGCCGTCGCCGCTGCCAAGCACGCCTTCCCGGCGTGGTCGCAACTATCGGCACTGGCACGCTCGCGCACCCTATTCCGCCTGCTCGCGCTATTACAGGCGCGGCGTGAGGATTTCGCCGAGGCGCTGGTACGCGAACACGGCAAGACCTTCGACGACGCGCTCGGCGAAGTCGCGCGCGGCATCGAAATCGTCGAATTCGCCACCGGCATCACCAGCCAGCTCAAGGGCGATCACAGCGACCAGGTGGCCAGCGGCATCGACGCCTGGTCGATGCGCCAGGCGCTCGGCGTCTGCGTCGGCATCACGCCGTTCAACTTCCCGGTGATGGTCCCGTTGTGGATGATCCCGGTCGCGCTGGCCTGCGGCAACACCTTCGTGCTCAAGCCTTCCGAGCGAGACCCGTCGGCCAGCCTGCTGCTCGCCGATCTGATCGCCGAAGCCGGTGTTCCGGCCGGCGTCTTCAACGTCGTCCAGGGCGACCGCCACGCCGTCGACGCGCTGCTCGCGCACCCCGACGTCCAGGCCGTGAGCTTCGTCGGTTCGACGCCGGTCGCTGAGTACATCCACCGCACCGCAAGCGCCAACGGCAAGCGCGTGCAGGCGTTGGGCGGCGCCAAGAACCACTTGGTGGTGATGCCCGACGCCGACCTGGAACAGGTCTGCGACGCGCTGATGGGCGCCGCTTTCGGCGCCGCCGGCGAACGCTGCATGGCGATCTCGGTCGCCGTCGCCGTCGGCGACGTCGCCGACACGCTGGTCGAGCGCATGCGCACGCGCGTTCTCGAACTGCGCGTCGGCGAAGGCCACCAGAACGGCGCGCAAATGGGACCGGTGGTCACCAAACAGGCCAAGGCGCGAATCGAAGGCCTGATCGGTGCCGGCGTCACAGAGGGCGCCAAGCTCGTCGTCGACGGGCGCGGCTGCACTGTCGCGGGTTACGAAAATGGCTTCTTCGTCGGCGCCACACTGTTCGACGAAGTGACACCGCAGATGAGCGTTTACCGCGAGGAAATCTTCGGCCCGGTGCTGGTCGTCGTTCGCGTTGCCGACATCGCCGCCGCACTGACACTGATCAACGACCACGAATACGGCAACGGCGTCGCGCTCTATACCGCCGACGGTGGCGCCGCGCGCGCCTTCGTTCGCGGCGTACAGGTCGGCATGGTCGGCGTCAATGTGCCGCTGCCGGTGCCGATGGCGTTCTACAGCTTCGGCGGCTGGAAACGCAGCCTGTTCGGCGATCACCACGTCTATGGCCCGGAAGGCGTTCGTTTCTACACGCGCCAGAAGGCGGTGATGCAGCGCTGGCCCGACAGCCAGCGCAAGGGCGCCGAGTTCTCTTTCCCGCAGTTGAGCTGAGTTCAACGCCGCCGTTTTGATCAACACCCTTTTTCACTTCAGGAGAATGACCATGTCCAACAAACTTCCCGGCCGCCGCCTGTCACTCGCCATCGCCTTGGGTGGCGTGTTGCTGGCCAGCGTGCCGGCCATCGCGCAGGAAAAGGTCCTGCGCATCGCGATGACCGCCGCCGATATCCCGCGCACCCTGGGGCAACCCGACCAGGGTTTCGAGGGCAACCGCTTTACCGGCATTCCGATGTACGACGGACTCACCCAATGGGACCTCTCCAAGGCCGACCGCGCCAGTGCGCTGATCGCCGACCTGGCGACGTCGTGGGCGGTCGATGCCAAGGACAAGACCAAGTGGATCTTCAAACTGCGTCCCGGCGTCAAGTTCCACGACGGCTCGGACTTCACCGCCGACGCGGTGGTGTGGAACGTGCAGAAGGTGCTCGACGACAAGGCGCCGCAGTACGACGCCAGCCAGGTCGGCGTCACCGCCTCGCGCATGCCGACGCTGCGCAGCGCGCGCAAGATCGACAATCTCACCGTCGAGCTCACCACCAGCGAGCCCGATGCCTTCCTGCCGATCAACCTGAGCAATCTGTTCATGGCTTCGCCGGCGCAGTGGGAGAAAAAGCTCGCCGCCGTTCCAGCCACCGTCACCGACAGGGCCGAGCGCAGCAAGCAAGCGTGGACGGCATTTGCCGCCGACGCTTCGGGAACCGGCCCGTTCAAGATGGCGCGCTTCGTCGCCCGCGAACGCCTTGAAGTGGTCAAAAACGCCGCCTACTGGGACGCCGCGCGCCGACCGAAAATCGACCGCGTGGTGATGCTGCCGCTACCGGAGGCCAATTCGCGCACCGCCGCGCTGCTCTCCGGCCAGGTCGACTGGATCGAATCGCCGGCGCCCGATGCCTTGGCAACGATCAAGGCCAAGGGCTTTGCGATTTACGCCAACCCGCAGCCGCATATCTGGCCGTGGCAGCTGTCGTTCGCCGAAGGCTCGCCGTGGCTTGACAAACGCGTTCGCCACGCCGCCAACCTGTGCATCAACCGCAGCGAACTCAAGGGGATGCTCGGCGGCATGATGGGCGAAGCCAAGGGAATCGTCTCGCCTGACCATCCGTGGTGGGGCAATCCGAAGTTCGACATCAAGTACGACCCGGCCGCCGGCAAGAAGCTGATGGCTGAAGCCGGCTATTCGGCGGCCAAACCGCTCAAGGTCAAGGTGCAGATTTCGGCGTCCGGATCGGGCCAGATGCAGCCGCTGCCGATGAACGAGTTCATCCAGCAGAACCTCAAGGACTGCTACATCGACGTCGCCTTCGACGTCCTCGAGTGGAACACGCTATTCACCAACTGGCGGCGCGGCGCCAAGGACGCGTCGGCCAACGGCGCCAACGCGGTCAATGTCGCGGCGGCGACGATGGATCCATTTTTCGCCATGGTGCGCTTCGTCAGCACCAAGACCTTCCCGCCGGTTTCGAACAACTGGGGCTATTTCGGCAACAAGGAGTTCGACGCGTTGATCGCCACGGCGCGCACCTCGTTTGACGACAAGTCGCGCGACGCGGCGCTGGCCAAGCTGCATGCGCGCATCGTCGAGGAGTCGCCGTTTCTGTTCATCGCCCACGACGTCGGCCCGCGCGCGATGTCGCCCAAGGTCAAGGGCGTGGTGCAGCCGAAGAGCTGGTTCATCGACATCGCGACAATGTCGATCGAGTAATGGTTGAAACCGCTTTCAACACGGAGAACACAGAGACACGGAGTGCACAGAGAGAAAGCCTGCTTTACTCCTTCGGATAAGCCGTTGCTGTCTCCTAAATCTCCGTGTTCTCTGTGTTGAATGAGGTTTGCGTTTATTCATTTCTATTTAAGGTCCGGCGATCATGATCTTCTATCTCTTGCGCCGCATCATCTACACGCTGCCGATCATGCTTGGCGTCGCACTGCTGTGCTTCGCGCTGGTCCATATCGCGCCCGGCGATCCGCTGGTCTCGATCCTGCCGGCCGACGCGTCGGTCGAGTTGCAGCAGCAGTTGCGCGTCGCCTACGGCTTCGACAAATCGCTGCCCGAGCAATTCGGTCTGTGGTCGTGGCGCGCGCTGCACGGCGACCTGGGAACGTCTATCGCCAGCGGCCGCAGCGTCATCAGCGAAGTCTTCAACGCCGTCGGCAACACGCTGATACTGTCGGCAGCGGCAACGCTGATCGGCTTCCTCTTCGGCGCGCTGTTCGGCTTCGTCGCCGGCTACTTCCGCGGCAGCCGCATCGACCGCCTGGCCTCCTTGCTCTCGGTGATCGGCGTCAGCGTGCCGCACTACTGGCTGGGCATGGTTCTGGCGATCATCTTCTCGTCGCAGCTGATGTGGCTACCGGCCACCGGCGCGAGCCCCGACGGCGGCGCGCAATGGGCCTGGGACTGGGTGCATATGCGCCACCTGATTCTACCGGCGATCACCATGTCGGTGATTCCGATGGGAATCATCGCGCGCACCGTGCGCGCACTGGTCGGCGACATCCTGGCACAGGAATACGTCGTCGGCCTGCAGGCGCGCGGACTCACCCATCTGGGCATCTTCCTGCACGTGCTCAAGAACTGTGCACCGACGGCGATGGCCGTGATGGGACTGCAACTCGGTTACCTGCTCGGCGGCTCGATCCTGATCGAGACCGTCTTCGCCTGGCCGGGAACCGGTTTCCTGCTCAACTCGGCGATCTTCCAGCGCGACCTGCCGTTGCTGCAGGGGACGATCCTGGTGCTGGCGCTGTTCTTCGTCGCGCTGAACCTGATCGTCGACGTGCTGCAGACCGTTCTCGACCCGCGCATCGAACGCAACTGAGCCTATGCCCATGACTTCTGCCTCCGCAACACCCACATACACTATCGACAGTGCGCCGCAACGCTCGCCGGGTTACTGGAAAGGCGTCCTGACGCGCCTTGCGCGCGACCGCCTGGCGATCGCCGCCGGCGTCGTCGTGCTGGCGCTGGTCCTGATGGCGGTCTTCGCGCCGCTACTGACGCCAGCCGACCCCTTCCTGGCTTCGATGCTCAAGCGGCTGCGCCCGATCGGCAGCGCCGGTTTTCCGCTCGGGTCGGACGAGCTCGGGCGCGACATGCTCTCGCGCTTGATCCTCGGTGCGCGCCTGTCCTTGTTCATGGGCCTCGCGCCGGTTTTGCTGGCCTTTTTCGTCGGCAGCGCGATCGGCGTCTTGGCCGGTTACGCCGGTGGGCTCGTCAATACCGCGGTGATGCGCAGCATCGACGTGCTCTACGCCTTTCCGTCGGTGCTGCTGGCGATCGCGCTGTCGGGCGCGCTCGGCGCCGGAATCGTCAACTCGCTGATCTCGCTAACCATCGTCTTCGTTCCGCAAATCGCCCGCGTCGCCGAGGCCGTCACCACCCAGGTGCGGCGCAGCGACTACGTCGAAGCGGCGCGCGCTTCAGGCGCCGGCGCGCTGACCATCGTTCGCGTCCATGTGCTGGGCAATGTGTTGGGGCCGATCTTCGTCTATACGACGAGCCTGATCTCGGTGTCGATGATCCTGGCTTCGGGCCTGTCGTTCCTCGGCCTCGGCGTCAAGCCGCCGGAGCCCGAATGGGGGCTGATGCTCAACACGCTGCGCACGGCGATCTACTCGCAGCCGTGGATCGCCGCGCTGCCAGGGGCGATGATCTTCATCACCTCGATTTCGTTCAACCTGCTTTCCGACGGCATCCGCAGCGCCATGGAGGTTAAACAATGATTCGAAAAGCCGTAGTTCTAACCACGAAGTGCACGAAGATCACCAAGAACAGCAGAGAGTATCCCGGCTTCAATTCTCACCCATCGGATGAAGCATTGCTTCAATTCAAGCGCTTGTTTCTCTTCGTGCTCTCCGTGTTTTTCGTGGTTCAACTGAGGCCTTTAGGATGAACTCACCGTTCAAGGATCTCGGCGGCCCGGCGCAGCCGCTGCTCTCGGCACGCGCCTTGGTCAAACACTTCGCGCTGCCGCGCAAGCTGCCGTGGCAACCTGCCGGCGCCGTTCGCGCCGTCGACGGCGTCGACTTCGACGTGCGCAAGGGCGAAACGCTGGGCGTCGTCGGCGAGTCGGGCTGCGGCAAATCGACCACCGCGCGCCTAGTCATGCAACTGCTCGCGCAGGATGGCGGCGAGCTGATCTTCGACGGCCAGGCCGTCGGCTCGCAGTCGCTGCCGCTGCGCGACTTCCGCCGTCAGGTGCAGATGGTCTTCCAGGACAGCTACTCGTCGCTCAACCCGCGCCTGACTATCGAGCACTCGGTCGCTTTCGGCCCGTCGGTGCACGGCCTACCGATGGCGCAGGCGGTGGCGCGCGCGCGCGACCTGCTCGACCGCGTCGGACTCGAAGCGCAGCGCTTCGCCGGCCGCTATCCGCACGAACTGTCGGGCGGTCAGCGCCAGCGCGTCAACATCGCGCGTGCGCTGGCGCTCGAACCGCGCCTGGTGATCCTCGACGAAGCGGTATCGGCGCTCGATAAGTCAATCGAGGCGCAGGTGCTCAACCTGCTGCTCGACCTCAAGCAGGACTTCGCACTGACCTATATCTTCATCAGTCACGACCTCAACGTCGTGCGCTTCATTTCCGACCGCGTGATGGTGATGTACCTCGGCGAAGTGGTCGAGATCGGCGACGTACACACCGTCTTCGACCACCCGCGCCATCCCTATACACGCGCGTTGCTGCGCTCGATCCCGAGCATGGACCCCGAGCAGCGCACCGAGACGGCGCCGCTCGCCGGCGACCCGCCCAATCCGATCGACCCGCCGTCGGGCTGCCGCTTCCACCCGCGCTGCCCCAAGGCGCAGGCCTGCTGCGAGCGCAAGGCGCCGACGCTGCTCACCGGCAGCGACGGCGACGCCGTGCGCTGCCTGATGTACGAAGCCGACTCGGGCTATCCAAGCTGGCACCTCAACGCCGTGGAGGCTGTATGAACCAAGCAGTCAATGACGACAGCCCGATGGTGGTGCTGCGCGACCTGCGCGTCACCTTCAACGGCCATGGCAAGACGGTCAACGCGGTCAATGGCGTCGACCTTGCGGTCAAGCGCGGCGAAGTCGTCGCGCTGATCGGCGAATCGGGATCGGGCAAGAGCGTCACGCTGCGCGCGCTGATGCGTCTGCATTCGCCGCAGCGCTCGCGAATCGACGGCGGCATCGAGATCGCCGGGCGCGACGTGCTGGCGCTCGATGCAAAGGCGCTGGCGGATTTTCGCGGCTCGGTGGTATCGATGATCTTCCAGGAACCACTGCTCGCGCTCGACCCGGTGTGCACGCTCGGCAGCCAGATCGCCGAAGTTATCCGCCGCCATCGCGGCGGGACGCGCGAGGCAGCGCGCGAACGCGCGCTGGCGCTCTTCGAACGGGTGCGCATCCCGAGCCCCGAACGGCGGCTCGACGCCTATCCGCACGAGATGTCGGGCGGCATGCGCCAACGCGCGATGATCGCGCTGGCGCTCTCGTGCGCGCCACAGGTGCTGCTTGCCGACGAACCAACGACCGCGCTCGACGCGACGGTGCAGATCCAGATTCTGCTCTTGCTGCGCGAACTGCAGCAGGAGATGGGTCTCTCCATCATCTTCGTGACGCACGACATCGGCGCTGCGACCGAGGTCGCCGACCGCATCGCGGTAATGTACGCAGGGCGCATCGTCGAACAGGGAAGCGCCATCGACCTGCTGCGCCACCCGCAGCATCCCTATACGCAAGCGCTGCTCAAGAGCTGCGCGCACGGCGCGATGACCAAGGGAAAAAGACTTGAAACGATCGCCGGGGCGCCGCCCGACCTCGCCGCGTTAGCGCCAGGCTGCGCCTTCGCACCGCGCTGCACGCAGGCCGAGGGCGCCTGTCTGCAGGCCGTTCCACAGGTGGTCGCGACGGCCCCCGGCCACCATGTGCGCTGCATCCACGCCGGTGCTGGCGGATGAACTATTCAAATCAAGCTACAGGCCAATAAAACCATGCTCATTACTTCAGATTCCGCGCACTGCTTCATGCCGTACCCCGCCGTCGAGGTGCCGTGCGCGCCGCACGGACCGCTCGCCGGCCTGACATTCGCCGTCAAGGACCTGTTCGACGTCGCCGGCTATCCGACCGGCGGCGGCAACCCGCACGTTCTGGCACGCTCGGGAATCAAAACGCGCACCGCGCCGGCCGTACAGAAGCTGCTTGACGCCGGCGCGCGCTTCGTCGGCAAGGCGATCACCGACGAGCTCGCCTTCTCGATGACCGGCAGCAACACCCACTTCGGCACGCCGCGCAACGGCGCCGCGCCCGAGCGCATTCCTGGCGGCTCGAGTTCGGGTTCGGCCTCCGCTGTCTCCAACGGCCTCGCAGACTTCGCGCTGGGCACCGACACCGGCGGCTCGGTGCGCGCGCCGGCCAACCACAACGGCCTTTACGGACTGCGCCCGACGCACGGCCGCGTCTCTTTGGAGCGCTGCCTCGACTTGGCGCCCAGTCTCGACAGCTGCGGCTATTTCGCGCGCGATGCTGCGACCTTCGAGCGGGTCGGAGCGACGCTGCTCGGCGCCGACCGTTGCACGCTGGCGCCCGACTGCGAGCTGCTGCTGGCGCGCGACACCTTCTCGCTGCTCGCTCCCGAGGTCGCCACGGCCTTGGCGCCGGCGCTGCAGAGCATCGCGCAGCAGGCCGGGACGCTGCGCTCGGTGGACGTCGCGCAACCGTCGTTCGCAGCGCTCTACTGGAGCTTCCGCTACGTCCAAGGCTTCGAGGCCTGGCGCAGCGACGGCGCGCTGATCGAGAACTTCAATCTACAGCTCGGGCCGGGCGTCAAGGAACGTTTCGCCTGGTCGAAGGAGGTCAGCGCCGAACAATACGCAAAATCAAGCGCCGTTCGCGACGAGTTTGCGACGCTGCTCGCGGCGCTGCTCGACAATCGCCGCGCACTGCTCTTGCCGACCATGCCCGACATCGCGCCGCAGCTCGACGAGCCGGTGTCGGACCAGGAGAACTACCGCAACAACTCGCTCAAGCTGCTTAGCCTCGCCGGACTCGCACGATTGCCGCAGGTCACGCTGCCGCTCGCGTCGCGCCTGGGCGCGCCGCTCGGCCTGTCGCTGATCGGTCCGGCCGGCAGCGACCTGTCGCTGATCCGCTTGGCCATAGCCCTCACCAACTGCACAGGAGTTCATTGATGACCGCCATCGAAGACATCCGCATCAACGGCGAACGCCTCTGGGATTCGCTGATGCAACTCGCGCGCATCGGCGCCACGCCCAAGGGCGGCGTCTGCCGGCTGGCGCTCTCCGACCTCGATCGTCAGGGCCGCGACCTCGTCGTCGCCTGGGCGCGCGACGCCGGGCTGACCATCACGGTAGACCAGATCGGCAACGTCTTCATGCGCCGCGCCGGACGCAACGCTAAGCTGCCGCCGGTGGTGATGGGCAGCCACATCGACACGCAGCCGACCGGCGGCAAGTTCGACGGCAACTTCGGCGTGCTTGCCGGAATCGAGGTGATGCGCACGCTCAACGACCGCCACATCGAGACCGAAGCGCCGCTCGAAGTCGCCTTCTGGACCAACGAGGAAGGCTCGCGCTTCGTCCCGGTGATGATGGGATCGGGTGTCTTTTGTAAGGATTTCACACTGGAACACGCCTACGCCGCGCGCGACGTCGATGGCAAAAACGTGCGCGACGAACTGACAAAGATCGGCTACCTCGGCGACGAGGTTCCCGGCGAGCACCTGATCGGCAGCTATTTCGAGGCGCATATCGAACAGGGGCCGGTGCTCGAGGAGCATGGAAAGACCATCGGCGTCGTCGAGGCGGTGCTCGGCATGCGCTGGTACGACTGCGTCGTCAGCGGCCAGGAGGCGCACGCCGGGCCGACGCCGATGGCGCTGCGCCGCGACGCGCTGCAGGCGGCGACGCGAGTCATCCAGGAAGTCGTCGCCATCGCGCGGCGCAGCGAGCACGGCCGCGGAACGGTCGGCTTCGTCCAGGTCCACCCCAACAGCCGCAACGTGATCCCCGGCGAGGTGCGCTTCTCGGTCGATCTACGCAACATCGACGACCCCGCGCTCGACGCCATGGATGCGCAACTGCGCGCGGTCGTCGCCGAGGTCGCAGCGATCCCCGGCATTACCGCCGAGCTCACGCAGGTCTCTTACTACCCGCCGGTGCCGTTCGCCGCGCAGTGCGTCGGTGCGGTACGCAGCGTCGCGCAGCGCCTGGGCTACAGCCACATGCCCGCGGTCTCCGGCGCTGGCCACGACGCGATCTACGTGGCGCGCCTAGCGCCGGCCGGGATGATCTTCATCCCATGCAAGGACGGCATCAGCCATAACGAAATCGAGGATGCCCAACCCGAACACGTCGCCGCCGGCGCCAACGTGCTGTGCCATGTGGTGCTCGAACGCGCTGGGGCTTACTGACCCCAAACGCGTGGCCGTTCGGCCAAAATGTTCAAAGCTTTACGCCCCGATAAACTTGGCTTTCCTCTTTTCCAGAAATGCCGCCATACCCACATTTTGATCGCTGGTGCTGAAACAGTGTCCAAACATTTCCGCCTCTAGTGCCAATCCAGATTGCAAATCGCCCTCCAGCCCCTTGTTGACCGCTGACTTGGTCAACTTCACGGCGACCGGAGCGCGACTCCTTATCTTCTCCGCCATCGCCATGGCGACGCTCATCAACTCTTCGGCGGGTACCACTTTGTTCACCAAGCCAATGCGACAGGCTTCAGTCGCGTCAATGATATCGCCGGTAAAGAGCAATTCTTTGGCCCTGCCTTTACCGACCAAACGAGGCAAACGCTGAGTGCCCCCATATCCGGCAATAATTCCCAACCCCACTTCCGGCTGGCCAAATTTGGCCTTGTCCGAAGCAATACGGATATCGCAGGCCATGGCCAACTCGCATCCGCCGCCTAAAGCAAAACCATTGATCGCGGCGATAACTGGTTTGGGCAAATTCTCTATCATATCAAAAGTACTCTGCCCAGATTTGCTGAAGGTGCAGGCTTGTTCTGCGGACATCGGCTGCATTTCGGAAATATCAGCCCCCGCGACAAATGCTTTTTGACCAGAACCAGTAATAATTACCACTTGAATTGAATCATCCAACGCCTCCTTCCCGAAGAACCTGTTCAGTTCGTCTATGGTGTCAGAATTCAGTGAATTCAAAGCTTGAGGGCGATTTACGGTCAAAATCCCAATCCCATTCTGGTTCTCGAACTTCAGATTTTTGTAGTCCAATTAATTTACCCCACTATTTTTTTTGATAATCATAAAATCCTTTTCCGGTCTTTCGCCCCAGATGGCCCGCCTGAACCAATTTTCGAAGCAACGGACATGGTCTATATTTTGGATCACCGAAACCCTCATAAAGAACTTCCATAATGGATAAGACCGTATCATTGCCAATCAAGTCAGATAGTGCCAAAGGCCCCATGGGATGATTGAATCCAAGCTTCGCAACAGTATCGATGTCCTCAGCGTTGGCAACACCTTCCATAAGAGCAAAGACGGCCTCGTTGATCATCGGGATCATGATTCTGTTCCCGGCGAAACCAGGGAAATCAGATATATTAACCGGCGACTTGCCAAGCCTGATCACCAGATCCTTAACGCAAGAAAATGTCTCACCGCTTGTCGACAACCCACTGATGATCTCGACCAGTTTCATCACCGGTGCCGGGTTGAAAAAATGAATCCCAATGAATTTTTCGGGTCTTTTGGTTATTGCAGCCAACGCGGTAACCGAGATTGAAGAAGTATTGCTGGCCAGAATGGTATTGGCGGGACAAAGGGCATCCAGCGTCTGGAAAATCTCCTTCTTTATCGCCATGTTTTCGATCGCCGCTTCCACGACCAGATCGACATCACAGGAAGCAGAATCAAGGTCTACCACACCGGAGATTCGACTGATTACTTCTGCCTGCTGCTCAGGAGTAATTTCTCCTTTTATAACCTGCTTTGCCAGACGTTTGTCAATTTCCGCGATCCCTTTGGCAATGTATTCCATCTTGATGTCGCGAATGATGACTTGCAAACCCCCTTGAGCCATCACCTGCGCTATTCCGCCCCCCATTTGGCCCGCGCCAATGACTAATGCACGCTTGATATCCATACACTCCCCCGATATTTTATAATTTACCGTACGGCTAACATCTTTCAACAATAAGAGCGACGCCCTGGCCGCCGCCAATACATAGCGTCGCAAGTCCGAGCTTGGCACCTCTTGCCTCCAGAGAGTGCAGCAGCGTCACGAGAATGCGTGCTCCACTGGCTCCGATGGGGTGGCCAAGAGCAATCGCTCCGCCATTGACATTCACCTTTTCCTTCTGAAAGCCAAGTTCTCTACCCACGGCCAGGAATTGAGCGGCGAATGCCTCGTTCGCTTCGATCAGGTCCATGTCCCCGATGGTCAGTCCAGCCTTCGCTAAAGCTTTGCGTGTTGCCGGTACCGGCCCCATTCCCATGATTGACGGATCAACCGCCCCAGAGGCGTAACTGACAATTCGCGCCAGAGGTTTAAGCCCCAGCGTTTTAGCTTTAGCCGCAGACATGACGACCAGTGCAGCAGCCCCGTCATTAATGCCCGAGGCATTGCCCGCGGTAACGCTTCCGCCATCGTTCTTGAAAGCGGGTCGAAGACCTCTGAGCGCTTCAATGGTTGTCCCGGCCCGAGGGAATTCATCAGTATCGAAAACGGTGTCGCCTTTTTTACCCTTGATCGTAACCGGGACTATTTCTTTCTTGAAATTTCCGCTTGCAATCGCTTTCGCAGCTTTCGTTTGCGATTCCAGTGAAAGCAGGTCCTGTTCTTCCCGTGTAATATTGAACTGGGCAGCAACGTTTTCGGCAGTAATCCCCATGTGGTAATCATTAAAGGCGCACCACAATCCGTCCTGAATCATCACATCCACAAGTTTCTCATTCCCCAGACGATATCCCCAGCGGGCTTTGCTCTCTAGTAGATAAGGGGCGTTGCTCATGCTTTCGAAGCCTCCGGCCACGACGATTTCTGCATCTCCACACATGATCGATTGTGCTGCCAGACTGACGGCCTTGAGCCCCGATCCGCAGACTTTGTTAACTGTGTAGGAAGGCGTCTCAACAGGAAGCCCGGCTTTGATAGCGGCTTGACGCGCCGGGTTCTGACCGAGCCCGGCCTGCAATACATTGCCCAGAACTAACTCATCAACATCGCCCATATCTACTCTGGCACGTTCCAGAGCCGCCTTGATGGCAATAGCGCCCAACTCCTGAGCGGTGAATTTTGCCAAAGAACCGTTAAAACTTCCGATTGCTGTTCTTCCTGCGCTAACAATTACGACATCAGTCATTTGATTCATCCTTTAAAACGTGCATATCAAGCAACTCAAAGACCAAAAAAAAGACAAACGAGCCCTGGTGAACATTTATTGGTAGAAACCATGACCTTCTAATGAGACACCGACTTCGATTGTGCCCCTTCCACTTCCAACCAACTCGTAAACAGCAAATTTCTAAGCTTGATGGAAATTCTTGAAGTTCCGGCTTTGACCACAATATTTTCCGGGTAGTAAATATCTATTCCTCCGACGGTATCAAGAGAAAAGACTTTTCTATCCTTCGGCGCGCCCAGAGATATGCTCGGGATATAGCTCCCGGTAAGTTGCGTATTGGAACAGGCGCAGCCGCCCAATGCCGGTTCAAGATCAAAACTAATAACGATCGCATTGGTGCGCTTCTTGATATATTCTGCGGCGCCTGTATCAAAGGAAAACAAAGCACTTTCATTGTTCATACAATTACCCCATGAATAACCGTCGCATCGTGAATCAAAGCCTCACGCAGCACCTCGACCTCCCCGTCAATCTCGTTTTGTTCTAAGCGCAAAGATGTATTTATGATCCTGGAGGCAGCCTGTACCAACCCAACCACCCCCGCTTGTTGATAATTTGTTATCAGTTCTGAATTAAAAATTTCCTTGTCTTCGAAACCATATTCAAAAACCCAGCACCAAGCAGTCAGCCATTCCGTTTCATTGAGCCTCAATTTATCCAGCAGCAGATCTTTCTCACGACCCAACAAAATCATCAGGGTGGATAGATATACGCGCAATGCCAACCCGCTATTTTTAGGGCTTATGCCTCTAGCCATTAAGTTTTTTTTCCTGGCAAAGAAAACTTTTTTATCAACTTGAATGTCCAGTTTTTTTGCCATGAAATCATCGGCGCCGGCCGAAGCAATGAATAATATTTTCTTCTGAATTTCATTGACCGACCGTTTGAGCGCGCGACCACAAAACGAATGGGTATGATTGCCCACGAGACGACGATATTGTCCTTTCCTCGACGACATAAACTCATGCAACAGGGTAATTATAGGAATAACATGCCTCCTCAAAAAATAGAAACCCACCGAATCGCGCTACATCAGGCATTGAGTCAATGGCCCTCCCCCTCAACCATCGCTAGCGGCGACGCATTGAATTAGCGAAGGCCATTGAAGCTACAGGATGCCTTTTGCTTTTGCTTCAGCCAACAAGGCTTCACGAAAGTCAGGATGGGCAATCGCAATCAAAGCCTTGGCCCGCTGCAGCAAACTCTTGCCGCGCAGATCGGCGACTCCGTATTCCGTTGCGATGTAGTGCACATCACTTCGCGAGGTGGTTACCGCCGCACCTCGATCCAACTCACAGGCGATGCGCGACAGCTTTCCGCCCGCAGCAGTGGATGGCATGGCAATGATCGATTTTCCATTCTTCGATCGGCTGGCGCCACGGACAAAGTCAACCTGACCACCTATTCCACTGTATTGTTTCGAACCGATCATCTCTGCATTGACCTGCCCCATCAAATCAACCTGCAATGCCGAATTGATCGATACCATATCTTCATGCTGGCCGATGACACATGGGTCGTTGATGTAAGCGATGGGCTGCATGTCTACGTTGGGGTTATTATCAACAAAGTCGTAGAGCTTACGCGTACCCATCAAAAACGAAGCAGTGAACTTGCCGGGGTTAATCGTTTTCTTGGTATTTGTAATCACCCCCGCCTCCGCCAGCACTACGACGCCGTCCGAAAACATTTCCGAATGGATACCGAGATCTTTTTTATGCGTCAGGAACAACAGCACCGCATCAGGAATTGCACCGATTCCGAGTTGCAGTGTGGCGCCATCCTGAACAAGACTGGCGACATTTTCTCCGATCATTTTTTCGATTTCGCCAATAACCGGCGGCTTGAGCTCAAGCACCGGCTCGTCTTTCTCCACAAGGAAATCAATTTCGCTTAAATGGATTCTTGCGCCGGCGGTCCTGGGAAAATTGCGATTAATCTGGGCAATCACGATGCTGGCGCTTTCCGCTGCCGCGGAAGTGTAGTCAACGGACAAACCGAAACTGCAAAAACCTTCTTCATCAGGCGGAGTAATCTGTATAAATGCTACATCAACAGCTAGAATCTTGTTTGTAAATAGACGCGGAATTTCGGAGAAAAAGCATGGAGTATAATCCGCGCGTTTTTCTTCAACGGCCTTCCGCGTTGAACCACCGACAAACAGTGCATTGTGGCGGAAGCTCTTTTCCATCTCAGGCCGGGTGTATTTGGCCTGCCCCATCGCTACCATGTGAACGATCTCGACGTTCCTGAGTTCTTCTGCCCGCGCGACCAGCGCTTCAACAAGCACCGAAGGCTCACCGCAGGCATGCCCAAGAACTACTCTATCCCCTGACTTGACGCTCTGTACGGCCTGTTCCGCGGTAACGAACTTGTCTCTGTAAATTTCCTTAAAGTTTTTCAAACTGTTTTCTCCCTCTGGTTATAATTTCTGCGGCCAGAACATTTTCTTCATAACTTACTGAGTCGACACTTGAACCAGCCACCACTGTAAAAGGCACATTGGCAATCTTTTTTTGTTCAGCACAACCGACCGCGCAACCGCTTAAGTAGACAACAAAGTCAGCATCCAGCGAGTCATAAGAAACTTCGTATCCATACTTGGCGAGCTGAATACTTAAAGTTTCTGAAATCCTTTTTCTGTTTATCTTTGGATTACATCCGCCGCAAAATATTATGCTGAAATGCTTCTTCCGCATTTCAACTAAATCACTTGTTCTTGCGTAGGATATTTAGGGCCTGGCTTATCAATTCATCGCTGACCTGATTGACTTGAATTACTCTCTTAATTTCCGGACAGGCTTCCATCAACTCGCTGGAGACGAGTTCCGACAAGGTATGCTCGGCGCCGGGGCATGTGGCGCAGGCGCCCGACAACTTTACCTTGACGGTTGCGTCGGAAGTTATTTCCAACAATGTGATATCGCCGTTGTCAGCGCGCAGAACAGGACGAATCTTGCGAGAGATTATTTCTTCAATCTTGTCTTTTAGAGCATCCACAATCAAAAAACCTCTATTTGAATCCAAATCAAGAAGCGATCTGCGCCAGCTCGACTTCGGTGCCTAAACGTCGTATGAGTACGTTTGCGGCTCATCAATCCTGGTCACCCAGATCGACTCCTTGACTTGTGGTTAAGGTTACTTTTCAGCAAGACCGGCAATGCTCTTTGCCAGCTCTTTTTTGTGCGCCAGATTACCCTGGCGTGCAATCATGATTCGCTGAGCTTGGGGCGAACCGGCGCCATGCATGGATTCGGTCCGGTAACCGACGGCAGCAGTACCCAACGTCAGGTTTTCAACAAGTCGCAGAATCTTCATCCTGTCTTTCGTCGGAACACTCGCCACAGTGTGGAAATATTTCGCCACAACCTTCCCGATTACGGGATGATTCAGGTCCTTTTCCGATGGCAGTGTCACCATCGCGCCACCTGCAATATCTTCCGCCAAGCGGGTGATTTCGTAAGGGAATCGGGTTACGTTCTGTTTGCAAACGTTGGCCAGCAATAGGTCAATCAAATAGGTACCTGATGCTGTTTTATGTCCTTCTGCCGAGCAGGCGATTCCACAGGCGTAAAGGGTTTCATTCAAATGCATCATTTCGATCAGTTTGTCCTTGATATGCGAAGCTTTGGCTGCGCCGTTAAAATCAGCGGCCACAGCTGCAGCTCCGATCAGCACATCGCCAACGCCGACCTTGCAGCCGCCATAACTTTGCCGGTGATAGCCGGCGAAGCGCTCGACCAGCAGGCCGCTGAACGCGTACTCGCCGCACATGAAGACGTTTTCCCAGGGAATGAAAACATCGTCGAATACCATCAGCGCTTCATGTCCGCCGAATTCTTGATTGCCAACGTCAAAAGTGCCGCCCTCCATTTTTCGGGTATCACACGACTGGCGACCGTAGATGTAGAAAATTCCTTCTGCATCGGCAGGCGCGACAAAGGACACGGCGTAATCTGAATCCTCCTTGGTCATGGCGATGGTTGGCATAACCAGAACCCAATGCGAGTTGAGGGCGCCGGTCTGATGCGCCTTTGCGCCGCGGACCACAATGCCGTCTGCCCGCTTTTCCACTACTCGCACATAGAGATCAGGATCAGGCTGTTGACTTGGGCTCAGAGCGCGGTCGCCCTTCGGGTCGGTCATGGCGCCATCGACGGTCAAGTCGTCTTCCTGCATCATTGTCAGGAATTTGTTGAACCGCTCGTGATATTGAGTGCCAAGTTCCCTATCCATTTCAAATGTCACGCTGTCGACGGCATTGATCGCATCCATGCCGACACAACGCTGAAAGCAGGCCGCCGTCTTTTGGCCGAGCAACCGCTGCATTTTCACTTTCTTGATCAGGTCTTCGGTACTTTGATGCAGATGGCAAAAACGATTAATCGTCTTCCCGCTCACATGCGATGTCGAGGTCATCAAGTCGGCATATTGGGGATCTTCAGCCAATGAGTACGTCATTTTGACCGAATTAAGCGAAGGCCTGATGATTGGGTGGTCTACCGGATTCTTTACCAATTCGCCTTGTAGATAAACTTTGAAGTTCATTTTACGAAGACTATCTTCGTATTGTTGTGCGGTTTTCATTTGAATCTCCTGAGATATTTACAGCTTCAAGATGAACATCTGGGGCCGGGCAACTCCAAGCAGCACCGCCCCTTGACTTTTAGTCTTTTCCAATGCAAGAGTTGAATACCGGATCTTTCTTTTTGTCGTATTTAGACCAGTTCCTGAAGAAATCTTTGCCGTAGATCAAAGCGCATAGCACAATTCCAACGCCGAATGCCGCAGCCGCTTCGCGGGTTATAAGCATTGCCGCAACAATTCCAGCGATACCCAGATCATTGAAAGTTCTGGCTTTCAGTACACCTACTCTTACCGCAACATAACCTTGTACCAGCATGGTAAGCGACAAGGCAATCGGCAGAATTGGTTTTACTAGGGTAACAATCGGCATGAAAAAGTAACCAGTGAAGGTCCCCAAGCGGAACGAACAAACTCCGCCAAACAAACTATCCATGGCTTCAGGACCGTGTTTATAGCGTTCGCATTCAACAACTTGCATTGCCGCCCACATCGGACCGCACATTGAGGCATCCGGACCAAGCATCGACATGGAGATATTACGGATACCACAAATCATATTATTTCGATTTGAGTCGAAGTGAATATCTTCATCGGCATTGCGAGTATCTCTGGCTTCATCGACAAGCGCATCAGCCTGGATCAACTCGCCAAATAGCACGATATACGTGGCAAAGACTAGAGGCGCGGCACCAATGTACATGCTCATCGGAGGCCAACCAATACGTTCAGCGAAGGGTGTCCATTCGGTAAACAACGTATAGAACTGTGGAATGGTAAATCCCCAGGTGATTGTCGGCCATGGCAATTCGCCAACCAGCGGCGCAACGATGATTGCCAAAACGAGAGATGGCAGCAGGCCAAGGTCGGAAAGGTGTTTCAAGTATTTGCTTTTATTGCGCAGCGTCTTGAAATGGTTTGAAAAAAGCACATAAAAGGCAAAGCCAATGGCAATGGTGATCGTCCAGGGATAGAGATCAAAACGACCGCCTTTGGTGAAAACCAGGCGAACAGCGGCAATTCCTGCACCCAACAGGATGCCTGATTTGAGCGCGTCAGGGACAAGTTTTACAAACCGAGAGGCAAGACCTGTTGCACCTAATAGCAGCGAAAAGATTCCCAACAGCATTTCAAATGCGATAAGCGCATGCATCCGCGGGACACCTTCAGGAAAGGTCTTGAGCCAAAGCAGCAATAGCGGTATGGCCGGGGTAATCCAGCCCGGGACGACCGGGTCCCCGAGATGACCGTGCCAAAGGTAAAAAAATCCGTTCAGGATAACAATGGTGATGGCTATCTCAAATGGCATTCCGAGGTATTCCTGAAGGATCGGAATGATACCAAGGCAAACCGCACACATCAGCAAGCCTTGAATATAATCGGGCAATTCAAAACGATAATGGATGAACGGCAGTCTCAGCTGGAAGGGACCTCCTAATCTTATGCAAGGCTGTTGCTTACCGTGCTCCCTTTTTAATAACGGACCCATAATACTCATCGTCGAACCCTCACATTTAGTTGGTATAATTAATCTTCGACTTTCCCGAAAATGCTATTGACTGTTGGCTCCCTTCATTATTCAAGCTTCAATTCCGAGGCCGCAAGAATTGCGGCGCTGCACACTCGAAAATCACGAGTTGAATCACCACCAATCAAGTTTCGTGCCATGGCTCGGTCGCACGGTCCGACGACGACCAAGGTCGTCCGGACAGGTGTCGGGACGATTGCCGGGGCATCTATTTAATCGATTGTAAATAAAGGATTTTTACCACCACAACGCGCAGAGCGCGCAGCCACAATTTTTGGCCAAGAGTGTGTCTTTTGATGGTTTTTTGACCACGCAGCTTCAGGAAAGGAGCCGCGGGAATGGAGCATGAAGTGGCGAAAATGCCACTAAATCAGCGAAACAACCAAAAATCGCAATAAAAACAGCGGCGATGCAATTTTGCGACAGTTGCACAATTGCAACTTATCGCACCAGCAACCCATATTTACAGGCTTTCCGGTAGACCGTGGTCTTGTCAATGCCGAGGACTTCCGCAACCTTGTTCCAGGATTTGTATTCGGCAAAAGTCTCCGCCAAGAAAACGGACTCTGTCTCTTCGACAGCCTGTCTCAGTTTCACTCCCCGCTTGGGATGAAGGGATTTATGATGAAACGCGTCGGGCAAATGCTCCGCCGTCAGGATGTTGTCGCTTGAGGTAACCACTATCCGCTCGACTACATTCTTCAACTCCCGCACGTTGCCCGGCCAATGGTAGTCAACCAGTCGGTCCATTGCTTCTGTCGAAATGACTTTATTGAGCGAATATCGACAATTGAATTCCTCCAGGAAATGAATCAACAGCGGAGGAATGTCTTCCTTACGTTCGCGCAGAGGCATGAGGTGAATTGGAACAACCATCAAGCGATAATACAAGTCTCTGCGAAAGTGGCCTGCTTCAACTTCCTTGAGCAAATCACGATGTGTGGCTCCGATAATTCGGACGTTGACTTTTACTGGTTTGATTCCACCGACTCTCAATACTTCTTTCTCCTGAACAACACGCAACAGCTTGACCTGCAACACCATTGGCATATCGCCAATCTCATCCAGCAACAGGGTTCCGTTGTTTGCCAGTTCGAACATGCCTGGCTTCCCTTCCTTCTTAGCTCCGGTGAAGGCCCCTCCTTCATAGCCGAAGAGCTCAGACTCGAGCAACTGCTCCGGGAATGCCGCGCAGTTGATCTTTATGAATGGCAGAGAAACGCCCTTCCCCATCCGGTGAATCATCTTGGCGATTAGTTCTTTCCCGGTACCAGAGTCTCCTGTGATCAGCACGCTTGAATCGACATCAGCAATTTTCGCGGCAGTGGAGATCGCCTGCGCCATTAAACGGCTTCGATAAACAAGCTCATTTTCTTCCATCTGCAATAGACGCAAATGCGATAGCTCGGTTTTATATTTCAATGTCTGTTTCTTTGTTTTGATCAACTGATCCTGCAGATTCGTCAGGTCGGTGACATCGCGCACATTAGTCACGACACGGACAAGATTTCCCATCTCGTCAAAAACAGGATTTCCGGTTACCAGAAGTCTGCGGTCCCCTTTGACAATCTGATTGATGGTGATGCGCTCGCGTTTTTCAAGCACCAGCAGCGTAACCGACTGATCGTAGTACTTCTCGTCCACCAATCGCTTCATACTTTTTCCGACGACATCGAAGGCCTTGATCCCCGTCATGCGCTCATAAGCTTCGTTCAATCGAAGCACGAGGCCATCTGCGTCGGTGATGAAGATGCCGTCGTACGATGAATTGATGACCGCTTCCTGCTCCTGCACCAATCCCCTGACGAAATTCAACTCGGAAAATGTGCTTTCCAATATTGATATATCTTGGAACACTGATATGACACCGACGAGTACATCGTCTGAAATGATTGGCGCATAGTTAGCCATGACAATCGTCTGGTTCAGCGTTATTTTCTGACCAAGCAATGGCTCTCTGGTTTTCAGTATCTCCAACATCAAAGTATTGGGAATCAGCTGGACGATCGACTGCCCGACAACTTCCTCATGTTTCAAGCCAAGAATTTCTTCGACCACCCGGTTCGCAATGATGACCGTGCCGACACTATCGACGGCCAGGATACCGTTCTTCGAAGCATTGATAATCGTGTGAAACTGCTGCTGAACCATGGCGAGATCTCTTTTCAGAGAGCTGATTGTTTCAGCGCTACTTTCGTCGCCACCTGAACCGATCATTGCAGATTCTCCGGATTACATTGCTACGCTGTACCCATCGGGCAGAGTTAGCCCCGTGCAGTTGGTCAGGAATTCGGATCTTCGAGTGATTCCTCTGCCAAATTCTAAACCGCCGCCGCGAGCGGCAGCTTGGTGAGGTTGAAGTAAGCCGTATCAGGGGTCTTGCCGTCAAGGGTTGAAGGCCGAAACAGTGGTCGCCCCCAGGGGACTTTCTTCTGGGCGCATGAATCGAAGGCCTGTCCAAAACCCGGCGGGCGATCGAAACTGAGTCGTAGCCGTGCACCTAGCCGAGAAGCGCGGGCGACGTCAGGCCCAGCGAATATCAGAATGACGGCGGTGCGTCACGCACCAAAACATCCACTGCAGGGACGGGCCGCTGTCGACGATCAGCATTGCCTGGCCCAGCCCCCTCCGTACCAGAAGAGTTCAGGATGAATCCGCGCCACTCCACGACTTGAGCTTCCAGCCGGCACGGGTGCTGCAAGCGACGGTCGCACCGACCGACCAGAAAACGCTGGCGACGCCGATGGTCGCGCCGACCGCACCGAAGACCAGCGGCATCAGCACGCTCGAGACGTTGATCGACATCAGTCGCAGACCGAGCGCCTCGCCCTGACGGTGCGGCGGCGTGATCAGATGCAGCGCGCTCATCACCATCGGCTGCACCGAGCCGAGCGACAGCCCGAGCAGCACCGAGCACAAGCCCATCGCCAGCGGCGAATGCAGCAGCGGATAGACGCTAAAAATGAGCGCGGCCGCGACCATCGCTGACGTGATCACTGCCCACTCCTGCAGGCGCGCAGCGAGCATCGGCATCAGCAGACGAACCGCCGTGGCGGCAATGGCGAAGCTGCCGAGCAGGGTGCCGATCACCGAGGCGCTCAATCCCCGCTCGTAACCGAGCACCGGCAAAACGAAAGTATGAACGTCCCAGCACGAGGTCAGCACCCAGTTGATCAGCAGCAGATGCCTCATGCGCGGGTCGGCGAGCAGGTCCCAGGAACGGTCGCTGGCAGCGCCGGCCGGCACCGCCTGCTGCAACGGGATCTCCGGCGTATTGCGCACCAGCAGCCACGAGCACAGCGCGAGCAGCGCCATCAGCGCGAAAGCGGCGCGAAAACCGGCGTGGTCGATCATCAGTCCGGCAAAGAAGGGGCCGACGAAGTTGGCGATCGCCGGCGCGATCGCCAACCAGCTGAAGACCTGCTTGAGCTGCGTCGGGTCGCTCGCCAGTCGTCCCGCATGCCGCTGCAGCGTGATCACCACAGCGCCGGTCGCACCGCCGGTGAGCAGCGCGCTGACGCAGAGCACTGGAAAAACCGGCCAAACCGCGACCAGAGCAGCGCCGAGCGCGCAAAACCCCATGCCAATGCCGACCAAGCGCTTGAGGCTGTGACGGTCGGCGTAGCGGCCAGCGGGGATGGCCAGGAACAATTGAATGAAGGCGAACAGCGCGAGCAGCACGCCGACCGCCGCCGCGCTATAGCCCTGGCGCAACGACAACAGCGGCGCCGCCATGCGGATCCCGGCCATGCACCCATTGATGCAGACCTGGACGCCGATCAGGCTGAGCAGCGTCCGGTTCAAGCGGATATTGGTCTTCATTGTTATTTTTCGATGATGCGCCGCGGCGTGGCACAAGCGCGGACAGCAGCGTGTCGCGCGCAGACCAACACTATATACGAATGAGCGATCCGAGACTTGAAAGCAGGTCAAGGTATCAAATTTGCGCCATCGTTTCCCTTGGCGTAGACTCCCGGCATGACATCGATACAGCACGGTCCGACCGCTCGGTCGGGCGCAGAATATTTGGCAGGCAACGGCCATGCCAACACCCAACTGACGAGCCCCGAGTTCAACAACACCCGGCGTGCTCTGGCTAGTTTTTGCAGTCCGGACAACCTGGCGGCCCTGCGCCAACAAATGGCGGCAGAAGGCCTCTACGAACAGGCGTGGCAATCCGCGTCGCGCATGCTTGGCATCACCTGGGACGACGCGCCTGCTCACGTCAATATTGAGGTTAAAGGCGAGCTTGGTTTTTTGGTGGAGCGCCGCGTTTGGCAAAGCGCCGTCTTCGCCACTTTCGTCAAGTGCAATATCAACCCGACCTTCAGGCGTAGTGCGGTCGTTGAGTGGTGCCGGGCAGCCTTGGGCAGACGCACTGATTTTGCGATACTTCAGGAGCACAAACACCTGCTGCCGCGCGAAGAAAACAAGTCGCTGCCTTGGGCCCCCCGGGCAGTCCGCGCCTACCTGCGGGCGTTGGTCAAGTTAGGTTTTCTTGCAGCGCGTGGCGGCGGTCACTACGAGATACTGCGGCGCTGAATTGAAGCGGGACTGCCGGCAGCCCGCTGACTTTGCTCGCATTGCAACGGACTTTCCTCTGGCCTTCGCCACATCGTAAAGGCGATCAAGCTACGGCAGTCGGCTATTGAGATCGTCACCCGCCCTCGTGCGCCGCAAATGAAACGATCGGCATAGGGGCGGCCAGAGTATCTGACCGTTCCCCTGCCACACCACCCGGCATGCGGGTCCGCACCGGGCGGTTCGAGTAGTTGAGGTTACGAG
>Ga0316604_10000400_pt1 | contig 55190 bp, 47 predicted proteins | sample OWC_soil_day20_C_FD_207650 | JGI IMG/M metagenome (GOLD analysis project Ga0316604, IMG submission 207650) | Wetland soil microbial communities from Old Woman Creek delta, Ohio, United States - OWC_soil_day20_CT | ecosystem: Environmental > Terrestrial > Soil > Wetlands | place: USA: Ohio...
CTGTGCCACGCTGCACCTGTGTCGCTTGGTCCAGCCGCATTGCTGCGCGGAACCCTAGACACACTCCCTCAAAATTTAAACATTTGTACTTTGCAAAAACACACTGCTGTACACATGCCACGTTTGATTTTTATTATAAAAACTTATGATCTTGTTGTCAATATGCATAATTAAAGTAAGTTTATTCTGACAAATTCAGTATTTTCAGGCTCGGTCGACGCAAGTCACCTTCTCTCAATGTATATTTATGCATATCCATGTATTCTAATAAGGGTACTGCCATCTTGCGCGAAGTGTTCAATATGTCGCGTAACTCCGCCACTGTCAACGTCTGTTTCTCTTGAAAGTGTCTGTGAATAACCTGAACAATGTACTGCATTGTTTTGCTGTATACAAAAAAATCTCCGACCTTTATCAGTGCTCCGGCCCGGACAAGTAAATCATGGGCGGCCTTAGCTTTCTCTGGCGACAATGCCATTTTTTGCACCAACAACGCACTATCCACACTTACGAGTTCCTTATCATTAAGCACGGCTGAGGCCTTGTCTACCAACTGTTGTCGCCAGTCGCCATGCTGAGCAGCATGTGAAATTAAGGCAAGATTTCCGCCGCTGCTGACAAAAGTTCCCTGAGTCAGCCAGTTCGCCAGAATAATTTCAAAACTTTTTTCATTAAGCCCCAATTTTTGCCGCACTACCTCCTGGGATAAGCCGCTTCTGTCAGGCTGTGCCTTATGAAAGCTACTAATAATATTTGTCGCCAATTTCGTCACTTTATCGAACATGGTGGCGGCAATATAGGTTTTGTCCCAATAATATAACTGCTTAGCTGTTGTCAGTTTGTCAACAGCCTGATTCACCGCCTTATCGGGAAGATAGCCGCTCTGCTGTCTGATTTCCGCTCTGGTCAACACCTGTTTGCTTTCGGCAAGGCGGTAAAAAATTGCGTTTATTTCATCAGCCTGTACAGTAGCTTCGGCAAGTGCTGCCCGCTCTGCTGTTAATCGCCTACTATTGCGCCCAGGTGCTATTAAAATCACCCCACCCAGTAAGTGCTGCGGCGAATACAGCCTGATTATCCCTCTGTCACCGGCGCCAGCCGCCAGAGGGTCTTCTAAAATAAGTCGCATATATTGATTACCGGTATCTTTAAAGGAATAAATTCTCCCTAAAAATTCACCAGTTCCCAGATGTAGGCGAACTCTAAGCCCGCTTTCCACCTCTTGCTGCCACTTGGCTGCTATATCCCATACAGAACTTACCTCGCCTCGTTCAACAGCGCTGAGCACCATACCTCGTGCTATTTCTTCTGCTTCTATCCCGGCCAGATTAATGGCTGCCCGCTGTCCGGCAAATACCTTATCGACTTTTTCACCATGCCACTCTAAGCCTCTAATTCGGGCAATGGTTTTTGCTGGATATAATTTGATACTGTCGCCAAGGTCGGCTTGACCGCTTAATACGGAACCGGTAACAACCACGCCATGACCCTTTATCGTAAAAACTCTGTCAATCCACATCCGAAATGGCCCATTGTTGTTTCGCTCAGGCACTTTGCCGACTAACTCAGCTAGTGTAGTTTTTAGTTCACCGAGTCCGGCGCCGCTTATGGCCGACACCCTACAGCAGGGTGCATCTTTTAAAAAGGTACTCTTTACATATTCGCGAATTTCGCTTTCTATGAGTTCCAGCCATTCCTCGTCAACTTTATCGATTTTGTTAATTACAATTAACCCCTGTTTAATTCCATATAACTGGAGCATGGCTAAATGCTCTTTTGTCTGCGGCATAATTCCTTCGTCAGCAGCCACCACCAGCATGGCTACGTCAATGCCACCGGTGCCGGCCAGCATGTTTTTCAAAAACCGCTCATGGCCGGGCACATCGACAATTCCGGCAATAATATTTTCACCAAGAGCTAAAGAGGCAAAACCTAAGTCAATCGAAATTCCCCGTAGTTTTTCCTCTTTTAACCGGTCTGTCTCCACACCGGTCAAGGCTTTAATGATTGCCGATTTGCCATGATCGACATGACCGGCAGTCCCGATAATAATATGTTTCATATGCTAGCCTCCATAGGTTGGATAGTCTGCGCCGCACCAACAGTATAGTTGTTAGGACACACCGACAAGAGCGTTGGCAATTTCTGCCAAATTTTCTTTCTCCAGGCAGCGCACATCAAAAATCACTTTATTGTCTTGGATGCGGGCAATAATGGGCGTACTTTGCTGCCGCAAATACGTTTCCAGGTTTTCCGCACTTATATTCTGGCAGCTTACTGCCACCCCATACCCTTTTAATACCGCGCCAGGTAAGGCGCCACCACCAGCCAGCGAAGTAAGTTCAATTACTTCGGCAAGAGCAGCACTGTACCTTGTTATCTCTTTATAAAGCTGTTTTGCCCTTTCTTCCAATATAGAAGGCTCACTATGCAGCATCCTTAACACCGGAATATCCTGGACAGGATCGCCGGTTATATAGTCTAACAAGGTGCCTTCCAGCGCAGCCAGTGACAATTTATCAATCCGCACAGCCCGCAGGAGCGGGTGTTTTTTCATTTTGGCAATATATTGGCTCTTGCCGGCAATTATCCCGGCCTGACCGCCGCCTAACAGTTTATCACCGCTAAAAGTAACTACATCAAAACCCAGGCGCAGACGCTGGGCCGCTGTTGGTTCGGTTTGCCCGTCAACAGTCAAGGGCACAAGTGTCCCGCTTCCCAGGTCTTCAATCACCGGAATATCATGTTTGTGAGCCAATGCAGCCAATTCTTTGCCATCTGGCTGGGAAGCAAAACCTACAATACAATAATTGCTTGTATGCACTTTTAATATGGCCGCCGTATTCGGCCCAATAGCTTGTTCATAATCAGCAAGATGTGTTTTATTGGTTGCCCCAACCTCAACAAGGGTTGCCCCACTTTGCCGCAAAACATCGGGAATGCGGAAAGAACCACCGATTTCAACAAGTTCCCCCCGGCTGACAATAACCTCCCGTCCTTTCGCCAACGCTGACAAAACCAATAACACGGCGGCTGCGTTATTATTGACAACCAAAACATCTTCTGCCTCAGTCAACTCTCGCAGCGGTTTTACCACATGAGCATACCTGGTGCCCCGTTCGCCTGATTCTACATTATATTCAAGTGTGCTATAGCCCTCCATAACGGCGCCAACACATTCTCTTGCCTGCCTGCTTAGCGGCGCCCGGCCCAGATTGGTATGCAGCACCACACCGGAAGCATTTATCACCCGCCGCAAACTGGCTTGCGTGCATTTTTCAAGTAGTATTTTTGCCTGATTGACAATTGCCTCCGGGCTGACGCTGCCGTTCTTCCCTGCTAGTAATGCTTCGCGCGTGTTGGCAACCGCCTGCCGCAGACAGGCAGTTACTAATTCATGGGGATATTGCATGATCTCTTGCTCATTCACCAATGCGGCTAACAGCTTATCTATTGAAGGCAACACTCTTAATTTTTCATTTGTCTCCACAGTCCAAGCCTCCCGTTCCTGCTCTCATCTATATTTCAGGGCAATCGCCCAAACCTTCTTCTTACAGTACATTACCATATATTTGGCATTCAGTTTGCTTTATTATTCCTGTTGGTGGCTAAAAAATCCTGCCATAGTGTATAGAACGTCATTTATTTACACATAATGGTAACAGTGATTCTCTAATAGGAGTATAGTATGTTAACTAACCTTTTTAATTTAACCAAAATAAACAAGCTTTCTTCGCCTACGCCTCAACCTCAAGTAGCAGGCACCCCTGAACTAAAATTTAATGTCAGTCAGCCCAATGTTATCTATGATTTAGCTGTTTCTATCCGCACAATAATCCACACTGCTAAAAACACCGGTCATGAAATCGTGATCTTATGCATTGGCAGCGACCGCTCAACCGGTGATGCACTTGGCCCGTTAACAGGCACAAAATTAAAGGTACTTAATTTATTTCCTCATATTTATGGAACACTTGACGATCCTGTTCATGCAACCAATCTCGAAAACAAACTATTTTCCATTAATAATTGTTTTGATCAACCCTATGTTATTGCAGTTGATGCCTGTCTTGGAAGACTCGAAAATGTCGGTTGTGTTACCGTAGGCCACGGCTCAGTTAAACCAGGTGCCGCACTTCAAAAAAATCTACCACCGGTAGGTAATGCGTATATTACCGGTATTGTTAATGTCGGTGGCTTCATGGAGCATATGGTTTTACAGAGTACCCGTTTAAATCTGGTAATGAAAATGGCAGACACAATTGCCCATGGTATCTCGTTTGGCTTAGGTCGCAATCACCACGCATAACCTAACGCTTTTTACACATAATCATGTAAAAAACCAGGATACAACAAACGTATCCTGGTTTTTCCATTCTCAAAAACACTATTGGGTTAACTGTTTAGTTATTATCTTCCGGCACTTCATTAACCATATTGCATGCGCCGCGGAATACGGCACCTTCGCCAATTGTCAGCGTGCCGATTTTGATATCTCCATATACTTTGGCAGTAGGCAACAACTCTAATTTATCAGAGACCTCCATATTGCCCTTAACCACCCCGGCAATTAAGGCATTGCGCGCCTTAACGAGGGCTTCCACAGTACCATTTTCGCCCACCACTAAATCTCCGGTGGTCATAATTTCCCCTGAATGCCGCCCGTCAATACGAATAGTACCTTGGGAAGCAATATTGCCGGTAAAGCTAGTTTCATTTCCTATAATTGTAGCCACTTGGTCACCAATAGGACTAGATGCCTTCTTACTGCCAAACATTAGTTTACCTCCTACAGAAAACTAGCCGGGTTAACAGCAGTGCCGTTAACGCGAATTTCATAATGTACGTGTGGTCCAGTACTATAACCGGTACTGCCCATATAAGCAATGAGTTGTCCTTTTTTAACGGTTTGGCCTGCTGAAACCAGATTTTGCGAGTTATGACCATAGATACTCACAATGCCGTTGCCATGATTAATTTCTACCATATTGCCATAGCCGCCAAACCAGCTGCTGCTAGCAACTGTACCATCGGCTGTGGCATAAATAGGTGTGCCGGTATCATTGGCAATATCAATCCCCGGGTGCCAGTCTCCACCGCCACCCCAAGGTGAATTACGCCATCCAAAGCGGGAGGTCACTTCGCCGCCTGATGGCCAAATTGACGGTGTAGCCGCCATTCGTTCCTGTTTTTCTGCCAGCGACTGTTTCAAATTGAGCAAACTTTCTTCACGCTCATTTGCTGCCGCTTTGAGTTCTTTCACCAAGTTTAACAATTCGGTAGTCTTGGGCTGAACCGTCGGACCACCTTGTCCATTAAAATTCGGTAATCTCGGAGGAGCCGAACGCGATGTATCTGTGGTATCCTCATTGTTAACAATGCGCCTAAGATCACTATCTAGTTGATTGAGCCGCTTCATGTTTTGTTGAAGTTCTGCAGTAGTTTTAGCTAGTTCTTCCAACTGTCCCTGTTGCGTGTAGTTGACTTCTCGCAGTTGGTTGAGTTCATATTTGTCTTTTGTTGCTACATTAGCTTGATAGCGATAATTTAGCATTGTACCAGAAATTATTGTTAGGCAAACACCCAGCGCAATTGCTGTATATTTGACTGTTTTAATAGGTATGCGGATACTAAATACAGCTTTACCGTGATGTGGCACAATCATCAGGGTATATTCACGTCTGTCAGGCTTTGGCGTACTTTGCTTCAATAACATCACCTTCTTTGCTTACTGTAAGTTTGCATACGCCGAACTGTGTATTAATTCGCCATAATATCCTGAATTCCTGCCTGTTTATGAATTTTTTTCCAAAGCTTTCGCTAATGCCATTTTCTCTTCATTACTTAAGTGGTAGGTTGATTGGCCGTCTACAATGGGTTTTGCATAGATTCTAGACTCATTGCGTCCATATATACTTGCCAATACAACACCGTTTTTCTTTCTGTCAAGCAAGGCTAACGCAAAACTAAGATCACTACCGGTATCTTCAAATGCATTAAAGCGTACAATACCCACTCTTTGTATTGCGGTGTCGACAATACCATCAAGGCGACGGCATTCGCTATCTAATTCCTTAACTTTACTCACTGCCTGGCGAACTTCTTCAATATGTCCTAACAGCAAATGCTCAATATTTACATTTTCCATGCCGGCCATCATCTTACGATAGCGTTTATTAAGTTTGTTCATTTTTATATTAACACTGATAAATACAAGTAGTGCAATAAAGATCAATAAGGTTAACACCAGTAATATGTATGGTAAATTTGCAGTTATAAATAATGTATATTGTGACAAGTCCATTTTGGTCCTTGTACCACCTTTCTTTTTCACTGTATAGTATTACATTGGCCAAAAATAAGCAATTACTGCCGCGGCCGGAATAGCAGGCAGCAAATTGGCCAGTTTAATATTTTTCAATTCCAGCATTAGTATGCTCACTCCAACAATAAGAATCCCGCCTGTTGCCGTTAACTCTGTTACAACTTTGTCAGATAATACTGTACTAAAAAATCCAGCAAGCAATGTAATCGAGCCTTGATAAATTAGAATACTGACACTGGAAAATGCGACTCCTATTCCCATGCTTGATGTAAAAACTATGGATATAATTCCATCCAGCAAGGATTTTGCATACAAAATACGGGTATCTCCTGTCAGGCCGTCTTGGATTGAACCGACAACAGCCATAGCGCCAATGCAATATACCAAGCTTGCCGTCACAAAGCCGCGTCCAATATTACTTTTCCCGCTTTCGTCAGAATTACTTAGTTTATTGCCTAACCAGTTTCCCACTTTATTTAAACCGGCATCAATATTAAGCGCTTCACCAACAATGGCCCCTACTGCAATTCCCAAAATCACAATAAGTACATTTTGGGTCTTAAGTGCCATTTGCAGACCAATAACGCCTACTGCCAATGCCATACCATGAATAAGAGTATTATGGTATTTTTTCGGAATACCTTGTTTGAGAGCCAGACCCAATCCTGATCCTACTAGAACCGCAGCTGCATTTACTAATGTTCCTTTCACGCTAATCCCCCTTGGGCAGCTATCTTTTTTACAGCTGCAATGGCTGCTCCGATTTCTTCTTCGCTGTTAAAATATCCAGGGCTTAAGCGTACCGTACCTGTCTGTAATGTGCCAATGGCAGTATGTGCCCAAGGCGCACAATGTAGCCCTGAGCGGCAGGCAATCCCATAATCCCTGTCTAAGAGATGGGCTATCTCCCCGCTGTCTCTACCTGCCAGTAAAAACGACACCACTGCAGTACGTTCGTGTGCTGTCTGTTTTCCATATATGATAGCACCTGGCACTTCTCTCAGGCCTGCTAACAGCAACTGGGTTAGCGCCATTTCTTTTTCCTGAATTTTGCTTCGCCCTGTTGCCAGGATAAATTCCACACCGGCTTTTAGACCCGCAATTCCCGGAGTATTGGGAGTTCCACTCTCTAACCTGTCAGGCATGAATTCAGGCTGTGTATCTGATTCTGACAAACTGCCTGTGCCACCAACGCGCAACGGCCTTACTGCAATTGCTTCCTTAACATACAGCCCCCCTGTCCCTTGCGGCCCAAACAAACCTTTATGCCCGCTAAAAGCCAGAATGTCAACATGCATGTCCTGTACATGGATGACCTCAACACCGGCGGTCTGCGCGGCATCAACCAGCAGAATTACCCCATGTGCTTTTGTAAGTTTCCCCACTTCGGCTACCGGCATAACCGTACCAGTAACATTGGAAGCATGTGTCATCATGACAAGCTTGGGGTTTTGTTTGATTGCTGTTTCCATAGCTTCCATATCAAGCTGCCCGTCAACTGAACAAGGTATTATTTTTATATAGGCACCCTGTGTTTCGGCAACCCGTACGGCTCTTGCCACCGCATTATGTTCCATGGCCGTTGTTACGATGGTATCACCCGGTTTAATAAGGCCAAACACTGCCATATTAATGGCATCAGTAGCATTATGGGTAAATACCAGTTGGTTAGCATCAGCAATTCCGAGCAATTCAGCCAGCAGCTCTCTTGTTTCATAAACCAGCATGCTGGCTGATCTTGCCATGCTATGTCCGCCTCTTCCAGGGCTGGCGCCAACCGTTCTGAGACAACTGTCTACCGCTTGGTATACACTTTCCGGTTTTGGCCAGCTAGTCGCGGCATTATCAAGATAAATCACCTTACGTTCGCTCCTTATTCTTCAAGAATCATCTGCGCCAAAGGAAACGGCGCCAATGCCCGGTATAAAATCCCGTGAACCTGCGCAATCATTAAGCCATAATTCACAATGGGAACACCGGCTTCTCTGGCCAAGGCCAGGCGGTATAACATTTCCCGGCGATTTAGCATACATGCACCACAATGAACAATTAATTTAAATTTTCCCAGGTCAGCAGGAAAACTTCCACCTGAAGCCCATTCAAAATCCAATTCACCACCTACGGCCTGGCGCAGCCAGCGGGGAATTTTTACCTTGCCGATATCATCAGCCTGCCGATGATGAGTACAACCTTCAGCAATTAATACCTTATCACCTGGTTGCAAATGTTCAATAGCCTTTGCACCGGCAACCAGTGTTTCCAAATCGCCTTTATGGCGGGCTTGCAGGATAGAAAATGAGGTTAACATTACATCTGGCGGAGTGTCTGCGCCAACCTTCATAAATTCTTGTGAATCGGTAACAACTAAACGCGGTGGCTGCTTTAAATCTTCCAGCGCTTCCTTTAACTCACGTTCTTTGACAACCAAAGCTGCGGCATCATTATCTAAGATGTCACGAATAGTTTGTACCTGCGGCAAAATCAGCCGGCCTTTAGGCGCAGCCAGGTCAATAGGCACAACCAATACCACAGTATCGCCTGGCGAGATTAAATCGCCGATCAGTTGGGGACCTTCCCAATTGTCAGGCGCCATTTTTATTATTAAGCGTTTTAATTCTTCAATCCCCTGCCCGGTTCGCGCACTAATTGTCAGCAGCGGCAAGTCCAAGGCAGCACTCCAGCTCTCAATCTTATCAGGCGATGCTACTGCAATATCACTTTTATTTATTACACCGGCAATCGGAATGTTGCGCTTTCTTATTTCTGTAATTAATTCTTCTTCAAAGCTTGTTACTCCATCCTCAGGCTCAATAACAAGTACGGCCAAATCGGTTTTATTCAGCACTTGCATTGTCCGTTCAACACGCAATGCCCCCAAATCACCGACATCATCAATTCCGGCTGTATCGATAATCATAACCGGGCCAATCGGCAGTATTTCCATAGCCTTATATACCGGATCAGTTGTCGTGCCAGGAACACTTGAAACCAACGCAATATCCTGACTAGTCAACGCATTGATCAAACTGGATTTACCGGCATTTCTCCGCCCAAATATCGCAATATGCAGGCGAGATCCTTTTGGTGTATCTTGCATTCACACTTCCTCCTTACCTTGCCTTTCCGCCAATCCCCGGCCTAGTCATAACTCGCGGATCTAACGCCGCATCAATTTTATCTTCAGGCAGAACCCCCAATTGAAGTGCAGCCTGCCGGACAGTTATATTTTCTTCCTGTGCCAGTCGGGCTACCTTTGATGCCAAATCATAACCAATATGCGGCACCAATGCAGTTACACTAACCTGGCTGTTTTGAAGCAAAGCATTGCAGCGTTCTACATTTGCCGTTATCCCCTGAATGCAAAATTGATTCAGGATGTTTACTGCATTTGTTAACATCGCCAGACTTTCCAGCAAATGATGTGTAATCAAAGGCATAAATGCATTCAATTCTAATTGTCCTGACTGAGCAGCCATGGAAATCGCCATGTCAGAAGCCATTACATGATAAGCCACCTGGTTAACAGCCTCCGGGATGATTGGATTAACCTTGCCAGGCATAATTGAAGAACCCGCCTGACGCTCAGGCAGTTTAATCTCGCCCAGACCAGCTCGCGGCCCAGATGACAGTAAGCGCAAATCATGCGCTATTTTTCCCAGATTAACGGCCAGCGCCTTTAATAGGCCAGAAACTTCCACAAATACATCGGCGTTTTGTATTACATCTATCATATTTTCCGCTCTGGCCAAACCAATGCCGGCTTGTTGTCGCACTCTATCATTCACCATAAATATGTATTTTTTATCGGCATTCAGGCCTGTGCCGACAGCAGTCCCGCCCAGAGCAGCCTGACGCAAACGTTCTTCCACTTTATACAACCGCCAGCGGTCACGGGCAATCGCCCCGGCATATGCACTAAATTCTTGTCCAAGCATAATAGGCACGGCATCTTGCATTTCTGTTCGTCCGACTTTAATTACACCGGCAAACTCCGCTTCTTTTTCCTGCAATGCCGTCTGCAGTAGTGCACAACTGTCACTCAAGGGCTTTAACAGCCAAATAGCGGCAATGCGCAGCGCTGTCGGGTAAACGTCATTTGTGGATTGATGCAGATTTACATGATTTAGAGGATGCACCAGGTCATAATTACCTAGTTTTCCTCCCAACAATTCAATTGCCCGATTAGCCAGTACCTCATTAACATTCATATTGGTCGATGTGCCTGCGCCGCCTTGCAGTGCATCCACCACAAACTGTTCCTGCCACTTACCATCCATTACCTCGTCTGCAGCACCTGCAATTGCCTGCGCCAACGCTGCAGGCAAATAACCCAGTTCGGAATTTACCTCAGCCGCTGCTTTCTTAATTAATGCAATGGCCTTAATTAAGATTGGCGAAACCCGATAACCTGAAAGCGGAAAATTCTCCAAAGCACGCAAGGTATGAATACCATAATAAACTTCTTCCGGAACTTCGCGTTTCCCTAACAAGTCTTTTTCTTGTCGCATTTTTTCACCTCTGCCAGCCAGAGTTTTGCAAAATGTTTCACGTGAAACATTTTGCGGTTTGATCTTGTCACCGCGTACAGCGACGTAATTCAATTTAAATAGAAGCTCTCCGTGAACTCCTACGCTACCAGGTTTGTTGATAGTAATTCCTATATTGCTCTAAGACGCCTGCTTATTATAAGCAGGCGTCAAAAGCAATATATTTAACTACACTACCAGTTGCCCTGAAAATTTAGCTGCTGGTTCCTGGCGTTTTGACAACATGTCCATAATTCTTTCCAGATCTTCATTAGAATAATACTCTATTTCAATTTTACTTTTATTTTTCCCTGGTTTAATTTTTACTTGTGTACCCAATAATACTTTTAACCGATCTTCAAATTCATTCATGAAAAACTGACTTACTTCGTCAATCTCATCTTGTTTAGGTTCTGGCTTCTTTGTCGGCCGTTTGGCAGCTGCCCGCCGAACCAACTCTTCTACATCCCGTGCCGACAAATCCTCTTCAATAATTTGGTTTGCCAACTCAACTTGAATTTCCGGCGATTCAATCGCCAGCAATGGCCTTGCCTGTCCCATTGTCAATGTTCCACGTGAAACAAAATCCTGAACTTCAGGTTGCAGGTTAAGCAAGCGAACAATATTAGCAATCATTGAGCGACTACGGCCAATTTTTTGAGCAACTTCCTCTTGTGTCAATCCAAACTCCTCAATCAATCTACGGAAAGCAATGGCCTCTTCAATAACATTAAGGTTTTGCCGTTGCAAGTTTTCGACAAGAGCTATTTCCATCATTTCGGCATCAGTATATTCACGCACAACAGCCGGTAATTGCTTTAATCCCACCAACTGGGATGCACGCCAGCGGCGTTCACCGGCAACCAACTCATACCCATTAAGCGTTTTGCGAACTACCACCGGTTGAATAATTCCATGCTGCCTGATAGACTGCGCCAGCTCAGCTAATGCCTCTTCATCAAAATCCCGTCGTGGTTGATGCTTATTAGGCACTATTTCACGAATAGCGATCTCAGCAACAGGTTCGTTACTCTCAATCTCTTTGCCTGCATTAGGAGGACCAAATAAAGCATCTAAGCCTCGTCCCAAACCGCGCTTACTCATCACCTATCACCTCACGTGCTAAATCAAAATATACTTCTGTTCCTTTAGACTTAGGATCATACAGAATAACTGGCTGTCCATGACTAGGCGCTTCACTTAAGCGAACATTCCGAGGAATAATAGTCTGATAAACTTTATGCCGAAAATGACTTTTAACTTCATCTACTACCTGAATAGATAAATTGGTGCGTGCATCAAACATGGTTAATACCACACCTTCCAACGTAAGTACAGGGTTAAGGTTTCTCTGTACCAAATTAATAGTGTTCATAAGTTGTGTTAAGCCCTCAAGTGCATAAAATTCACACTGGATTGGTACAAGCACCGAATTGGCAGCAGTTAAAGCGTTAATCGTCAGCAAGCCCAAAGAAGGTGGGCAATCAATCAAGACATAGTCATAATTGAATTTGGCTTTATCCAATGATCTCTTAAGTTTACCCTCGCGCGACATCATCGATACAAGTTCAATTTCTGCACCAGCTAACTGAATGGTAGCCGGCAACAGTTTTAAATTAGCAACTTCAGTCTGGACGACAAGCGATTCGACTGGAACATCATTAATCAATGCATCATACACACATTGCTGAATTGTACCCTTATTAAAACCCAACCCACTAGTAGAGTTACCTTGCGGGTCACTATCAACCAATAGTACTTTTTTTCCTAAGTCTGCCAAGCAAGCGGCCAGGTTAACTGCAGTAGTGGTCTTCCCTACGCCTCCCTTTTGATTGGCAATTGCAATCACTTTAACCAAACTGTTTTCACCTCAAAAAAAATTACTTCCATCATTCCATTCCACATATTTACGTGATTTCCTTCCCCAAATTAGATAAAAATCATTATGTTTACATAACCAGCAATAATAACTAAGATATTTTACTATTTCAGCCCTGTTCGGCTTTATCAAATTAGCAAAATATACTATAATGCTAATAATAACTAAATTAAAAGTTATCTGACTGCCTAGGCTCTTACTCTTAGTCTAATCCTCTTTCAGTTAAGGAGGTTTCAACAGTAATGCCTATCTACTGCCCTACATTAACCACAATTGACCTTAACGCCACCAAACGCCATATTAATAAGGTAAATCAGCCAGGTAGTTTTACAACAGACATGCTTACTGCAGCCTGCCTACAAGCTCAATTACTGTCTGTTCCCAAAGGAGTTTGGCAGGTATATGCTTACGACCAGGATGAACATACCATTCTGGCTAACAAACCGCTCGCCTTAACAGCTGCCAATCTGATCCGCCAACTGACCGGTGCAGTCGAAATCGTTATAATGGCGGCAACTATTGGTTTGCCGTTAGAACTAGAGGTTTCAAATCTCTTTATGCAAAACCAAGCGTCATCAGGAATGCTGTTAGATGCAGCCGGAACAACCGCAATTACAGCTACCAGCAATGCGGTATATAATGTAATATCACAACAGGCTGCTCAAGCCGGACTAACAGCCGGTAATCGTATTTGCCCGGGTTTTGGCGACTGTCCACTAGATTTACAACCAGAAGTATTAAAATTATCGACAGGCAGTAGGATTGACCTTAGTCTTACCGACACCAAAATGTTAGTTCCCCGCAAATCAGTAACCGCCATAATAGGCTTATATCCATACCAGAATACGCTTAGTTTTCCGCACCAACAGGAACTAAACTGCGACAAAAACGGCCACCCTGGCTGCCATGCACGAAAGGAGAAATAATAGATGTTTTACATATTTGATGGTGCCATGGGCACAATGCTGCACCAAGCCGGTTTACAACCCGGCAAATGCCCGGAGTTATGGAATATTGAGGAACCTGCAAAAATAACAGCTGTCCACAGCCAATATGTTGCTGCTGGTGCCAATATAATTGAAACAAACACGTTTGGCGCTAACCGCATAAAACTAAGCCATTACGGTCTGGAAAACAAAGTAGCCGCCTTAAACACGGCCGCAGTCGCCGCCGCCCGTCAGGCTGCCGGTACCACTGCACAAGTAGCCGGTTCTGTTGGCCCAACAGGCAAATTTATCGAACCGCTAGGCGAACTTACTTTTGATGACGCATATGACGTTTTTTATGAACAAATTTCTGCTCTTGATCAAGCCGGAATTGACTATATAATAATTGAAACCATTATTGATATCCAGGAAATGCGTGTTGCGCTGCTGGCTGCCAAAGCCGCCACGGACAAACCTATTATTTGTCAATTATCGTTTGATGCCGACGGCCGCACAGTCACGGGAACCGATCCTCGGACAGCCGCAATCACCTTAGAAGCAATGGGAGCAAGTATCATTGGTGCCAATTGCTCCTTAGGGCCAGCCCAGCTTTTGCCGGTCATCGAAATTCTATCCCAAAACTGCACACTACCAATTAGTGTGCAGCCCAATGCCGGTATGCCTCAATTGGTAAACGGTCAAACTGTTTTTCCCATGTCTGCGGAGGAAATGGCTGAATGGGTGCCCAAGCTGGCTGCTGCCGGTGCCAGCTTTATTGGTGGCTGCTGCGGCACTACTCCTGCCCATATTAAAGCAATCCGCCAAACTGTTGATAAACTTCCTTATAAAGAGCGTCAACTCCCTACACCATTTACCGCATTAACCAGCCGCACCAGAGCAGTAACCCTTGGTGCCCGCTTTGCTCCTGTCATTATTGGCGAACGCATCAATCCCACAGGCCGCAAAGCCCTTGCAGCTGATATTAAAGAAGGCAATTTTATTACTGTAAAAAAAGACGCCCTGGCTCAAATCAAAGCCGGTGCTGCCATCTTAGATGTAAATATGGGCGTACCAGGCATAAACCAGGTCGCAACCATGAAACAGGCCATTGAAGACTTATCCACTCTTGTTGATGCACCGCTAGCCATCGATACCACCGACCCGGCAACCCTGGAGGTCGCCTTAAAAGCCTATCCGGGCAGAGCACTTATTAACTCCATCACCGCCGAAACCGAACGGATGGAAGCCTTCTTTCCCCTTGCCAAAAAATTCGGTGCGGCCGTATTATGTCTGCCTATAGCCGATAGCGGCGTACCCATGACAGCGGTTGACCGGGTTGCGGTAGCTAAAAAATTAATCGCAACAGCCCAAGAATATGGATTAAACCGTGATGACCTACTGCTTGATGCCTTGGTTATGACAGTAGCAACTGATGCCCAGGCAGCAGCCGAAACCCTGCAGACACTTAAATTATACCGCGAGCAACTTGGCTGCCCGTCGGTAATGGGTCTTAGCAATGTATCTTTTGGTCTGCCACGCCGTGACTTAATGAATGCGGCTTTTTGCGCCATGGCGTTAGATGCTGGCTTGGATGCACCTATTCTCAATCCTTTTGATCCGCTAATGCAAGACATCTGGTCGGCAGCGGTAGCGTTAAGCGGCCGCAACCCGCAGGCGGTAATTGAATATAGCAAAAAATATGTAGCACTGCCGGCTGGCGCAGCGCCATCACTACCAGCTGAAACATCTGCTGATATCTTAACCCAAATCCGGCAATGCGTTATAAACGGCGAAACCACCGGTGTTGCCCCCCTTGTACGGCAAGCTCTGGCGGAAAACCATACACCGCTGACCATAACCGAACAGGCACTAACTGCCGCCATGAATGAAGTCGGCCAAGCCTTTGGCAAAGGGCTCTGCTTCTTACCCCAAGTACTGCTATCTGCCGAAACCATGCGTACTGCTTTTAATACCATCAAAGAAGAATTACCGGCCCATCAAACCCAAAGCCTGGGAACAGTGCTTCTGGCTACAGTAAAAGGCGATATTCACGATTTAGGGAAAAATATTGTGGCAGCACTAATGGAAAACAACGGCTTTACAGTCATTGATTTAGGCAAAGATGTTGACGCCGAAACCATTGTAGCTGCCGCCAAACAGCATCACCCGCAAATTGTTGGCTTATGTGCATTAATGACTACAACCCTGCCGCAAATTGATATCGCCATTGCCGCCCTCAAAGCAGACGGTTTCAGCGGTAAAACTATTGTCGGCGGTGCAGTGCTCACCGAAAACTATGCGCGTCAGGCAGGCGCGGACGCCTATGCTGCTAATGGCATTGATGCCGTCAATATCGCTAAACAACTGCTTGCGACTCACTAGCAAGGGAGAACTCCCATGAATCAGGAGCGATACCGTGGCGCCCTGCTCGGCCTGGCAATTGGTGATGCTTTAGGTATGCCAGTAGAGTTTAAAGAGCCAGGATCTTTTCCGCCGGTAACAACACTTATCGGCGGTGGCCGTCATAACTTAAAGCCAGGCTACTGGACAGACGATACCGCCATGGCACTGTGTCTTGCCGACAGCTTACTTAGCTGTCAGGGCTATGACGCCACAGACCAAATTGCCTGCTATCTGCGCTGGTACCAGGACGGTTACCTTAGCAGTACTGGACAGTGTTTTGATATTGGTAACACGGTGCGTACAGCCCTTGAATCATATAGTAAAACCAACCAGCCGTATTCCGGTTCCACCCATCCCCGCTCAGCCGGCAACGGCTCAATTATGCGTTTAGCACCAGTTGTCTTGGCTTTCGCCCTCAACCCCGGCCTGGCAATCAATCTAGCAGCCGACAGCTCTCGAACAACCCACGGCGCAACCGAAGCAATTAACAGCTGCTGCTATTTGGCGGCCCTACTGATTGGCGCTCTACAAGGCCAGCCCAAAGAAGCTCTAATTTCACCCCATTACTCCCCACTCCCTGCAGGCTGGCAAACTCCGCTTACCCCAAAACTCGCAGCCATTGCCGCCGGTTCCTACCAGAAAAAAAATCCACCCGAGATCCGCGGAACCGGCTATGTCGTAGATAGTCTAGAAGCGGCACTCTGGGCTTTCTACCACAGCAACAATTTTGCCGAAGGTGCATTATTAGCCGTAAATCTAGGTGAAGATGCCGATACCACCGGCGCAGTCTATGGTCAGCTGGCCGGGGCTTATTACGGAGTATCTGACATACCTGGCGACTGGCTTAGGGTGTTACAGCAAAGAGAATATATTCAAACGCAGGCTGACAAGCTGCTGGAACTTGCGCAAAGCCAAAAGCAATAACTTAGTAGAATTATTCAGCGACTTAGCCCATCAACCTACGTAACTCCCGTAACCCCTCGGCCTTTGCCGGAAAAAGCGTTCCGCAGGAGAAACGCCGGGTGGTATTCCGTTAAGAAATTCGTACTGTTTGAGCGAGTTTACGAATTTTAGGAATACTACCCGGCGTTTCAGCTTTTAGAGGCTTCAGGCCTAGAATTTTTGGTCCTTTTGTTTCATGACAAAAGGACACCCCATCCACTTGTAGACAGCTTAGGCGAAGTTGCCCCGAGCTGAATCAAGTCCAAATTATAAGGCCTCCGCCCCTTAAACTATACACTCGAACATACTTAAAAAGGCTGTGAAAAACTTATTGCTAAGTTTTCCACAGCCTTTATCTATGCTTTATTATCTTCTTACCCTTTGCGGCTATTTTTTACCTGAATATTGATGTTAACATATTCGCCATCAACATCCTGCTGAACTTTTATGTCCATGCCGCTTTTCTTCATTTGGCTAATTACGCTGTTAATGGTATTAATAAAAATCCGCACATCTTTAATAATTTTAACAACTGTCTGCTTGGGTGGAACCACCTTTTCCCGGGAAATATTCGAAAAATTTTCAATTAAATCCTCGGTTTCCCGGACATTAAGCCTCTTATCCTTAACATTTTCCAATACTTCCATCTGGGTACGAGTATTATCAATTTTTAAAAGTGCACGCGCATGCCGTTCGGTCAAACTCTGGCCAACCAGAACCTGACGTACTTCAGGCGCTAATTTTAATAGTCGCAGTTTGTTAGCAATGGTAGATTGATTCTTACCTACCCGGCGAGCCAATTCTTCCTGAGTAAAACTAAAGCTTGCAATCAAATGTTGATAGCCTTCGGCCTCTTCTAAAAAGTGCAAATCCTCGCGCTGCAAATTCTCAATCATGGCCAGCTCAGCCATTTCTTTGTCATCAAGCTCACGAACAATTACCGGAACTTCCGCAAGTCCTGCCAGACGTGAAGCTCTTAGACGACGCTCACCGGCAATCAATTCATAGGTCTCACCTTGTCTTCTTACTAACAAGGGCTGAATAACCCCAAATTCCTGAATTGATGCAGCCAATTCCTGTAATGACTCATCATTGAAGGTCTTACGCGGCTGAAACGGGTTAGGAACAATGCTTGCCGGCGAAATACGGTGCACAGACTGCAATTCAATAGAGCCAGCATCTGTATCCTCAGGTGCAGCCATGACTGCATCATGCGATTCTACTTCCACGACAGGCTTAGTTTCCGGAACAGTTGGCGCAGCCTCTCCCAGTCCAAATAGCTTTGCCAAATTTCTCATGCTTCCACCACCTACAAAACAATTAGGCTATTTTACGCTAGAACTTTATATTCTGCAGCTAACGCCCTTTTTCCTTTAAATCAGAGCGGCTTTTTTTCCGGTGTACCGGCTTTACGCGGATAAGCGGCAGGCGTATTGGCTATTTTACGAATATAAATTACCGCCCGTTTATCAGTAAGACCCGGCAACTTTACCGGCTTAATCTCCTCTATTTTACCGCCTAGCAATTTTACGGCCTTAGCGGCTTCTTTTACTTCATCCTCATACTGCGCGCCTTTTAACGCAATAAAACAGCCCCCGACTTTAACAAATGGCAAACAGAGTTCGCATAATACATTAAGCCTGGCTACCGCTCGTGACACAGCTACTTGATACTGTTCGCGGTATTGCTTATTTTTACCGCCCTCTTCGGCGCGGGCATGCACGGTATTCACCTTGGTAAGCGCCAATGCAGCAATGACTTCGCGCAAAAAATTCAGCCGCTTATTTAACGAATCCATTAAGGTAAGTTCTATGTCCTGCTGAAATATTTTCAGCGGCAAACCGGGAAACCCGGCACCTGTACCTACGTCAATTACACTGACCCCTGCCGTAAATAATGCGGGTTGATAACAAGATAACGAGTCCACCATATGTTTAATGGCAACTTCCTGTGGGTCAGTGATTGCCGTTAAATTTATTTTTTCATTCCATTCCACCAGCAGTTGATAATACCGATCCATAGCGATAAGCTGCTCGGTTGTCAGTGTTAATCCATATTCAGTAGCTGCCTGTCCCAGGATATCCTGAAAATTTATCATCATAATCCCCTTTATTCCGGTCTGCCTCGCCGCTGCTCCAAATGCACCATCAATATCGAAATATCAGCCGGTGTCACCCCGGAAATGCGGGCGGCCTGCCCTACTGACAGCGGCTGAATTTTAGCAAGCTTTTGCTTTGCCTCCAGCGCTAAGCCGTTAATCTGGCTGTAATCCAGGTCTTCCGGCAGCCGTTTGGCTTCGAGTTTTGCCGAGCGTTCGACTTGTTCAATTTGTTTTTGAATATAGCCTTCATATTTAGCAGAAATTTCCACTTGTTCACGTACTAATGCCGGCAGTTCCGGTAAATCAAATTGCTGGCGCATAGCTTCATAGCCAATCTCGGTCCGCTTAAGTAAATCATATAATGTAATCCCAGTCCGCAGTTCAGCCGTTCCCAGGGCCGCCATCTTTTCCTGGGTCTCAGGCAGCGGTGTTATCTGCCAGCCTTTTAACAGAGTGAGAGTCTCCTCTATTGCTGTTTTTTTCCGAGTAAAGCGCTCATAGCGTTCATCGCTGACAAGGCCAATCTCCCGTCCCTTTTCCGTAAGACGCAAATCGGCATTATCCTGCCGCAATATCAGCCGATATTCCGCTCTTGAGGTCATAATCCGGTAAGGCTCGCTTGTCCCCTTGGTTACCAGATCATCAATCAGTACACCAATATAGGCATCTGAACGGGATAAAATGAACGGCGGACGATTTTGGATAAGCAGCGCAGCGTTAATCCCGGCAATTAATCCTTGGGCAGCAGCTTCTTCATAGCCGGAAGTGCCGTTAGCCTGGCCGGCTGAAAACAATCCCCTCACCTTTTTGGTTTCCAGTGAAGGTTTAAGCTCGGTGGGATCAACACAGTCATATTCAATCGCATAACCGGGACGCATAATCTCAACCCGCTCCAGGCCCGGAATAGTGCGTAGAAATGCTAGCTGCACATCAACAGGCAGGCTGGTCGACATGCCTTGAATATACATTTCTGTAGTACTGGTGCCTTCCGGTTCAACAAATACCTGGTGTGCCAATTTGTCAGCAAAACGTACCACCTTATCTTCAATTGACGGACAATAACGCGGACCAGTTCCTTCAATAACGCCCATATATAAAGGCGAACGGTGCATGTTGCTGCGAATAATAGTATGGGTTTGCTCATTGGTATATGTCAGCCAACAAGGAATTTGTTCACGAGTGGCAATATCACTTAGGAAAGAAAAATTATGCGCGGCATCGTCACCTGGCTGAATGGTCATTTTGCTGGTATCAACTGTCCGGGCATCAACCCTGGCTGGTGTGCCGGTTTTAAATCGCATCAACGTAATTCCCAATTCTTTAAGAGTGGTTGACAGTTTCTCGGCTGCCCGCTGCCCGGCCGGTCCACCCGGGTAATTAATTTCACCCAGGATAATTTTACCGCGCAAATATGTGCCTGTTGCGACAATAACACACTTTGCACTATAAACCTCGCCAAGTTCGGTCACTACGCCGGTAATCCGCCCATCTTCCACCAAAATATTATCAATAAGCGCCTGTTTGACTGCCAGATTAGGCTCATTCTCCAGTGTCTGCTTCATAGTTGCCTGATAAAACTGCTTATCTGCCTGAGCCCGCAGTGCATGTACAGCCGGGCCTTTACCGGTATTAAGCATACGCATTTGTATACAGGTATTGTCGGTATTAATCCCCATTTGACCACCAAGAGCATCAAGCTCTCTTACCAAATGCCCTTTAGCCGGGCCGCCAACAGCCGGATTACAAGGCATCATCGCAATATTATCCATATTAATAGTAGTAATTAGCGTCTTACAGCCCAGACGCGCCGCAGCTAACGCCGCTTCACAACCGGCATGGCCGGCACCGATTACCACAACATCATAGTTATCTGTAATTAACAATTTGTTCACCTCTTCTTACTGCCACACTACTTGCCAATACAAAACTGCGTAAAAATCTGGTCAATAATATCTTCACCAACTGTATCACCGGTTATTTCCCCAAGCTTTTCCCAGGCAGCCCTAAGATCAACAACAATACAATCAGTAGGCATACCGGCCTCAATTGTTGCAGACGCCTCAGCAAGCCGCTGCTGCGCCTGCCGCAAAATATCAGCCTGGCGGACATTGCTGACAAAAGCCGCATCGCCCTGTTTAACCTCACCACTATATACCCGCTCAACAATCAACTCTTCCAATTCGGCCAAACCCAGCCCCTGCGTTACCGAAATGCGCAGAACCTGCCGACCGTTTGTATATTTTTCTACTTCCTCAGCTTCCAGTTGTGCAGGCAAATCACTTTTATTTAACAAAACCACAGCTTCTTTACCAACCAGCATGGCTAAGACGGTTTTATCTTCTGCTGTTAGCGGTACCGATGCATCCAGCAACACTAGAATAAGATCGGCTTGACCTACCAGCTCCCGCGCGCGTTCAACCCCGATTTTTTCAACAACATCGGCGGTTTCGCGAATACCAGCGGTATCGATAATTTTCAGCGGTATACCGCGGATATTAACATATTCTTCGATAATATCGCGCGTTGTTCCGGGAATATCGGTAACAATCGCCCGTTTTTCCCGAAGCAGGGCATTAAGCAAACTAGATTTACCGACATTCGGCTTACCAATAATAACGGTGGCCAAACCCTCACGCAAAATTCTGCCGGTCTGCGCCGTTGCTAATAGTTCGGTAAGCTGCTTGTCGGCTTCATCAATTAATGCCGCAACATCTGCGGCTGCGGCCGCTTCAATATCTTCTTCCGGAAAATCAATAGCGGCTTCTAACTGCGCAATCATCCGCAAAATACTGTGCCTTACTGTTTTGACCCGCTCTGACAGTTGCCCGCCTAAGTTACCTATTGCTGCTTTCAGCGAAACATCGGTCTTAGACCTAATGATATCAATTACGGCTTCAGCCTGTGACAAGTCTAACCGACCATTTAAAAAAGCTCGCTTGGTAAATTCTCCGGGTTCAGCCAGTCTTGCGCCAGCCGCAAGCGTAAGTGCCAATACCTGTTTTAGCGGTACCGGGCCTCCATGGCAGTGAAATTCCACCACATCTTCACAGGTATATGAGCGGGGAGCCCGCATAATAATGACCAGCGCCTCATCCACTTTAGTTTTAGTATCAGGATTAACAATATCACCATACATGACTTTATGCGACAGGGCAGCACTTACCTGTTTCCCTGCCTTACTAACAAACAGCTTGTCCGCAATAGCCAGCGCCAACTTGCCACTCACCCGGACAATACCAATGCCACCTTCACCAACTGCGGTAGCAATTGCACTAATAGTATCGTCACCAGTCAGCCCAAACACCAAATGTCCACTCCTTATATCTTAAGCTATACATAAGCTATACAGCCCAGAAAATTATACCAATATGTAAATATATAAATATTCCCTGTGATTTTTCATGTTCCTGCTTATTATACCAATAATCCTCACTCCTCTTCCACTATAGCAATATTGGCAAACCTAACTAAAACTGCTGCTCCAGCAGGCAAATACTTATTATTTGCCGAAAAACATAAAAATAGTCATAAAATTATCATTAATTATCAATTATATGCAGGTAAAAACAACTACCACCTAGAAATATTAATTACTGATGTTATCCTATTATACGTTATTGAAAAGAAAGAAGGGATGGCAATGTCTGAAAAAAAGGGAATTTTGCTTGAAACAGGAACTAATGAGTTTGAAATAGTCGAGTTTTCTATTGGACCAGTAAGTTATGGTATCAATGTAGCAAAAGTAAGAGAAGTTATTAATCCCATGCCTGTCACTAAAATGCCTAATGTTCATACTTGGGTTGACGGCATCTTCACATTGCGCGGCAAAGTTATGCCGTTAGTTAATCTGCCCAGATGTCTGGGAGCCCAGTCTACTACCAATTCTCCGAAAGTAATTGTCAGCGAACTTAATAATTTTTATGTCGCTTTTTTGGTTGATGAAGTCTCCCGTATCCACCGTATTTCCTGGACAGCTATGGAGCCGCCTCCCAATATTGCCAACTCAGATATGGTTGTCGGCATCATAAAGATGGCAGAAAAAATGGTAGTTTTATTAGACTTTGAAAAAATCGTAGCCGATATTAATCCGGAAATGAACGAGAAGTTTAGTCAAATTTCGTCGGCCACTGGTAATATTCTGGATATCCGCAAAAACAAAACCATTCTGGTTGCCGAAGACTCCAAACTGCTGCGCGACCTGCTGCTAGGCACACTGCACACAGCCGGTTATCCTAATGTAATTCTAACCGAAAGCGGTCAGGATGCCTGGAATACTATTGAACGAATAATGAAGAGCAGCGATGGGCCGATTGAAAACAACATTCAACTGGTTATCACTGATATTGAAATGCCTCAAATGGATGGTCACCATCTTACTAAGCGCATCAAAGAACACGAAAAACTTAAACATTTACCAGTTATTATTTTCTCCTCACTTATCAATGAAGAAATGCGCTTAAAGGGCATTTCCATCGGTGCTAACGGCCAAGTTTCCAAGCCCGAAATTGCCCAATTAATTGATCTTGTAGATAAGTTCATTCTTTAAAAAAAAGACTACCCTGCAGGGTAGTCTTTTTTTTGTCTACCAGAATGTAGTTATACCAGCTGCCGTCATAAGCCAAGCCGCCTATTTCATTAATAAATCCCAAAACTGCTTACCAATTAACAAACTGGTAACTCCGATAAACAGCGGTCGCACATAGGCAACTCCGCTTTTTATGGCCAGCCGCGATCCGGCAAGTGCCCCGGCGATCATAGCCGCCCCCATAATAAGTCCATACTGAAAATTGACTGAATCAAGATAAATAAAGGTCAGCACAGCTCCGATATTGCTGGCAAAATTCAAGACCTTAGCATTACCGGCCGCTATAACAAAATCAAAACCCAGCAATAAAAAAGAAAAAATAAAAAATGAACCTGCCCCAGGGCCAAAAAACCCGTCATAAAAGCCAATGCCAAAAGCAGCAATGCCAATTAAGCACCGGGTTTTGGCAGTCAAACCCACATAAGTTGACTCAGCTCCCCAATCCTTCTTAAATACAGTGTAAATAGCGATGATTACCAGCAAAATAACCACCAGTGGTTTCAAAAATTCTGAAGGAATATGTCTTACAGTATAGGCTCCTAATACCGAGCCAATAAAAGATAAGGGAAATAAACACGCAGCCAGCTTACAATCAATTTTGCCTGAACGTAAAAAAGAAAGCGTGCTTGTTATCGAACACATAGTGCCGGCTACCTTATTTGTTCCCAATACTACATTAAGCGGTAACCCGGTAAGCATCATGGCCGGCAGAGATATCAACCCGCCCCCTCCCACTACCGAGTCAATAAAGGCCGCAACAAAACCTGCAACAAGCAAAAAAACTATAATTTCAAAATTAATACTTTCCACCAAGACCACTCCTGTATGATGAGTTACACCAGCTTTTCTTTATTATTGTCAATCTTCTCCAGGCATTGTACAATAATAATGAAAGCGAGGTGCCGTATGAGCAGTGAATACAACTATTACAGTATTATCTTAAAAAGTTGCTCTGAGCAGGGAAACCTGGGTTCCAGGCTGGAAAAAACACTATTGCGCGGACGGATGGCCATAAAAATGGCGTTGGATAATATTCCGTCGATTATCATCTATAAAGGCAATGTAGACAATATTGTTTCCGTTTTTAACGCTTTTGCTGCCGAATACGCCGCCATAACCATCCTGCCTGATGGTGTTCCTCCCGCTTTGCCTATCGCCAAAAAATACCGGGATTTCGTAAATATAGACCCAAAAATACAAACTCTGCTTGATCGTGTTCCCGAAAATCTCTGGCTGGGAGAAGCCATCCACCGCATTATTCCTGCCAGTTTTCTCGACGAAACCGGCGCCCTGATAATTACAAGTCACGCTGTCTATTTTATTGACAATCCTGCCGGCAATACCGAGTGCCGGTGGCTAATCATACCTTACAGCCAAATCCACGCTGACGTAGAAATAGACGAACAGCATTCTTATTTATCCATCCATTATCAAGACAAACTAGGTCAGCAAAACGATAGCTTTACCCTGCCGCCAGCATCTCTTACTGCTGCCCGGCAAGCAATCGAACAAGCCAAAGAAGCCAAACGGTATACCATAAAGCTCAAAGCTTTTTGCCCTGGCTGTGATTACACTTCAGAAACGCAGCTTACACATGCGTCTGATGAAGCTCAATGCCCAAGCTGCGGTCAGCTTCTAAAACACACAATACTTTCATAAACAATAGAAAGCCGGGGGAATATCCCCCGGTATCTTATTTACTGTTATTCTTTAAGGCAATTACCACTTTGCGATAAGGCTCATCACCTTCACTATAGGTAACAACTCGATAATCATTTTGTAAGGCCATGTGGATAATCTTGCGCTCTTGCGGGCTCATAGGCTCAAGTACAACCTTTTCACCACGGCGTTTCACCTTATCAGCCAGGCGCATTGCCAATCTTGATAAGGTCTCTGCCCGTCTTTTGCGATAATCCTCAACATCAAGCACAATACGGCTACGCTCAGCAGTGTCACGATTGGCTGCCAAGTTTGTCAGATACTGAAGCGCATCTAAGGTCTGGCCATGTTTGCCAATTAATACGCCCAAATCATCGCCGCGAAGATTAATAACCACATGATCGTCATGAGTCATCTTTTCTATAGCAACAGTAATATTCATAGCTTCAAATACTTTTGTTAAAAATGCTATTGCTTCCTCAACCGGATCAATAGCATTAACAGTGACTTTCACTCTGGCAAGCTTAGAACCAATAAACCCAAACAATCCCTTACTAGGAACTTCCAATACCTCATAATCAATACGATCCCGGGTTACGTCAAGTTCAGCTAGAGCCAGTTCAATTGCTTCATCAATGGTTTTTCCTGTTGTTTCTACAGTGTTAAGCTTACCACTCATTATTAACGAGCCTCCTCACCAGCAACCGACGGTTTATTGCGATACATGAACCATTGTTGAAAGATCTGGAACAGATTGCTCACTACCCAGTAAAGCACTAAGCCGCCAGGGAAAGTTAAGCTAATGTATCCAATAAACAACGGCATAAATATCATCATCATTTTTGCTTGTTGAGTCATTTCCGAAGTTGTTTGCTTTTGTTGAATATAGGTTGTTACAGCAGATAAAATTGGCAATATGTATGTACCATCAGGCTGCGCCAAATCTGTCATCCACAAGAAACTTGGCGGTTGCTGTAAATAATTATAATCACGAATAGCAAAGAAAATTGCAATCAAGAACGGCATTTGCACAATTAAGGGCAAGCATCCGGCCAGCGGATTAACGCCTGCTTCCTTATAAAGTGTTGCTAATTCTTTATTTAATTTTTCAGGGTTGCCTTTATACTTTTCCTGTATTTGCTTCATCTTGGGTTGAATATCTTGCATGGCTTTCATTGACTTTACCTGTTTAACAGTTAACGGATACAGTATTGCTTTAATCGCAATAGTGAGCAAAATTATCGCAATTCCATAATTCGCAAACCCCATACTCACTGTTAAATCATAAAAGAAAGTCAAAACACTCTGCATTATGTTACTTAAAAAATCCAAAAAAGTTCCCTCCTGCAAATGGTTGGTTTATATTTTAAACAGGATCATATCCTCCGGGATGGAATGGGTGACAGCGTAAAATACGCTTAACAGCCATTACCCCACCACGACAAACCCCATACTTTTCAATAGCCATAAGCGCATACTCCGAACAAGTAGGCACAAACCGGCAGCTAGGCGGTTTCAAGGGTGAAATAAACAAACGATAAAATTTAATACTACCTATAATAAGTAGCGAAATTATTTTTTTCATAACTATTTTACCAAAATTTTGGCCTTGGCACAAATATCCAAAAACGCTTTTATTGCTTTGTCTACCCCTGCATCTAGCAATGGCTGGCGGGCAACCAGCACTAAATCAACACCTGTTATTATTTTTTCCTGATGATGCCGGTAAGCTTCTCTTAATAACCGTTTTAAACGATTGCGCATTACCGCTGACCCTAAGCGTTTGCCTGCAGCAAAACCGACACGACGCTTAACAGACTGATTAGGCAAGACATATACTACCAAATTTTTATTGGCATATGACTTGCCTGATTTATAAACAGCCTGAAAATTTTTATTTTGACAAAGCTTGCCCTTTTTGGGTAGAGTAAACCTTTTGACCATGTTGTTAATCATCCGGCTTCTTAAGTTTTTAACTACTCTAATTAATATAAGGAAAACATGACAACAGTCATACTTTCTACTGGGATGGAAAAAATAGGCCACGAAAGCGGCCTACTATGCTGATAATTTTTTTCTGCCTCTAGCGCGTCTTCTCTTAAGAACAAGACGACCACCGATTGATGACATACGCTCGCGGAAACCATGGGTTCTTTTCTTCCACAAGGTATTTGGTTGATAGGTACGTTTCATTAATTACACCTCCTCTATATAAAAGGGAAAAACTTTGAAATCTACAAAATTTCACTAGTATAGATTATAGACTAGCAAAAGGGCTCGTGTCAAGAATATCTGGCTGTAATAAATAAGTATATCTGTGGATAAATCGCTGTATTTTTGTTTTTAGTTAAAATATCTTGTTGATAACTGTCACATGATTTGTTAATATAATTATATTGAGTTATTAACATGTGGCTAAATAACCGTGTATAACATCCTAATTTTAATACTTATCCCCAATTTTTCACACTTATACACAGACTTATCCACAATGGTTATCATTTTGACAATACAGGCTTGCAGGATATTATGTTCTGCTGTTGTATTTTTTTTTCGCCTGAAATAGTATTCATACAAAAGATATTAACATTTGTTGATATCTTTGTGGATAACTTATGTTAATTACCATTACATCATGTGGAAAAATCATGATAGGAAGGACGGAACAATACATGAGCGCTGATACCGCTTATATGGCTAGTATTTGGCAACATGCCCTGGTACATATGAAAAAAGCTTTCATTAAACCGCTTTTTGAAACATGGATCAAGTCAACTATGCCATTATCTATTACCGATAATGTTATTGAAATCGGAACCCCTAAACAATTTGTCAAAGAATGGCTGGAGAGCCGCTATGTACCTGTTATTAAAGATGCCTTAAAAGCTGCTTCAAACCGAGATTTTGAAGTTGTCTTTATAAATATGGACATGGATATTGACATTGAATTAGCAAATGTCGAAGAATCGGCCTTACTTGACATTGAATTAGCAGCTAAACAGACCGCTCCTGCCCCCCTGCCTGACCTAACAATCCAACAGCCGCGTATCCAGGCAGAAGTATCAGCTACTCTAGAAAAAACAACTGCTGATACCGAGAATTTGAATAATGATTTTTTAAAATATCTTGATGATATCGGTGACATTCCTGAGGCTGCAGCAACAGTTTCATCAGGTACATCATCCCTAGATACTGTTATTGTTGAAAAACCTGCTGCACCCAAAGAAAAACGCGCCAATTCTTCTAATATCGTCTTGCCGCCGGAAGAATTTAATTTGAATCCCAAATATGTTTTCTCTACCTTTGTTATCGGTAATTCTAACCGTTTAGCGCATGCGGCCTCACTGGCCGTATCGGAAGCACCGGCACAGGTATATAATCCATTTTTTATTTATGGCGGTGTTGGTCTTGGGAAAACTCACCTTATGCATGCCATCGGCCATCGTATTAAAGAAAATAACCCAAATATAAAAGTTGTTTATATTTCTAGTGAAAAATTCACCAACGAACTTATTAACTCTATTATTAGCGGTAACCCTGAAAGTTTCCGTCAACGTTACCGTAATATTGATGTTTTGTTAGTTGACGATATCCAGTTCCTTTCTAAAAAAGAACACACCCAAGAAGAATTTTTCCATACTTTTAATACTTTACATGATGCCAATAAACAGATTATTATCTCCAGTGATCGTCCGCCACGGGAAATCCAGACACTGGAAGATAGGCTGCGTTCGCGGTTTGAATGGGGACTTATTACTGATATTCAACCGCCTGATTTAGAAACACGCATAGCGGTCTTACGGAAAAAAGCCATGATAGAAAGCCTCAATGTTCCCAATGAAGTAATTGTGTATATTGCCAGCAGAATTGAAAACAACATCCGCGAATTAGAAGGAGCATTAATTCGTGTAGTTGCCTATGCTTCGCTTAATAATCAGCCTATCGACATAGATTTGGCGACTGAAGCACTGAAAGACATCTTCCCTAACGGGCGTCCCAAGCAAATTACCACAGACCTTATAAAAGATATTGTTGCCGCTCATTTTAAATTAAAATTAGAAGATCTTTCGGCTAAAAAACGTACCCGTAATGTTGCTTTCCCCCGACAAATTGCTATGTATTTATGCCGGGAGCTAACCGAAACGTCTTTACCTAAAATAGGTGAAATTTTCGGCGGCCGTGATCATACTACGGTAATCCATGCTCATGACAAGATACACAAGGAACGTAATTCAGATGCCAAATTAAATAATACTGTCAAAGAACTGATTAAACGTATTGAGTCATAAGTGTATAACTCTGTTTATAACTACGGTATTACTATGTACACAAAATGTTGATAACTTTAATCACGGTTTTTTGTGTGAATATGTGGATAACTACTATATTACTTATCGACATATTACTAACATGCTTTTTCTATGAATTGTAAGTCTTCGACATATTTATCAACATATCAACAGCCCCTACTACTATTACGGCTATTTTATTACTATATGTTTTAAATAATAATAATATTCACGTCGTTTCTCCAAAATTTCTAACGCCATACTTATAAGGGAGGTCCCTATATGAAAATAAGCTGTGCCAAAGATAAACTACAACACGCCGTCCAAATCGTCCAAAAAGCAGTGTCCTCTAAAGCAACTCTGCCAATCTTATCGGGAATATTCTTATCTGCTGAAAATAATAAACTGCAGCTGCAAGCCACCGACTACGAAATTGGCATCAGCTGCACACTAGATGCTCAAATTGATATTCCAGGAAAAATTGTTGTATCTGGTCGATATTTTCAGGAACTAGTAAAACGCTTGCCTGGCGAAATTGTTGAAATAGCTGCCTCTGACGAAGACCATACTATAAAAATTACAGCAGGCTCATCGCAATTTAATTTATTGAGCCTACCTGCTATAGAATTCCCGGTACTAAAACCATTATTTGATAAACCTAATATTACAAATTCATTTATGATTAAAGATAATATTTTAAAGGATCTTATCAAAAAGACTACATTTGCCTGCTCAGCCGAAGAAAGCCGGCCTATATTCACCGGCGCTTTATTAGAACTCACTGAAGAAGATGTCCGCATGGTAGCAACCAATACGCATCGTCTGGCATTCAAAAAAAGTACAACAGAAAACATGAATGGCGGCAATTTAAAAATTATTATACCCTCTAAAATATTAAATGAATTATCCCGTCTATTAACCTCTGAACTGCCTATAAATGTTTCTATTTGCTGGGAAAAGAGTAAAGTAGCCTTTAGCTTTGAAGATGTTTATCTGGAATCTCGCTTGATCGAAGGACAATATCCTGACTATAACAGAGTAATACCACCAAAATTTGATACTAAGGCAACACTAAACACCGCCTTATTTATGGATGCAGTTGAACGTGTTTCGCTTATGGCCAAAGATGGTGAATATAATGTAATTAAATTCCAATTCACTAATACTGAAGTAATTATTACCTCTAATAATCCTGATATTGGTAAAGCCTATGAAACTATTCCTTCACAGATGGATGGCACAGAAATAATAATTGCATTTAATGCCAAATATGTAACTGATATTTTAAAGAATATCGGCTCTACCGAACTTTATTTTTCGCTAAATACACCGCTGAGTCCAGCCAGTGTAACTCCAACTAATGACGAAAGCTATACCTATATCATAACTCCAGTTCGTACCAGCTAACGAATAGTTGAAATAGTCATCGGATAAATGGAGACTTAATTCAGACAGCGTTTTATCGCTGACTGAATTTTAGTCGCAATTATCCAGGGACTTAGTCGCTCTTTTATCTCCGCTTACAAAAGCGGGAGTATTAGAGCGAATTAGTCATCGGATAAAGAGTAAGATTGTATCATACACTAGGTGACAATCTTACTCTTTATTTAATTTTGGCGGAAATGGAGGAAAAACCATGCAAGAAATGGAAATATATACTGCGGAGATTAATATGGATCAGTTGCTGAAATGGGCAGGAATTATTGATACCGGTGCACAAATTAAGCCTTTATTGGATGATAATCTGATAAAGTTAAATGGTACTATTGTTACTCAGCGTCGTAAAAAAGTAGTTGCCGGTGATATTGTTGATATTGAAGGAATTGGCTGCTGGAGAATTGTTATGGGTGAGTCATGAGAGTAAATCAGCTTACTTTGCATAATTTCCGTAATTATATAGATATATGCTTACAGTTTACTGCAAACATCAATGTTTTTATTGGGCCTAATGCTCAAGGGAAAACCAATCTTCTAGAAGCATTATACCTGGCTGCGATGGGACGTTCACACCGAACTAGCACTGAACAGGAATTAATTCGCTGGGATCAGTCTGCTGCCCGTGTTGAAGTTAATTATTTTCGGCAGGATGTAGAAAATTCACTTACTTTCAAATTTATCAACGGCCAGAATAAAGAAATAATAGCTAATAGTCATACTGTGGCCGTGAAAGAAATTATTGGTTCTCTTAATGCAATATTATTTTCACCAGAGGATCTATTGCTGATAAAAGGAGCGCCGATTCTACGTCGGCGCTTTTTGGATAATGAAATATCACAGGCTAATCCTGTTTATTACAGGCAATTATTAAATTTTAACCGTATATTAGGACAACGCAATAATTTGCTAAAAAAAATAAGGGAACGCCGGTCAAATATAGATTTGCTGTCTCCTTGGGATGAACAGCTAGCAAAGGCTGCTGCTATTATTACGCAAAAGCGCAGAGATTCAGTAAAAAAACTAACTATGCTGGCCAATCTTCATCACCGCAAGCTTACCGGCAGTAAGGAAAGTCTTACGGTAAATTATTATATGAGCGGTGCTGATCAGGATAAAATAGACAACTTGCATAACTGGTATCAAGAACAGCTTGAACACCAGCGCCATCAGGATATACTAAACGGCAGTACAAGCATAGGCCCTCACCGGGACGATCTGATATTTTTGGTTAATGGTAAAAATTTAAGAAATTTTGGATCGCAGGGCCAGCAGCGAACCGGGGTGCTGGCTTTAAAGCTGGCTGAGCTGGAATTTATCAAATCTGAAACAGGTGAATATCCGATTTTGCTATTGGATGATGTTATGAGTGAACTTGACGCCGCACGTCGTTCTGAGTTACTCTTATTTATTAGAGAACGTGTCCAGACTTTTATCACTGCTGCTGATGAACAGTATTTTTCCCAAGTAAAGTTCGGGAAATTTTATCACATAAAAGGTGGTATAGTAACGGAGTGATACTATGTTTCAGATAAAGGAAGTAATGACAGGCACGCTAAAATCGCTGGGCATTACTAAGCAATATAACACGCAGTCCGCTATTGTTCACTGGCAGGAAATTGTTGGTGAGGAAATTGCCAGCCATGCGTGGCCTATTTCCATTCAGCGGGGTATTTTGCTGTTGGCTGTAAATAATTCGGTTTGGAGTCATCATTTGATGATGTTAAAACCAGGAATTATCAATAAAATTAATACTTTTCTTAATGAAAAAATGGTACTAGATATAAGGTTTCAAGCAGGAGATTTAAAAAAATACCAGAATTATGAAGAAGGCGGGGAGAATATTACTGTATTGCAGCCAGCTAGGTTGGATTCTAAAGAATTAGCGGCTGTATGGCAGGCAACAGAAGCTATAAAAGATGATAATTTAAGAAAAAAATGCTATTATGTTTTAATAAAGCAAACCGGTATTACTAAAACTAAAAAAGATGCCGGCTGGCACTCTTGCAAGAATTGCAGTGTTTTGGTACCACCGGCACAGAGTTATTGCACTGCCTGTAGTCTGGTTTACAAGCAGGAAAGCAGCCAGGCAATAAAAAAATTGCTAAGAGAAGCTCCATGGATTGCTTATCAGGAAATATGCAAATTTGTTCCTTGCAGCCCGCGTGAATTTCACACATGTAAAAAGCAATTAGTCCACAGACTTATTCGTGATTTGTTCGAACCTGGTTGGGACAAGCTTAATGAGGCCACATTAGTTATGTTAATGACAGGTGTTAAGCCGGACAAAATTAATGAAACAATGGTTAATCATGTGATTAGCAAGATAAAAGGGCGGCTAGCGGAGAAATACAGGAGGAAAAGCTATGTTTCTGCACCTCGGCGCTGATACTGTTATTCCTTTACGGAATGTAATTGCTATTTTGGATATGAGAATTACTAATTCAGCAATTACCAGTCAATATATAAACAATATAAAAGCAGGAAAAAATATTATCGATATTTCCGAGAATAGTGCCAAAAGCTTTATTATAACCGATGAAAATATATATTTTTCTGCAATATCGTCGCAGACATTGAAAAAGAGAGCTGGTTATATACCAGTCGGAGACGAGGAATAACGGGGGTAAGCAGTATGGATGATTTAAATGATACAATAGTTAATGGCGATTATGGTGCACAACAAATTCAGGTTTTAGAAGGATTAGAAGCTGTTCGCAAACGTCCTGGCATGTATATTGGCAGTACTTCAGCCAGAGGACTTCATCACTTAGTGTATGAGGTTGTTGACAATAGTATTGATGAAGCTTTAGCTGGTTATTGTAATAGAATTTTAGTGAAAATATTAAAAGATAATAGTATTGTTGTTATCGATAATGGACGTGGTATTCCGGTAGATATGCATGAAACCGGTAAACCGGCAGTAGAAGTTGTTCTTACTATATTGCACGCCGGCGGTAAGTTTGGCGGCGAAGGTTATAAAGTTTCCGGCGGTCTTCACGGTGTTGGTGTTTCTGTAGTTAATGCCTTATCTGAACACATGGAAGTAGAAGTAAAACGTAATGGTAAAATTCATTCTATTCGCTTTGAACGCGGTTATACCGTACAAAGCCTTACTGTTACTGGAGAAACAGAAGAAACCGGTACAAAAGTTTCCTTCAAACCTGATGCTGAGATTTTCGAAGAATTGGAATATAGTTTTGATACATTAAAAAGCCGTTTACGGGAACTTGCGTTTCTTAACAGAAATTTGACAATTATCCTGGAAGATGAACGTACAGAAGAAAAACAAGAGTTTTTTTATGAGGGTGGTATAGCCTCCTTTGTAGAGCATCTCAATAAAAATAAAGATGTTGTTCATTCTACGCCTATTTTTTTAAGTGGTGCTAAAGATACTACAATGGCTGAGATTGCAATCCAGTATAATGACAGTTATGCCGAAAATATACACTCCTTTGTTAATAATATAAATACTCAAGAAGGCGGTACTCATTTAAGTGGTTTTAAAATTGCTTTAACAAGGGCAATTAATGATTTTGGACGGAAACTAAATGTAATTAAAGAAAATGATGAAAATTTAAGTGGTGAAGATGTACGGGAAGGTTTAACTGCTGTTATCAGTGTTAAAATACAAGAGCCTCAGTTTGAGGGGCAGACTAAGACAAAACTTGGAAACAGTGAAGTGCGCGGTGTTGTTGATAATATTGTTTCTGATGGTCTTAATGAATTTTTTGAAGAAAACCCGGCTGTAACCAAGAAAATCATTGAAAAGGCCATTATGGCTTCAAGAGCCAGGGAAGCTGCACGTAAAGCGCGGGAATTGACTAGGCGTAAAAGTGCATTGGAATCCAGTTCACTGCCAGGAAAATTGGCCGATTGTTCAATAAAAGATCCTGACCAGGCTGAAATATATCTGGTAGAAGGTGACAGCGCCGGTGGCAGTGCCAAGCAGGGCCGTGACCGTCGCTTCCAGGCAATTTTGCCACTTAGAGGCAAAATTCTCAATGTAGAAAAAGCCCGTATGGATAAGATTCTTAACAATGAAGAAATCAGAGCCATGATAACTGCTTTTGGCAGTGGTATTGGTGAAGAATTTGATTTGGAAAAACGCCGCTATGGTAGAATTATTATCATGACAGATGCCGACGTAGACGGTGCCCATATAAGGACATTGCTGTTAACTTTTTTCTATCGTCATATGCAGCCATTGATTGAAAATGGTCATGTGTATATTGCGCAACCACCACTTTATCTTGTAAAAAAAGGCAAGGAAAGCTGGTATCTTTATAGTGATACCGAGATGGATAACCTGCTCAATAAAATTGGCCGCGATAATATTAATGTCCAGCGATACAAAGGCTTAGGCGAAATGAATCCTGAACAATTATGGGATACAACAATGAATCCTGAGACCAGGACTGTTTTGCGAGTTACTCTTGAGGATGCCATGGCTGCTGATGATATATTCTCGGTATTAATGGGCGATAAAGTTGAGCCAAGGCGCAAATTTATTGAAGATAATGCAAGTAAAGTAAGAAATTTGGATATATAATTTTATTATTAATAATAATGGTACTTAACGAAAAAATGACTGACGAATTGGCGTCAGTCATTTTTACTATGTTATTCATCAGATATATTACTTGTATTAGCATCAAGCGTGCATTCAGCGAGCAATTTTTTCGCCTGGCGGGACGCCCATTTGATTTCATTTGCTGTTACGGCTGCATCTAGTAAGGCATGAAGGTTATAGCGGCCGGAATGAATTAACTGCCATTTTTCAATTGACTGCATGAGATTATCCCAATATTCTTCGCGAATTTCTTCAGGTTCAACCTCCGTACCTTCAATTATGAATGCACGAAGTTTACTATTGACTCGTGCTATAGTTGTGCAGCCATTTGCCAAAATATCCAAAATATCTTTAAATTCCTGACTGATAGTTGGAAAACTTGCCTGAAACCGCCTGTCAAAGCGATCAGGTAAAAGTTCATAAATACGATCGGCTTTTCCGATTAGCGACTGGTTATAGTCTATTAATTTTTCGGCAGCCATAATTTTGTTAGTCTGCTGGGAGGATGCAGCGGTTACTAAATCCCCTTCATTTTTTATAAATTGTAAGAGTGAGCGTGATTCTTTATTTAATTTGTGAACAAGTTTCTTTTGGGTATGGTGGCTGGGAGGCGGCTCGGTATCAAGTTGAACATAATCTTGAATGGCCTGGCAAAAGTAAATAACAGCCTGTTGGTTACTCTCGCCTAGTTTTTCTTCAAATTGCTTTTTAAAGCGGGGCGGCCATAGAAGAATATTAACAATCATGGCAACTATGAGACCTGTAAATATTACTAATGTTCTAGCAAGAGCGTGCGGCAGGAACTGTTCCTCACTAGAGCTTAAAATAAATAAAGCGGCGATAATACCCATGGTTATATTGCTTTTAAATTCAAATTTTATATGTAGTGATATAAGCAGAATGGTTATAATCCCCATAACAAGAGGGCTACTACCAAACAGATAACCAAAGACAAGGCCGGTTGCCACTCCTAAAATATGAACAAGTATTTGATCTTTAGCTGTTTTTATTGTTAAAAAAATCGATGGCTGCATGTTAATAACTGCTGAGACTGCACCAAAAAAGGCAGGTTCAAAATTAAATAATTTACAGATAAACATAGTAATTGTTACGGCGATACCTGTTTTTATAATGCGTGCACCTAGTTTAATTTTATTTACCCCCTTTATTTTTATGTTTTTTTAGTATAAAATGAGTCATCAGATTTGTACATATTTTAAGTTATATTTGTTTGTATTATTTTTGACTGGTATATGAAATAATAATGGGATTGATAATAAGAAGAAAACAACTGTAATATCTTATAAGGAGGACACAGAGTGGGCGAAATAAGTGTAGGTATTTTAGGAATAGGATCATATGTTCCTGAAAAAATTGTGACCAATTTAGAATTAGAACAAAAGATTGATACAACAGATAAATGGATTGTTGAACGCACTGGCATTAGGGAAAGGCGAGTTATAAACCAAGGTCAGGCAACTTCGGATTTGGCAACTAAGGCTGCGGAAAAGGCGCTTAAGGATGCCAGAGTAACAGCTGAAGAAATAGATTTGATTATTGTAGGGACAGTTACTCCTGATATGATATTTCCGTCGGTAGCTTGTTTAGTGCAGCAAAATATTAAAGCTGTCAATGCCGCGGCCTTTGACCTTACCGCAGTGTGTTCAGGTTTTATTTATGGAATTGCCACTGCCAATGCGTTTATAAAAGCAGGAACATATAAAAAGATATTGGTTATTGGGGCAGAGGCATTATCGACAATTACTAATTGGGAAGACCGGAATACGGCGATATTATTTGGTGATGGTGCCGGCGCCGTTGTTTTGGGTGAAGTGAGTCCTGGATATGGAATTATCGGGCTGGATTTAGGAGCAGAAGGTAGTGGTGGTCATCTGCTTAATGTACCAGGAGGCGGCTCGCGCATGCCAGTAACAACGGAATCTATCTCACAAGGGCTGCATTTTATTCATATGGATGGCAATGAAGTATTCAAGTTTGCTATTAAAATAATGGGCGAAACAGTAAATAAAGCCCTTGCTAATGCCAAACTTTCACAAGAAGATATTAATTGTTTGGTACCTCACCAGGCCAATCTTAGAATTATTCAATCAGCAGCTAAACGCTTAGGTTTGCCATTGGAAAAAGTGGTCATTAATCTTGATAAATATGGTAATACTTCGGCGGCTTCTATCCCGCTTGCTCTTGATGAAGGGGTAAAAAGCGGCAGAATAAAAAACGGCGATGTTATTGCGATAGTAGGTTTCGGCGGTGGTTTGACCTGGGGAGCAGGCATCATTCGCTGGGGTAAGTAAAAGATATATCAAACAGCAACTGTATATAAAAATCCCGCTAGTTATACTAGTGGGATTTTATTCGTATATTTTAAAGAAACCGCCGCTATTATTTTACACTGATGATTTTGCCCTGGGTAATAGCGGCTAGCTGATCAGGTGTAAGTCTAAATACATCAAAAGGTGTGCCGGCTGCGGCCCAGACTTCCTGGTACTCAAACAGATCTTCATCAATAAAACAAGTCAGTTTGCTAATATGGCCAATAGGTGGAATACCGCCAATGGCAAAACCGGTTACCGTCTGGACAAAATCAGCATCAGGCCTTGATACCGCTTCTCCCAGGTATTCCTTCATCTTTTTTTCATTGATGCGATTATTGCCGCTGGCCACAATAAGTATAGGCATACCTGTATTTTTACCGCGAAAAATCATAGATTTTACAATTTGTCCAACTTCACAGCCAATGGTATTGGCCGCTTCTACGCAAGTGCGGGTGGAAGAGTTCATGGTAACCACCTTGAGCTCTAAACCGTATTTATTAAGTTCATCCTGTATTTTGGCCGCGCTTTTTCCTAATATTTCTGCCATAAGAGTGTCCTCCATGAGAATAATTACAAATATTATACAACTTATTCTAAAAATAATAAAGTGCGCATGCTTTAGTAAAGTAGCCAACTATACGATATATAATAAGGAATAATAGTGTATTTGACTTTTTGGAAAGGTCTAGCGCAATAGGACTTTTATCCTAAAAATTTCTTGACTAAAAAATGTACTAGTGATAATATAGTACAGCAATATAAACAGATACATATTTTGGCAAACTTATTGAAAAATGAGGACGCAAAGCTATGGGTCTAAGGGTTTTTACCTATGACTGCCAGGTTGCCATCGCGTGATAAGACCAGGCTTTGGCTGGGTCTTATTTTATTTCCCTAATAGAAAGTATAACTTTCTTAAGAAAAGGATAAGAGCAACATCGACTTGCGCTTACGCTAAAGCTCGGCGCGAGCTGTGTTTTCTTTATGAGGTGAGAAAAGAATTGCTTAGGACACGCAAACTTGGCGATTTGCATTATAGTTTCAAGAATAAAGAAAACAATACACCAAAAAACGATGTAGATAGTGTTTTATCAGCATATGAACTATTAGTGCACAGAGTGAGTGATATTATTTTAGTAATGCAATCCAATGGCGACATATTGGATGCTAACGATGTGGCTGTAGAGAAGTATGGTTATTCGCGCCCAGAATTATTAGCAATGAATATTGCTGAATTAACAACGGACAGAGCTGATTTTAAAACTCATCTGGGTAAAGGTTACATTTATGAAACTACTCATCGTAAAAAAGATGGAAATTTACTTAATGTACAAGTAAATTCACAATGTGTAGCCATTAATAACCAAGAAGTAAATTTTAGCATTATCAGAGATATTACCGCTCAAAAAATAATGGAAACTCAATTGTATTATGTCGCAAGACATGATTATTTAACCGGGTTAGCCAATCAGTATGGTATGATTGAATATATTTGTCAGATAAGCGGAAGACCAGGCTTAAAACTTGGCTCACTTATTTTGATAAATATTGATAATTTTAAAATCGCAAATGATATCTATGGTTATAGTGCCGGTAATTCAATACTGAAAAAAATCGCTAAGTGCTTTCAATCACAGCTCAGAGCTACCGATTTTTTTGCCCGTCTGGGAAAAGATGAATTTGCGATTATCTTGACTGATATTAATAAAGAAGAAGTCAAAGTACTGGCAAATAAATTGCTGTATGCATTAAAACAAGAAAGCTTTATTTTAGGTGAAAGTATTATAAAAATTAGTGCAAGCATTGGAATAGCAATTACTGAGGCCATACAGGATATTGACAGTGCGTTTTCGTATGCTGATGCTGCTATGCGTGCTGCCAAGGAAGAAGGGAAAAACAGGGTAGTCATCATTCAAAAAGTAGAAGATAGAATGAAGGTCATGGAAAATAACCGGATTTTAAGTCTGCTGAATGATGCTGTCAAAAAAAACAACTTTAAACTATTTTTACAGCCTATATGCAGAAATGAAAACGATGTTTTACATTATGAAGCTTTAATCAGAATGATTGACGAAAATGGGGATATACTCGAACCGGCAACTTTTATTTCGCTAGCAGAGAGATATGGGTTAATGACGCAAATTGACCAGTGGGTAATAAAAACGGCAATTGAGCTGTTAGAAAACCGGCAGGATTTAAATCTCTTCGTCAATATTTCGGGTGAAAGTCTGGGAGATGATTTGCTGCTAAGATGGATAGAAAGCCGTATTAATAACAGTACTATAAATCCGAGTAGAATTGGCTTTGAAATTACGGAAACAACAGCAATCAAAAATATTGCCAAAGCCGAGCAGTGGATTAATCGGCTAAAAGCGTTGGGTTGTGATTTTGCGCTTGATGATTTTGGTGTGGGATTTTCATCATTTTCTCATTTGCATACATTGCCAATCGATTATTTAAAAATTGATGGCTCGTTTATCAGGGATTTGGATTCTGATAATACCAAGAGAGCGCTAGTTAAAGCAATGATTGGCGTGGCACATATCTTGGGTAAAAAGACAATTGCCGAATTTGTTGAGAATGAAAACATTTGGCACATTCTTAATGAAATGCAGGTTGATTATGGTCAGGGTTATTATTTAGGGCGTCCCCATCCGATTTGTAACGTGTAAAGACAGCACAAATCTTCTTATGATGCAGTACAAATAAAACCAGTATACGGAGGAATTATTTTGAAAACAAATGTAGCAACACCGGCAATAAAATTAACATTTGGTATTAAAATTATTATTGCGTTTTGCTTGATAGTCGCATCATTTGCTGGCTTAAGTATCTATACCAGCTGGCAAACTGATAATATTCAAAAAGAATATGAAAATCTTGTAACAAGAAGTGCTCCTTTGGTTTTTGAGGTTAAAGATTTAAATTTCGAACTAAAAAATCAGGGATATTTGGTACGGGGCTATTTACTGACAGGCAATAATAAATTTATTCAAGATTACCAGGATTCGTGTAAGCGAATGGATAAACTGTTAGAAAGTCTTGACCAGAAGCTATTAACCGGTGAGGGCAAACAAAAATCTGCTGAAGTAAAGAGTTCAATTGCTGCTTACCATGAGGTTACTAATAAGACTATCGGAATTTATAAAACAAATGGTTTGCAGGAAGCCATAAAATACGTAAGCTCTGCCGGAGCAATCAGCCAAGAGGCCGAACAAAAAGTTAGCGGGTTTGTAACCTTTCTGACTGAGCGTATGGATTTGAGAGTGGTAGAGAGCCGTAAGGTTTCAGATAGTATTGATACCAAAACAACAATAATAACCATAGTTATCTCAATTCTTGCCCTGGTATTGGGAATCTGGTTTGCGCGCCTTATTTCGCGTCCGCTGGAAGCCTTGGTATCTTCGGCAAAAGCAATTAGTAATGGTGATTTAACCGTTCAAAAAATACAGTATCAGGGCAAAGACGAGATTAGAGAACTAATAGATGCATTTGCTCTTATGGCTCAGAATTTGCGTCAGTTAATATCTAATGTAGCCGATGCCTCACAGCAAGTTGCCGCTTCATCAGAGCAACTTACCGCAAGTGCTGAGCAATCAGCGCAGGCTGCAAATCAAGTGGCTATAGCTATTACCGATGTTGCGCAAGGCACCGAAAAACAGTTAAAATCGATTGACGAAGCCACTCAGGAAGTAAAGCAGATGTCATCAGGTATTCAACAGGTTTCGGAAAATGCCAATGTTGTTGCTGCTACTTCTGAAAAGACGGCTGATGCAGCCAATAATGGTGAAGCTGCTATTAATAAGGCTATCAACCAAATGAGTATGATTGAGAAAACCGTAATGGATTCGGCAGAAGTGGTAACTGATTTGGGTGAGCGTTCCAAGGAAATTGGTCAGATTGTATCTACTATTTCCGGGATTGCCGGACAGACCAATTTGTTGGCGTTAAACGCAGCTATTGAGGCAGCGCGTGCCGGTGAACAAGGGCGCGGCTTTGCGGTTGTAGCCGAAGAAGTTAGAAAACTTGCCGAACAATCGCAGGAAGCTGCTAAACAGATTGAACAATTGATCAGCGATATACAGCTTAAAACCGATAAAGCCGTAGTTGCTATGAACCAAGGCACTAAAGAAGTTGAACTTGGTACAGGAGTGGTAAATGATGCCGGTCAAGCATTTGCTCAAATAACCGAGCTGGTTAAGGCTATGTCCAGTCAAACTCAAGGAATTTCAGGGGCGATTAAGCAAATGGCGGAAGGCAGCCAGCGAATCGTGTATACCTTTAATGAGATTGAAAGTGCCAGTAAGGAAGCGGCCGGTCATGCGCAGAGTGTGTCGGCGGCTACTGAGGAACAGTCTGCTTCGATGGAAGAAATCGCATCATCAAGCCAGGGGCTGGCCAAAATGGCCGAGGATTTGCAATATATTATCAGCAAGTTCAAAGTATAAATATATAGAAAAAAGGCGGCGTAATATGCCGCCTTTTTTTGTTGGTCGAATTTCTTCGTTAACTAACCTGCTAGCCTTGCCGGTAGAGATAGTAGTTGGCAATACTCCTTTTGCAAGGAACTTATGTAACTTTTCAAACATATATTATATAAATCAGACTTGATTCAGATGGGGTTTTAACCCCATCTGAATCTTAGTCGAATTATCTAGGGACTTAGCCGTTCTCTACTCCCAACTAGAGAGGGCGGGAGTATTAGAACGGGTTAGTCATCGGATAAACAAGAATGACCTTGCAAAAAGGAGATGCTGTAAATGGCTGACAGAAAAACTGATAATTGTCAGGTTTGTTGTCAACTTAATTTTACTGTAATAGCCGCCAATAAGCCGCCGGCGATTGATGCCGGTTTTTGGGTACAAGCCACGGCAAGTGGTGAGGTATGCGGCTATGATACTGGAACAGGAAGTATTTCTTTATCGGCTGAAGGATTGGTTCCTCAAGGTATATATACAGTATGGTTTATTACTGACAGAGGGCTTAGGCCGGCTGCACCGACTGATGCGATTTATACGGCTGACGGCTCTGACCCTAACCGGCTGGTGGTTAACAGTGCCGGAGTGCTAAATTACTATATTGCGCCGCTTAATTTTAATCCGTTACGGGGCATACCGTTAGCCGGCAGCAAGGTAAGGGCTGCTATCCAGGGAGTAATTATCGGTTTTCATAGTAATCGTACCACCAATGGTATTATTCCCGGCGATTTCAATGTCAACTTTTTTGAACAGCTTACTGCTGAAATATGCTTTTCCCGTACAGTTAGTGATACAGTAATTGCTACAAAAAATCAGTAATGCAACAAACTAAGGATTGCAATGAGTTGTATCAGAAATTTTAAAATAGCGTAAAAGAGTAAGGTACCATTAGGTGTCCTTACTCTTATTTTACCTTAACAGAAAGTATAACTTTCTTAAAAGCAGGATCAACATCGACTTACACTTTCGCTAAAGCTCGGTGCAAGCCGTATTTTCTTTATCTGATATTTTAAATGGAAATCAAAGGGAAAATAGTAAATTATAAGAATATATTCAATTGACAGAAATTTCACAAAGTAATATTATGATAGAAAGAATAAAGTTTTAAAGAAAAAGGAGTGATTTTATTGATTGCCAAAAATAAATGGCTAAGTGGCATTAGTGGTAAATTAAGCATGTGTTTATTTTTTACAGGGATAGTTCCTTTAATTACTTTTATCATATTGCTGAATATCTTATCTTCCGCCTGGATTCAAGCATTCATATTTATTTATATTATTTTAGCGGTAGTGGTCTTAGGTGTCTGGTCGATTGTTATTGCCAATATTATTGCCGGGCCTGTTAAAAAATTACTTGCCAGCATGCGAGAAATGGCAGCCGGCGGTGGCGATTTACAGCAAAAACTGCAGATTGAAACCACTGATGAAATTGGTGAATTGGCTCATAATACCAATAATGTTATGGAGAAGATTTCTGATTTGGTGAGTGAGATTACTAACATTGGCCGCAAAGTAGCAAAAGACAGTAAATCCTTATCTGAATATACAGCGCAAACAACAGAATCTATGCGCCTTACGACTGAGAGTATCAGTGAAATAGCAGCAGGCTCCTGTAGGCAGGTGCAAGATTTGGAGCTTTGCAGCCATTCAGCCGATCATGCCAGCAGCCAGGTCAACGACATTAATCAGCTTGCGGTAGAGACCGCAGACTTAGCAAAATCGGCGACTGCCAGCGCATTGGAAGGTGCCGCGCAGGTCAAGGAAGCCATTGTTACAATGACCGGGGTTAAAGGCCAAATGGATGTCTCGGCTAAAGCTATTCATGGTTTAGCCGATAGAGTAAATCAGATTGGTCAGATTGTTGAAGTAATTACATCAATTGCCGATCAGACTAATTTATTGGCTTTGAATGCTGCGATTGAGGCGGCCCGCGCTGGTGAGCAAGGTCGGGGGTTTGCCGTTGTGGCCGATGAGGTACGCAAATTGGCAGAGGATTCCCGGCAATCAGCAGAGGAAATAACCATATTAGTTGCCGGTGTGCGCAAAGAAACTGTTGATACAGTGGCAGTCATTGAAGCTGGGCTTACCCAAGCGCAGCAGGGAGCAGAAAAGGCCAGTGGCTCAGAAGCGGCATTAAACCGGATAATTAGTATTAGCCAAAAACTCAATGAACAAATAGGTATTATGGCAAACAATACAGCTGGCGTAACAACCGATATTGAAAGTATTGCCGGTAATATAGGGGCAATAGCGGCAATTTCCCGTCAATTTTCGGGAGCCAGTCAAGAGATTAATGCGGCTGGTGAAGAAGTGTTTGCCACCATTGAAAAAATTGCAGCTTCAACCCAAGAGCTTACTACATTAGCGCAACATATGGAGGAGCTGACAGTGCAGTTTGTTGCAGTTGACAGTGCTACCCGCAAGCGCATTAAAGATAAACTGAGTAAGGCGCGAAGTCTATTTGAAGGTTATGGGGCTATTTATATAAATAGCAGTAATCAATTGCTCGCAGGCAATCAAGTGGTTAATAATAATGAGCATTTGGTAGATGATATTGCCCGGCAGGTTGGCGCCGATTTTACCGTATTCCAGGGAAATACCCGGATTGCAACTACAATTACTACTAAGAGCGGGCGACGGGCTACAGGGACACCGGCAGCCAAGTATGTTGAGAAAGCGGTACTTGAAAGGGATAATGAATATATGGGACAAGCAACCGTTATGCGGCAGTGGTATATTGTAAACTACGAACCGCTCAAAGATAAAACCGGGAAAATTATCGGCATGTTGTTTGTGGGAGAAAAACAAGGCAATACCGGCAGTCATAGTTGATCTTTCAAGAAAATATAATTGCGCAATGGGTGTTACCAAAACATCTATTGCGTTTTTTTATTTGAGACAGGCCCAATTTCTGCCTTGGCGTAATAAATTAGTAAAAAGGCATATTTGCCTTTGTCGACATATGTATATTTGTATATTTAAAAATATGGAGTTAATCCACAAAATGGTAAGGAGGCAAGAAAATATGGCCTATGATTTTGAAAGGCTTATAAAGCAAGATCGCGACGAGCATAAGCAATATAAATTCTCCGGTACATTACTAGACTATTTAAATTTGGTAAAAGAAAATCCCAAACTAGCGATATTAGCCCATCAACGTATGCATGAGCTGTTAATGAACGCTGGTGTGGAAATTATCAAGACAGATGAAAATCCACGACTAAAACGGATTTATGGTAATGACACAGTTAAACGGTACAGTTTTTTTGTCAATGAATTTTTTGGTATTGATAAAAGCATTATGAAGATTATGAGGTATTTTCATTCAGCAGCCATGAAAGGTGAGGAATCACGTCAGGTGCTGTATCTGGTGGGGCCGGTTGGAGCCGGCAAGTCTTCTATTATGGAAGCCTTAAAAAAGGCACTAGAAATGAGTCCGCCCATTTATATGATTAAAGACTGCCCCATGAGTGAAGAGCCGCTCCATCTTATTCCCAAGCATTTGCGGCCACAGTTTGAAGAGGTATTGGGGGTAAAGATTGAAGGCGATTTGTGCCCAATATGTCGGTATAAGCTAAAGCAGGATTATAATGGTGAGTTTGAACGCGTTCCTGTTACGACAACAGAATTCTCTATCCGGTCGCGCAAGGGAATTGGTGTTGTTCCGCCGGTTGATCCCAATAATCAAGATACTTCGGTATTATCAGGCTCTGTCGATATTTCCAAACTTGATCTGTACCCGGAAGATGATCCGCGGGTGCTGTCTTTAAACGGCGCTTTTAATGTAGGAAACCGGGGAGTGGTTGAGTTTATTGAGGTATTTAAAAATGATGTGGAGTATCTTCACACCATGATTACCGCCACCCAGGAAAAATCAATTCCTTCACCTGGTAAAGGAGCTATGATTTATTTTGATGGAATTATTTTGGCTCATTCGAATGAGGCCGAGTGGAATAAATTCAAATCCGACCATACCAATGAAGCTATTTTGGACCGTATTGTAAAAGTAGAGGTACCTTATTGCCTGGAACTTGACGAAGAGGTCAAGATTTATCGCAAAGTACTGAAAAACAGCAGCTTTAATGCCCATATTGCCCCTCACACGATTGAAGTGGCATCCATGTTTGCAATTCTGACCCGGTTGGCCCCTTCTTCTAAGGCTGATCCATTTACTAAATTAAAAATTTATAATGGCGAAGAAATTGTGGAAAAAGGATCGACCAAACGCATTGATATCACCGAATTGCGTGATGAAGCACCACGTGAAGGCATGACAGGTATTTCCACACGCTTTATTATGAAGGTGCTTGATACGACTTTGTCAGAATCGGAATTTAACTGCATTAATCCGATTGCCGTTATCGAAACCATGGTTAAAGCGACAAAAGAATTGGCCATTGCAGATGATGAAAAGAAGCGGTACCTTGGATTTTTACAAGATACTGTGAAAAAAGAATATAACAAAATCTTAGAAAAAGAAGTGACTAAGGCATTTATTCACGGTTATAGAGAACAGGCCGAAAGTTTATTTAACAATTATCTTGATCATGCAGAAGCCTATGTTAATACAACCAAAATAAAAGACGTTAACACCGGAGAAGAACTGGAACCTGATGTAAAATTTATGCAGTCAATAGAAGAGCAGATCGGTATATCCGGGACGGCGGCGCAAGGCTTTCGCCAGGATGTTACTGCTTATATGTTTTCCATTATGCGTAGTGGCGGTAAAATTGAATATACGAGCTATGAACCGTTAAAAGAAGCTATTGAAAAGAAACTCACTGCCTCTGTCAAAGAGCTTTCGCGCATTATTACCCAGGCAAGAGTGCGTGATAAGGAACAAGACAGCAAATTTAACGCCATGGTAGAAGCTATGAAAGCTAATGGATATTGCCTGCATTGCTGTAATGTTGTGCTAAAATACGCCGCCAATAATCTCTGGAAGGACTAGGGATGGAGTGAGGTGACTTATGGCTATTTTTAAGGAAGGCCGTACCGGCGAGTCAGACCGCTCACAATATGACCGTAAGCGTCACCGGGAATTGGTGGAAGATGCGATAAAACGAAACCTGGGTGATATTATTGCCGACGAAAGCATTATTGGCCAAAGTAAAAATAAAAAAATAAAGATACCTATTCGCGGTATCAAAGAATATCAGTTTATTTACGGCAGAAATAACGGAGGGACAGCTAGCGGCAGCGGCGAGGAAGAACGCGGCCAGGTTATCGGGCGCATCAACAGCCAGCAAGAAAAAGGAATGGGGCAGGCCGGTAGTGAGGCCGGAGAAGAAATTTATGAAACAGAAATCACGATGGATGAAATCATCAATTATATGTTTGAAGAGGCAAAGTTACCTGACTTAGAGCGCAAAAAATTTGCTGTGCAAGAATGTGAGTATGTATATAAGCGTTCTGGCTATCAACGTAAAGGCATTCCGCCGCGACTGGCGAAAAAACGGACACTGATCGAAAAACTCAAACGCCAGCAAGGGCTGATACGAGAAAAACGCAGTGGCGAAAATCAATGCATAGACGGACAGCAGGCGCCTGAGAGAATACCATTTCGAGAAGATGATCTTAGGTATTTTCGGGTAAAGGCAGATATTCGTCGTCATTCCAATGCGGTAGTATTTTGCATTATGGACGTATCCGGCTCAATGGATCAGAGTAAGAAATATCTGGCGCGCACCTTTTACTTTTTGTTATATCAATTTCTGCGCTGGAAATATGATCAGGTTGATGTTGTGTTTATTGCGCATACCACAGAAGCCAAGGAGGTAAATGAACGAGATTTTTTCCATCATGGCGAGTCTGGCGGCACCATGATCTCCAGCGGCTATGCCAAGGCGCTGGAAATCATTGAGCAACGCTACAATCCAGATGTATGGAATATCTATGCTTTTCACTGCACAGATGGAGACAATTGGACAGAAGATAATGCCAAGACCATCGAGAAAGCAAAAGAGTTGGTCAGTGTCAGCAATCTATTTGGTTATGTTGAAATTCTGGCTAACTACAGTTATGGCATTACTATTCGCCGTGAACTAGAGGCAAAAATCAAAGAGAAAAACTTTATTATTGGGACTATGGGAAAAAAAGAAGATATCTGGCCGGCGCTCAAACGCATATTAGAAAAAGAATCAGAAGCTGAATCTGCAGAAGATGCGCGTTCAGGGCCTGCGATTGAAGGTGATGTGTGGTGACGGCAGATTATAGTATGAAAGAATTGGAAGCGTGGAATGACAGGATTGAAGACCTGGTTAATAAAGCAGGACTAAACTGCTATGAGCAGCAATTTGAAATTTGCAGCTATGAAGATATGTTGTGTTATGAAGCTTATGTGGGTATGCCATCTCATTATCCTCACTGGAGTTATGGCAAAGCCTATGAACGGCAAAAAACCTTTTATACCTATAATCTTACCGGGTTGCCTTATGAAATGGTAATTAACGCTGATCCGTGTATCGCTTATCTTATGCGGGATAATACGCTATTGCTGCAAATTTTGACGATTGCTCATGTATACGGGCATAATGATTTTTTCAAAAATAATCGGCTGTTTACCGAAAACACCCGCGCTGAACTGACTGTTGAAATGTTTAAAAGCCATGCCAGCCGGGTGCGAGACTATATTGCTGATCCCAGTATTGGCCCAAAACAGGTAGAGCGGATACTGGATGCAACTCACGCACTGCGTTTCCAGGTTAGGCGGCAGGGAGAAGGCAAGACCCTTACCAGGCAGGAAATAGCTAAAGAAGAGACCGATAAAATTCCTGAGAGGTTAAAACAGGATTTGCTGGGCTATTTAAGTGAGCATGGTAAGCTGGTTTATTGGGAACAAGATTTGGTAAATATGGTAAGGGAAGAAAGTTTCTATTTTATACCCCAGGTGGAAACCAAGATAATGAATGAGGGCTGGGCCAGCTATTGGCATTACCGGCTGCTCCATGACCTGGCATTGCCCCAGGGACTTCATTTTGAATTCCTGCAACGACACAATCTGGTTGTCAGGCCGCATGAAAGGCAGATTAATCCTTACTTTATCGGCTTCAAACTGTTCGAGTATCTGGATAAAACCTGTGGGCGTGAAGCCATATTTAAAATTCGTGAACAAGAGCGCGATCAATCATTCCTTCGGCGGTTTTTAAATCAGGAACTGTGTCAGGAGCTGCATTTGTTTAACTACAAGCTGCGGGGAATAGATATTGTGGTTACAGAAGTTGCCGATGAAGACGGCTGGAAAACCATCCGGGATGAATTAGCCAACTTGGTTGGTCTGGGGATGATGCCGGAAATTCAGCCGCTGGCTGTGGAAAATGGGGCGTTGGTACTTGAGCATGTTTATGACGGGCGGGAATTGGAGATAAATTATGCTAAAGAGACAATCAAATATGTTGCTGAGCTGTGGGGCGACAAGGTAGAATTAAAAACAAAACTTAATAATAAAGATAAAGTTATTCGGTGTGATCAAGATAAGATTGTAACGGTATGGGATGTGTAACTAAAAAACCTGGGTTCAGATTAGGCTGAACCCAGGTTTTTGATTATAATTGATATTCTTTGGCCGTTTCTTCGCCAATAAGGACGCGGTAGGCTCCTTCGGCCAGGGCTTGCAGTTCATTTTCTCCTGGCAGAATAACAACAGGGGCAATAAAGCTTACATATTCTTTCAGTTTAGCGGTTAGTTGCTCCGAATAGGCAATACCGCCTGTAAGAATAATATAATCAACTTTTCCGCAGACCGGTATGGCGGCAGCGCCGATACTTTTTGCAATGGTATAAATCATGGCGTTGTAAACAAGTTCTGCCTGTTTATCGCCGTCTGCGATTCGGCGTTCTACCTCACGAACATCGGTTGTGCCCAGGTAGGCCACTAACCCGGCTTTGCCGGCCAGCTGAGAGGCAATAGTATCTATATCTAATTTTTCAGCAAGAATCTTATCGGCAAATTGCTTGGCAGGCAAAGTTCCGGCCCGTTCCGGTGAGAAGGGACCTTCACCATTAAGGCAGTTATTAACCTCAACCGCTTGTCCTAAGGTATGGCAGGCAACGGAAATTCCGCCGCCAAGATGAGCGATAATTAAATTAAGATTTTCGTAAGAACGATTAACTGTTTTGGCAAAGCGTTTGGCTACAGCCTTGTGGTTAAGTGCATGAAAGATACTTTTGCGAGTGAGTTCTGGGCGGCCGCTAAGCCGGGCTATCGGCGCCAGCTCATCAACAACTACAGGATCAACAATATAAGCGTTGCATCTACCTTCGGCCGCTAATTTGTCAGCTAGAAGAGCGCCAAGATTGCTGGCATGAGCACCGTAACGGCTATGTTTTAAATCATCCAACATCGCAGCGTTAATTTGATATGTACCGCTTACCATGGGTTTTAGCAGGCCGCCGCGGGCGACAATGGCAGATAAGTTATTGACACTGATATTCTGTTTTGACAAAAAATTCTCTATATTTTCTAAACGATAAGCAAATTGGTCGATTACAGCCGGGAATTTTGCAATATCCTCCGCACTGTGGGTAATGCTTTGAACAAAAACTTCTGTAGTATCCTGAAATAAACCAATTTTGGTGGAAGTAGATCCAGGATTAATAGTTAAGATTTTGTACACTATCAACTAGCCCCCTGTGTAATTTTTCCTGTAATTAAGCTAGTTTCATTGTAGCAGCTTGGGGTCTAGACGTCCAGTTTAGCCAAGACGGAGGATGCCAAGCAATATGAGGAGTGTGCCGGGTAAGTAAGGAAACTGTTTTTTTATTCGTTCAGAAACCAGCTTGCGGGAGGAATAAAATCCTGAAGAAATACAAAGCATGTGAATTATGCCAATGACCGCAGGTGTATATAAGGGCAGTGGACCCATCAGGGCGGCGGCAAAAGTACCGACCATGGCATCTGCTCCGACTGCAACTCCAAGGAAAACAGCTTCCAGGGAACTAATGATGCCTAGTTTATCAACGTCGGCGGTTTCTGGTTTGGCCATAATACTGATTACTAATCGACCCAGCGAAAACGTTAGCTTACGTGCAGTTACTTCCCCAGTAACTTCATAAGAGGCAATATTTTTGGTTAAATACTGTTGAAACAGACTCCATAAACCAAGCATAATTAGCAGTAATGCGCCAATGAAAATAGCAAGTTCAGTGTTAACAAATTGTCCAACAAAATACGCTAAAACCAGGGCTATAGCAGTACAGATACACGCTACCACACCGACAATACTTAATGAAGCAAACGGCATGCGGATATTTTTTAATCCATAGGCAAGACCGGCGACAAAGCCGTCAATACTGACAGCAAAGCCAAGCAGCAAGACATAAAAAATGTTCATAAACAGTACGCCTCCTGTGATGATAAACTGTCTGTTCATGTTAGTATATGGTTGGTGGATTAAAGCGGTTACTAGCTGCGAAATCAGTTAGTTTTCAAGGATTGTTTAACTTATCCAATGACTAAACCGTGCTAAGACTCCCGTATCTACAAGCGGGAGTAAGAGCGGCTTGACGTTAGGATAATTTCGGCTAAAAATCAGGTAGTTTCAAAACACTATCTGAATAAAGTCTCCATTAATGCAGGATTTTTTTGTACTTATGGGGAAAATATAGTAGAATGTAGAATTATTGAGGTGGTTTAATGCAGGATGGTTTAGATTTTGGCTTAGGTAAGGTTTTACCGATCAAAATTGAAGACGAAATGAGAAATTCATATATCGACTACGCAATGAGCGTAATTGTTATGAGGGCATTGCCTGATGTGCGCGATGGTTTGAAACCTGTTCATCGCCGGATATTGTACGCCATGCACGAAGCTGGGATGGCCTCTAACAAACCTTACAAAAAGTCGGCGCGTATTGTCGGCGAAGTGTTAGGTAAATATCATCCTCACGGTGATAGTTCGGTATATGATGCCGCTGTTAGAATGGCGCAAAATTTTTCTACTCGTTATATGATGGTAGACGGGCATGGCAACTTTGGTTCAGTAGATGGCGACTCAGCAGCAGCTATGCGTTATACCGAAGTACGGATGGCACGAATTGCCGAAGAAATGTTGGCTGACATTGAAAAAAACACAGTTGATTTTGTCCCGAACTATGACGAATCGTTAAAAGAGCCGTCTGTTTTGCCGGCAAAAGTTCCGAATTTATTAATTAACGGCTCCTCCGGTATTGCGGTTGGTATGGCTACCAATATACCTCCCCACAATTTGGGGGAAGTTGTTGACGGTCTTGTTATGATGATTGATAATCCGGAAGTCCCCATCAACGAATTGATGTTGGCAATTAAGGGGCCGGATTTTCCGACCGGAGCACTAATTCTTGGGCGGGAAGGAATTTACCAGGCTTATACTACTGGTCGCGGCAGTGTTAAAATGCGGGCACAAGCCCGAGTTGAAAACATGTCCAATGGCAAACAGCGAATTATCGTAACTGAAATACCATACCAGGTTAATAAAGCCAGATTGATTGAAAACATCGCAGAGCTTGTCCGGGAAAAGACCATTGAAGGCATAACCGATCTTCGTGATGAGAGTGACCGCAAAGGTATGCGGATTGTTATTGAACTTAGACGGGATGCAAATGCGGATGTTGTATTAAATCAACTTTATAAACATACGCAAATGCAAGACACCTTTGGTGTAAATATGCTGGCCCTGGTAAACGGTCACCCAAAAGTGCTTAATCTGCAGCAGGTGCTGCAGTATTACCTGGAGCATCAAAAAGAAGTAATTCTTCGCCGCACCCAGTTTGAACTGGATAAAGCACGAGCTAGGGCACATATTTTAGAAGGTTTAAAAATTGCGCTTGATCATCTTGATGCTGTTATTGCTACAATTAGACAATCCCAAACTCCGGAAATAGCAAGAAATGCATTAATGGACAAGTTTACGTTAAGCGAAAAGCAGTCTCAGGCCATATTGGATATGCGTCTGCAACGCTTAACTGGACTTGAGCGCGAGAAAATCGAAAATGAATACAAAGATATTCTGGAAACCATCGACTGGTTGGAATCCGTACTGGCGGATGGCTCTAAAGTTATGAACATTATCAAAGAAGAACTTTTGGATGTCAAAAAGCGGTTTGGTGATGAACGCCGTACCGTTATTACCAGTGATGTATCCAAAATGAATATGGAAGACCTTATTGCCGAAGAAGATATTGTAATTACCTTGACACACCAGGGCTATATCAAGCGTCTGCCTGTTGATACCTATCGCAGTCAGCGCCGGGGTGGCAGAGGTGTGAACGGCATGGGGACCAAAGAAGAGGACTTTGTCGAGCATATTTTTGTGGCAACAACACACCACAATCTGTTGTTCTTTACCAGCAGAGGGCGGATGTACCGGCTTAAGGGCTATGAAATACCCGAGGCTGGACGCACTGCCAAAGGGACGGCTATCGTCAACTTGCTGCAAGTTGAGAAAGATGAAAAAATCACAGCCGTAATTCCCATTAAAGAATTTAGCGCTAAACGCTATTTATTCATGGCTACCCAAAAAGGTACTGTTAAAAAATCTGAGTTGATGGAGTTTGATACTGCCCGCAAAGGCGGTTTAATTGCTATTAACCTGGATGAAGATGATGATTTGATTGGCGTTAAACTGACAAATGGTGAATGTGATATCATCATGGGTACCCGGGAAGGTAAAGCCATTGTATTCCATGAAGTTGATGTCCGGATCATGGGCAGGACGGCTCATGGAGTAAGAGGGATAACGTTAGATAAAAGTGACCAGGTTGTGGGCATGGACGTCGTGAAAAAAGACGGTGAAGTGCTGACAATAACCTCAGAAGGCTATGGCAAACGGACAAGCGCTAGCGAGTATCGGATAACCGGACGCGGCGGTAAAGGTGTTATTAATATTAAGCCTAATTCCTCAGAAAAACTCGGCTGTGTTATCGGCATAAAAGTTGTTTCGCCAGGCCAGGAGCTTATGCTCATTACCAGTGATGGTATTGTCATCCGAATGGAAATTGACACTATTTCCATAACCAGTCGGAGCACGCAAGGCGTAAAAGTTATGCGTACAGACAAGGATGATCAGGTTGTTGCCTTGGCGGTTGTTGAAAAGAAAGCTAATAATGATTAACTGATATTGATAATGCTAAGAGCACCCCTGTATAATATGCGGGGGTGCTTCGTTATAGCGTGAGTTGGTTGACTGCATAAAATATAAACGTGGTTTTATCTGATGACGAACCTGTTGTAATACTCCCGTCCTTGTAGACGGGAGTATTACCCCTACGGGTATAGGCGGACGGCTAGACATTAAGATAATTCGAATGAGATTTAGTTGGATTTAAAACCCAATTGAATTAAGTCTTATTTATCATAATGTCTATTGACATAACTAAGAAGGACGTGATAAGATAAGCAAGTCGTTTTGAGGCGAGACAATATCGCCAGATATGAATAATGACAGCAATAAATACCAAGAATAAAGATGTTGACACGGTTTAACAAACGTGGTAACATATAAAAGCTGTCGCAGTGATGCGATATGCACCGTTCCCTGAAAACTGAACAATGTAAGTAATGCATCAAAAAGCCAGATGTGCGGTGCTCAGTGAGCACTTTAAATAATTTCTTTTAAATTTTAAGAGCCAACAAATGGCTTCATAAAATAAAACTTTTATGGAGAGTTTGATCCTGGCTCAGGACGAACGCTGGCGGCGTGCCTAACACATGCAAGTCGAACGGTCTGCTGTTCAACACCGAGAGTTTAGTGATAGTGAACTC